>ERZ791805.63-NODE-63-length-75669-cov-20.588687_pt1 | contig 75669 bp, 74 predicted proteins | sample MGYA00510306_ERZ791805 | MGnify/ENA primary metagenome ERZ791805 (study PRJEB30046, sample SAMN00791990) | human gut metagenome | study: EMG produced TPA metagenomics assembly of the A metagenome-wide association study of gut microbiota in type 2... | reverse complement strand
TCGGCATAACATTTGGATGCCTAAAATTTATCCCCACTAAAAATCTACTGACCCCGCAAGATAGGAAATGCAATAATAGGTGCAATTTTTAAAAAGAAATAGAAATGAGAAGATTCGGTGTATTGGCGTTTGCGCTGCTGTGCGCAGTGCAAACACTTTTGGCAGCAAACAAGCAGGCGGAGACGTTCAACATGCAGAAGGCATACGAGGCGTTTCAGAATCAAGACTATCAGACTGCCGTCGACTGCTTGAACAAAGAGTTGGCTGACGATGCAAAAAACGGCTATGCCTATTTGTGGATGGCTATTGCCTACACAACAGTCGATGATTATGGCTCGATGCTGACAAACAGCGACAAGGCAATCCAATATTTGCCAAAAAAGGACAAGGAGAGCAGAGGAGTGGCTTTCAACTTACGGTCAAGCGCATATTCAGGTCTTGGGCAGCAAGACTTGGCTCTCGCCGACATCTCCGAAGCCATAAATCTCGACCCTAAGGACGTGGACTATCTGAACTCGCGTGCGCAAATCTATTTTGAACAATTTCAATACGACCTCGCTGACGCTGACGCAAAAAAGATAACGGAGCTTGAGCCTGGCAACCCTCTCGGCTGGCTGTGTCTTGGACGCAATGCCGATGCCCGCAAAGACTACGACAAGGCTATAGAGCATTATAATTATGCCGTGAAACTTGACAATAGCAACGCGCAGAGCTACTCGCTGCGTGCATATACCTATATCAGCCAAAAACGTTGGAGCGAGGCGACCGACGACGTGGTCTCTGCCTTTTCTATCGACATTACCGACGGGGGCGCGCTTGATTGTGTCAACACTCTTGCCGATTCGGCATCGGTGGTGCTTTGCTCGAAAATGAAAATACAGGCGAAGAAAGACCCCAACAATTCGTTGTGGCCGTTCATTATAGGCGCAACCTATGAGAAACGCGGCAATATGACGGAGGCTTTGGAGTTTTTCAACAAGTCGTTTGACATAGAGCCGTCGGCAGGGGCGGCACAGAGGCTGTCGGCTGCATATTCTGATGCCGACAACTTGAAGATGGCGCTCGATTTCGCCGATCGGGCAATACAGATGGACTCTACCGACACCGACGGCTTGTACAGCAAAGCAATGGCTTATTTTAAGGCACGACGATGGGAAGATGCCGACCGCGCATTGTCAATCTATCTCGATGCGGAACCGGAAAGAGCCGACGCATACTGCTATCGGGGCTTTACGCGCGACCACTTGGGAAAAACCAACGAGGCTGCCGACGATTATGACACGGCTATAACCTTGCAACCGATGGTGATTTCTTATTACTTCCGTGGACGCCATTATTGGAATCTGGGCGACAAGGACAAAGCCATAGCCGATTTCAAACAGGCTGTTGAAATGGACACCGTCCCCGATCCTGCATCACCGAGCATTATGCTTCTTGGCTATCTTGGCAGGACTGACGAGGCGGAGGCGCTGATTGCTGAAATCGGAAAGGATGCGGAATCTATGGTTTTATACAACGCTGCCTGCTACTATGCCATGTTTGGCGACAAGCAGAAAGCGGTCGACTTCCTGAACCAATCGGTCGACAAAGGTTTTCTCCGCTTGACTCTGCTTGAAAACGATTCTGACATGGACTCGATACGCAGCATGGACGGCTACAAAAAGGTCGTGGAACGGCTGAAGTCAAAACAACTGAAAATGGAGGAGGAAAATGCCGAATACACGGATCAGACCGTGGAAGTGCCGATGACGAAGGAAAGCGGTGTGTTCAAGGTGAAATGCAGCATCAACGGGTTGCCGTTGCATTTTGTGTTTGACACAGGCGCTGCCAACGTCACGATATCGGCGGTGGAAGCGGCGTTTATGTATAAGAACAACTATCTAAGCGACAAGGACTTTATGGGTTCATCAAGTTATCTGACCGCAAGCGGCGACATTATAGAGGGGTCGGTGGTCAATCTCCGCAATGTCAATTTCGGAGGCCTCGACATGAACAATGTAAAGGCAACTGTCGTGAAGACTCAAAATGCTCCGATATTGCTCGGACAGTCGGTGCTGAGCAGGCTGGGAAAAGTGGAGATTGACTATTCTTCTTACACAATCCGCATCACCCGCAAAGTGAAAACAACGCGATGAGATGGCTGTTGCTTGTTTTTCTTGCCGTGGTGGCAGTGGCTTGCGGCGATGCGCACCGGACGCCGTCAAAGCCCGTCAAAAGCGCAACGCCCGAACAACTCCATGCGGTGGCTGAGAAACCGGCAAAAAGCCGTACGGCGCAGTGTCTCGACTCGCTGGGATATGAGAACATCGCCGAGCGCGACACATCGATTGCAATCGATTTGATGTATGCCCGTGCCGACAATTTTGTGGGACGCGTGCTTTATGCCGACCTGCGCGAGGCATACCTGCATCCTGTGGCAATGGAGTGCTTGCTGAAAGCACAGAGGCTGCTGCGGGAGAAGCATCCGGAATACCGTCTGATTGTCTACGACGCTGCACGGCCGATGTCGGTGCAGCAACAGATGTGGGACGTGGTCAAAGGCTCGTCGAAGAGCCGCTATGTGTCGAATCCCGCACATGGAGGAGGTTTGCACAACTATGGGCTTGCCGTCGACATCAGCATCGCCGACTCGCTCGGACGGCCGTTGCCGATGGGCACGGCGGTCGACCATCTCGGCAGCGAGGCAGGCATCACCCACGAGGCGGCTCTCGTGGAGCAAGGAAAAATCACAGCACAGGAGCGCGCCAACAGGCAGCTGCTGCGCAGCGTGATGACGGAGGCGGGATTCCGCCCGTTGCCGTCGGAATGGTGGCACTTCAACTACTGCAGCCGCAAGGAGGCAAAAAAGCGTTTTAAACCGATACCCTAATCTTTAACAACAAATATATGATACGACTAAATGTGTTTATCCAAGTGGAGGCCGCCAACCGCGCAGCCCTGTTGGCTGAGGCGAAAGCCTTGGTGGAAAAATCTCTGAACGACGAGGGATGTGTGGCATACGACGTGTTTGAGAGCGCCACCCGTCAGAACGTAATGATGATTTGCGAGACTTGGCGTGACGAGCAGGCTCTTGCCGCTCACTCTGCCGCCCCTCACTTCGCGCTCCATGTAGGAAACATGGAGAAACTCGGAAAACTGAAATTGGAAAAATTCCAGTTCTAACCCATAGCCTCTTATAGACAAAACCTGCCGGAGTTCCGTCGTTTCAACGGAGTCTCCGGCAGGTTTGCTGTTCTTTGTCGGCAGTCGCTACCCTTTCTCGGTGTCGCCGAAGTCGAGCGACTCAATGCGGTCGCGCTCACAGCGGCGTTTCGCCCAGCAGCGACGGCACATCGCCATATACTTGTCGTTGCCGCCAATCTCCACCTGCTCACCGTCCATAACCACATTCCCGGCACGGTCGATACGCGCGTTGATGATAGTTTTGCGACCGCAGGTGCATGTTGATTTCACCTCGTCGATGGTGTCGGCTATTTCAAACAACCGCCGCGAGCCGTCAAACAGATGGCTTTGGAAGTCGGTGCGCAGACCGTAGCACAGCACGTTGACACCGAAATTGTCGACAATGCGGGCAAGCTGGTCCACCTGCTCGGGGCTAAGAAACTGCGCCTCGTCGATAAGTATCCATTCTTTCAAGCCTTCGGTGTCAAACACCTCGGTGAGCATCTTATACATGTCGCTTTCCGGATAAATCCAGCTGCAACGGCGCTCGATGCCTATGCGCGAGCGTATCACTGAGTCTTTCTCGCGGTTGTCGACAATCGGCTTCATACAGATATAGTCCATGCCTCGCTCTTCAAAGTTGTAGGCTGTGGTGAGCAGCATGGCGGTCTTGGCGGAACCCATAGTTCCGTAACGGAAGTATAGCTTACCCCTTCGGATAGGATTTTCGTAATTCATTTCGGTTTGTTGGTTTTATAAATTCGTTTTCGTGGCAGTCCGGCTATGGCTGGTGCGGCTGTCCGGTGCCGCCGTCTTTGAGGTCGCGGATTTTTGCCTTCACCTTGCTCTTGTCGAAGCCTTCGCCATAGATGGTGTTTACGTTGCCCTGCGACACAAAGGCATTGGGGTCGATGGAATAGATTATGCGGTAAACCTGCAGCGCTTCCGACTTACGGCTGAATATCAGCAGCATTTTCACCTCCTGCTTCGTATACCATCCGGTGCCTTCAAGAATCGTGCATCCGCGGTGCATCTCGGCGTTGACTGCGGTGGCTATGGCGCTCCATTTCTTTGAGAACACGGAGAACTGCACTGCCTGCTTGTTGTTGTTCACCACCATATCGCACATGTACGACAGGAATATCAGCACCACATAGCCGTAGACCACCGGCTCGATGTTGTACTTTATGAAATATGATGAGGAAATGACAAACAGGTCAACATAGAGAATCATCCGCCCTACGGAAATCTGACGGTATTTCGACACCATCGCAGCCACGATGTCGGTGCCGCCGGTGCTGCCGTTGTGGGTGAACGCCAGGCCTGTTCCCACACCGCACAGCACGGCTCCGATAATGCAGCTGAGCAGGATGTCGTGCTCAAGATAAACCGGATGTGACTTGAAAAACATCTGTGCGATGAGCATGAAGAGGCTGAGTCCCGACGCGCCGTAGATGGTTTTAAGCACAAAGCCGCGCCCCACGATACGATAGGCTATCGAGAGGAGTATGATGTTGAGAGTATAGAACGAATATGCCACCGGGATACCCGTCTTGAAAAAAATCAAGGCGGCGATACCTGCGAGTCCGCCGGTGATAACCCCGTGCGGCAAAATAAATCCACAGAATCCAACGGCATAGAATATCAATCCCAATGTGATGATGCTGTAATCTTTTGTGGTGTGCCAAACGGCATCTCTCGTTATTTTCATATCGTGTTCAATTTTTTGCAAAAATACACAATTTCTTCAATCAACGTCTATCTAAAAACATTAATTATTTCTGAAATCTCTGAAATATCGGTTTCCGACAAATGTTCGGCTATCGGGATGCTCACACATTCTGCCGCGATGCGCTCGGCAACTGGCAGCGCGCTGTTGGCAAGACCGGCATAGCACGGCTGCAGATGTGGTGGCACGGCATAGTGCACATCGGTAGGCACTCCGTTGTCCGACAAGAATTTACGGAACTCGTCACGGCGTCCGTCGGCTACGAGCACCACATACTGATGCCACACGTTGCCCGGCAGCTTCTTCGGTTTGCGTAGCAGCGGATTGGCGATTTCGCGGTCGTAGACGGCCGCATTGCGCCGGCGTGCGCCGGAGATGTCTGCCAGGTGCTGCAGCTTGACGCTCAGCACTGCCGCCTGCAGTTCGTCCATGCGGCAGTTCAGCCCTTGATAGATGTTATGGTAGCGTCTGTCGGAGCCATAGTTTGCGATGGCTCTGACAACGTCGGCAAGCGCCTCGTCGTTTGTGGTCACGGCACCGGCATCGCCCATCGCCCCGACATTTTTTGTGGGATAGAAACTGAAAGCCGCCGCATCGCCGAGTCCGCCGGTTATGCCGGTGCCGTTCAGGCCTCGGCACGTGGTCGTGGCGCCGATTGCCTGCGCGTTGTCCTCCACAATCTTGAGATTGTGTTTCCGGGCTATGCCGGCAAGCGAGTCCGACCAGCACGGTGCGCCGTAAAGATGCACCACCATGATGGCGCGTGTACGCTCCGTGATGCGCTCCTCTATTTTTGAGAAGTCCATGTTAAGCGTGTCAATGTCGGCATCGACAAGCACCGGGCGCAAGCCGTTGTCGCTGATGGCAAGCACCGACGCTATGTAGGTGTTGGCTTGCACAATCACTTCATCGCCGTCGCGCATCACACCCAGCTCCTTGTAGGCGCGGAAAATAAGCCGCAGGGCGTCGAGCCCGTTGCTGCACGCCACTGCCCACGGCATTTTGGTGAGCGACGACAATTGCGCCTCGACCTGCTTGCCAAACTCTCCGTTGAGATACCAGCCTTTGTCGAGAACGCTGTCTATTTTCGATTGAATCGCCTGTCTGTAGGGCTTGTTGACAACCCCAAGCGGCAGAAATTCGTATTGCTTCATTTTCTTTTGTTTGCTGTCAGGTTCAGAAACTCGTCATAGTCGCGCACGTAGTCTGCCTCGTCATACGGATCGGATGCCAGCGTGAGGCACACCGAACCCGACGAGAAGTTGCGCAGACCCACCCATATCCCGGGAGCCACATACAGCCCTATGTTGGAGCGGTTGAGCGTCACCGTGCGCCGGCTGACGCCATCATCGATTTCAAGATCGAAACTTCCGCTGACCGCCACGATAAACTGATGGCAACGGCGGTGGGAATGTCCGCCGCGGTCTGTGCCGCCAGGCACGTCGTAGATATAGAACACCCGCTGCACCTCAAACGGAAAGTCTTTGCCGTTTTCCACCACCGTCAGATTTCCGTTCTCATGGTGATGACGGTCGAGCGTCAGCAGCCGGCAGTCGTCGACCGACACAGTTGCGTGATTGTCATTTTCCATTGGCCAAAGTCGTTTTATAAAGGTTGAAATTCTCGATATAGTCGGAGGCGTCATACGGCGTCGACGCCAAAATCAGCGCCACCGAGTTGGTCGAGAAATTGTCGAGTTCACGCCACATCATCCGTGGCACATAAAGTCCGTAGTACGACCGTGCCATGTGGTAACGGCGCTCTTCCGAACCGTCGTTGAGCACAATGTCGAAACTTCCCGACAACGAGATTATCAGTTCCTCCTGTCGGTGGAACGCGTGGCCGAAACGCTTCTTACCGCCAGGCACGTCGTAGACCCAGTATGTGCGCGCAATCGGGAACGGGACAACCCCGCCGTTCTCAAGAAACGACAGGTTGCCGCGAGGATCGCAGATCTTAGGCAGGTCGATATGTCTTACTTTTTCAAAACCCATAGCAGGCTTCTATGTTTTGGTTCGCTCCTACAAAGTAAAAACATTTCCGCCAATTCGCAAAATCTTTCTTCATCGGTATTGCAAAAACAATTGGTTGATGTATGTATTGCCACAAAAAAACGCGGGCGGGACACTGCCTTGTGACCCACCCGCGCCGATATGTTTCAGCGTGGACTATTTCACGATTACCTTCGTTACTTTAACGCCTGTTTTTACGATATACACACCTTGCGACACTGCCGCCTCAACGTGGCTGCCTGTGCCTGTATAGACTATGGCTCCGTTAGGCTGCATGATGACGGTCTGCGCAGTTGCTCCGTCAACCACAATCTTGCCGTCGAGGGCTGTAATCGCCACATTGTCGCCGTCAACTGCCTCAACGCCTGCCTCTCCTGCCACTACTTCGTTGCCGGGCACCGACTCGCCTTTGTTGTATGCCACGGTGACCATATATTTGTTCTCTCCGTCGGGAGCGGCGGTATCGACAAACTGTGTTCCAGAAACCGGCTGTTCCGTGATTTTCTGACGGTTGCGATACACGTTGTAGCCTTCCACTTCCAGTCCGTGGGTGGCGCCGGCGGCGACAAACGTAACGTCGTCGACAAACAGCATGTAGCATCCTTCAGAGACGCAACGGATGGCGAAATGTTTTGCTCCCTCCGGCAATGCCACGTCATAGCGTGTCCATGCGTTGGGCACATTCTCGTATGTGCCGAGTTTCACGAAATGGTCGGTCGACGTGTCGGTGGTGGAATAAAGCACCTCAAACGTCTCGGCATAACTTGGTATCGACGAATAACTCTTGGCATAGAACGATACTGTCTGGGCGATGCCCTTCAGTTCGGGTGAGATTGCCCAGTCGTCACACTGCGACCCGTCGTAATTGAATATCTGTGCGATATATTTTCCGCCTGAATGCGCGGCAAACGAGGCGTTGGCGCCTTCCATCGATGCGTCCATTACCCAGAACGACTGCACCGACCCCTCATAGGTGATGCCTGGGAAGGTTATGCCCTGGAACTTGCCCACTTGGGCATTGTCCATATCTGTGAATGTCCATCCGCCAACTCCTTGTGTGGCAAACGACTCATAAGCCTCAAACGAGTCGGTGGTTGCTTCCGGCTTCGCGGTGCTGAGGTCGGGGGCTGTCCATGTCAGAGTGACGGCATTGCCGCTGCGTGTGGCTTTAAGGTTGGTTGCCACAGGATATTCCGGAGCTTCTGCCACGGCTTTGACCACAGCAGTTGTGTTGTTGGCTGGATTCTCATCGCCTTCACACACCACCTTGGCATAGTATTCATTGTCGCCGTTGTCGATCACTTCCAGTCGGTCGGAGAATCCCACTTGCGTCCGTGTGCACGAATAGAGTTCCGGACCTTCTGCCTCCTGAATCTTCTCGCCGTTGCGGTACAGCTCCACTACATAGCCGCCGACGGACTGCGTTCCTGCATTTTCCACATCAACTTCAATGTCGAAGTACTGTCCTGTTGTCACAGTCTCGGGAATGCTCAGACTGACTGCCGCAAGGTCGCGTGCCGGAGCCTCGCCTACTGTTATGGCATCCAACGGAATGGCAAGATAGTTTTTCGTGACTCCGGTAAACACGATTTGCACCACCTTGTCCTTGTATGCTGTCAACGGAAGAATCACCTTGTTCCACCCGTATTCACCCACTTCTTTTATCTCCATACTCTTGATGAGATTGAAGCCCGAGCCTGTGCCGCCATAGATTTCAAGCACGTTCTCATCGTCGTTGTTGCTGCCGTTGCCGAAGTTGAACGTATAGAATGAGAGCACCGGATTCTGCAAGCCCGACAAATCGATTTTGCCGCTGTAGTAACGGGCGCTGTCGTCGGTGTTTTCGCCAAGCATAGCTACATATCCGCCATCGCCGTCGCGCGATGCGATGTCGGCTACGTCTTCATCGGTAAGCGGTGTCCACGCCGGGGCGGTCGATTGGTTTTTGGCCACTTCAGAGCGCCACAACGACGATGCCTTGCCTCCGGCAAATGACTCTGCAAACGGAACGGAATAGTTTGTTCCCACTGGGAAGAGTGCGGTCTTGACGGCTGTAGACTTGCCCGAGATTGTCTCTGCATACACGCCGTAGGCAATGAAACGCTGACCTTTGCCGGCGTCTATGGCATGGTGGACGTAACGGGTGTCGGCAAGTCCTTCCACGATGTCTGACTCTGTGAAATAGCTGTCGAGCACAATTTCGTAACTAACCACCTTATAGGTGATCAGCGACGGGTCTATGCGATTGCCTTTCTCATCGGTTGTCGGGGCGCTCCATGTGATTTCCACATCGCCGGGCGTCGTTTCCTTGACCTTGAAATTGCCGACGGCTGAGGGCTTGCCGGGCCCGACAAATACGTCGGCCGACGCTTCCAAACCGCGTCCTGTCGCACTGTAAGCCACTGCCATATAACTGTGGTTGCCGGCAGTGACGGTCTCGTCGACAAACGTGACAGGCTGTCCGGGAGCCACAGGGCTGATGGCCTTTATAAGTGCCTTGTCGCGATAAATTTCCACTTTGTCCAATGCCGTCAACGACACTCCGGTCGACGTGAGAGCAGGTGCGGTAAACGCCACTGTCACCTTGTTCAGACCCGTTGGCTCTGGCGTCAGCGTAAGGTCGGTTACCGCTGCTGGGCTTTCCGCTGCCACGCCGGCCGACAAAGCAATGTTGTCAACCAACATGCCGCGGCGTTCTGCGTCAGAGATGCAGTGGATGCCGATATAGTATGTTCCGGCTGTGGCAACAGTGATTTTTTGAGTGAAGTGCTGAAATTTATCTGTTTTAAGCAATGTTTCTCCCACAACGGTCTCTGTCATCGCAGCGGCGGTGGCGGCGGTGCCCATCTTCACCTCAAAACGCTCTGTGCCCAAGAAGCTGCTGTAGCACCGGGCATCCATCTCGAAGGTATACGTGCCGCCGGGGGCGAGACTGAACGCTGGCAGAATCAGCCAGTCGTCCATGCTGCTGTCGTCGGAATAATCAATCATTGCCGACTTGTAGTAGTCACTGTGATACCACGTCTTGTTGTCGCTGTTCGCATCGACGACGGTCATCGTCGCAAAATCGGCGGCGGTGTCAAACGTCTCGCTATAAGGCAAAGCTGTGCCTGCCATCACCGGCATCGCTGCCGATGCTGCGATAACTGCTGTCAGTAAAAAATTTTTCATACAATATACTTTATCATTTGTTTTCTTTCTCTTAATGTCCTCCTATCCACAGACACGCCATGCTGAGCAACACCAGGCAGAGGTCGACGGCTTTCGACCGCAGATTCTTCTCCCTGAAAATCATCGCGCCAAAGCAGAACGATACTATCACACTGCCGCGGCGCACCATGGAGGTCACTGAAATCATTGCGTCGGGATAGGTCAGAGCATAGAAGTATGCGGCGTCGGCAAGGGTGATAAACACTGAAATCAGCATTATCGACCAGCGCCAGCGGAACGGCGAGGCCTTGCGCTGAGGCAACCACACCACAAGAAGCACAATGCCCATTATCACGCACTGATAGAAGTTATACCAGCACTGCACGGTAATCGCACGGATGCCGGCTCCCGTGGGCGACATCAGAAACTTGTCGTAAAGCCCGCTTACGGCTCCCAGAAGTGCTGCCGCCACCAGATAATATATCCATCGGTTATGACTGAAACGGATGCCTTCTTTCTTGCCGCTGCGGCTGAGCATGTAGAACGATGTGACGGCAAGGAGCACGCCTGCCCATTGCCAACCATTAAGACGCTCGCCGAAGATAATAAGCGCGCCGAGCAGAGTCAGCACGGGACGGGTGGCGTTGACCGGACCTACGATAGTGATCGGAAGATGTTTGATGGCATAATAGCCCAATATCCACGACGACAGTACAATAAAGGATTTCAGAACGATAAACCGCTGCTCTTGCCATTGCCAGTTGTCGACACACAGCAGCGATTCGCTGCCAAGGATGCCGGTATGCGAGGCTACAATGAAGGGAAGAAATATCAGCGCACAAAACAACGTGTTGCAGAAAAGCACCGGGATAACGGCATTTTCCCGCAAAGAGTATTTTTTTGCCACGTCGTAAAGCCCAAGAAGTGCCGCCGACAGAAAAGCGAGACTCAACCACATAAAAATATTGTCTTTTTCTTACGCAAAGGCATCACAAAGGTAAATCATATTAACCATCATTCCAAAACCTATCGACCGAATTTATTATTGTTTGCACAAACTGCCGCAAAAAAACGCCAAAGAGCGATTGTGGAAGCTTCGTCGCAGAGCGACGACACTCTTCCGTAACCCGGCATGCGGAGCGCAGCCAGCGTGTCGGAGGTCTTGGATATATCCATGTCTTCAACAACATACCCCTAACTGAGAATCTGCAGAATCAAACTAAAACACGTATTAACAGGCAGATATCCACGCCAATCCAAATACGTGCCAACCATCGGGCGAACCTCAAGTGTTAAAGTAATGTTAAAACAATCGCCAATGTTTCATATAGCAACTTTTCTACCTCCACAAACTTCTGTATATCTGCTAATTACAATCAAAACTGTCAAACTCAGCAAAAAATAGTAATTTATATTCAATAATGGTGTATATTTGCATTAAGAAGAGGCAGCTATCAAATGTGTTATGCCTCACACCAAATTAGGTATTTCATGCAAAAAAATTCGATTACAAATACAACTGCAAACGTAACAATCCACAATGAATAACAATGGGAAAGACAATAACAACATATTTAATTGATGGAGACCCGAAAGGAACTCAATATGCATTCATTAGCAACAAGATTTGCCAAATGTTTGTCGTGCCACGTTCCAACCTCTCTTATCTGAATACACAAGAAAAGTTGCAAAAGCCTGCGTTTTACATATTACTGGGAGAAGATGAGTCAACCAAACCACAGGCGTATATAGGTGAAACGGAGAACTTTAAAGAACGTGTAAAAGACCATGATAGCAAAAAATCGTTTTGGCAAAAAGCGCTCATATTCGTATCGAAAGATGCCGATATGACTAAAGTTGATGTACAATACATAGAATATAAAGCGATAACTGAAGCCAAGAAAGCAAACGCTTTTGTTCTAAGCGATAATAAACAAATCCCTAAAGCACCGAATCTACCAGAGCATCAACAAGACTCAATGGATGAATTTTTCGAAGATGTGAAATTTCTGGCATCATTTATCGGTTGCAATATTTTTGAATTGTCACAACCCAAAGAAGAACATATATTCTACACCAAAGGTAGAGGGTGCAATGCAAAGGGCTTCTACAGTTCCGAGGGCTTTACAGTCCTAAAAGGGAGTATTGTAGCCCCAACAATGGTGCCGTCTTTTAACTGGAAAGAAAAACGGAGAAAGATGCTCCAAGACTACACTTCCAATGAAAACGAAATCCTGGTATTGACATCGGATAAAACTTTTTCAAGTCCTAGTACTGCCGCAGATTTCTGTATTGGCAGCAGCAATAATGGCTGGTTAGTATGGAAAGATAAAAATGGAAATACTTTAGATTCTGTTTATAGAAAACAATTAGAATAAAATATTATGAAATTTATAGACATTGTCGCAGTTTTAGGTGCTCTAGCATGGTTACCCCAAATAATATCATGGATATATAATTGGATGAAGAAACCCAAGATATCAATATACCATGATGGAGAAGCAGAAATAGGATACATCAAAAATGGAAATGTTTTCAATCTCAGATTTTCTTTTCTTGCAAGGGATAAACATGCTCTAATAGATGACATTAAACTGATTCTTACTGATAAAGATGGAGCACATCACATTCTTAGATGGATGTGGTATAGTGAAACTTTCTACGAGCTTCAAGGTCCTGAAGGCAAGTCAACAATGGCAAAACAACAAAATGCAATAGCCATTAATGCGTTTAGAGATGTACTAGTTGAAAAGTTTATCGGATTTCAATCCGATACTTTTTTAGAAAGAAGGAAACTATTAGCCTACAAATTAACTACATTTATTGAAAATCAAAGAATAAATAACAATGTAAATATTGATGATATTAAACGTTCTTATGAATATAACGAACTAATTCGTCTATATAAAAATTCATTATTTTGGAAAGCCGGAGAATATTCTGCTGTTGCCAAAATTCATGTAGCAGACACTAATGAAACTATTGAACATAGCTTCAATTTTAGATTGTCAGATCTTGAAATAGATACCTTAAATAAGAATATAGAGTTTGCAAAATCGGTTGTTGATTGTGAATTTATTGATGCTACCCAACAACTCACAGGTACTTGGCTATGGGCTAAACCATCTGTAAATCAATAACTTTCAATAATATCAGAAAATATTTCAACTGACTATAATCTAATGAGTGAATTCGACGAATACATCCAGCAAGGCGAGCCACAAAAGCGTGAAAAGGGCTATGCGTGGCAAACGGCAATAGGACTTCAAGCAGTAGATGGCTTGAAGCCCTCGAATTATCTTATTGAAACTGCTCGCAAGCATATTGAGGGAGACATAACCATTGATGAAGTACAACAACTTATCAAGAGTTACTACGATTCAAAAGACATTCGTACTGAAAAGGATAATGAAACAGAAGAAGCCGATAAAGTTTCTGCCAATATAATCAAGCTATTGAATGAACGTTCGTTTGCTTTCACTGTAGCTGGATTGACCGCCATTCATCGAAGGATATTTGATGGTGTATTCAAGTTTGCCGGACAAATCAGAGATTACAATATCACCAAAAAAGAATGGGTGCTTCGTGGCGACACGGTGCTCTATGTATCTGCTCCCGACATTCGCAGAGCCATAGAGTATGATCTTGAGCAAGAAAAGGCATTTGATTATATAGGATTGGATGTAAATCAAATAGTAAGTCATATTACCAAATTCGTATCTGGGTTGTGGCAAATTCATCCGTTTGGAGAAGGCAATACCCGAACAACAGCAGTGTTCACCATACAGTATTTACGCTCAATGGGATTCAATGTTGAGAACGACCTTTTTGCCAATCATTCTTGGTATTTCCGAAATGCGTTGGTTAGAGCCAATTATCAAAATATACAAAAGGGCATCAAAAGGGAGTCTGTCTATTTGGAACGATTCTTTCGCAACCTATTGATGGGAGAAAACAACGAGTTGAGAAATCGTTTTATGGTGATTAATGCTCCTAAAGACATAGGTATCTCCACCCCGACAAGTACCCCGACAAGTACCCCGACAAGCTCAGACAATCCATTGCAGATAGATAATGAGAATATCAGCCGCTTAATAAAGGCGATTGCAAACAATAGATTATCTGTCAAAGAGATGATGGCTTCCGTAGGATTAAAGAATCGTGAGAATTTTATGGAATACTCACTTAATCCCGCCATGAAAGAGGGATTTGTTTCTATGCTCTACCCCGACAAGCCACGTCATCCTCGTCAGAAATATCTATTGACGATTAAAGGATTGGCGGTGTATAACTCAAACAATCGGAAATGACGATATACGAGAACAACATATCCTCTATTCATTCCGACTTTGAACAGATTAAAAAGCGAGACACAAAAGGTTCGGAGCATTAGACTTCCCCCCCACTTCGTCATCGTGTCACCCAACAATAAGTGGCGCAAAAATACAAAATATTATACATCAATAAGTTACAACACTTATCTTTTAAACAACGAAGTCGGGAGATACGAATATTCTGCAAATATGCACTACATTCAGTGCATATTTTATGCAAAAACGCACCCAACCGAGTGCAGTTTTGCTGTTTCCTATATCTTTTTTCTATTTTAAGCAATATTGAAAGAAATGCAAATATGGATACTGCGCCTGTTTCGACACAGCCTCTTCTTTGGTCGGCAATCAAGGCTTCTGTTCAAACACGGGTTCTCCGTTGGCATCAACCAAAAACCGGCCTTCTATGCCAAAGAATGTCAATTCCGCCGGGTGAATGGCCTGAACTCCCCAAGAATTGTTCTCCTCATCGTAGATTCCCCGTTCGAAATAGAAAAGGTCTTTATAGCGTTTTGAATCGAGGGCATGTATCTCCTTTTTGGGGTTATTGCGGTCATTGGGAACAGAATCCGTCACCCATATACGCGTGATGGTGTTGGTTTCAGTATCCACTTCTATCGCCCACAAAGTCCAAGCGTGGTTCATGTCACGAATTTGCGCAACGTAGTTACCCGTAGTGAAATAGCGCAGCAACACATCAGTAAATATCGCTTCGTTGGAATCTATATAGCCTCGCGTGAAGATGATAGGATTATCGTAGTCGTCTTCAAAGAGGTAGCTCTGATAGAGGTTGGTACGTGTGTAAGCGATGGTTGGATGCGTCTCGCGCAGATACCAGTCGAGAGCTTTATATACATAGTCACCACCATCATTGAAATAGGTGTTGCGATCAAATTCCCGATTGACCTCCTCTGGGTCCCAACATTTCCCAGTGTAGATATACGTTTCCTTTATACGATCCTGCCACCATGCTATCATGTTGCTACTAACCGCTGCCCAGCAGCCATTCGTAAACTGAAAGGTGTTGTACCAGCCTGCATCTTCACTGACGCCTTTCGCCCAATATTGCACCTTCTCCGCTTTTGCCGAGGAAAATGGAAGAATGATGCCCAGCGCGTATGCCAACGCAATTATAATTGATGCCTTTTTCATTTTACCCATATTGTCATTTTTCCGACTCAAGAATCTCATCAGAAGACTCCGACTTTCTCTCTGCTGTTTTCTGTCTGCACTACATATACCCCTTTAGGAAGAGAACCATTCTGATGTGTCACATCCCGCCCATAAAGGTCATAGACACGGAATTCCTGACCACAATGGATTTTGCCGCCAATCACAGATATGCGGCATTCTGACTGTGTGATGCCCTCAATCGTTGACGACGGGACATTACACACGCCACGCACAGATGATCCATAATAGCGCGTGTGGTTCCAATCAGATTTGACATAAGCCCGAATAAACTGCAACTGGTAGGCTGAGCCACTATAAGAAGAGCTTTTGAAAAGCGAACTCGACCAATAGTATCCATGCACGCCTTTCTCGTTTATCAGATTCGCATAACGGCATCCTGCCGCAGGCAAAAAGAGTGAGGCGTCACCGTTCTTGCTCGCAACCACATATCCCGCTGCGCCTGTTTTATTGTAGTCTTCAGTCCAGGTCCAGGCACAATGCTCTTGGAGCTCTTCCCATTCTTCCTTGGTTGGCATACGCCATGTGCCGCCCCATGCTTTGAAAGCGACATCATCAGCGGCTTCAAGCGACAACAACTCATCTGAATTAGAATACTTCGTGAGCGAATTTTGCCCTGTCCCATGCGAGTAGGTAGCCCATCGAAAGTCTGTCTTCACAGTCGTTTCGCCCCATGCATAGTAGTCGCCATCGTCTTGTGGACGATTTGCACCAACATTGGTAGAAGCCCATTTAACTCCACTGGGCAACCCCAAATCTATCCAAGTATGCCCAGCCTCATCTCCTGTGGTTTGCGCAAGCGCAGCACAGGTCACAGCACACATAATCAAACAAGAAATCTTTTTTTTCATTTCTTCATATTTTAACATCCTGGTGTTGCGAATCCGAAGAAGGACCAGAATCGTTGCAAATTTGGCAAATTCAAAATGTCGGACGAGCACTATTTTATCGATGCTTTCAAGCCTTCGATCACGGCGTTGCTGAATCCACAAGCCTCCATGCGGTTCAAGCCTTTTATTGTGAAGCCGCCTGGGGTGGTCACCTTGTCTATCTCCTCCTCCGGATGTGTGCCGCGGGCAAGCAACAGGCTGGCAGCTCCCTTGACTGTCTGCGCCACAATTTTCTTTGCCTGACCGGGATAAAGCCCGAGCTCCACGCCGGCTTCCATCGCCGCGCGCACGTAGCGCAAGGCATACGCCGTGCCGCACGAGCCAAGCGCCATTGCCGCGTCAAGCAGTCGCTCTTCCACGACAAGAGTCTCGCCGAGACGGTTGAAAATGTCGGTCACTACAGCCAATTGACCACTGCCTGCTCCGCCATCAGCTATTATGGTCATACTCTCGCCGATAGCGATGGCGGTGTTGGGAATCACGCGGAAAAGCGTAGCTGTGCCGAAGAGTTCGCGAAGATGGCTGAACGGCACTCCTGCCACTACCGACACGATGGTCTGGCCGGCTGTAAGCACAGGGCGCAAGCCTTCTGCAACGCTGTCGATGAGCCATGGCTTAACGGCTATGACCACGATGTCGGCGGCTGCGGCTGCCTGACAGTTGTCGGTCGACGTCTCTATCTGCGGATATTCAGCCTTGATGGCGTCGAGTTTGGGCTGTGTGCGGTTGCTCGCCGCGATTGTATGTTCTGACGCAAAAACAGCATCGGCAGCGAGACCTCTTGCGATCGCGCCGCCCATGTTGCCGCATCCAATGATTGCGATTTTCATTGCCTTTTTTGTTTTTTATTCTGCTGCCGGAGCGTCGGTCGGTTCCGCGCTGTCGTCGGCATCATCCTTATGGAAAAGTTTTGCCTTGATTTTTGCCTCAAGTTCTTCGGCAAGCTCCGGGTTGTCGCCAATCAGACGTTTCACGGCATCGCGGCCCTGTCCGAGCTTAGTTCCGTCGTAGGAGAACCATGATCCGCTCTTGGCTATAATGCCGAGATTCACACCGAGGTCAAGGATTTCGCCGCTGTGCGACACGCCTTCGCCGAATGTCAACTCAAACTCTGCCTTGCGGAATGGAGGCGCAACCTTGTTTTTCACAACCTTTACTTTTGTCTGATAGCCAAGCACGTCCTCGCCGTTCTTGATAGCGCTGGTGCGACGGATGTCAAGACGCACAGAAGCGTAGAACTTCAAGGCATTGCCTCCGGTAGTGGTTTCCGGCGATCCCCACATCACGCCGATTTTGTCGCGCAGCTGGTTGATGAAGATACATGTGGTGTTGGTCTTTGAGATTGTGGCTGTAAGCTTGCGGAGAGCCTGCGACATCAAACGCGCCTGCAGACCCATCTGCTTTTCGCCCATCACTCCTTCGATTTCGGCTTTTGGTGTCAACGCCGCAACAGAGTCGATAACGATTATGTCAATTGCCGATGAGCGGATAAGCTGGTCGGCGATTTCAAGTGCCTGCTCGCCATTGTCGGGCTGCGAAATCCAAAGGTTGTTGACGTCAACGCCAAGTTTCTCGGCATAAAAGCGGTCAAACGCATGCTCTGCGTCGATGATGGCTGCTATGCCGCCCTGCTTCTGCGCCTGGGCGATGGCAAGGATGGCGAGCGTGGTCTTTCCCGACGATTCCGGACCGTAGATTTCAATGATACGTCCGCGGGGATAGCCGCCCACGCCGAGTGCGTAGTCAAGTCCGATGATGCCTGAAGGAATCACCTCGATATTTTCTATATTGTCGTCGCCGAGTTTCATTATCGCTCCGCGGCCATAGTCCTTTTCTATCTTCGACATCGCATTCTGCAAGGCTTTAAGCTTCTCGCTTGCAGCTGCTGTCTTGTCTGTTGCTTTCTCCATAGTTATGCTTTTTTGTTTATTATTTCAAGAATCTGCGAGGCACTGTTTTTGGTGTCTACTTTTGCAATAATGTCGGTCACGATGCCGTCGCCGTCAACAAGAAACGTGGTGCGCACCGTACCCATATACTCCCGTCCTGCCATCTTCTTTTTCTGCCACACACCGAACGCTTGGTTGAGCGTGGTGTCGGTGTCGGCGATAAGTGTGAACGGAAGCGAGTGTTTGGCGGCAAACTTCCCGTGCGATGCCGCGCTGTCCTTGCTCACTCCTATCACCTCATATCCTGCGCTGCGGAGGGCGTCGTAGCCGTCGCGCAGGCTGCATGCCTCGGCGGTGCAGCCGGGAGTGTTGTCTTTCGGATAGAAATAGATGGCAAGACGCTTTCCGGCATAGTCGGATGCCTTCACTTCTTTGCCGTTGGCGTCGACGCCAAGCATTTCCGGTATTTTGTCTCCTATTTTCATTGTCGTTTTGTTTTTACATTGCAAAATTATAATCCTTGTGGGCAACATCCGCGCCCACAATGGTTAACGTTTCGAAACGTCAACTTTATGTGTCGGCGGAAGTTCGCGGTTGCGCTTGTCGACAGCCTCCACCACTCGCTGCGCCAACGTGTTGAACGCCTCGCCGCTGACGGTGTTCTGCAGCGCAGCTGGCTTGCCTTGGTCGCCGCCGTCGCAGATGCTTGCCACAAGCGGTATCTGTGCCAACAAATCCACTCCAAGCTTTTCCGCAAGGCGTTTGCCGCCTCCATTGCCAAAGATGTAGTATTTCTCATCCGGATGTTCCGCCGGAGTGAACCATGCCATATTCTCCACGATGCCGAGCACCGGCACGTTGACCTGTGGGCTTTGAAACATGCTGATGCCCTTGCGCGCGTCGGCGAGTGCCACTTCCTGCGGAGTGGTGACCACTACGGCTCCGGTGATGGCAAGGGTCTGCACAAGCGTCAGATGGATGTCGCTCGTTCCTGGGGGCATATCTATCACAAAATAGTCGAGGTCGCCCCAATTGGCGTCGCCGATGAGTTGCTTCAGGGCGTTGCTTGCCATGCCGCCGCGCCAAAGCACGGCGTTGTCTTTGTCTACGAGGAAGCCTATCGACAGCACTTTTACGCCATATTGCTCTACGGGTGCGATAAGGTTGCGGCCGCCTACCTCATCCATATACACGGGGGCATCCTCTACTCCAAACATCTTTGGAGCCGACGGTCCGAAGATGTCGGCGTCAAGCAGCCCCACCTTGTAGCCTTGCTTGGCAAGCGCCACGGCAAGATTGCTTGCCACGGTGGATTTGCCTACTCCGCCTTTGCCCGACGAGACTCCGATGATGTTTTTCACTTCGGGGAGCATCTTGGCGGGCTGCTCTACGTTCTGGCGGTACTTCACGCTGATGTTGCCCTCTATGCAGGCATTCTCGCTGACATAAGTCTTGACGGCTGTTTCAGCGGCCTTGACAACACTTTTGATAAACGGATCGGTCGATTTGTCAAAAATCAAAGAGAATGACACGTTCATTCCGTCAATGCGGATGTCGTCCTCAACCATATTGTTCTCCACAAGGTCTTTGCCGTTGCCTGGGTAGCGGACGTTGCGCAAAGCCTCGGTGATTAGTGCGGGATATAGTCTTTCTTCCATAATTGTTACTTTGAATATTGAGGGTCTGTTTCAAGATACCCGCGCGAGAAACTGCGATAGGTATCTTTCTCTATGTCGATTTCAGGCTCCTGAAGCGCCGTGGTGGCGTCAAGATGCCAGTTGATGTATTTTATTGTCAAGCCGCGGGCAAGCCATTGGCGTTCGTAGAACGTGCGGATTTCGAGGATATCGTCGGCAAGTCCGCTGTGATAAAGGTCGTCGGTGTTGACCTCGGTGGCGAAGCCGTTCAGACGCACCATGGCGTCGGTATAGGCATAAAGAAACGGGCTGTCGGTTTTCAGATGCACGAGTCCGCCGTCTTTCAATATCTGGCGATAGAGCTGCATGAAGCGGGTCGACGTCAGGCGTTTGTTGACTTTCTGCATCTGGGGGTCGGGAAACGTTATCCAGATTTCCGACACCTCGCCGGCCTCAAAGAAGGAGGCGATTAGTTCGATACTCGTGCGGAGAAACGCTACGTTGGCGATGCCTTCCTGCACCGACTGCTTGGCGCCGGTCCACATCCGGGCGCCTTTGATGTCGACTCCGATGAAGTTGCGGTCGGCAAATTTTTTTGCCATGCCGACGGCATATTCTCCTTTGCCGCAACCAAGTTCCAGAACTATGGGGTTGTCGTTCTTGAAAAACTCTGTGTTCCACTTTCCTTTCAATGGAAACGGCCCTTTCTGCAATTCTGCGAATGGATATTGGAACACGTTGGGGAATGTTTCCATCTCCCCGAATTTCTTCAATTTATTTTTGCCCATAATGTATTTATTGTCTGCTTATTTTTATGATTTTTTCATTGCCGCCCGACACGCAGCGCACCACGTAGGCTCTGCCGCTGTAGCCCGACAGCGTCAATGAGAACTGCTGGCTGTGCGGTGCCGCCGACTGCAGCAAGATGCCGCTCATGTCAAACAATTGCACCGTGCTTATCTCTTCGTCGCTGGTAATTGTCACCACATCGCCGTCAACCGCCACGCGCAGGCTCTCCGCTGCCAACGGTTTTGCCGACGATGATTTGAAGAAGTCCTGCCACTGCTCCGCAAGCCTGTAAGCCATCTCGCCGGCTGCCGGAACGGTGAGGTTTACTTTCTCATAGTCTACGTTCTCCCAAACATTGTCGCCAAGCTCAGGTGGCGTGACGGCATTGCTTGTCAGCTCCGCGAGGCTGTTCCAATTGCGCATGGCGCGGTCGCCGATATATTCAACCGTCGACGGAATAACAATTTCCCGAACCGTTGTCCAGTCGCTGAACGCATAGTCGCCTATCTCTTTCAAGCCTTCCGGAAGTGTCACCGTGGCGACTGCCTTGCCGCCCATGAATGTGTATTCGTTGATTTTCACAAGGCCCTCGGGCAATGCCACTTGCTGCAATGCCGATGAATAGAAAAACGCGCCCTCGCCCAACGATGTTACCGTCGCTGGCATATTAACTTCGCATAGCGAACCGTTGTCGGCAAATGCCCATGCGCCGACAACGCTGAGCGACGTGCATCCGCTCATGTCGGCCGACGTCAGTCCGCTGCCTGAAAACGCGCTCTCGCCAATAGTGCGCAGCGATGGGGCAAACGTGAAGTCCGCCATCTGAGAGCATCCGCTGAACGCATGTCCGCCGATGCTTTCCACCTGCGGCAGCGTCGCAACCGTTGTCAATGCGGCGTCGCGGCTGAACGCATAGTCGCCTATCGTGCGGACGCCCTCGCCGCCTTTGACATCCGCAAGTTTTGACGCACTTGAAAATGCATAGTTGCCTATCGTGGCGACCGTAGACGGAAGGCTGATTTCTGTCAGTTCGGCACAGCCTGCAAACGCGGCCTCGCCGATGGATGTCAGCGTCGACGGAAGCGACACTGATGTGAGCGGCTTGCCCATCAGCGAATATTTAGGCAACTCGTCTGCTGGATAATATGTAAAATTGGCAAACAGGGGCTCCCTGTCGGAGTATTCCTCTATCGTCACGCCACTTATGTCGAGCACGGACAACTGCGGCATCGAATCGGATATATACTTGAAATCGCGTGCGTCCATTGTGCCTGTAAGCGACAATTCTGTAACAGACACTGCATCTTCTCCAATCACCGTCGACAATTTCCCGGATGCAGTCTCCACCGCGCCTCCCCAAGGCGTGGCTGCTGCCAACAACAATATTGCTAAAAAAGTCCTTTTCATTTATGTTTTTTCTAATGTCTATTGCCAAGATGCACAAAGGTAATCATTTTTCCTCTAACTTTCTTTTATCCACCATCGTTTTTAAAACAAACCGGGGCATTCCCTCGCGACAACCGATAGCATAAGCGACTAAAAAAATTTCCACGGCATTGCGTCGTGGAAATTTCACAAATGTTATTGTAGAAAGAGTGTTGATGCTATCGGGCAAGCTCTATCAAGAGACGGCCGTTCTCATCGAAGAGTCCGGCGTTGCCGTTTGGCAATTTGCCGAACGTAGCAACTTGGTCGAGCACCTGCAGGAACTTCTGTTCAAACTCCATGTCGTCACACATACGCATGGTGACTGCCATCGTTCCGAATCTAAGCGCCTGGTCTTTGCCAACGGTATACTCGCCGTTGAACGTATTGCAGCCGGCATTGCCGTGCGTCAGGTTCTCCTCTGTGTCAAACCAGATTGTCGGGGCGCTTTCGCCCGATGCCGGCATTCCGTCTGCCGACAGAATCTTCCATTCGCCTTGCAGACCCGACTCGCTCATCTTGCCGTTGCGTTTCTGCAGCAGCGCCACTACGTTGCCTTGGGCGTCGGTGAGCTGCAACTCCGACTTGCCGTTGAATTTATATCCTTTTGCCTTGTTGAGCATATCCATCACTATGCGTTCCGACGTCATGTCGGCACACATCATGCGAGTGGAGCCGAGTTGGCTGAAATCAACCGTTCCTGGTTTCTGGTTCTTGTCGAGAGTGCCGACAAGATTGTTGCAGCCGGTGCTGCCATAAACTGTGCCGTCGGCGGCATTGATGCCGATAAACGGTGTGGTTTCCGCATTGAGGGTATTGCCGTCGGCCGACGTGATCACCCATTCTCCTCCGAGGTCGGCAATGGTGGCTTGTTTTCCCGCGCCACACGACGCGAGAGCCAATGCCATCGCTGCTGCCGCCATAAATTTCTGATACATTTTCATCGTTTTTTCTATTATGTGATATTAACGTAAACGCGGATGCATATCGATTACTGCACCGCACGCTTCTTTTTTTAATCGCGCGTCTGCCCGTCGCCTGAGATTACATATTTGTAGGTGGTCATCTCGGGCAGCGCCATAGGGCCGCGGGCATGCAGTTTCTGCGTCGAGATGCCTATCTCTGCGCCAAAGCCGAACTGACCGCCGTCGGTAAACGCCGTGGGAAGGTTGGTGTAGACACACGCTGCGTCGACCTCCTGTGAGAACAGGCGGCAAGCGTCGGCATCCTCTGCCACGATGCTCTCGCTGTGATGCGACGTGTGGCGGGCGATGTGGTCAAGCGCGCCGCCGAGACCGTCGACCGTGCGCACCGACATCTTATAGTCGAGATATTCTTTTCCCCAGTCGCTGTCGTCGGCATGTTCAAGGTGGGGATACTTGCCTTCCAACGCTGCATAAGCCTCTTCATCGGCACGCACCACTACGTGCTTTGCCGCCATCGGCGCCACAAGGGCGGGTAGGTCGGAAAGACGGGCGCGGTCGATGAGCAGACAGTCGAGGGCGTTGCAAACGCTGACACGGCGCGTCTTTGCATTGCTCACAATGGCGCTGCCTTTCTGCAAATCGCCCGACGCGTCAAAATAGCAATGACACACGCCGGCGCCGGTCTCTATTACAGGCACGCGGGCATTGTCGCGCACAAAGCGTATCAAGCGGCTGCTGCCGCGTGGTATGACCAAATCAACATAGCCAACGGCTTGAAGCATCTCTTGGGTTGCCTCGTGGTCGGGTGGCAACAGGGTGACGCTATGCTCGTCGAATCCTTCGGCGAGAAGTGACTCGCGAAGCACGTCGACGGCGGCGCGGTTGGAGGCGTCTGCATCGCTGCCGCCTTTAAGCACACAGGCGTTGCCGCTCTTCATCAATATCGAGAACACGTCAAACGTGACATTGGGACGCGCCTCGTAGATTACGCCTACCACACCGAATGGGACCGACACTTTTCTTATTCGCATCCCGTTGGGCTGTGTCCATTCTGCCAATGTGCGGCGAAGGGGCGACGGCAACGACGCCACGCTGCGCATGTCGGCGGCGATGGTTCGGATGCGGTCGGGGGTCAGTTTCAGACGGTCATATTTCGGATTGTCCTTGTCCATACGGGCAAGGTCGGTGGCATTGGCGGCAAGAATCTTGTCGATGGCTGCCTCCACTTTGTCTGCCGCGCTGAGCAGCAAGCGGTTGATGTCGGCTTCCTGGCAACGGTTGAGTCCGCGCGATGCCTCGCGCGCGGCTTCAAGCATTTTTCTTAAATCTTCGTTCATAGTCGGTTATAGCTGTTCGATGTAGAGATAGTTGTAGTGTATCACGGGACGCAGTCCCTGCTTGCCTATGGCGGCGCGTGCCTCGTCGCTGTCGTAACTTGTGCGGCCCACGGCAAACTGACGGCCGTCGGGAGCAAGCACTCTGACAATGTCGTCTTTCTCAAAATCGCCGTCTACGGCAACCACTCCCACCGGCAACAGGCTGCTTGCCTGCGACGACATCAGCGCGTCGTAGGCGCCCTGGTTGATGCGTATCTCGCCTTTGGCGAAGCCGTCGCTATGGGCAATCCATTTCTTCACGCTCGACACGCCGCGGCTTTCTGCCACAAACTCTGTGCAGGGCACATCTGCGCCGTCAAGAAGAAGGTCGGTAAGCACGTTCTCGCGCTTGCCGTTGGCGATATAGACGGTGATGCCCTCGTCGGCGACTTTGCGTGCCGTGCGGAATTTGGTGCCCATGCCGCCGCGCCCGAACGAGGAGCGCGACTGCCCTACTATGGCATCGACATCCATCCGGGCATCGGGTTCCACGCGGCGGATGACGCGCGACTCCGGCAACGACGGGTCGCCGTCGTAAACGCCGTCGATATTCGACAATATGACAAGCGCGTCCATATCCATCATCGTGGCGATGAGTCCCGACAGCTCGTCGTTGTCGGTAAACATCAGCTCAGTGAGCGACACGGTGTCGTTTTCGTTGACAATGGGGATGACTCCATTCTCGAGCATCACTTCCATACAATGTTTCTGATTGAGATAATGACGACGCGTCGAGAAGCTTTCCTTCAGCGTCAGCACCTGACCGCACGCCATGCCGTGGTCGCGGAAAAACTCATAATAGTGATTGATGAGCTTCACCTGTCCAACCGCCGAAAACAATTGGCGGGCACTGACCGTGTCAAGGCGGTCGACGCCACGCATCTCACTTCGCCCGGCGGCTACGGCGCCCGACGATATCATAACCACTTCCATTCCCGCGCGGCGCAGACTGACCACCTGGTCAACCAATGCCGACATCCTGGTGATGTCGAGCGTGCCGTCGCGCCTGGCAAGCACATTGCTGCCTATCTTGATTGCAATCCTTTTCATTCCACAAAAATACTAAATTTAAAGATATTCTTAACTTTCTTCGCCCAATTTGCATTATCTTTGCAACATATTTGCGCGCATATCGACTCGCAAAAGCATTATCGGTAGATTGACAGAAGAATTTATATATAGAATCTTTTTATTGAACTAAATTAAGACGCGTTATGATTTACACTCATGAAGTACAGCAAATGTGCTGCGTTAAGAAGGGTGCCAACCACCCTTGCGCTCCAATCCCTGAAGAGGGCAAGTGGGTGCGTTCTAAAGAAATCAAGGACATCAGCGGACTTACTCACGGTATCGGCTGGTGCGCTCCTCAACAAGGTGCCTGCAAACTTACTTTGAACGTTAAGGAAGGCATAATCCAAGAGGCTTTGGTCGAGACTATCGGCTGCTCAGGTATGACCCACTCTGCCGCTATGGCTTCTGAGATCCTCCCTGGCAAGACTCTTCTCGAGGCGCTCAACACCGACCTCGTTTGCGACGCTATCAACACTGCTATGCGCGAATTGTTCCTGCAAATCGTTTACGGCCGCACTCAGTCGGCTTTCTCTGAAGGCGGTTTGGCTGTTGGCGCTTCTTTGGAAGACCTCGGCAAGGGTCTGCGCAGCCAGGTTGGTACGATGTTCGGTACTACAAAAACTGGAACTCGCTACTTGGAAATGGCTGAAGGCTACTGCACTCGCATGGCTCTCGACGAAGAAAACCAAGTTATCGGTTACGAGTTCATCCACCTCGGCAAGATGATGGAAATGATCAAAAACGGCGAGGATCCTAAAGAGGCTATCGAGAAGGCAAAAGGTCACTACGGCCGCTTCGACGAAGCTGTTAAATATATTGACCCACGTAAAGAATAATAGGAGGACCGCTTTATGATTAGAGAAGTAAAATTTGAAAGTCAAGACCGTCGCATCAAGCAAATTCTTGCTGCATTGAACGAAAACGGTATCAAAGATATTGAAGAGGCTAACGCTATCTGCGACGCTGCCGGCATCGACCCTTACAAGACTTGTGAGGAAACTCAGCCTATCTGCTTCGAGAATGCTAAATGGGCTTACGTTGTTGGTTGCGCCATCGCGTTGAAGAAAGGCTGCAAAAACGCCGCTGAGGCTGCTGAGGCTATCGGTCTCGGTCTCCAGGCTTTCTGCATCCCTGGTTCTGTTGCCGACGACCGTAAGGTTGGTCTTGGTCATGGCAACCTCGCTGCACGTTTGCTCCGCGAAGAGACTAAGTGCTTCGCTTTCTTGGCTGGCCACGAGTCGTTTGCTGCTGCTGAAGGCGCTATCAAAATCGCTGCCAAAGCCGACAAAGTTCGCAAAGAGCCTTTGCGCGTAATCCTCAACGGTCTTGGAAAAGACGCCGCTATGATCATCTCTCGTATCAACGGCTTTACTTATGTTCAGACTGAGTTTGACTACTTCACTGGCGACCTCAAGGTGGTTAAGGAAATCCCTTACTCAAACGGTCCTCGCGCCAAAGTGAAATGCTACGGCGCCGACGATGTTCGCGAAGGTGTGGCTATCATGTGGAAAGAGGGTGTTGACGTGTCAATCACTGGTAACTCTACCAACCCTACCCGCTTCCAGCACCCTGTTGCCGGAACCTACAAGAAGGAGCGCACTCTCGCTGGCAAACCTTATTTCTCAGTAGCTTCTGGTGGTGGTACAGGCCGTACTCTTCACCCAGACAACATGGCTGCCGGTCCTGCTTCTTACGGTATGACCGACACTATGGGACGTATGCACTCTGACGCTCAATTCGCTGGTTCTTCTTCAGTTCCTGCTCACGTTGAGATGATGGGATTCCTCGGAATCGGTAACAACCCTATGGTTGGATGCACCGTGGCTTGCGCCGTCGACGTGGCTACTGCCCTTGCTAAATAAGCATAAAAATTTTTCCTTTCATATCACAAAAAACCCTCCTTCCGGAGGGTTTTTTCTTTTATTGTATTTCTTGCAGAAGCGTCATTCTTTTGCCGCCATTCTGAATTTCACACCGGCGGTGCTGAGGGCGTCCATAGTCTTCTGCACTTCGTCAAATTTTGCCTTTTCATCAGCCTCAAACGTCACCTTGACTTTTTCCGGAATCCGGGATGCCCATTTGCCGAGCTTGCCCTCATAGTCAAGGTCGGTGAGCGAAAGCTCCAGCGCGTCGATTTTGACACTGTCGTTCTTCACTTCGCCTGTGAGCACTCCTTTACGCGAGTCAATGGAGATAACGATGTCGGGCTTGATTTCTTTATCCGACTCCGACGGCAGCTTCACCTCCACATTTTCCTTGCCCACCATCGACGACACCAATAGAAACGTTGACGAGGGCACAGGAAACAGGATATTGACAACACTGACGGCTATACTCGCTATGTGCAGCCATTTTGGAGTGTCGAGCAACGCCCAGCGCATCATGCCCCAGACGGAAAGTGCAAGTCCGGAAAGTCCGCCAACGACAGTCAGCCAACACAATGCCGTGACTCCGCCCGACATGCCTGCCACAGACCCTGCCGCGGTCAGAGAATACAACAGGGCATACGACAGCAACGCTGCCGCCGACAGCCCGAAACCGAGCCACACCAGAAACTCAGGCGACTTGAAAAATCGTTTATTCATACAATATGGTTCTTTTTGTTCTTATATTCTATTCTTCGAGACACTCGTCAAGGTCGTGGGCAAGTTGCGCTTTGTCGAGATGCTGACCGATAAACACGATTTTCTGCATCCGGTCGCCATATTTCTCATCCCAATCGCGCGCTAAGCCAGGTTCTTGTTTCATCATCTCCGCCAACTCGTTCTCCGGTGCGGTGGCATACCATAAGCCGGCTTCCGACAGTTGTTTCTGGCTGCCTGCCTGCTCGAAGAGGAACGACATGTCGCGGTTGTGGGCAAAATAGCAGACGCCCTTGGCGCGGATCACGTTTTTAGGCCATTTTGTTGACATAAAGCGGTCGAACTTATGAATGTCGAACGCCGGACGGCGATAATAGACAAACGTGCCGATGCCGTATTCTTCCGTCTCTCCGCCTTCGTGATGATGGTGGTGATGATGGTGTTCATGCTCATGCTCGTGCTCATGTTCATGGTCATGCTCGTGCTCGTGCTCATGCTCCTCATCCTCTTCATCGTCGTGATGATGATGCTCTTCTGCCTCAATCTCATCCAACGGACGCTCTATCTCGCGAATCCATGCCGCCGACGTTGCCACACGTTCGAAATGAAACATCCCTGTGTTGATTATCTCGTCAAGGTCGACCTTCGCATAGTCGCATTCTATTATCTTGGCTTGCGGCTGAATTGTCTTGACGATGGCCTTGATGCGCTTCAGCTGGTCTGGGCTGACCATCGATGCCTTGTTGAGCAAAATGATGTTGCAGAATTCAATCTGCTGGATTATCAGATTTTCAATATCTTCCTCGCCGATATCCTTGCGCGTAAGATTGTCGCCGCCGCCAAACTCGTCCTGCAGTCGCAGCGCGTCGACGACCGTCACAATACAGTCAAGACGGGCGATGCCATACTTGCGGTATGCCTCGCCGAGACGCGGGATTGAACAGATGGTCTGCGCTATCGGTGCCGGCTCGCACACGCCGCTCGCCTCAATCACGATATAGTCGAACTTGCCCGACTTCACAAGGTCGTAGACTTGCTCCACGAGATCCATCTTGAGCGTGCAGCAGATACATCCGTTCTGCAATGCAACGAGGCTGTCGTCTTTTGCGCCTACAACTCCGCCTTTCTGTATCAGGTCGGCGTCAATGTTGACTTCGCCGATGTCGTTCACTATTACGGCAAACTTCACGCCGCGTTCATTTGTCAATATGTGGTTTACAAGTGTCGTTTTTCCGCTGCCGAGATAACCGGTCAGGAGCAGCACCGGAATTTCTTTTTTTGTTGACATAATATATATCGTTTTTATCGATTTTCTAAATTTTGTCTGCCAGGCGCAAATGGATAGCCGCAACCATCGCAAGAATCAGAACGCCTGCCACGAAATAGACACAACGTGCCGTGCGGCGACGGTAGCGCCCCACAAGCATACGGGCGTTGCGGGTGTTGAAAAACCAGTCCCAGTTAAACAGCGACGCCGCAATTGCGAGGAGTCCGCTTATCGTAAACACCACGGTGATTGCCGTAAGCACGGCTGTGTCGGTGCTGTCCATCACGCCTCCGGGAAGGTCATTGTCAGAAGGCGGCTGCCGTCTTCCTGCTCTTTGAGGTCGACACGGACCGTGTCGGCGGGCAACAGTTCCTCTATGCGCTCCGGCCATTCGATAAGACACACGGCACCAGAGTCGAAATAGTCCTCCGCTCCGATGTCCTCCGCCTCATCGACGCTCTCCAACCGATAACAATCGAAATGATAAATCAGTTCGGCGGTAGTGTCCGAACGATATTCATTGATGATTGAAAACGACGGTGAGTTGGTGATGTCGTCCTCCACTCCAAGCGCGCGGCAAAGCGCGTTGATAAACGTTGTCTTGCCGGCTCCCATCTCGCCGTTGAAGGCAAACACGGTGTAGTCGCCCATCGCTTCGACAAACTCGGCCGCTGCCTGTGGCAACGATTCCAATGATTTTATCGCTATTGTTTTCATATTCTTTTGGTTTATGGACTACAAAGGTAGTCTTTTTCATCCAAAAGGATGAAAAAATGTGCGTTTTGTAGCATTACGTTGCCAATATTAACGAAAAAACGATACCTTTACATTAGAATTAATCACGACAGTTATGAAAAAAATATTTTTTGCTCTTTCTTTGCTTGCTGTGGCGGCGACTGCCTCGGCTGCCGAATTCGCCGACACTTCTGTGCCTGACCAGATGATTGACCTTGGGGTGAGATTCGGCATTTCTTCATCAAATTTGTCTGCCGACATTCCACACGCTGGCGAGGAATGCAATTTCTCTTGGAAACGCGGTTTCACTGCCGGCGTGGTGATGAACCTTAACATACGCGACTTCTTCAGCATACAGCCGGGCTTCTATTTCGAGAACCGCAGTTACGACTACTCTACAATACGCCACGACGCCGACAGGCGCGCGCTTGAGACAAACCTCGGACACACGCGCAGGTATGCGTTCTCAATTCCTGTCCTGGCTTCGTTCCATTTCAACATCTCCAACGCCGTGCGGTGGGACGTGGAAGCGGGTCCATACTTCTCCTTCGGAATCGGCGACGGTAAGGACGAGGTGACGGCAATTGCGGTCAGCGCGCCGAGCAACACTCCGGGAAGATACTCTTACATCACTGGAAAACGCGACTATTACGGCGACGACGTGTGGCAGCACCGCAATTTTGACTGCGGTGTGCAGATTGGCACAGGTGTGGAGGTGATGGACCACTATGTGTTCAACATCAGCTATCAGCGCGGTCTGCGCAACGTGGCTGGAGCGCACGATTTGGGCTGGTCTATGAAAAACAAGGGCTGGAACTTCGCCATCGGTTATAAGTTCTGACACAAATCACTGACTGAAAGGACTAAACGTGCCGCGGTGCTGACTATGTGCCGCGGCACGTTTGTGTATGCAGAAATATTTCCCTAATTTTGCTCCCGAAAAAGATTGGGGCTATGACTGCCCGCCATTGTTTTAGAAACATATATATAGAAGAATGTTACAAAGTTTCCGGTTTTTGAAGATGTTCCGCACGTATGTGACGTCGAGCATGCTTCTGATTGCCGCCACGGTGCTGGCTCTGGTTATTGCCAACACTTCGATGAGCGCAACGTATTTTGAATTTTGGAATCAAACGGTCAGCCTATCGGTGGGCGACTTCAACCTTTTCAGCCACGGAGGTCACACTATGACTATTCTCGACCTCATCAACGATTTCTTCATGGCGATTTTCTTCCTTTCGGTTGGTCTTGAAATAAAACGTGAGATTCTTGTTGGCGAACTGTCGTCGCCACGCAACGCGATGCTCCCGCTTATCGGTGCTTGCGGCGGTATGCTGATTCCGGTGCTTGTGTTCTGGCTATGTGCACCTGCCGATGCCGACGCGATGCGCGGACTTGCCACGCCTATGGCAACCGACATTGCTTTCTCGCTCGGTGTGCTGTCGATTTTCGGAAAGCGTGTGCCGTTGGCGTTGAAGGTGTTTCTCGCCACTCTCGCCGTTGCCGACGACCTTGGTGGAATCATAGTAATCGCCACTTGCTACACCGCTCATCTCGATGCGGCATATCTGCTGTATGCCGGTGTCATGCTGCTGTTGCTGATAATCGGAAATATCAAGGGCATACGCTCCAAGATGTTCTACCTGACAATCGGACTGGCGCTTTGGTATGCGGTGCTCAATTCTGGTATCCACGCCACAATCGCGGGTGTGGCGCTTGCCTTCTGCATCCCTGCCACAATAAAGTCGTCGGTGCTGAAATCGGTGGAGCAGATCCGTGAGTGCGTGGCGTCGTTCCCGCAGCAGACAATCACCGGAAAGCATTCTAACGCGCGTATTCTGACCCACAGGCAGGTGGATATGCTGAAGCAGATTGAAACGGCGTCCGACCACGTAATCAGCCCGTTGCAGGACATGGAGGACAACCTTCACACGCCGGTAAGTTTTATGATTATCCCTGTTTTTGCTTTCGCCAACGCCGGAATATCTTTCCAAGGCATGGGTTTCGACAACCTGTTCTCTGGTGTCGGACTTGCCGTAATGCTGGGTCTGGTGCTCGGAAAATTCCTCGGTGTGTTCTCTTTCTCTTGGCTTGCCATTCGCACGAAACTCGTGCGCCTGCCTAAAGGTAGTTCGTGGAAGGCGTTTGCAAGTGTGTGCATGCTCAGCGGCATTGGTTTCACCGTGGCTCTTTTCATTGCCGGACTCGCATACGACCCGCGACAGCATGCGTTGCTGCTTGCAGATGCAAAACTCGGAATCCTCGCCGGATCGATCATGTCGGCTCTCATCAGCGTGGTGATGCTGCACTTATTCCTTCCAAAAGACACAAAATAGCGCATCTAAAACCGCCATCCATCGGAGCGATGCATCAAAAAAACCGCCGAAGAGCGGTTTAATATGTTAGCACGGGGTTGGCTTGCCTACCCCGTGACATCAATCCATTCGCAACTACCGCCGAAGAGCGGTTGTAGAAAACGCCCCAGAAGGCGGCATTGTGAGGCACAGAACGCTGCGGAGCGTGTTCCTCAACGAGGCAGCATCTCCGCAGCCCATTCTGGCATATCTGAGCAATATCGTTTTGCCAACATACCATCAGTAGTTCGATAGAGCAATCTCGGCTTTTGATTCTCCACCGAATTATCATAGACATATGCCCTATCTACAAAGCAAATGGCTTTGGATGCATTTAATATCGATTTATAATAACGAGAGATTATTTTTGTTATCGGGACCTCATGACCACCATCAAGCACACGCTTTGTGATACGCATAACATTAATCTCCGGAGAATTTGTACATACAAAAAAAAGCCTTATAAAAAAGCCAGACTCGTGCGCTTTCTTCAAGAACTGTAATTTTTCTTCAGAAGACAAAACCGTTTCAAAAACAAAATCTTTTTTCTCTGCAAGGCAACGATATCTTTCTTCTGTTGCGACCTGTGCTGCTTTTAAAATTGCTGTCGGAGAATTCCAATCCCCAAAAGTTTCTTGAGCTATATTATCTGGATTGATATAAAGAGCATCTGCAGCCCACTCATTCGACAACAGTTGAATAGTGGCAGACGTCTTTCCTGATCCGTTTGGTCCTGCCACCACACACAATACAGGTCTTCTATCAAGCATGTTTTCTCAATGATTCTTGATACACCTTTATTTCTCTTTTTAAAGCGTCAAACCGACGGACAAGTTCTTTGTGGGCATTCTCTGTCGACTGCCGTGCCATTACTGCAACGCCCGACATTATCGCGTCCAACATTTTATCACTCGGCTCTACCATCGATGTCAACCGATATGAGTGCATTTCCTTTTCTGTCATAATGCTTTATCCATTAATCGTGTATGCAAAAATAATGACATTTCTTTAATTGTCCAAACTATATTGCCTTGTTTGCTCCAACTATCTCTTTCTTTTTCCCCGACAACCACATATTTGTTTTTTCAGCAAAAACATTAATTTTGCACTTACGAAACTAAAAATGGCTGAAAATATGAAACATCTTCTTTTAACCGCCTGCCTGTGGCTTACTGTCTCCGCAGCGGCGCAGCAAAATGTAAAGTTTACGGAGTCAAGCATTGAGTCGCCTGTGGTCAACGCCGACCGGAGCGTGACGTTTACCGTCGCCGCCCCCGACGCCCACGCTGTGGCTGTACACGGCGACTGGGAAGCTAACGGAGGCACTGCCGACCTGGTGAATTGCGGTCAGGGAATATGGAAATACACCACTCCGCCGCTGCCGTCGGAGATGTACACATACAGGCTGACTGTCGATGGTGTCGACGGCTTAGACCCGACCAATCCGTTCACACGGCGCGACGTGGGGACGGTGTTCAGCATTTTTTATGTAGGCGGAGGATGCGCCGACTACTATCAGGTGCGCGATGTGGCTCACGGTTCTGTGGCGCAGATGTGGTATCACTCCGACGCTCTGCATGCCGACCGCCGCTTGTCGGTCTACCTGCCGCCCCACTATGGCGAGTCCGGGAAGAAATATCCCGTGCTGTATCTGCTGCACGGAAGCGGAGGCGATGAGAATGCGTGGCTTGAACTCGGACACGCGGCACGCATCCTCGACAACCTTATCGCCGAGGGAAAGGCGGAACCGATGATTGTGGTGATGCCAAACGGCAACGCCGACAAGCAGGCCGCTCCAGGCGAGACGTCTGAGAATCTGTCTTACCGTCCGGCGATGACACACACGATGCCGAGCTACAAACGCGGGTCTTTCGAGTCGTCATTTCCCGAGATTGTGTCGTTTGTCGACAACAATTTCCGCACGCTGCCCGACAAGGCTCACCGCGCCGTGGCTGGGCTGTCGATGGGTGGATTCCACACGCTGTTTATCGCTCTCAACTATCCTAAGGATTTCGGATATATCGGACTGTTCTCTGCCGGACTCGACTTCTCTGCGGTCGACTGCTCGCTGCCTGCCTACAACAATATGCCGCAGAAGCTGCAAACGCTGAAACGTGAGGGCTACAGTCTGTTCTGGATTGCAATCGGCAAGGATGACTTCCTCTACGACCAAAACACGGCTTTCCGAACCACCCTCGACAACGAGGGTGTCGGCTACGAATATCACGAATCGTCGCGCGGACACCTATGGTGCAACTGGAGACAGTATCTGCTGCAATTTGTGCCGCGTCTGTTCCGCTAAATCAGAAATAGGCGCACTCGCCGTCGGCGGGATTGTAGCTGTCAAACCAGTCGGCAAACCTCTGCCATTCTATCGGATGCAGTGCCACCCAACGCTTGAAGGCGGGCTGGTCGCCGTAGAGCACCACATAATGGTTGTAGGCATTCTCGCAGCCCGACTCGCGCACTGCCTTGAGATGACGCAGATAGGGGTTCTTGCTGTCGGCGATAAGTTCGTTGTTGAGCAGCTGGTCGGCAATCGCAGTGCGGAGGCGGCAAATGGTCTCCGCATCGAGCGCTGCCACCTTGCCGAGACTCTTGGCGGCAAAATCGAAATCAACGCTGTAGATCACGTCAAAGCGTAAGAACTCCCGCTCCAAATCGGCGGCGGTGGAATTTGTCGAGAGCGTGATGTTGGCTGCCGGAAAGTGAGTTGTCAGCGTGTCGCCGTCAACTCGGGCTATCGAGCGGTAAGTGTCGACGATGCCTTTGCTCACTGCTTCTATACGGCTTTTGTTCTCACTCTCTTTGGCAAGAAACATCTCGCCGTAGCACAAAGCAAGTTCGGGACGGTCGGAATTGAAAAGCAGCATGGCGGTGCGATAAAAGCCGGGAGTGTAGTCGGGCGCCACCTTGACAGCGCGCAGATAGCACGCCATGGCGGTCTTGCTGTCGCCGTCTATCAGCGCCATCGTGCCAAGTTCCACATGCAGCTTGCCGCTCTTCGGAAACCGCTTGATTCCGTCGTAATACACGTCTAAGGCGCGCTTGCGGTCGCCTGCCATGTCCAGGGCGTTTCCAAGCATCGAGAATGTCTGGTCGTTGGCTTCCGGATAGTCGACCAACGGCTCATACATAGCTGCCGATTGCCGGTAGTTGCCCGCAAGATAATAGGCATAGCCCAGTTCATAACGGGCATGGTAGTTTGTCGAGTCGGTGGCGAGCACGTCGCGCAAAATGCGTATCGACGGCGCATATTTGCCCTCGTCCATCAGCGCTATCGCCTCGATTATCTTGTCTTCATGTTTTATGCGCTCCGCCGTGGCTGGTGCAAAGGCAAAAGTCAGCGCTATAAGTGCTAAAAAAATCTTTTTCTGCATATTTCTACATATTGTTTATCCACACAAGCAACGAAAGCAACGCCACGACAACCGCAACCACCCAAAAATGCACATTGCCGCCCTCATTGCGTTCGAGTGCCAACCGCAACGTTGCGCTGTCGGTGATTGCGCCGTCGGCACAGGCGCGGGCAATGCGTCGCAGGCGGCGGGGCTTCACCGACGACACCGCGAGCACACGCAGCATAAGCTGTCCCCAGTCGGCAACGGCGTTGCCTTCGCCTCGGGTAATCGGCGTGGTGAGACGCAAGCTTCTGCCATCGACAACCACATCGCGGGCAGTAAGGCGGAAACCGTCGGGCACTTCGTCAAGAAGTTCTGGAAGCGACTGTTGCAGCAACGTCAGCAGACGGCCGTCGACAGCGCCGCGACTGATAAGCGTTTCGAGCGTTGTTTCCATAATGCGAAGTTATGACTTATTTTCCAATCTTGCAAAAGCCCACACAAAATAATCTCATCACAAAGACCTCATTCCGGCAGAATGCACCATCGCCATAGGCGAAAAAACCGCCGAAGAGCGGTTTCATACGTTAGCACGGGGTTGGCTTGCCTACCCCGTGACACCAATGCACGCACATCTACCGCCGAAGAGCGGTTGTATAAACGTGACCCTGGGATGCCCCATCATCGCCATAGGCGAAAAAACCGCCGAAGAGCGGTTTAATATGTTAGCACGGGGTTGGCTTGCCTACCCCGTGACAACAACGCATCACCCATCTACCGCCGAAGAGCGGTTGTATAAACGTAACCCTGGGATGCCCCATCATCGCCATAGGCGAAAAAACCGCCGAAGAGCGGTTTAATATGTTAGCACGGGGTTGGCTTGCCTACCCCGTGACGCCAATCCATTCGCATCTACCGCCGAAGAGCGGTTGTATAAACATCATCCCTCGGTTTGCAAATCCAATGACTCCCACACAAACGCAATCACCTTGCAAATAACTTATACAACCGTCCTTCGGCGGTAGATTACTCATTCAACAACCAACCCCAGGTAGGCAAGCCAACCTGGGGCTACGATTATACAACCGTCCTTCGGCGGTTGCCTCACCCATCGTCCGCCATCACCCATCGTATTGCGCATCCACATCGTCCGCCATCCATCTATATGCGCTTCGGAGATGCGCTCCTACGCCGACCGCGCGAGCGGTCACGCCTTCAGTTAACCCCCGACCGCGTCGGGGGTACACGCACCGACGCATATGCGCCGCGGAGCGCCGCCGCTGAAAGAAGCATAGCGAAGTGTAGAAAATTGGGTAGGAGGTAAATGTTATTCATAAAGGCATTTACCTCCTACTTTCACATTTACCGACCTCCCACACCACCGACCGTTCCCTCACCACATCGTCCGTCATCATCATCATATTGCCCCATCGGTGCAATACACCGCCATAGGCGAAAAAACCGCCGAAGAGCGGTTTCATACGTTAGCACGGGGTTGGCTTGCCTACCCCGTGACACCAACGCACGCACATCTACCGCCGAAGAGCGGTTGTAGAAGGCCGAGGCGAGCAAAAAAAGACCGATGGTTGGGATTCCAACCATCGGTCTCTGTATCGCTACGTTCTGCTGTGCGATTACTTGTTGACAACACGACGCTCTTTGATACGAGCCTTCTTGCCTGTAAGGTTGCGCAGATAGTACAATTTTGCACGACGCACTTTACCAAACTTGTTGACTGTGATGCTGTCGATAAACGGTGACTCAATCGGGAAGATACGCTCTACGCCGATGTTGTCGCTCATCTTACGCACTGTGAAGCGTTTTTTTGTGCCTTCTCCAGAAATGCGGATTACTACACCGCGATATTGCTGGATACGCTCTTTGTTACCCTCTTTAATACGGTAAGCCACTGTGATAGTGTCGCCCGGTCCGAACTCCGGATGCTGTTTGCCGGTTGCAAATGCCTCTTCGGCAACTTTAATCAAATCCATTTTATTGTGAATTAATTAGTTAATAATTGTCGCAATATTCACAAGCCACTTGTCTTGCCAGAGATTACGAAAAGCGGTGCAAAGTTACACCTTTTCATCGTAACTCACAAATATACTGACTTATATTTTATTTTTTTCTTTCAACAACCAACCCCAGGTAGGCAAGCCAACCTGGGGCTACGATTATACAACCGTCCTTCGGCGGTTGCCTCACCCCATCGTCCGCCATCACCCATCGGATTGCGCATCCACATCGTCCGCCATCACCCATCGGCGGTTGCCTCCCAATCTGATTGCGCCAACGGCGCAATACACCGCCATAGGCGAAAAACCGCCGAAGAGCGGTTTAATATGTTAGCACGGGGTTGGCTCGCCTACCCCGTGACATCAATGCACGCACATCTACCGCCGAAGAGCGGTTGTAGAAACATCCTCCCTCGATTTGTCATATTGGTATTATTTGATTATTTTCGCAACAAAATGTTTTATGAGTTACATCGTTGCATTATACCACATCGTTTTTTCGACAAAAGGCCGAGAAGCCACTCTCGACAAAGAGCATCGCGCTGAATTATTTTCCTTCATTGCCGGAATAGTCAAACGCAAAGGATGCAAACCCATAATCGTCAACGGAGGAGTCGACCATGTACACATTCTTCTTGACTTGTCGTCCACGATGACATTGTCGGAAGTGGTCAAAGAAATAAAACGGTCATCGACCCTCTGGATTAAGGAACGGAAAATATTTCCAATGTTCTCACATTGGGAAAGCGAGTACGGAGCCTTCTCCGTGTCGAAATCCCATCGTGATGCCGTATATTCATATATCATGAATCAAGAGCAACATCACAGCCATTTGAATGTATTGGATGAATTCAACCGCCTGCTCGCCAAAAATTATAATACCTGATTTGTACAACCGCTCTTCGGCGGTAGATTCATCATTCTACAACTGACCCCAGGTAGGCAAGCCAACCTGGGGCTACGATTATACAACCGTCCTTCGGCGGTTGCCTCGCCCATCGTCCACCAACCATCGGATTGCCCCATCGGCGCGATGCGAAAACCGCCGAAGAGCGGTTTAATATGTTAGCACGGGGTTGGCTTGCCTACCCCGTGACGCCAACGCATCACACATCTACCGCCGAAGAGCGGTTGTATAAACGTCATCCCGGCAAAACGCATTTCGGAGATGCGCCATACGCAGAGAGCGGAGCCTCCGTTTCCCGGAAGCCCCGCTCTTCGCCTTAATCAATTATTGTTTTCTTACAGCATAACTTTCTGTGCCTTGCCGTCGACAACAACCACATAGACACCCTTGTCAAGGCGAACCTCGCCCATGCCGCGGAATGCCAATTGTCCGGCTACGGTGTAGACTGCAAATGTCTTGTCGCCCTCAACGCGGATTACGCCGTTGGCGGCAACAACCTTAGCTGCCTCTGTCTCAACCTCTGCTACTGCTGATGTCGAACCTTCTGACGGTGTGAAAAACATGACGTCAAGTTCTGAGTTTCCGACACCATTTTTCAACACGAAATTCATATGAAATGCCTGTTGAACGGCTCTATTGCTGATGCTTTTTGTCGAAGTGCCAACAAACGAACCATCTTCCTGCGCTTTAATCCAGAAAGTGTCTATTCCGTGCAGGATGACCTGTGCGTTATCTACGGTTTCCGCACCTTCATCAATCGTAACCTTAACGGTCACTGTGTTGTCGGCATTCACTGTCAAAAGAAGCCTGCCGTTAGGGGCAAATGTGTTTGAATCTCCATGTTTTTTCCAGTTCTCTGAAGTGAAATCGAAAGAATGATAAAGCACTTCACGGTCCGGCGTTTCCAGAGTGGTAAAATTAACTGTTTTGCTCTCGCCGGCATTGCCTGCTGCGTCGGCAATGGCAAGTGTCAGATTGTAGGCAGTGTTTGCCGTAAGTCCGTTCAACGCGATTGTCTGATTTGAGCCGTCGGCTTTCACCTCTTTCTTCAATTCAGCAAATCCATTATCACCTGTCAGAGTAATGACGGCGCTGCCTGAATCATCTGTCACATTAACCACAATTTCAGCAGTCTTGTCCGTTACTTTTTCTACCACTGGATCTACGCCCCATTCCGGAGCCTTAGTGTCTGTGGCAATAGGATCGTTTGACGCTCCTACCTTATATGTTGTAAGAATCTTTGTCCTGGAAAAAGCCCCTTTCCCTGTAGGATATAGGCGGAAGAAGAACTGACTAAAAATTTGGTCTTTCTCCAATGTCGTACCTTCTGGAAGCACTTCACTCAACTTGATTGTATACTCATTTGCCTTGCCAGTTGCCGTCATATCCTTGTTGTCAACTGGACCGACTCCATTTTCAATAAAAGCGCAGAATTTAAGCGCCGCTCCATCAGGAAGTGCTTCTGACAATTCTGCGGTAACAATCACATCATTATATCCTTCCAGCGTTTCAGCCTTCCAATTAATTTGCGGTACCACCTCTTTTCCGCCAACTGTTGCCTTTTCTTCCCAATCGTTGGTATAGAATACGCCATAGTAAGTTGCAACGACTGCGGCCTGTGCTGTTGTCGTAAACGTCACGGTCTTGACTTCTGCGCTTACATTGCCAGCCATATCCTTAACGCGAACGTAATATGTATAGTCTGTTTTTGGCGACAGTCCTTTCAACGCAATTTCTGTTGCTTCATTCGCTTTTCCGTTTACTGTTTCCAATGTCGCAAAATCCGCAGTTTTTGACACTTCGTATGTCAGCGTCTTTGAGACATTGTCTTTAGCGCAGACCGAAATTGTTGCCGATGTTGAGCTTGCTACGGCAGTCGGGTCCGACACCCATGCCGGAGCTTCGGTGTCCTCTGCTGTGTTTCCTTCTCCTACCTTATATTTAATCTGCTTCGTCACAATATCCCCAACACCGACAATAATCAATTTAAGAGTGAACCACGTTTCATCTCCTTTTTTAAGAGCAAATACGCCTCCAGTGGTTCCCGACAAAGTATATGTTCCGTCTACCGATTGCGGATTCTCTATTGTAGTTTCACCAAAGCCATGCTCTGCAAAGAAATATGCAACATTGATTTTTTTGTCACAAGGAACGGTAAACTCAAAATTAAGTTTCTTCGTACTTTCAATATAAGTCAAAGAATAATCTACATCACTCTCCAACCCCTTTCCACTCCAGTCGCTTGATGTGATTTTACCAGAGTAGGTTTGTGCGCTTGCCACACTTGCCGCAAAGGTTGCGAAAGCGAGCAACGCCATTTTTAATAAGTTCTTTTTCATTTGTATAAATTTTAATGTTTGTTTTATTTATTTCCCTATTTCACTACAAATTTCACTACCGCATTGCCTTGACGGGCAATGTAGAGTCCCGGCTGCCAACCTGCGGTTGAAACCTCGGTTGCCTCTGTATTGGCTACCATCTGACCCATCACGTTGCAAACCACGATGCGTGCATCGGCTGCGCCGCGGAGCATGCCGTCTGCATAGGTGAGCTTGTCGGCTGTCATAGAAGCCACGCTGCTGTCGTTGTCTGTAGCAAAGTAAATGTTGTCGAGAAATGCCTTGGATGTACCTTCTGGACGAGCTACAAACTTGATTTGATAGATGTTGTCAAGACGGATGCCGTCGAATGATGTCAACGGCAGAACGATGGTGTTCCACTTTCCTGCCGTGAGTTCACCGCAATCAACGAGTTTCTCTGCACCCCAGATTGGAGAGACCTCAAGTTTGGTGAGCGTCAGCGGATAAACGTCGAGGTGGAGGTAGAGCATATCGCTGGCGTCAAACGCCGGCTTGTTGTTGTTGAGCTCAAAACCGAGGTAGTTGAAGTTGTCAAGATACATCGCCTGGTCATCGGCGGTAAGTTGCAAAAATGTCGCTGTTGTCGACTGTCCCCATCCGCCGATGCCGAACGGGCAGGCTGATGTATAATCGTCACAGTAGATTGAGATTACTTTCGAGGCTGGCAACGATGCTTTGGTTGCCGGCTCTGGCAGAACGTTTGTCGATGCGGCGATTGTAACGACGTCGGCACACTCGTTGCCTTCGGCGTCAAGTGCCTTGACGGTGAAGTTGTAGTCGGTGTTGGCTGTAAGTCCGTCGAGAACCACCGTGGTTGCTTCGCCGGAAGCTCCGCCAACTGTCTTGCTGTAGGATTTTGCCTCGTCGGTTACGACAAATTCAACAGCACCGCTGTTGTCTACTGCCGTGCAGGAGAGTGTTACTGTTGTGAATGCCGACTCTACGAGCGTGGCTGTCAGCTGGGTAGGTGCCTCGGTGTCGACGTCGGTCGATGTGCTCCAGAAATAGACATTGTCTATATATAGTGTTTGACTCTTGACGTTATCAAACTTGATTTGATACACGTTGGCAAGGTTGGCGCCTCCGTCGGCAAACACCTTGGTGTCAAGGTCGACGCTTGTCCATTTGCCGGCACTGACTTCTATGGTCTGTCCCACTTCCGCGCCACCAGTGATAGGCACCACGCGGACAGAAAATGCGGCGTCGCCATAGACGTCAACGTGGAGCTTGTCCATCGCTGCGGTGTTGACTTTGCCGAATTGCCATCCGAAGTAACCCAGGTCGGTTGTGGTGAACTTAGCAACATTGTCGGTGTCACCGATTTTCTCCTGGGCGTAAGCTGTGCCGCTTCCCCATTCTCCAAACTCGAAGCCTGTCGACGCATAGGCATCGCTATAGATTGAAATCACCTTGCTCTTTGCCAATTCGGGAGGTGTCGGAGCGGAAGTTGTTGGTTGTGCAAATGCATTGACCGACGAGATCATCGCACCTGCCATAAGTACAATTGAGTATAAATTAGCTTTCATTGTTGTATTATTTTTTAAGTTTTTATTTATATCCCTATTTCACTACAAATTTCACTACCGCATTGCTTTGACGGGCAATGTAGAGTCCTGGCTGCCAACCTGCGGTTGAAACCTCGGTTGCCTCTGTGTTGGCCACCATCTGACCCATCACGTTGCAAACCACGATGCGTGAGGCTGCCGTCGTGCGGAGCGTCGTGCCGTTTGGACGCAAATCAAGATATGCCGAATTGTTGTCAATCCCCGTATGCTCTGCCGCCATTGATGCCGTGCCGAGCAGTAAGCAGGCTGCAATAATGGTGAATAAGTTTTTCATACGAATAAATTCTAATTATGTTGGTTTTATGTTGCAAATTTACGCGCATCGCGCGCAATGTGTTCATTTTATTACTCAACAAAAACTCACAAACCACTACAACGAAAACTCAACAATAAAAGCCAAGCCTCTAATATTTAGCGGTTTGGCTTTATTTTTCACATTTTTTAAACCACGACATCCTATTTCTGTTAAAAAACTGCGCGCAAACCGCCGTTTTCCGCCGTTTTCCGCCGTTTTCTCTGCGGAAAAGGCGCCGTCGGCTGCCGTCACAGGGCTACGTGTATCCAGCGGCCGCCCTGTTCCCACAGCAGTTCGGTGTGGGGAAGCGACTGGAGGATGCGCATCAGTTCGGCGTTGCGGCCGCTGCGGGTGTCGAGATCGGCGGCGCGCCCCTGCAGATGATATGAGCGACGCGCTCCGCCCACCAGTCGGTTCACCGCGCAGTTGCGGTAGCCGCTGTTGACGTAGATTGGCGCGCCGAGGCGTTCTCTTGCGGGGTCGAGCACGCGCTCGGCGAGACGGCGCAGGTTTTCCCGCTCCACGGCGCCGGGATTGTTGGCTATGCCGTGGCCGATGGCGGTGTCTGAATGTGTAAGTTCTTCAATGGTAAAATGTTTCATTTCTTCAAGTTTTTAAGGTTGTTGATAATTTTGGTTAATTTCTCATTGTCGGCGGCGGATTCGAGCAGGTCGAGCAACGCGCCTACATCGGTGCGCTCCTTGTCGCTGCCTTTTTCAAAGATGCTTTTCACCTCTATCCCTGCCATGCCGAGCGACCCGAGAAGCGTGAACAGCGGCACGGTGGGCACGGCATAGCCTTCGACTGCGCGCATAAACCACGCGCCGGCTATCTGCATGGCGTCGACAACGGTAAGCACCACAAGCACGTTGTAGTAGCGCGCCAGCTTGTCGACGGTGCGGCGGAGCGAGCGGCTGCGTGTTGCCTCGCCGCGCTTACGGGATTTGCTGATGCCGCTTGCCATGTCGGCGCCCACCGCGGCGAGAACGAGCACATACTCCGTAACCACCACACTGAGCAGCCACCACAACCGGCTCCATTCCATTTCAATAAAATTGTTTTCCATAGCATTTCGTTTTTACTTTTTATGCAAAATTAAACTCCTTTCCGCAGCCGTGACCGCGAAAAGGAGCAACCATCATTAATTATTTTGTTTTTATGTCTTATCCACGTTTTGTTGTGTCGGGCTTGGCGCCGTATGTCGCCTTGTCGAGAGCCACCTGTTCGGGACTGCGGAGCACGGGCAACTTCATCACCGTGGCACTGTCGACATACACGTCGGTGTTGCCGCGCCACGGCATTTTCATTGAATAGCGCACGTAGTCTACAAGCAGCACGCTGTCGCCGCGCATGGCTTTGTAGATTTTCTCGCCAAGCTTCTGGTCGCGCACGGAAAAATGAAAAATCAAGTCATTTGCGTCGGTCACTCGGTCGGGATAGTCGGTGACCATAGTGCATTCGTAGGAGTCGAACAGCAGTCCGCTGCTGAGTTCCACCTTCACGAGATAGCCGCGCACACAGCCTTTGTCCACTTTCTTCGACACGAAGAGCATGTTGACAACTATCGCCGCCACAACAAGAAGCGCGCCGGCAATGATTATCCGGCGCCACCGCCGACGGCGGCGCTGACCGTTGGTCACGATGAAATCTTCGCGGTATTGCTCTTCCTCCGGCACTGCCGGTGCGGCTTGCGCCTCGGGCTGTGCGGGTTGTGCCTCGTCGTCGCGTTCTTCTGCCGGACGCTCGTCCTCATCGAAATAATCGTCTATTCTAAGTGCCATCTCTTATTTCCCTTCTTTTGTTTTATTCATCAATATGTAGACGTAGGAATAGATTCCCAACGCTATCAGCAACAATGTCTGTGTGCCCCAAACGAGCATGGCAAACGCGGTGGCGTTGGCGTCGGGACGATTGATCGAGAACGTGCCTACTCCGTAGAGCGACAGTCCGAAGATTATCGCAATGTGCCATGCGCCGAGGCCTCCGTTGGTGGGTATGCCCATCGAGATGCTGCTGAGCACGAAGCACACCAGCGCGCAAACAATGCCGAGGTCTTTCGTAAACGGAAAGGCAAAGAAGCAAACGTAGAGCTGCGTGAAGTAGCAGCCCCAGATGAGAAGCGTGTAAAACAGGAACCAGCGCTTGCCTTTCATCTTTGTTATGCTGTAGAAGCCTTGCCACAGTCCGGCGATGGCATTGTCGATTTTCTGGATAAACGTGAAGTGCTTGCCGAGTTTGAACAACGCTACAACAAGTCCTGCGACAACTGCCACCCCTATCCATGTCACGGGCGACGTCACGGTATTGAATATGCCGTCCTTGACCTGAGGGAAGGCATCAAAAAACTTGTCGAACGCAGACCACGCAAGACACATCGTCACAAGGGTCAACGTCAGAACGGTGACGGTGTCCGACAGGCGGTCGGCGACCATCGAGCCTACCACTTTGGTAAACGGGGCTTTCTGGCGACGCGAGATGTAGCCGCAGCGCCACACCTCTCCGAGGCGTGGAAAGACAAGATTGACAGCATACGTGCCGAAAATCGAGACGACAAGCACTCCGAGCGGCGCGTCGATGCCGAGCGCACGCAGTTGCAAACGCCATCGCATGGCGCGGAACACGTGGCTGAACGTTGATATTACGAGCATTACGCCTATCCAAGTGTAGTCCACGTCGTAGCGGAGGATGTTTTTCATCTGCTCCACATCGACATTGTTATAGAGCCAATAAAACAATCCTACTCCGACAACCAATGGTATGACCACCTTGCACACCGTGCCCAACGATTTCTTTATCTTTTCTTTTTCCAATTTCTGACCAAATTTTAAAATTCGCACAAAGTTAGTGCAAGTCGAGTGAAAAGAAAAGTGCTTGCACAATTTTCTTTTCCGAGACGCAGCCTAACTTATCCAAAGTCAGTGCAAATTATTTCAAACCCATTTTTTGGAAATAATAGTCAAGCACGTCTTTTGCTGCTACAAACGAGCTCTGGCGGGCGGCAAGCACATTGTCCTGCTTCACCTTCAGCAACGCCTCCACCTCAGGGTCACGGTAGAAGTGCGCCTTCAGCTGCTCGTCGATTGTCTCATACATCCAATATTTCTCCTGCTCCATGCGACGGTGCTCGAAATAACCGTTGCCTTTGACAAACTCGAAATAGCGGTCAATCATCTCCCACACCTCTTTGATGCCGATGCCGTAGTAGCCCGAATAGGTCAGCACTTCGGGTATCCAGCCCGACAATGTGGGCGGAAACAGATGCAACGCGCTCTGAAACTGTGCTTTGGCAAGGTTGGCACGCTCAATGTTGTCGCCGTCGGCTTTGTTGATGACTATGCCGTCGGCCATCTCCATGATGCCTCGTTTGATGCCCTGCAGCTCGTCGCCGGTGCCCGCCAGCTGTATCAGCAGGAAGAAGTCGACCATCGAATGCACTGCTGTCTCACTTTGTCCCACTCCGACGGTCTCCACAAAGATGTTGTTGAAGCCGGCGGCCTCACAAAGCACGATGGATTCGCGAGTCTTGCGTGCCACACCGCCGAGAGAGCCTGCCGACGGGCTGGGGCGGATGAAGGCTTTGGGATGAATCGACAGTTTCTCCATGCGGGTCTTGTCGCCGAGGATACTGCCTTTGGTGCGCTCGCTGCTCGGGTCGATGGCGAGAACGGCGAGTTTGCCGCCGTCTTTAAGCACATGCAGACCGAACTCGTCGATCGACGTACTCTTGCCGGCACCCGGCACTCCGGTGATGCCGATACGGCGCGAGTTGCCTGCCGACGGAAGGCACTTTTCTATCACTTCCTGAGCCAATGCCTGATGCTCGGGCACCAGACTCTCCACAAGCGTCACCGCTCGGCTCAGCACAGTCACGTCGCCCTTGAGGATGCCTTCCACATATTCGCCGGCTGTCATCGTGCGGCGGCGCTTGCGCGGATGGAAGTAAGGGTTGACTTTCGGTGGCTCTGCCACTCCACTGTTGACAGCAAGTCCGGCAAACTCTGCGCTGTTTTCCGGATGGCTCACCATATTGTGATGCTCGTCATGATCAAGAAATTCCATATCGTTGTGTCTTTTGTTATTTTTGTTTTTTATCTGTTTCTGTTGTGCCTACAGTGCGTATCTGCACGGTACCTTGCAGCGGGTCGTTGGTGAATATCACCACACTGCTGTTGAGCAGTCGGCCGTCGGCCATCTTGCTCGGGTCGAGCGTTATGCAGATCTTGCCTTTCCGACCGGGCTTCAGGCATCGCGCCGTCTTTTTCACTGCCACAGCATCGTCCATCGTGCCGGTGCCGGTGATGTGAAGGTCGGCTTTGCCGATATTCTCTATCTCAACGCTGCGCATAATCTTCTTCGTGCCTATCGGGGTGAAGTCCACCCTGTCGGCGCGAAGCCTCAACTGCGGTGCGGAGGCATAGTCCACTTTCTCTGGATGCGCTGCCACCACTTGCGCCGTGGCGGTTATCACGCCCATACTCCTGCCGTTGGCTTTGACGGCTATCTGCGTGTCGGCACGCCCTGTCTCGTCGGCACTGTCTGTCTGAAAGACGATGCTGAACGAAGTCAGGTCGCCGGGAGCCACCACAGAGGGTTCGGCAACCACGCCAATCCGCTTGTCGGCGCTATCAAACGAAAGGCTGAGGGTGTCGCGGCTGGCATTGTAGGCTATCACGCTTGTCTGGCGGCGGTGTCCCTGCCGCACGTCGCCAACCGCTGCCGTGCGCGACGTAAGCCGCAAACCGCCCATTTTCTCCGGAAAAATCCGCCCTACGGTCTCTCCCTCGGGGCGCACCTTGCCTGCTATCTGCAGCTGTGTGGTCCCCTTGTCGGTATGCACAGCCACATGCTTCTTGAACGGCCCCGGGCGATACGACGGATTGAACTCAACAAGAAGGCTGCCGCTGTCGCCGGGAAGTATCACCGTGTCGGCAAGCCTCGCCGTCGTGCAGCCGCACGATGACGATGTGCGCTTTACGACCACCGTGTCGGCCCCACCGTTGCGATAGGCAAACCGGTGAGCCACCTTGCCGTCGGCTTCATTGATTATGCCGAAGTCCCACTCTGTCTCCTCCCATTGCAGCTGTGCGGAGGCAGCCGCGGCGACAAGCGCCGCCGTCAATATCACCGTCAGTCTGCGCATTACGGTATCACGTTGCCTTTAATCCTCAAATACGCCGTCCCGCCGTTGGTCACCACCGTAACGGTCTTGTCAAATGCTCCGCGGCGGCCGTCGGGCTTATACGTCACTCCGATTTTGGCTGTCTCGCCGGGGGCAATGGGCTTCTTTGGATAAGCGGGCTTTGTGCAGCCGCACGAAGAGCGCGCCGTGCGGATTATCAACGGCTCGTCGCCAGTGTTGCGAAACTCGAACCAGCATGTCACGTCGCCGCCTTTCTCCTTGACATATCCAAAGTCATGTACTTTTGTCACGAGCGTCATCTTCGCCTTTTCGCCGGCGAATGCCGGAAGCAGCGACATCATTGCGATTATCACAAGCAAAAGTCTCTTCATTTTTCACATCTCCTTTAATTATGCAAAATTAGCAAATAGCGTCATCCCTGTGCAATTTCTTCGCCTAAAAATGTTTAAATCGCCCTGCCTCCACCTTTCCTGCCCCGCTTTTTATAGCCTCCGCCCTTGCTTTTTCAAAAACAACGCTCTATCTTTGTGAAAATTACAAGCTTGGCGTCTATATGAAACCTGTCTTTGCCATATCACTGTTTCTGCTTGCCCTGCCCATGGTTGCGGCGGAGGCGCCATGCCAAAAAATTGAAGGACGGACGGACTCTTTCCTTGGGAAATACAAATTGAATGAAAATCCAGATTATTATAAATTGTATCTTGTACAAGGGAAAATGTACAACCAGTCATTTATCGACACCCGCATTTGTGACTATGTAAAAGTACCGGACTATCGTAGCGATGCAAATCTACATAACATCCTTTTTCCAACACCTTGTGCATATTACAAAGTGGTTAAACCATACAAAAAGAGCAAAGAACAATAATATGAAATCATTACTATTTATAACAGCATTGCTTTTATCTTCGCTATCCGTGTTTGGGCAATTGGGACGAAACGCACTGCCCGGAGGTTTGGAATCGTATACCGTATATGAAACGAATTCTCCATCTTTTCAGAAGATTTTGGAGTTTGTATCCGTACAAGAACCCGAAATAATAAAATGGTGGATTTACAAAGACGGTTTTTCTGTCGACAAGGTGATAAAAAGATGGAATTTTGAACGGAAGATGTTTAAGGATTATGCCATTGAGATAATGAGAGTCGATTCCGTTTTATTGTTGCAGATAAGCGAATACTCAGGCTATGGTGAATTGGATCGATCCAGATATGACATGGAGCCTCTGATTGTTCTGGAGCAGAATGGAGCCCATTTCTTTTTCACTCCCACTGGATTTAATTCGAATAACGAACAAAAAATGAGAGTGTGCATAAATGAGTTCATAAAAGAGTTCTTGATTCCCACACAGAGAACCTATGGCCGCTTTAAAATAGCGGACAGATGTAACTACTGGTTATTTCATTTTGAAGTACGTCATCCTGTTATCTTCAAGTTTATCAAACCTGCTTGGATTTGTGAATTGAATGACAACAATGAATGGCAAATAACATACAGAACCGTAACGTGGGATGAAGTTGGAGGAGACGACGGTCCTGTCAGATTTATTAATATTGCTCCGTCGAAAGTCAGAATCAGGGCCATATACAAAGACAATGAGCATTTGTACCTGAAAAAATACCGACATTTGAGAGGATTCTGATCTGAGCAGACCTTATACGAAGCAACTTCATAAAAGCGCCTTGGCTTAAAGGTCACTATCGTCTCAATGTTTCTATTTAAGCCAAACCGTATTTGCCTGTTGGAAGACAGCCTGATTTTTATTCATTTAAAATCTAAAACAAAATAGAAGTTACAATGAAACTATCAATCCTATTATTTGTCATTCTTTTCAGCGATTCGGTATTGAAGAAATGACACTTCTATAAAAAATCGGAGAAGTTTGCAGAATTGCAGAATTTGCTATTGCATTTATGGCTTTTTTTCGTTTACTTTGCTATCAACAAACCTATTACCATCGAGATGAAGCATTTTGTCGGCATATCACTGTTTCTGCTTGCCCTGCCTATGGTTGCGGCGGAGGCGCCGATGAGCTATGTGCGCGTGATTGAATCTTACTCGCCGTCGCGCAGCGAACCGGCGGCATTCTTCGATATGGCGCGTGTCACGACAACTTATTTCGACGGGCTGGGACGCCCGGTGGAGACTGTACGCGTGGGTGCGGGCGGCGATTTCGAGGACGTGGCGGAGCTGACGGTCTACGGCCACGGCGACAAGATGGCGGAGCGGTGGCTGCCGGTGGGCACGCACAGCGGAGGGGCGTTTGTGGCGCCGGCATCGCTGATCGGAGAGGCCAAGGCGTTCTACGGATGCGACAGCCCGCTGACGGCTTTTAAATACGAGTTGTCGGAGGAAGGCAGACCGGTGTCGATGACGCGCCCGGGGGCATCAAAGCCCCGCATCATGGAGCATGGATTCTGTTTCGACGAGACGGTTCCGATTTTTGATGTTGACGGCGAGGGACGGCTGGTGCGCCAGGGATACTACAAGGAGGGGACGCTGAGGTTCACGATTGAGACCGACGAGACGAGTGCTTATTCGCGCTCGGTTTTCACTGATTTTGACGGACGCAAGGTGGCGGAGCTTGAAGACGACGCTTGGACGTTCTGGGTCTACGACGTGTGCGGAAGGCTGAGGTTCACGGTGTCGCCCGAGGGGGCACGGAGGCTGACGGCCGACGGCGTGTGCAACTCAACTATAGTGGAGCAATACTGCTCGGAGTGGCGATACGACGGACGCAACAGGGTGACGATGAGCCGTGTGCCCGGCGTGGCGCCTACATATTATGTCTACGACCGGCTCGGTCGGCTGGCGCTCGAGCAGGACGGCTGTCTGCGCAGCCGCGGGCAGTGGCGTTTCTATGCCTACGACAGCGACAAGAGGCTTGCCGTGGCGGGCGTGACGGCTGGAATTTCATCCATACCGTGGACGCGGGAGAAGCTGGAACGGAAATATGCACAATCGGAAATCTCGGCGGTGTTCGACGCCGCGGTCGACAAGGATATGCACATGTGCTACCGTCTCGAGAATGCGCCCGACCGCGACTACAATCTCACAAATGCTTGGTACTACGACTCATACGACTTCTGGACTTCCGACTGGACTCTGCCGTCGGACGCGGGATACGCCTTTGAGCGCGCGCCGTCGCGCCTGGGCAAGCCCACGGGTTGCGCCGTGATGGGCGGCATGGGGTTCCCGGAGTTCACGGTGTGGCTCTACGACCGCCGCGGACGCGAGCGCGCCCGGTGCCACAGGCAGTACTCGGCGGAGTTCATCGAAAGCACGTTCACCGACTGCAATTTCATCGGGCGTCCAACGCGCTGCCGCACCGTGCTGTCGCTGCCGCAAGGCGAGTTTCAGACGAATCCCGACGAGGTGACCATCGACCGCTGTTTCTCATACATGCAGGACGGTGGGCAGCTATATGCGGAGGGAATCCGGGTGGACGGCGGAAAATGGGAGCGGGTCTACCACGACTATGACGCCGCCGGCAGACTTGTGAGACGGAGCGGCGGCAGCGACGGTGCGACCGGCTACACGCTCGATGCGGAGGGGCGCGTCACTGCCATCGCCAACAACAGCTACAGCGAGTCGCTCTCCTTCGCCGCCAATGGCTTGGTGACGGAAAAAACCACAAGCGTTGCCTACGGCGGAGAGAAATTCGTCCAGCGCATGGAGTACGACTACGGCGACCGACGCTTCCTGACGGCGGCGATATGCGGGGAGAGCAACCTGTCGCCGTTCACGGAGCTTTTCTCCGAGACGTTCGACTACGACCTCAACGGCAATGTCACGATGATAAACCGCGGATACCCGGCGGTGCAGGAGGCTGCAATCGAATACGAGGGCAACCGCGTGAGCCGCATCGTCGACTCATCGTCGCCAGCGATGGCGGTATATGCGCCGCGGTTTGCAGAGGGTGAATACGACCGTCCGATTGTCTACGACCAGTGCGGGCGCATAACAGCCGACCGCACACGCCGCATCGCATCAATTCTCTACAACGACCGTCACCTGCCGATACGCTTCACGATGGACAACGGCAACACACTGAGCCTGAGCTACAACGCCGACGGCGTGAAGGAGCGCGAGACGGAGACAAGCTATTACGTCACGACCGTGACTCGCGTTGAGAACGGCGACACGGTGGTGCGCGAGCAGAAGCGGGCGCGATCCACCCTCCGCGAATACTACGGCGACGTGCTGCGCGTCGGCGGTAGGACTCGCCGCCTGGAGTGGAGCGGCGGATTCTTTTCCAAGGACGACAACGGACGCTGGCACAGCCACCGCTACGTGCGTAACTCGCTTGGCAGCATCGTGGCTGTAACCGACAGCGCCGGCACGGTGGAGCAGGCTGTTTGCTACTACGCCTCCGGGCTGCCCGTCTACAAGGCGCCCAACAGCATCCCAGCCACGCGCCGCATGCACGTGGGCAAGGAATTCGAGCAGTTCGAGAGCATAGATTGGTATGACAACGAAGCCCGATTCTACGACCCTCTGCTCGTGCGCTTCACCACGCCCGACCCGCTCGCTCTATCCTACCCATCCCTCTCCCCATACGCCTACTGCGCAAACAACCCGGTACGCAACGTGGATTTGGACGGAAGAAAAGCTATAAGAATTATAGATGAAGGAAATAAGACTGTGACAATCAAAGCTGATTATTATGTTGTTACATCGGATATAGGTTCATTGTATTCTGAAACAAAAATAGTCCCAGGTTATTCTCTGTCTGAAATCGAAGAGTTGAACAACTCAATTTCAAAACACCTCAATAATTTGGGATTAGTCGTAACCAACGGCGAATATTCTGGGTATTCGGTTGTTTTTGATTTGACTTTCATTGGCGCTGACCAAGTAAAAGCCGAAGCCATGGCCACAGCGGATAATTTTGAAGGATTCAATATCGGAAATACTTTCAGGCGTGGCGACAAAACAAATCATAGGTTAAGAAGAGAAGAGCATCCTGATGGTTCCTACACTGCTGTTGGAGGAATAACACATCTTAAAACAGCCATTTTAATGAACATAGATTTTGATACGCAGATGAATCGGCTGCACGAAATATTCCACACGTTCGGCTTTGACGATGAGCAAAATGCGAAAGGCATTATGTCGTATCCCCCACAGAATCCAAATGAAAAAGATGTTGAAATACTTATGACAACACCGTATATGCCAACTTTAAAAAAACCGATACAATGAAAAAACTGATTTTGATGACAATTCTGTTCTTAACGCTGCAGTCAAGCGGCTATATAAATTTCAAGGGCGCTCATTTCCGTAAATTGGAGGAAGGAGAACACTATTACTATATTTTGAGCATCTCCCCTCTGAATAAAAATGAGCGACCATATTCTATGGTTGCCATTTCTGACTTCTTTTTTCTGAACAGGCTATCAGAAAATGATGATTGTAACGACTTTGTCAACAAATTCTATAATTATGCAGATTATGCCTCTGAATACACAATGGGATTCTATGAAATACATTCCAAAAAATTCATTAAGACATCGGAATATATGGAGCTGTACAACCAATATCTACTGGTATACTCCGACGAGTTTTCAGATATTGTTTATTATTTAACCGATGGAACATTGGTCTGCGTATACTCTGCTGTTGTGAAGAGCCCCGTCTATATAGCCGACTATCACGCTTCGTCTTCATCGGACTATCCTGTGAAATACAGCACAGGTAAGACTTCTTTCTTTACCAGGATAGAATATCAGAAGAAAGCTGTGCTCAATAAAGACAAAATAATTATAAAAGCAAAAAAATGAGAGCAACGAGATTAGTAATAACACTGCTGGCTTTTTTACCGTCTCTGTTTATCATTAAAGCAGATGAAACGGAACTAACGGAGATGCGCCTGGTCTCTGATAGCCTAATCTATATGATACAATCGAACGTGGACTGCGACGGTCAAAAAAAATTTGCAGAACTCACATTTGGAGACAGAGGATTCAACGCCGGGTTACTATTTGCGACAGTCTCTGTTAAATACAGCTTTTGCGGATTTAACCCTTCTAAATATATCGGATTCATTACCGTTGGCGATTGTTTGATTTTTGTAGACAAATCAGGCCTGACGCACATGGATTGGTTCGACTATCTTCCGAATAAACGCATTTTCCACAGCACAGAAGTTTCTGCCCGCGACGGCACTGCTTGTTGGAATTTTATTTTATTCAGCAAGACTGACATTGTATTGCAATCGGTATCAAAAGGTTGGTGATATGAAAAGATATATAATGACTTTAATTGCATTCAGCCTGTCTGTAATGGCTATAAATGGAGCTGAGAAATCAGATGGCATTGATGCATTTCCATATAGAGACCTCATAGAAAAATATGTCGCTTCTTCTAACTTTGACAAACAGAAAGACATTGTCATAGCAACAAGGTTATTGTCAAAATTTTCCAAATACCCATATTTAATATTTGGAGCGTTCACACAAGAGGACTTGCCATATTTTGGGAAAAAACTGCCAGAACAGACATCTGACATTGGTGGCATCAGAATAATTGAAACATATAATACAGAGTGCATTCGAGACGTGTTCTCGCAATTATCCCTAAAATTCGATCCTTTTTGGCAATCAAAAATAAATGTTACTGATTACACGTTCTGGATTTTTATCGAAATCAGCAATGACAGAATTGTTCTCATGGACACAAATGCAACATCAAGACATTAATTGCCACCTGTTATCCTATGGAGATTATGTTGCAAGCAAAATTTCCGTAGTCAGCTTTACTGGAAATTAATCTCAATTCCAACGCTAATTTGATTATGAAATATAAATCCCGTAAGAATGACAATGAAAACTAAAATTCTGTTTTTATCTGCTATAATTGTTTTTTGTATACAAGCAAAAAACAATGACATTTCTTATGAAGAGACTTGTTATCGCTATATCGTTCCACATGCTCCTATCAATAGACCCTCAGGCTCTTACTCTTGTGTATGGAACTATGAAATTACAAATAATTCCAATCAAAACTATGTGACTTGGATCAATCGACTTGATAGTATGTTGGTGTTGTCTCAAGATAGGCAAAGTGACATCTTCTTCAATCGGAGAGTCGGGGAAAGCTATTCTTGTGTTGCAGAAGCATGGAGTAACGGATTTACAGGAATTGCTGTCGGATCGACATTCGTCAAAAGAATCAAACCAAAAGAGTCGTTTACATATATTGTAATTGTGCCGAATGCGACCGATTCTGTAACGACATCTGTTTTTAAAAGCCATATTTCTGTGGTCAAAGAAGATATTGCTTGCAGGAGTCTTGGCATAATGCATCCAATTGACTCAATGTTTCTATTTAAGCCAAACCGTATTTGCCTGTTGGAAGACAGCCTGATTTTCATTCATTTAAAATCTAAAACAAAATAGAAGTTACAATGGAACGAGCAATCCTATTATTTGTCATCCTTTTCAGCCTATCTCCATTGGCCAACGCCTATACGCCCAATGCGGAGACCGATTCTATCATCCTATATAAAGATGTGTTTTTCCGTGGAACAAGGCTTTTCCCCAAAGACATTAATGGAGATACCGTTCGGGCCATCGAGAGCCGGGTATTCAAGGTGCTGCTGTCGAACGACACATTGGTCGCCGTCACTGACAATCCAGCAGTATTCCCGGATGAATTGAAAAAGCTCTCAAGAGGACAAATAAGAATGCGTTTCATGAAAAAAGGCCATTCTCTTACGTTCGATGACGACGTGCCAAGCACTGTGTCGATTCACGCCCAAAAAGATACGTTGGAATATATTCGAGACATCCCAGTGCCAGGATATCCATACACAATTTGGAATAGTGTCATTGAAAGTTTCGAACTGATAAAAATAAATCGAAACATACGCGACTTGGTCCGGACTCTGAATCTTGAGCCATATTTCAATTTAGACATCCACACAATTTTTCTAATACATCCCATTGAAATTTCCAATTCCTGGGCAAAAGAAGTCGGCATCAAATTAAATGAACGCAAAATGGAAGCTGAATTCGTTGAATACAGGCAATATGACGGAAGCATCGTAAAAGTTGCATTGATACAACAACAATAAAAATTCGGATCTATGAAATATTTGATGGTCATAACATTATCTATCGCATCAATCCTGTCGGCGGCAGCCGACAATCTGAAGTATGCGCCACACAACTTCTCCGTGCTGCCACCGTCGCCAGAGGTGGAGTCGCTCAACAGATACATTGATTTCGGAGCGTCGCTCGTATCCGGGCAACCCGACATCAACCTGCCGATTTATGAGGTGAGCCACGGATCTCTGTCTGTGCCGATTTCCATAGGTTACCACGGAGGCGGCATCAAGGTGAACGAGAAAGCGGGAATTGTAGGTCTGGGATGGACGCTGCTCGCCGGAGCCACGATATCGCGCACGGTCAACGGTCTGCCTGACGAGATGCTCGCGGAGGGCGGGATGATGCGAGGTCTGTTCAATATTACATCTGACGGTAAAAAACTCAGAAACTACGTATGCAACAAGCCTAAGGAATATAACTATGCTGTGGCAAACTCCGACTATGTCAAATACATTTCTCGCTATTGCCAGCCATACGAGGAAAACCGTCTTGACGTTGCCAACGATGTGCTGCAGATTGCGGGAATGGGGATGTCCGGCACTTTCATATACGACGACAACCGGCAGATGGTCTTGCAGTCGCCGTCTTATCTCCATTTTGAAAATGGCAGGACTTTGAACAGCAACTACCCCGGCCGTTATGAGATTGTCGACGACAAGGGCACTCGTTATTATTTTGAAGCTACGGAATATAGCGAATATTCTTACCTGTACTATTATCGGATGCTGCAAAACGCGGATATGCAGAAAGATAAATACCGCTTCATTTCCGCATGGCATCTGACCAAAATAAAGTCTTTGCAAGGCGACTCGATTATGTTTGAATACCAGAATATGGGCGAACGCATCTATCGGGTTGGCGGCACATATAGATATGAGGACTGTTTCAATTCCGATTATATCAAAGAACTTGTGCAGGGCTACACCGGCGCCGACTCATACATCGACTACTATCCCAAACTGCTGAAGCGGATTGTCACCAGTTCGGAGATTGTGGAGTTCTCTTATGAGACAACAACCGTGGATGTCGACACCAAAACTTCGCATTACGACAGACTGTCGAAAATCACAATATTCAGAAACGATTCCGAATGCACTCCGGTGAAGAATTTCGTGTTTGAACAGTCGGAGAGTCCATTCCGGGGCAAACGCGGCGGACTGCTCAATAAAATTTCGGAAGTGTCGGCTGACGGCAAAAACAAGCAGACATTGTTTTCATTTGATTATGAAAAAGGCTCTGTGCCAAATAATTATTCCAAGTCACAAGACCATTGGGGATATTACAACGGCTGCAACAACGCGTCGCTGCTTACCAGACAGTTTGAGCATCAACTTGGAAGCTACCCTTATGGCGACAGAGAGCCGAATGCTGCGTATGCCGCAATCGGAATTCTGAACAAGATAACTTATCCGACTGGTGGACATACGGCTTTCGAATGGGAGCCGCACGACTATGCGTATGTAAACGCCAAAAAGAATGAAGAAAAAACAATCACTACCACAACTCCCCACAACTACACCCTGTGCGGACGCAAACATGGCGAAGTCCTGGAGGCTGCAATAACCGTAAGCAGCCCGACAAATATCTATGTGGATGTGTCAAACTACTTCGAAATGTTCAAGGGTATGGGCTACCTGCAAGGAGATGACGGATGGAAGGATTACAACCACAGCCACTCAACCGCTTATTCAAACGACTATCCATCAGTAAAAATATACAATGGAAAGAACGAGGTTATAGCGACCGTTTTCATTGATTCGGAAAACAGCGCAAGGAAACAAATAATATCAATCTCCCAGCCGGGGCAATATAGGATTCGTCTCTGCAATCCACGCAACATAAGCCTCGACGTTCTGAGAAATTATTTCGAAAGAGATAATAGCGAAGGCAATTTTGGCATAGTCAAAATCAATTTCAACGACATAACCGCCACAACGATTTCCCCGACAAAGCTTTGGGGCGGACTGAGGATTAGAAGCATAACATCTTGCACCGACGATGTGACAAACGCCAAGATCCGGAAGACTTACAAATATGCCACGGATTATACAAAAGACAACACGTCGAGCGGCGTGGTGCCGTTTGAACCGGAATATGCCTACCACTTTATTATGGGCGGGCACGTCGACGGCGGAATGGGTGATGATTTGGAAACCGTATACGGCACTTCGTCTTATGGCTTGCCGACAACCGCCACAGGCACTGCAGACATATTATACTCCCGCGTGTTTGAGACCGATGAACACAATGACGATAAAATTATCACCCAATACGATTTTTCAACATATATCGACTGCCCGGACCATCTTGACATGGCTTTCTCCAACTGCGGCTCGACCAACAACCGCATATACACATCGTATGCCCATAAAAGAGGTGATTTGGTCTGCAAGACTGTATTCAACACAATCGGCAACAATCAGCAGAAGCGATACGACTATAAATACGAGGTTTTGGAAGGCGACGGCGGAAATTTCACGGGAGATTTCGTAAAAATCAGCGATTTCTCAAATCTGATGCTTAAGGAACCTGAGGATTTAATTGCCGATTATACCGTGAGTGAATACAAATTGATTCCGTTTGTCAAAAGGCTCGTTAAAACAAACGTATCCTCCACATCCGAATGGGACTCTGTCTCCAAGCAAGAGTACGGATGCTCGTATTTCTCAACGTCGTTCTCCGACGACAGCAATTTCTGTCGGCTGAAGAAATCGGATTGGACTTTTGACTCAAAAGGGCGCAGACAAGAGACTTTCTACACTTATCTAAATCCGCGATATGCCATAATTGACTCCGAGGTTACCGTCTGCGACGGCAAGATAACTGCCGCCAGACGAATGGAATATGACGAAGCAGGACGCTTGGTGCGCTCGTTTGTCGGAGAGTCGGGAGCTGATGCCGTTCCTAAATACGAATTAGGCAAATCTGCACATATCAACGAGGATTTGAAAAACTTCATCAATATTCCAGAGTATGAGTATTTGTATGAAAGCAACGGCAATATAGCGCAAATAAGCTACAATGGAATTGTTCTCGCTTCATACTTATGGGGATATAATGGGAAATATCCTATCGTTGAAGCCCTGAATACAGACTTTGCCACTCTCTCCAGAATAGCGGAATCTGCAGGATTCAGTCGCGGTGGCATATCGTTGATTTACGACGACAAGTCGCTGACATCCCTTTTCAACTCCATCCGCGAGAATCTGCCCGAGGCGAAAATCACCACTCTAAAGTATCATTGGCTGACGGGCATAGCCGAAAAGACCGACTGCGACGGGACTTCCACGTTCTTTTCGTACGACAAGTTCGGACGCCTTGATGGCATTAAAGATTTCAATGAGTTTTTTATCAAAAAATTTGAATACAAATATCGGTTGAAATGAGAAAAACGATGTGCATATTATTGGCGACTGCGCTTACAACATCTATGTTGTCCGAAACGCCGTTCCTGTCACGTTCCGTACATTCACCTATGTCATATCCGACAAAAAAACTATCCGATTATACAAAGATGCCGATTTCCCTCTGCTCTGCGACATCGGAGGAGAAACCTGCGGTGTGTTCATCGTCACCGTTTTCTGTGAAAACTCTATACTTTTCAGCGATTCGGTATTGAAGAAATGACACTTCTATAAAAAATCGGAGAAGTTTGCAGAATTGCAGAATTTGCTATTGCATTTATGGCTTTTTTTCGTTTACTTTGCTATCAACAAACCTATTACCATCGAGATGAAGCATTTTGTCGGCATATCACTGTTTCTGCTTGCCCTGCCTATGGTTGCGGCGGAGGCGCCGATGAGCTATGTGCGCTTCACCACGCCCGACCCGCTCGCTCTGTACTACCCATCCCTCTCCCCCCCCCTACTGCGCAAACAACCCTGTATGCAACGTGCATTTGGATGGAACAATAATGGATCCAAACAGAGATGCTGTGATGCCAATTGTTACTCCAGAACAAGTCGAAAGCATTATAAACAATTCAAATACTAACAAAGATGCAGGCAAACGTATTGAAACAGAACATGACTGGAGGGATTAATTGCATCCTATTGCTCCTTTTCTCATTTCTGGTTGTTCCGGCAGGAAATGTAGAAGGTATTGAGCCATGTCCGACATATCTTTCGGATGGGAGCAGACCGTGTTATTATTGCGGCGTTGTAGAGATAGGAAATCCTTCGCTTATCGTTGTAGATGGTGGATACCTGTTCATTGCAGAAGATTCCATCGCTTCGAATATCCACAACTATAACGACCTATTCAAAACAGACGGGTGCTTTGTTCTGGCCGAGGACTACGTCGAGATGGAAATGTTCCTTTCTGAATCGGAGTTTGAAGAAGCGATGAAACTCTACAAAGACGCCATGCCTATTGCCAGTGGTAAAAAAATTGAAGGACGGACGGACTTTTTCCTTGGGAAATACAAATTGAATGAAAATCCAGATTATTATAAATTGTATCTTGTACAAGGGAAAATGTACAACCAGTCATTTATCGACACCCGCATTTGTGACTATGTAAAAGTACCGGACTATCGTAGCGATGCAAATCTACATAACATCCTTTTTCCAACACCTTATGCATATTACAAAGTGGTTAAACCATACAAAAAGAGCAAAGAACAACAGTAAAATTTGTAGCATTTAAGACGCTTCCTAATATGAAAAAACTGATTTTGATGACAATCCTGTTCTTAACGCTGCAGTCAAGCGGCTATATAAATTTCAAGGGCGCTCATTTCCGTAAATTGGAGGAAGGAGAACACTATTACTATATTTTGAGCATCTCCCCTCTGAATAAAAATGAGCGACCATATTCTATGGTTGCCATTTCTGACTTCTTTTTTCTGAACAGGCTATCAGAAAATGATGATTGTAACGACTTTGTCAACAAATTCTATAATTATGCAGATTATGCCTCTGAATACACAATGGGATTCTATGAAATACATTCCAAAAAATTCATTAAGACATCGGAATATATGGAGCTGTACAACCAATATCTACTGGTATACTCCGACGAGTTTTCAGATATTGTTTATTATTTAACCGATGGAACATTGGTCTGCGTATACTCTGCTGTTGTGAAGAGCCCCGTCTATATAGCCGACTATCACGCTTCGTCTTCATCGGACTATCCTGTGAAATACAGCACAGGTAAGACTTCTTTCTTTACCAGGATAGAATATCAGAAGAAAGCTGCGCTAAATAAAGACATAATAATTATAAAAGCAAAAAAACAATAATATGAAAGGAATCGCCGGGAATTATACCGTTCCAGTTACCAGTACTTCAAAAATGATTGATAAATTCCTGAACATAATAAAATGAAAAAAGTTTTGTTGATAATAGTTTTGTATGCACTCTTTCCAACATGGGGTATGTCAGAGTCTTTGAAAATTGATGTTTATAGGGCAAAAAACCTTGAAAACAAATTAAATTATCGTGACTCAGAGCGAGCATTTAAATGTCTCGCAAACGGAATCAATTTGACAACCACATCAAGATTTTTAAATGTGATGACAGAATTGTATGGAGATTCTATTACACATTCATTTTATAATGAAAAGAAACATGTTAGAATACATATACTCATTAACAATTCAACCAGAGAATGCATTCTGACCATACGACCTATAAATAAAGATTCTGATTTATGCTTTTATAATTTTATTAAGAATCATCTGCCGGAAATGGTTAGGGCATATTGTATTAAATATGGAAATTTTGTCACATTTGATGGCACAGCCAATGACTGTGAAGAAATAGTATTCGGTTTGATGAGTTTATGGGTATACAATGAAAACCTTCGTACCTTAGAGCAGATATTGTCTCATGATAAAGATTTTGAGTTTGAACCAGATGTTTTCAATCGATATAAACTCATAAAAAAATCTGTCCACATTGACCGGATTGTATTAATTGATTATGATGATTATTTAACGGTAAGACAAGCTATGAATGGTAAGACAAGTTATTGAGCCTTATTTCCTTCAAAAGAATTGATATTGAAAAGATTCAAATACCGACCTTGTCGGTAAGATATTAAAAGCTAAAAAAGAAACTATAATAAACGAAAAACAATGAGAAAAACAATCTTAATATTATTTATATTCATAGGTTCTTCATTGTCTTTTGCGCAAGATAACAATATATCCATAAAAGAATACAACTATGAGTATTACCATTATTATGGCACAGAGAAAACGTATGTTTGGAATCTTGTGATTACAAATAATTCAGCTGAGAATTATCTTACATGGATAAACAAAAACGACAACGTTATGGACTACGCAGAGGAAACACAGATTAAAAATTTCTTTCGCGCAGGACGCCCTCGCCTATTCTTTCTTTGGTCTGATGGCGAATATTCGGAAAAAATACTTGGTCAGACATTCTTGAAGCTTTTGAAGCCAGGAGAGTCCTTCTCATATAACGTGGTACAAAAAGTCAAAAAAGAGCCTTCTATAAAAAAGAAAATTTCAATTGCAAAAGAATCAGTTGTGCAAATATATACCCAGTTCAAAATTTCAGAATGTTTTGACGTCCCATATCTGTATGCTTATAACAATCTTTGCTTATATGAAGAATAGGTTTCCAAGACACAGTGCCAGAACGGTTGGTAGCCCGACCCGCTCCCTCTCCCCCTACGCCTACTGCGCAAGTGTTGGCATATATCCTAATGACACGAAATCCCCACAACCGCCATCTTCCGCTGATATTAAGTATGCAGGAGATGGTGCAAACTATTGCTTTGGAATGAGAGACGGAAGAGTATATATCTACGACAGAGCAGGTGTACAAGCCATTGTCCCATTGAATGATTTTGTAATGCCTAAAATTATAACCAAATGATAAAGCATATATTATTGACCGTAGCTGCAACATTGTTGTGTATCTGCAGAATCGATGCCCAATATAGGTTGAATATGGACTCTATAATAAACGAGAGTATCAGAATTGTAACTAAGGATATTATATCCAAGAATCCAGAATATGCAGAATATGGAAGGATTGTATTGACAGACAATACGCTGCCTCCGTTTTTTAAATTTGACAGTAAAGAAAAGCACCTTGGAATACTTCGCGCTTCTTCTATGAGCCAAGACGAACTAATAGCTAAGAAAAATCTTGGAGACACAACTATTTGTTTAAATTTCTGCATTTCGTCAGAATATTACTCTTGTCAAGAATTTATAACATTCGAGGTTGCGAAATACTTGTTACATCCGTATAAACAAAAAGACGGAATTCAGATTATTTATAAACTGAATGAAGATAAAAATATTTGGGAATACATCGGCATCGTCAAACTACCCAGTTGTCCACTCTGCACACAAGAAGATGATTTTCCTATTGGTTTAACAAAAGACTCTATAGATATAGAATCTGATGTTTATTCAAATCAGACATTCCATATATACTCTGATTCAAATATATTTTACAAATATATCGCACCTAGCGAGATTATCTTTTGTAAAGAATTGAATGATTATTATAACTTAGTCAACAATGTCGTTATTGACGATATTTCTATAGAGACTTTAACTCGCAAAGTCCTTGAGAACAAGGCTAATGGGAAGTTCTTATTCAACAGTCTCTGTAAAGAGGAGATTGTATCAAACCTAAAACAGACTGACAAAGATGTATTCTATTGGATAACTTGGGACGATATGGACATCTACGGCAATACCTTGTCAATCAAATTGTCTTTAAAAGGTTGCAAATTAGACAAAAACGGGCATCTCAATATTGACAATCTGGGCTATCGTAAATTTAGATACATAATAAATTCAGATTAAGATGCAAATGCTTATGACATCACCCAACTACATCCCAGCCACGCGCCGCATGCACGTGGGCAAGGAGCTGGAGCAGTTCGAGAGCCTCCGCTTCTACGACCCTCTGCCCGTGCGCTTCACCACACCCGACCCGCTCGCCCTCTCCTTCCCATCCCTCTCCCCATACGCCTACTGCGCAAACAACCCGGTATGCAACGTGGATTTGGATGGGAAGAAAATACGTTTTGCAAAAGGAGTGCCCTCAGAATTCAAACAGCAATTCTCTACAGCGATAAAAATTCTAAACGAACATAATATTGGTGGTATCTTTGCAAAATTAGAGCAACGTCCGGAAATTATTTTTATAACAGAAGGCAAAAATCAATTTGATCCAAGCAATAATACTATTAGTTGGAATCCGACAGAGGGAATGATAACTGATAAGCTCTCCTGAAATTATATATAAAAGGAAAATGAAATGAGAAAAATTTTATTGACTACAATAATATTGACAATCTGTTGCAATGTGATTATCTCCTCACGACCGATAGACAGGATTGTGATTTCGTGCATTGCTCCAGAACCTAACGACAGTGTGACAGTCTTTTCGTTTGACAATAAGTTCAACGTAAAAAAGGCAATAAAACAGAGTGTGTCAGTAGACAGTGTGGATTTTGTCAAAGAACGAATCATGGGACTTGAAAAGAACAGCGATTTGGATTTCTCTAATTTAAAAGTTTCCTACAAAATTATGCTGATTAGAAATGATCTGATTGAAGCGACAGTGTTCGGTGGAGAAGAAGGCCTGACAATTCCTCCTTTTGCATATTGTCCCGACCCGACATTGCAAGATTATGCATTCTCATTTTCTGATTTTGAGAATAAAAAAGTTGAGCATTTGTCTGATCTACAGAATATGAAATTTCGCAACGCAAGAATCAGCTGTATCCCTTCTGATATATTTTTCTCATCCGACATCTCACCTGAAGAATTTGAATACACTTGCGATGATTTGAAGAAGGTTGAATATTTAAATGCCAAATCTATTGAAACGCTTTTAAAATCATTGAATTCTTATGTGCCTTCTAATAAAAATGTGCTTTTTGACACCAGATGCCAAATCACATTGTTCGCAGAAAACGGAATATCATTCTCCATATTTTTAAACGAAGGCAGAAAGTATCTACTGCTTGACAACTTTTTATATGAAGCCTCAGATAGTCTGGATAGATTAGATATTTGTGAATAACTTTTTAAGGAATAACAATATGAAATATCTTTTAAAAGCGGCATTCGCATTTTTCGACATTCTTATGTTGACCATATTCGTTGTTGTTGGATTGTTTAATTTAGGCAATGGATATCCAACAAGGTCGATATACTTTGAATTATTTTGCTTAGTAATCCCTTTTTCATATGCCATATTCCTATGCCTGTGGTCTTTTATAAAGGTCTTTAATCAAAAAAGACGAGATTGCAATAACATCCCTGAATTTTCAAAACCGTTCATAAATATATTCCGCATACTATGGATACTGATAGACTCTTGGACAATGGCTATGTTTGTTGTAATGACGATGGATGAATTGTCTCATAATACAATATGCAGACCATACGAAATATTTCTTTGGCCAATTATCCCTTGTTTATTTGTTCTTGTGTCAGGGTTCTGCTTTGGCAATTGCATGTTTGATAAAATCAAAAAATAACAATAATATGCGGTTATTCGGCATCATATTACGTATTGTTGAACTGATATTGTTAATTTCAATATCTGTGCTTATTGTTTGTGTATTATGGACTTGTGAAGACAAAGCTACTTTGACTGACTGTCTCAGCGAAAGTGCCGTAGGGCTTTTTTGGTTATTTCCTATAACTATACCAATTGCCGCTTGCCTGCTTGTCTCCCTGTTTGTCTCCCTAATAAAGTCAGTCAAAACAAAGAACGTTTATAATAAATTCATCTTTGGAATCCATCTGTTCAACATCTTTGTCATACCACTTACGTTCTTATTTTTACCTTCTTCCGGCGAACCACCTACCGCTCAAGAAATGGCTGACAATTACTACAAACATGCTGAAGATATGAAATGTTTGGTTGAACTAATTGAAGATTATGTTGGAAATGATGGGGGAATTGACTACACCAATGTCAACGGAAAGATATTGGCTCTTTCCATAAAATCAGGAGGCAAATGGATACATCAAAAAGAGATTAATGCCCAATGGCAAAAAGGCAAAACCGTGGCAGGGTTATCGCGTCACAAACTGGATGTTCTGGATGCTTATATGCATGCAGCGAATGTTCAAGGTGTCAACTCCTGTGACAGACGATCAATCTCTCTATTGTTTAGGAGATGTGGCTATACTAAATCTGTGTATGAAATATATAGGTCGAAAGAAATAGCAATAACTGACAGCTATCGGCAAAGCAATTCATATATATTATTCAACGATACAATTGCCTTTGTGTATTACGGCGTATATCCAGGCAATAGTGGATTTCCAGATTACAAACAATTCACTGACCAAATGCGTCAACAAAAACGCCTAAATTGTGATAAATACTAATGCCGGTCAAGATACCGAGCAAGAGCAAGTAAGCACTTAGTCAAGGCGAATGATACAGCAACAATAGCTGCAAGTATGATAAAAGATACAAATACATCCATAAGAAACCATTTATTTTCTTTCGTGACTTTTATATGTTTAATAACACAAATAATAGGTTTCCAAGACACAGTGCCTAAACGGTTGGTACTCCCGACCCGCTCGCTCTCTAAATGTCGACGACGAAAAAAATTTGGCGAGTTTACGGGAAATTAGTAACTTCGCACATAATAATCTTCTAAACATTTTAAAATTATGAATGAGAAAAACGACCAAAGAGAAATAAAGATTGAATTGACTCCGGAAATGGCGTCTGGTAAATATGCCAACTTGGCTATCATCACCCACTCTGTAAATGAGTTCTTTATGGACTTCATCAGCGTGGTGCCAAACGCTCCACAAGCCCGCGTGCAGAGCCGAATCATCATGACTCCGGAAAACGCCAAGACTTTGCTGATGGCGCTCCAGGACAACATCCGCAAATACGAGGCCAACTTCGGCACCATCAAGCCTAAACAGCCTGAAGCTGGAATGCCGGTTGGCAAAGCATAACATATTAATTTTCAGATACGATGGAGAATCCGTTATTCATATATAACACGCTCTCCCGAAAAAAGGAACAATTCGTGCCGCTGCACGAGCCTAATGTCGGTATGTATGTGTGCGGTCCTACTGTCTACGGCGATCCGCACCTCGGACACACTCGCCCTGCCATCACTTTCGACGTGCTGTTCCGCTACCTGCGCCACCTGGGATACCGGGTGCGCTACGTGCGAAACATCACCGACGTGGGGCATCTGGAGCACGACGCCGACGAGGGAGAGGACAAAATTGAGAAAAAAGCACGCTTGGAGCAGCTGGAGCCGATGGAAGTGGCACAATACTACACAAACCGCTACCACAAGGCTATGGAAGCGCTCAACGTGCTGCCGCCAAGCATCGAGCCTCACGCTTCCGGACACATTCTTGAGCAAATCGAGTATATCAAGGAGATTCTAAAGGCTGGATATGCCTACGAAAGCAACGGTTCTGTATATTTCGACGTGGTGAAGTACAGCAAGGACTTCCACTACGGCAAACTGTCGGGACGAAACATCGACGAGTTGCTCAACACGACGCGTGCGCTCGACGGACAGTCGGAGAAGCACAACCCGGTCGACTTCGCGCTGTGGAAGAAAGCGTCGCCAGAACACATCATGCGATGGCCTTCGCCATGGAGCGACGGATTCCCAGGATGGCATCTCGAATGCTCTACGATGGGGCAGAAATATCTGGGCGAGACGTTCGACATCCACGGCGGTGGAATGGATCTTATGTTCCCTCACCATGAGTGCGAAATCGCACAGTCGGTGGCTCACAACGGCCATGAGACGGTGCGCTACTGGATGCACAACAACATGATTACAATCAACGGGCAGAAGATGGGCAAATCGCTCGGAAACTTCATTACGCTCGAGGAATTTTTCAACGGGTCGCACCCTCTGCTCGAACAGGCTTACTCGCCGATGACCATCCGCTTCTTCATCCTTCAAGCACACTACCGTGGAACGGTCGACTTCTCAAACGACGCGCTTAAAGCCGCCGAGAAGGCTTACGACCGAATCGTTGACGGATACCGCAGACTCCAGGAGCTGAAGCCTGCCGACTCGTCTTCGGTCGACGTGAAGGGATTTCGCAAGAAATGCTACGATGCCATCAACGATGACCTCAACACGCCTATCGTTATCGCCGAACTTTTCGATGCCTGCAAGATAATCAACCAGGTGAACGACGGAAAGGCGACACTGACAAAGGACGACATCGACGAACTGAAGGATTTGTTCCAAGCGTTCCTCATCGACATCCTCGGTGTGCGCACAGAAATCGTGGCTGGCGACGACGCTCAGGCTCTCGAACCGTTTGAAAAGGCTGTCGACCTTTTGCTCGAAATCCGAAAGGAGTCGAAAGTGAAAAAGGACTGGGCTACGTCCGACCTTATTCGCGACCGTCTCGCCGCAATCGGTTTCGATGTTAAAGATACAAAAGACGGTTTTGAATGGTCGCTGAAAATGTAATCACCTTGTTAAAGTTTGTGTATTTCCTTCATTAAAGGTTAATGGGGGGGGCAATTTAAAATTTTTATTTTGCAGAACAAATTTTATACATTACATTTGTATCACGATTTAGGGCCTAAAGGTCTTATTTTGATAAGATTGATTGTACTTTTTTACAAGAAAATATATTACACTTCAACCTTAATCATTTAGTCTAAATTTCCCTACGTCGTTGACAGAAAAGAAGTATGTGACATATCGAATGGACGTAAAACGACACAACGGCAACGTGTTGCCGAAGAAGCCTCGGACATTGGTCCGGGGCTTCTTGATTTTACGCGGCTATGCCTGCTGTGCCACAAAAACGGGTCAGTAGAAATTTAGTGGGGATAAATTTCTACTGACCCGAAAAAACTGCCGAAGAGCAGTTTAATATGTTAGCACGGGGTTGGCTCGCCTACCCCGTGACACCGGTGGCACGCGCAACTACCGCCGAAGTGCGGTTGTAGAAACGTCGAGAACCATCGCCACATACATCGTAGCGGAGCGACGGAACTTTTCCGCAACCCGGTACGCGGAGCGAAACAGATGCGTGCCGGAGGTTCGTCACTACTTGTGGCCGGACGGCTTCCCACGGATGGTTACGATGCCGCTGACTCAACTTTTCTCGCTAAAATATTTTCCGAGATTTATACAACCGCTCTTCGGCGGTAGATTATTCTTCCGCACCCTGACCCCAGGTAGGCTTGCCAACCTGGGGCTATGATTATACAACCGTCCTTCGGCGGTTGCCTCCATCACCGGATTGCCATTGATAAACTGCCGAAGTACGGTTTAATATGTCAGCACGGGGTTGGCTCGCCTACCCCGTGACACCTGCTCCAATTGAAGTAGCATTGCCCTCAACCGCCGCATCGGCAACAATCCTGCATCCGACGTCCGCAACGCTTCCTGCACAGCGACTCCGGCAACAACCCTGCATCCGACGTCCGCAACGCGGACGCGCTTTCAGTTAACCCCGGACCGCGTCCGGGGCTGTAACTCCTGCCCGGCATGCACCGCAACGCGGTGCCGCTGAAGCACATGGCATCATTAACCGCCACTGCTCCAATTGAAGTAGCATTGCCCTCAACCACCGCATCGGCTGATGATAATCCGTATTATATACGAGGTGCAACCAGTAGAAGAGGTTATTCTTAGTTTGACACACATGAGGAATATTTAGAGGGTGTGCATTCTATTTTTCCATGCACACCCTCCGTTATTTTTTAGTTATTCGTTTGCTGTATCAGTTCTTCACGCGCTTCACGCCGTCTACGATGTAGATGCCGGCAGGCAGGTCGTCCCACTGCTGGGTCAGCTTTACGCCGTTAAGGTTGTAGATGCCTTGCTTGCGGGCGGGCACGTCGACTGTAATGGTGCCGATGCTGTTGTTGTCTGGCTCAATCACGACCTTATCGGTGACAACCTCGTCGTTGAGCAACACGGAGTGAGACTGTGCATCGAACTCAGCACCGTTGGGCTGGGTGATGGAGCTGCCGTCAAGCACGAGGTCCTCGACATCGATGATTGAACCCTTGCTGCCAGTTGCCTCAACGTATGCGTTGCGCAAGGTCAGTATCTCACCACTCTTGCCATCAATTCCTGCAACACCATATTTTCCTTCCGCATATAGCTTGACGCCTTCAACAGTGAGCGAAGATTTCACATATATTCCACAATTCTCACCGCTCTTCAATCTTAAAGTTCCAGAACCACTAATAGTGGATGTTTTATTTATCGTAATGCATACTTTGTTCTTTGACGTAATAATGTTATTGCCAAATAACTTAATCTTCATGTCCTTTACATCTCTATTCACAATTCCATTGAAATCGGTTGTATTAATAGTAACATCCTCCATAGTAAGGGTGTTAGTCTCGGGATCGTAGCTTATCTTTCCATCCACACCGTCAATGACGCTGAGGTCCTTGCAGTTTAGGGATGTCACATCCACGCCGGCAATCTGAATGCCATAGCTGTCTGGCTCAATCACTACCTTGTCGGTAACCGCCTCGCCGTTGAGAGCAACGGCGTGCACATTTGCATCGAAGGCTGCGCCAGTGGGCTTGGTGATGGAGCAGCCGTCAAGCACGAGGTCCTCGACATCGATGATTGAACCCTTGCTGCCAGTTGCCTCAACGTATGCGTTGCGCAAGGTCAGTATCTCACCACTCTTGCCATCAATTCCTGCAACACCATATTTTCCTTCCGCATATAGCTTGACGCCTTCAACAGTGAGCGAAGATTTCACATATATTCCACAATTCTCACTGCTCTTCAATCTTAAAGTTCCTGAACAAAGCGGAGAATCCACACCCGTTGTCCGACTCTCCCTAAAATCCGTTAGCCTGGTTTATGTTTTTTATTCCGGTTTGTTCGCAAAGTTATGCAATATATCCAAATTCCAAACATTTATGTCTAAAAAATTTACTCTAATTTTTGATTATGATGATTTTTTACAACACAATCTCGTCATATCACAATCCACACGCCATCATTATCTTTGCCTTCTCGCTTCAAAACATCAAGTTTTTGCAAAACAGACAGATCGCGCTCGATGGTGCGTTGGCTCACCGACAAGATCTCCGACATTTTTTTCCCTGTTATTGTCGGAGACTCGTTAATAAGACGAAGTATTTTCCGCTGACGACCAGTAAGTCTCATCTCCGACACATCTCCGACATTGGTGGTAAAACTTGTCTATGACAACAAATTTTCAATTCATGATGATTTTTTACAACAAAAGAAACGCCCTCCGATTTTCACAAACCAGAGAGCGCATGATGTTACACTAATATTTTTTATAAAACTTACCTTATTGCCACCTTGACGGTGCCTTTCTTGAATTCCACGATATAGACTCCCGGCGACGGCACTTCAACCTGCCGGTTCAAGCCCATTCCGACAAGCATTCCGCCCGCCGAATAAACCTTAATCATCTCTGTTTCACCTACGCCGTCAACGCAGATGCGTCCGTCGCACACAGCCACACTCAAACCGTCGCCTGCCACCGCCGACACACCGCTTGTTGTCAGGTCGCCGATATTCGAGAATTCCTTCCATCCGGTGGCTGCGGCATAGGCTGCCATCGACTCTGCCGGCACACAGAGATGCGCCGAATAGTCGGTGAATGTATTGTCTCGTATCGATGGCGGTGTAACAGCCAGACACGTGATTTCCTCAAACACGACGTTCCGGAACGTCTCATGCTTAATTTCCTGGAGCGACGCCGGCAATAGTATGCGTTTCAACGACGTACAGCCATCGAAGGCATATTCACCGATTGTCTTCACCCCTTCGGCTATACCCACCGACACGAGCGACTCGCAGCCGTCGAAAGCGAATGCGCCTATCATCCCGCCTGCCACACTCACGGCTTTAAGACTCTTGCACCCATCAAATTCCATTCCAAGTTTGCGGATATCGCTGCTCAGCTGCAACGGATTGGCGGAATTAATCGTTTCAAGCGACTCGCAACTATAGAATGCACGGTCGGCTATCGTCAGATTGTCGGCGCAGACATTTACCGTCTTCAAAGCCTTGCAGTTGTAGAAGCATCCGCCACCCACCGAGACGAGGTTTGACGGGAGCGTGATTTCTGTCAGCGACAAGCAACCGCTGAACACTCCGTCGGGCAATTCCGTGACGCCCTCCGGTATCTCTATCGCGGCAACGGCTGTCGACATGAATGCCCACTTGCCGATGGTCTGCAACTGGCTGCCTGACGCAAACGTCACCGCATTGAGCGACGTGCAGTCTCTGAACATATTCTCGGGAAGCGCTTTGACGGCTGCGGGAACGGTCACCTTTTGCAACTGTGTCTTGCCTCTGAACGCAGCATCGATGCGAGTCACCGGCATCTGAGAGCCGTCAATCGACAGATAGTCCTTGATGTCGGCAACCACAGTGTCGTCGGCAACACCTGTCACCCACGCTTCCGTATCGTTTGCCCTATACTCAACGCCGTCTGCCAATCCGGCAAACGTCAGATACGTGTTGCTTTCGTCCCAGCCTTTGTCGGTTGCCGCCACATACGCTGCGACGCTTCCAACCGGCACGATTACCGTGCATTTTTTGAACTGATAAGAATACATCGTCGACTTTGGCAGCGTCAGCGGAGCCGCGCTGTGGCAAACCACCTTTATGCCGACATTCCAGAAAGCGCTGCTGCCCATGGTTGTAAGCGATGCCGGCAATTCAAGCTCCTTGATTTTGCTACAATTGAAAAATCCCATCTCGCCGATTTCAGTCAAGCCTTCGTTGAGCGTTATCGACAATATGTTCTGACAGTTGTAGAATGCCTTGCGGCCTACGGTCTTCACGTTCTTGCCAAGCGTAATGCCTGTTATTCCGCTCTGGTCGAATGCGCCATCAGGAATTACGGTCACGCCGTCAGGGATGTTGACATCACACGCCATCGCAGAGCATCCGTTGAACGCCGACACGCCGATTTCAGTCAGCGCGGCGGGTAGCTCTATCGACGTCAGAGCCTTGCAGCCGAGGAATCCATATTCGCCGATGCTTCCCAGCGAAGCGGGCAGCACTACCGACGGCAATGCCTTACACCCATTGAAAGCGTAAGCGCCTATCGATGTGACCGTGGCTGGCATCGTCACCGACGTCAACTCCGTGCAGTTGCGGAATGCATCGTTGGGGATTTGCGTGATGCTGGCGGGAATGGTCACCGACTTGACTGCGGCGGAGTTTTTCAGCAACGCCGCGCGCATCTCGTTGACCGTATAACTGTTTCCGTCTTGCTCCACAGTGGCTGGAATCACCACGTCTGAGCCAGTGACATCGGTATCGACATTATATAGCAATGCGTCAGTGTCGCCAAGATAAAACGACAGTCCGCCGGTCTGCATCTCGCCGGCAGCTATCACACTTGTCGACTCCACCCACCGGTCTGCCTGGCGATATGCCGTCACACAACCATTGGGCACGAAAAGCGGACAATTCAACTGCCGCGAATTTCTCAACGTTGGCGGTGTCGTTGCCTTTGAAATCAATTTCTTTATTTTACTCCAAATTCCAACCGTATATATGTCTGTGACAGTCGACGGAATGGTCAGTTCTGTAACAACGGCTCCAGTAAAGGCAGAACTTCCAATCATCGACAAGCCTTCGTTGAGCGTTATCGACGCAAGGCTGGAGCATTGGCCGAACGCAAACTCCGGAATTGTTGCCAATGGAGCGCCGGTGAGGTTGAGCGATTTGATTCCCGATATTTGGAAAGCCCCCTTGCCTAATGTCTTCAAGCCAGGCAGCGTCACGTCAATGGCCAAAGCACTGCATTCATAAAATGCATAATCGCCTATCTCCTCGACTCCCGACGGCAGCTGCAGCGATGTCAACGCGGAGCATTTGTAGAACGCATTGCCGCCGATAGTCTTTACCGTTTCTGGAACAATCACTTCCGTAATCTTTTTGTAGTAGAAGAGTCCGCGTTGAATCTTTGCGAGCGCACGGGCTGCTCCGTCTATCTGTATTGTCTTTGACAAGGCAACCGAAGTCTGTGTTCCGTCAAAATATATGGCGCAGGCATTGCCGTCTTCCATTGCGGAATAATAAACATTGTCTGCCTCTTTCAATCCGCCATAAACCGACAATTCATAGCCTTTCTCAACGCCCCAATGCCCCGACAGAGTAGTCCGATAAACCGGAATGCTCGCAATGTCGGGAGCCACGACCATCAGATGTGCACTCTGAAACGAATATTTTCCAACCGACGGAGGCGTCTGGCTCATAAAGTGGATCAACTTATAGTTGGTACCCACGGAATTATCGGCGAGCACAGGAGAGCCTTTAAACGTAATCTTTTTCAGAGTCTCTCCACGCAGAAAGTATGTGCCTACATACTCCACACTCGCAGGAATTGTCACTTCCGTCGCCGAAACAACTTCAGAGTAGAGCGAATTCTTTTCCAGTCGTTTCAAGCCTTCTGGAAGCGTTATCGCCGTAATGTTCTTTATAAGCGATTCGCCCTCGCCTTCAAACATTCTCACAGCAAGCTCCTCCACGGGATAGGTCTTTCCTCCAATCTGCACCGTCTGCGGAATATTGAGCGGGCCGTTGAGCTCGCTCACCACGTCGTAGCCGATTGCACGGTGGGAATCGTGATAATAACGTATGCCGTCTACATCCGCATGGTCTGTGCCTTCCACAAGCACCTCCGCCTGATTCCATCCAGCAGCGTTATAGGCATCGGAGCATCCTTCCGGCACGTGCACTGTGGTGCGGCCCGAATATGCCTTGTATTGTATGCGGGTGACTTCCGGCAACGTGGGCGGAACGGCCGACGTCAGCGTAATCTCCACATTCTTATAAGACGTGTCATTGTCAATGAAATAAACAATGTTGTTCGTAACAGAGCCTGTGATATAATCACGGCTGCCAGCGGTTATCGTTGGCGAGCCTTCGATTGTCAGCTTCTGTATTCGTCCCGACTCAATCGTGACCATCTCCTTCACCGATGCCGGAAATGTCAGTTCGCTGATGCCCGACATTTGTGCAAATTTCGTTTTTACCGACTTCACCGTGCCGGGGATTACGAGCGACGTCAAGTTGCTCTGCCCGGAAAATGCGTTTGCCTTGATTTCAAGCAAACCCTCCGGAAGAACTATCGACGTGTAGTCGAACCAGCCACCCCTCAAGCCATAGACGGTGAACGCTCCATCGCCGAGCGCCGTGACGCGGTAGGTCTGATTGTCGTTGGGGTTTACAACTGTCATCGGCACCACTACATCCATCCTTTGTGGGACGCACCATTTCGCCGTCTACCGCATAGTCATACTTCGCCACTTCGACGGTTTTCGCCTCAGCGTCGGTGATGTTGTAACACAGCTCATCGACAACAAAGTCGGACGCCTGTATGCCTGTCGCAACGGCAAGCATTGCCGCCAACAGACAAATTTTAATTCTGATTTTTCGCATAAGATTTGGTTTGTTTTTTC
>ERZ791805.58-NODE-58-length-77771-cov-10.742408_pt1 | contig 77771 bp, 84 predicted proteins | sample MGYA00510306_ERZ791805 | MGnify/ENA primary metagenome ERZ791805 (study PRJEB30046, sample SAMN00791990) | human gut metagenome | study: EMG produced TPA metagenomics assembly of the A metagenome-wide association study of gut microbiota in type 2... | reverse complement strand
CCCAACTTGAAGTATTGTTGTTACCGTGCTATTAATTCCAATAAGTTCCGCCAGGACTTATGGGTATGAATGAAAACAACTGAAATAAAGAAAGCTGTATTGAAAATTATTTGAGTGGTAGAAATTGGGTAGAAAATAGTAACTAGCTTGCTTATTCTACCCGGCTTCTACCAACTTACTGACAAGAGCTGTCAGCCTTTTTGAAACCTTTTATTCTTTGTTCGTTTTTATATCATTTACCTTCGCTGAAAAAGGATGGTAAATGAGTAGTTTTGTGTGTGAAATAGTAGTTACGCCCATGAGCGTGTTCCATTAAGTTGGGATGCGCTTGTGGGCATTTTTTGTTTAATCTAAAACCTTAGTAAGATGAAAAGATTCGTTTTCATGATGGTCGCACTGCTGATGTGCGTAGTGAGTGTTTTCGCGGAGACTTCCGTTAGTGTAGAACCTTCCGTTCCGGAGTTCCTGACCGGATTTGCCAGCTTCACCGGGCTTGTTACGGTCGTGGTTCCTGCTGTAGTAGGATTTATCGCTTCGAAGCTATCCAATCCTATGAATAAGTGGGTGACTATGTGGGTAACTGCTGTAGTTGGTGTAATCGTTACCTTCTTCAGTTGGTGGATGCATCTCGGTTTCCCTCCTGCAGATGCAAGCGTATGGGTTGTGGTGATTGATGCGTTATTTGTCGCCCTGGCATCTACTGGTATCGTGTCGGTTGTAACAAGTGAATGGCTGTCCAGGTTGTTCGGTGGTAAGGTAAATAAGGAGTGATGCAGAACCTTATAACCGTCATAGCCCCGCAGATTCTTGTTGCCGGGGCTTACTCCTTTGTAGGAGAGATAAGAAGCGTTGTCTTTGAGCTTCGCTGGATGCTGGTCTTCATTGTAGCCATGATTATAGCGGATTTTGTCCTTGGTATCATTGACAGCGTGGTCAAGCGAGGAGAGGATTTCCGCTTTTCCAGAGCAGGCCGCCGAACGATGTGCAAGTTCATCGAATATAATTCGTATTTAGTGTTGGGATTCGGTTTTGGTGTTGCTATTCTCCAGCCTGTAGGTATTTGTTCCTATACGACATCGTCAATGTGCGGACTGGGGATAGCTATTGTATTTGAATTTGATTCAATCATGGAACATGTATGTGAAATTCACGGAATCAAGAACAAGGTTTCCATTAAGCGCCTGCTGGTGGGCTACATTAAAAAGAAGTACACAACGGCTGGCGAAATTATCGAAAAAGTTACAAAGGATGAAGAAGACAGATAGACGCCTGATAGCGGAAATCATCTACTCCGTAATCATAATATTACTTATGACAATAAGTTTCATGACCTAGTTGATATGAGAAAGATAAGGATAGGGAAAGATATATACTTCACCTGGCAGATACTCACGAACAAGGAGCCTGTTCCACTGGAAGGAAGGGACTTGAAACTCATGCTGAAGAATCCTCTAGGCAGATTTCTCGATTTCCATTTTGAGATATACCAGGGAAACAAGCTGAAATTTACTTTTCATGGAACAGACCACAAACACCTTGGTACGTATTCGCTGACTTTGTGGGAGAACTATGGTAAGGAAGGACAGACTGCCGTTGACATGTGTGAGGCTTTCAGGCTTGTTGCAACAACTTGTGAAGAGGACAGCATAAGTGTCCCTAACCTTGAAATGGCCACCGTCAACCTTGGTGCTTCTTCCATTGACATATCAACCGGTGGAAGCATTCCCATTCCCGATGCGCCAAAAGACGGGAAGATATACGGCCGGAAGGATGGAGAATGGGAGGAGATAACAGAAGCAGTATGGAATGAAGAAACAAACAGTTAAAATCAGACTTTTATGGCAACAACAAAATTAAAATTCTACAGGGGCTTAAAGGCCCGTTATGATGCAGCGTCAAAACATCTGGATGCTATCTATTTTGCAACCGACACCAAAGAACTGTTGATGAACGGTGTGAATTATGGAGGAAGCGGTGTCACAGATGTCAGTTTTGACAAAGGCAGCAATAAACTTATCGTTACCAAATCATCAGGCAAGACCGAATATGATCTGACGGAACTCATCAGGTTCAAGACATCATTGCCAGACAGCCTTGCCACTCCTTCGAAACTGGGAGGTCTTCCGGCTGGGACAAAGGTCGAGACCTTGAAGACAAAGACGCTGAGCCAGATTTTCGAGGATATTCTCTTTGAGGAAATCCAGCCGACGGTACAGGCACCAAGTGCAACAATATCATTCAAGTCTCCTTTTACCGCCAACAAGATTCTGGAGGTTGGTGAAAGCGCACCTACCTCAGAACAGATTCAGACAGGATTTAACCGTGGTAATTGTACGGTTGTTGGCCAGGCAAACAAGAACCGTGCAGGAGAACTTATCTCCGATGACCAGTCTTTCATCTATGTAGGAAACAGTACAAGCAACAAGACATTGCCGACGAAAGTTACACTCGGTACGATGCAGTACAATTACCAGGCTCATCATGGCGCAGGTGACACCTTGCTCACTTCAAAAGGAAACAAGGCGACCGTGTCCCCTAATCCGCTTCCTGAAGGTACTGTGAAATCAGGTGCTGTCTACCTTTATGGTACCTATCCGTTTTACTGTAATGGTTCTTCAGCTTCTACCTCTGCCGGAGATACCAATTTCCCGTCTGCCGCAGCTCCTGATACAAAGCTTCCGCTGCAGAAATGGACTGATACATTAATTGGAGCGAAGTTTGCTTCTGAAGCAGCAACCGGAACCCGCCTTGAATTCTACTTCCCTTCAGAAAAGAATGTATCAAAAGTCGAGTTCTATAATACGGTGTCCGGAAAGTGGGAAGTCTTCGGAACGGACAAGTACACCGTATCTGATGCAGGAAACAAGACCGTACAAAGTGTTCAGATTGCATACAAGAAGCTGACAACGACAGGTGCCATGTCCGGTGCATTACAACTTCGCTTCACAGTTTCCGATGCCGGGAAAAAACTTGTAGACGAGCCGGACACATATAATGGCGAGGAAATTACGGATGAAGTGATAGCCATGCTTGCACGAAACAGCCGTGAAGTTCCCTTTGCCATGCCGATGAACAATGTCATGCCGATGGCTTCGACAACAGGAAACCGTCCTGCGGGTGTTGCTTCCTTTGCCGTGAACTTTGAGCCTGGAGGACAGGCGCCACTGGATGCCCGTCAGCTTGTTCCAAACAAGAAAGACCTTATTGCCGCAGCTACCTATTCAGGAAAGAATACTTATAACGGCATGTTGGTCGTTGTTGGAGATAACGGGGACGGCAAACCGGCTCTGTATGTCCTGAAGGACATGACAAAGATTACCCAGGCTGATTATGGCGGATGGATTCGTCTTGACGTCGGTGCACAGACACTCATCCAGATTATCAATGACCTCACAACGGGCGGGACTAATAAGGCACTTTCCGCCGAGCAGGGTAAAGTTCTGAAAGGTCTGGTTGACACACTGACAAACAAGGTCAACGCGCTTGGTGCCGTATATGTGCCAAAGGGTACTCTGGCAGACCTTAGTGCCCTGAAAGGGGTGTCTTCTGTATCGAAAGGCCACGTATATAACGTTACGGCAGAAGTTACCCTGAACGGCAAGAAATATCCGGCTGAAACGAACTTCGTCTACATCGGAGAAACGGCCAATCAGGCAAGTGTGGAAACCAACTGGGATTCCTTGGGTGGTACGGTCGATTTGACAGCGTATGCAAAGAAAGCTGACCTCGAAGGATTTCTTACCGAAGAGGATTTGGCTGGATATGCCAAGGCTGTAGATGTGGCGAACACCTATGCCACAAAAGCTGCACTGAGTGAGGCTATCGAAGGGCTTTCCTCCACTTATGCGACCAAGGCTGAACTGACCAGCTATGCAACGAACGAGACTCTGAAGCAGTATGCCACTAAACAGGATCTTGATGATGCGTTTGCATGGAATGAGGAAACCGAGTAATAATATGTGGGGGCTTTGTATCAGAGCCCCCCATAAATCCCAATGACATGGCGAAAAAGAGATTCAACAATTATTTGAAATATGCCACCTTCAAGAAAGAACTGGAAGCCGGTAACATATTGCCTGATTCCGTTTCCTACATCAAGGAGATACGGGCTATCTATACCCATGGGGAATATTATGGCAATGGCTGCATATCCAGCGTGAATGCTGGTACGGGTGAGGTCAGTGCCGAGCTTCTTCCGAACGTGTTCCATGTGTTCGGAGAAGTATCCGTACTTAACGTCACATTTGGAAAAGGCTTTCCAGGCATTGCCAATGAGTACATGTTCCAGTTTTCAAGTGGTGTTACGCCTACCGTCCTGAATCTTCCTGAAGGTGTGAAATGGATAGGAAGCAGTGTTGTCAGGGCCAACAAGACGTATCAGGTAAGTATTCTTAATAATATAGCTGTGATGGGAGGTACTTTATGATTTTGTTAAGACGCAGATTGCTTATACTGGCGGCCATGAATAATGGACTGCCTAATATGCCGATTCGGTTTAAGACCGGCGAAAGGGCGGTATTCAGTGACGGGAAGCATGGATATTTTTCGATGGACAGAAGATTTGTTCGTGATAAGAACATGTCACGAATGTATTTCAAAGACGGGAAACGGATTAGTGTGCTGAAGAAAAGGAACTGAACTAAAATAAAATAGGAGTGCCACTGCACTCCTTGTAATAAATTTTTTATTAACCATCCTACCATTGGCAGAACTCCACAAATATAGATGTAATTTTATTATGAACAAAATAGATTCAATAATAATTCACTGCTCAGCCACACGTGCCGGGCTGGACATAGGTAAAAAGGAGATTAATCAGATGCACGTATCCCGTGGCTTTCAGTGTATTGGGTACAACTACGTTATCCGGCTGGATGGTACGGTAGAAGTTGGCCGTTCGCTCACTATTGACGGGGCGCACTGTAATAGCAAGGGATTCTCAGGTGTGTCGTACAACAAACATTCAATTGGTATCTGCTATGTGGGCGGTCTGGACGCGCACGGTAAGGCAGCTGACACCCGAACACCGGAACAGAAGAAAGCGTTAGCCAAACTGATTAAGGAGCTTTGCGGAAAGTACCAGATTGTCGAGGTGCTGGGGCATCGTGACACATCGCCTGACCTGGACGGTGATGGTATCGTGGAACCTGAAGAGTGGACGAAGATGTGTCCTTGCTTCGATGTGCGGAGCGAATATCCTTTTGTCCCTGAAATCGTTGTGAAGCCATGAAGTTATACGAATACATAATGGATAAGGTGAGCTGGTGTATTACGCTGGCTCCATTTATGTGCCTCGTTCTCATTTATTCCTGCCAGACAGTGAAGTATGTTCCGGTTGAAACCAAAGCTGATAGCGTGGTAATAGAGAAATTGGTTGAAGTACAGATCCCTCCTGACAGTGCCACCATCCGGGCGTTGTTAGAGTGCGACGAGAACGGGAAGGTCGTACTGAAATGGTTGGACATCGCAAACAGTAAGAACGCTCAGGCGCAGCTTACCATTGATAGCCTAGGTAATCTACTGGCGAAGATGAAAACTCAGCCGGATACGGTTTACCTTCCAGCGAAGGAAGTGGTTGTTTCCAAAAAGGAAAAAGTTCCTTACCCAGTAGAAAAGGAACTTACTTTATATCAAAAGATAAAAATTAGACTTGGTGAACTCTCATTTATTGTAATTATAGTGATAATAGGATTATTGGTGCTTAAAATATTCAAGAAGTAGTATATTTGTAGTTAATGCGGAAAATACATTAAACTACAAATTATGAGAAGATTGAAGAAGTATATAAAAAATGAAAGATCATGGATAATTACCATATCAATAATAGCATTCTCTATTTTATGCTGTTTTTTTATTTCAGAAAGGAGTAAATTTCATTGGGGTGATTTTGGAAGTATCCTTGGAGCTATTACAGGGTTAATAGCATTTATCGGAGTATTATACACATCAAAACAAAATAAACAGCAGTTTTTGAATAGTGAGGAAAGATCTACATTCTTTGAAATGCTTAAAATATTCATTTCTTATCGTGATTCATTACGTGTAAAAAAAATAGATTGGAAATATGATAAAACACTTTATGATTGGAACATTATTCAATATGAGGAATTTTGTACTACTGAAAAGACTTATCAACAAATAACTTTTGAATTATGTTGTATATTTTACGTAGAAATAAGAAATAATATACCAAACTATTTATCCAAAGAGGAATTCGCAAAAGAAATCATTCCATCAAATAGATCTACAATACAATGGTATTCTTCATACAATTATTTAGCAATTGCTATAAATAATATTTATAACGGATATAATTGGAGTAAATCTGGAGGCGTTGTTAATCAAATACCTATTAATTTAAATACATACGATTATATTTGCTTAATAGCTATAAGAACTTATCTTAAACAGAATAACTTTAAACCAATAATAGAAGCTATATCGAAAACTGCTGACTTTTGTTTTTCTAAATATATAAATCAACTTGGTACATATTTTAGAAACGCTTATTATATTCTGGAAATGGTCTCAGGATTCAACTATCCTAAAAAGTATTCAGATATATTCCGTGCTCAATTATCAAAAGATGAACTCGTACTTTTATTCTTTAACTCTTTTAGTTCTTTGTCAAACAACAAAACCCGACAATTATATTTAGATGCAGATTTATTCAATAACCTTGAACTAAAAGATATAAGATTGAAAGAAAATATAAATAATATATCACGTATGGAATACATAAGTTTCCCTTCAACTTTACAACAAAATCCAGTTAAGAACGAATATGTATCTTATGAGTTTCTAAGCAGATTATATAAATCCATAGATATAAAAAATGATTAGTGCTTACATATAAATACTTACATTGTAATTACTATGTTTTAAATTTAAGATTGTAGCCATTCTGATATACAATATTTTCCAATAATTATATACAACTTTTCTGGGAAATTATATACATCTTTGCAGTGTAGAAGTTTGCTTTTATTGCAAACGAAAGCCCCAACCAGATTAATATCCGGAAGGGGCTTTTATTGACTTATACTTTAGGCTATTTTACATTAAAAGATACAAGCACTTCACGCGGTTTACCCTTGTAAAATTGATATACATAGCACTCCACCATTTCGCCTTTGTACTTTTGGAGTCTCTTGTATAAATACTCCTTCACTTCAACCTTACGAGAGAAGTAAAGATTCTGTTCGCTAAAGACAGGTTCATCTGCCCCAACCCAAGCTTCTAACGAGCATGGGCATTTGTTGATAATTCTTTTCATATTACAATAAATATTATGTAGTGGCTCCATTGCCTCATACATAACATAACAGATAAAGTGTCAGACAAATTACCCTCTCATCATCATAATATCAGACCTCAGTTCGATATATTCTTTGTACTTTTCCGGGTTGTTCACGTAATCAATCACACGAGATATGGCCATATCAGCCTGTTTCTGCCGGACTTTGGTGTAGTATCGTATAACTCCTTTTGATTTGTCTGAGTGGCCTAAGCAGTAGTCTATTATCCCGTCAGGAATACCTATTTCAGAGGCGTACTGAGCGAAAGACTTGCGGGTCGAATAAAATGTAACACGTTCATCAATATTTAACTCTTCAGCCAAATCTCCAAGAGAATACGTAACATACTGAGAAAAGTTGTGATATGTGAATTTATACCCAAAATCAAGTTTCCCCGTCCTTTTATCCATCCACCTGCATATTATCTCTCTTGCTTGAGACGGTATTGTAAATGTGATTACACTATCCGACTGCATTCGCCCTTTAGTCTTTGAGCGTGAATATTCCAATACATCTTTTCTAAAGTCTGTTTGCATAATGTCTATAAGATTCATCCCTCCCAAGTAAAAGGAAAGGCAAAAAAGGTCACGTGCCATAATCAGCTTTCTCTTTTCTGGTGAAGATTCACGAATCTTGTTAAAATTCTGTACTGTCAGATCAAGCTTCCTGATAGGGGCTGCAGATATTCTAGTCGTTACAAAAGGATGTATATCGTAAGATATATTCCACTCTCTTATCGCTCTATTGACGACAGATTTCATTTGGGCAAGCATTGTGTTTACTGTAGTTTCAGTCACTTTCCGCTTCCGTATGAATGCGGCAAAATTCTGGACTAGTGACGGGGTTAAATCAGAGAGAAGTATGTCACCTCTTGCAAAGTCACGAAAATATCTCCCCACCCTTTCAATAGATAATGCGTATGAATCTCTTCCCTCAGACTTGAGATAGTCTACAAAATTGCTACATGCTGATGAAAAGGTTTGCTCATCGGAAAGATTGTCTGTAGAAATGATTTCTTTAATTTGCCGGCAGGAATAAAGTTCAAGATGTTTTATTGAGTCCAGTTTCTCTTGAAGGTCATCAAGGATGTTCCTAAGTTTCCGGTTTATCGCAGATGCCTCTGGATGCTTCACGACCTGACCGTTCTTAAACTGGTTCTCTGAAATAATGAATCGTGTGACGATATATGTTGTTTCATGCTTGTGACGGAGTGCAATTCTTATCTTATGTCTTCCGTCTTTTAATGCTTTTGCCTTGAAAATGGTAAGTGATAGAGTTGCCATAATGATTAAAAAATTTAAGGATACTCCAGGGATACTCACAGAATTGTAAATTTACAATTCAAATCCTTTTTTTTAATCATCGTAATAAGCTGTAGAAAATAGAAAAACCGCCTAATTCACAATGTAATAAGCGGTTTTAAGTCGGAGCCGAAAGCGGGACTCGAACCCGCGACTTACTCATTACGAATGTATTAATCGGACACCGTTTAACTTTTTGTGTATTAATTGGTTATGATTGTTTTTCTGTTTTTAAAAAGGTACTTTTTTAGTAATTAGTTGGTTTATTTATAGCATATTCTACAAGGACGTCTTATTTTCTTTGCTTTTTCAAGTGATATTTCTTTTACCTCTCCTGAACATCTTTCAAGACCTCTGCAGTCATTGTATTTGTGATATACTTTTGCTTTAGGTCCGGTGCATATATATACTGTATCAGATTTATCACTTTTAATACTGCAAGAAAGAAATGCAGTCCACATAATTAGGCCGAATAATATTTTCATAATTGCTAATTATTAAATCAAAAAATAATATTGTTAAATAATTGATACATTATCATTTAAAATAGTACAAATCATCTATTTCAGAGTTATTGCGATTATCCTCACCTTCATTAAAAGTCCATATAAATTTGTAAATTTCTCCATTTAGAGAAATTCTGACATCTATTGCATCACAACTTTTATATTTTATGTACATGTATCCAGCAAGACTTGTATTAGGAAACATTGTTTCTCTAAGAAGATAATTTTCTTTCATTGATTCAATTATTTCATAGCTTTGATATTCTGCATCTGATAATCTCTCCATTGAATCTTGAATCTGTCTATTTTTTTCATAACTGTCGTACACGTTTACACTACTAACATATCCCATGTTATCTGAATAAGTTACTGTACTTGTCGGTGCAGTTGAAAAGGATTGTAGACCAACTCCTATTCCTGCAAATACAGAAGCTGTATTTATTCGTTTTCTTGCCTTACGAGCATAATCTTCATAAGAAAGAACTAATGCATCGTTTTCACATACTTCTTTTTTTTTATTTATTATATACTTTCCTGTTATTGACAAAGGGTCAAAATCAAATCTATAATCAGATGCATTTTCTATTATAAGACTAATCTTATAATATTTACCATATTGTTTTATTTGGCTAAGATTTGCTATAAGTGTTATACATTCATTTTTTATTACTTTGTATTGTTCTCCTTTTTGATAATAGCTATCTGTTTCTGTAAAAATTTTCTGAGCTTTAATACTAAGTATTGATAAACATATAAATAGAATAAAAAATATTTTCTTTTTCATTTTTTGTGCAAATAAATATAATTAAATACACTTTAAAACAATGCTATAACCTTAAACTACCGACAACTAAATTATAAGAACGAATATCCTCTTTTGGTATTGAGAAGTCCGGAAACTCTGGATTGTACGAACGGCATGTTATGCAGTCTCCATTGTCGTATATTCTCTTAATTACTACTCCCTGGGTTGTGTCAAGCACGTGCACCCTACCCCATTGAAGGAACCGCTTTTCATTTACTTTTAAACATGCCACTTCATCACCGGCAAAGTATTCAGGCTCCATGCTTCTTCCTACTATACGTATTGTAAAATCATACTTAGGGAAAGCACTGATAACCGGAACTTCTTCACACTGATATTCTGTTACTCCTTCTATTGTCTCGGTCAAAGTTCCGGCAGCTGCATCGTATGGTATACGTGGGCGAGTATTCTTATTTCTTTCATCCACAGAAGAAGACTTCATTTCGCTGATTTTAATCATTTCTCCTTCTCCTGTCAAAAGCCATTTAGTGCTTAAGTCCGGATAAACACAGAGAATCTTCTGTAACTTATCAGCACCAATTCCCTTTGATATATTATTTACGAAACCATTGCTAAGGCCAACTGATTTTTCAAACCTGCTCTGGCTCAACCCTTTTTCTTTAATAAAAGCTACCAGCCTTTCCTTTACCGTACACATACTGTAATATAAATTAAAGTTAAAATACAGAAATTTCTCTATGTTTATTATTCATATTACAGAGATTTCTCTAAATTTGCACCAAGTAAGAAAGTAGGTAGGTAACAAGATGCAAATAAAAAAGAAGCGGCTACATAGTAGACACTTACACAATCTCTTAATACAAAGATAGCAATTTCTTTTCTGTTTGCATTAGTAAACTATAAAAAAATGGATAGAGTAACAGTAGAAGATATTAAAAAAATAGAGCCTGGCACATCAATGAGCTGGACGCTTCCTCCGAACAAATGTCTGTCTGCAAAGAATCTTGCATACGAATGTTCATTCAGGAGAGTAAACCCATGTGTAATGAAATACAAGGTATCCCTGAACAGAAAGGAATCTAAGATAACCATCACTGCAATACCATTAAAAGCTGAATAATATGATGAACAGAATTTCTAAATCATGCCTGATACTGGTTGTAGCGGCATTATCAGTATTTATCCTGTCCAACCACAAGGACTATTCATCCGAAATAGTAGAAGGAATCAGCGAAAGCGCACTTGAATCAATACGCTGCAAAATCGGCCATGATGCCGGAAACGCGGAGATTGCCAGAGAATACCTTAACAATAAATCATTTTACGATGCTCAATGAGACAGCAATATTCCTTGCCATGAATGACAAGACTTTCGGCCTTCGCGAATCCGCATCCATTGTAGGAGGAATGAAAAGGCTTTCGATGCTTCTTGATTCAGGCAAGATAAGATACAGCAAGAAGAGCGAAAAGCAGAATGCCAAGCTATTCTGCAACGCATGGGACGTTCTTAAGCACGCATCAATAGAACGTGCAAGAGCAGGACGGCCAAGAACAGACGCCTGTTAGTTCAACGGATAGAACGGAAGTTTCCTAAACTTCAGATCCGGGTTCGATTCCCGGACCGGTGACTATAAAAAAACGGTCTTTGACATTCTTGACATAAAAATGTGTACCAATAAAGAAATGTTGCTTAGCGGAAACGCGGTAATGGCATCCGGGCTTTTTGGTACATTAACAAGTCCAATTTGCTTTAGATTATAAAAAATGGCTGGGTATGTCCCTTAAAGACAAGGTAACGCTTGCGGCACCCCTTGTGGTAAGATTCCACCGGAGAAATCCGTGACAGGTTTAAGCCTTCGAAGGGGACAGCTATTTTAAAAATAAATGTTATGAATGAAATGAAAAAGTACACAGGTACAAAAGAAGTTTCCGCTAAACCAATGAGTTTAGGCGAGTTTAGAAAATATTCTGGAAGAGATCCTTATCAAAACTCTGAAGATCCAGGTGATTACTATATGGGCTATCTGGTAAAATACGAGGATGGATACGAATCATGGTCTCCGAAACATGTGTTTGAAAAGGCGTATAATTGCACAGATACATACATTGACCGCCTTCGTCTTGAATACAAGACTGAAAATGACAAACTTGTAAAACTTTCCAATTTTATCAAGTCCGAAAAGTTTAATGAACTTCCGGAATCAAAGAAAAAGAAGCTCTATATTCAAGAGAAAATAATGAGGGATTTTGTCTATATTCTTCAAGATAGAATCTACGAAGAATGCCCTCCGACAAATGAATGTGGATGCACATGTGGATGCAATAGTGCACAAAGCTGTGAATCATCAGATTGATTACAATATACTTGTTTAAGTTATACTTAATCTGAATACAGATATTTGTCCATAGTATGAGTGTTTTTCATATTAGATTTAGTTTTGGTTTGATACATTCACTCCTGTGAAGGCCTGAATGTATTTCAATACCGGACCGTTAGCTCAGTCGGTGAGAGCAGCAGACTCATAATCTGAAGGTCCACGGTTCAAGCCCGTGACGGTCCACGTTCGTGAGAATAATTAATTCCGTTTTATGTTTATTGGTAACACAACTATCGGCAGAGCCTGTATTTCAATGGTAGAATAACGGTTTTTCCGTAGATAAGAGTTCGATTCTCTTCAGGCTTTCTAAAGCTTTTTTATTATTAAAAACTAAACCAAGGGAGCCGTACACCCTATAAGCGTAGCCAATCCAAGGAAGCGGAGGTAGGCTGATTTTCCGAAGGGGTCCACCGAAAGGTGAATGGGTTCGAGTCCTGTATCAGCCACATCGAAAGCATTTTTTTATGAATTGCGTATGAATACGCCAGGGCACTTGATTGTCGTATGCGTTGGGAATGCGTTGGGAATGCGTTACGGTTGATGCGTGTCTGAGTATGTCAGGCGGCGGCTGCGCAAGCAGTGTGCACCGTGGAAAAGATGGCAAACACACCGTGCAAGACGTCCCGCAAGACGTCCCGCAAGATGACGGCAAAAGACAGTGTCTGCGAGCTAGTAAATACGCGCTCAAAAAAAAAATGACAGAGAGAAATCAATAGCGGATTATTTTTTTTAATGCGTCCGCTAAATGGGTTTGCTGTACACTTTCGTCAAAAATACTTAGCAAATGCTAGCAATTGCTACCATTTGCAAGCTTTTGCCAGATTTGCTAGAAGTTGCTTTCAATTGATAGCATTCTATTAAAGTTTGAATAAGACAAGTCAGATTAAAATTAAAATAATCATCTGATTTACATTCAGTTAAGAAATAGTTTTAGCAAACGTAGCAAATGCTAGCAATTGCTACAGATAATGATATATAATATATATGAGTGTATATTATTATCCCCTTTATATTCCCCTTAGAAATTTCAGCTTGTCAGGATTTACCTGACAGGCTTTTTTTATAACCAAAATTCAGTCTTATGGAAGAAAAAGAAAAAACAATTCTGCTTTTCGGAAGCTCCTCAAAAGGAGAACTTGTAATTGTTCAGAGACCGGAGGAAAATAATTCCTACCTCAATGAAAAGATTCTGATTCTTGATGAATCACAGCAAAACCAATTAAGAGACTATCTAAACCAAAAAATTAAATCAAATGAGTAACGTAGCATTGAAATTAAGTGAATTCCAGAAGTACAATGCAGAGAACATTCTGGATTGCGAAGCGGTAATGGAAAAAGTCGTAGAGGTGTACAACCTGATGCACGGAGAAGGTGGTGAAGCTTTCTTCGAACGGGAAAGACAGAACTTTCAGAAGATTATCTCAGAAAGCATCTACCTTAAAAAGTGCACGGCATTTTCGATTTATACCAGCATCATCGACCTGTCTGTGTATAATCTGTCAGTAGAACCCGGAGCACAGGCAACTGCATACCTGATTCCGCGAAATGTGAATATCGGAAAGGGTTCTGACGGTAAGGACGTCTACGAGACACGATGCACCCTGAAGATTTCCGGTTACGGTGAACTTGTCATACGCGCGTCTGCCGGTCAGATTCTATATGCTGACAATCCGATCGTTGTATATGACAATGACGAATTTTCTTGTTCGGTCAGCGGAGAGAAGAAAAGCGTTGAGTACAAGTGCAACCTTCCTCACAAGGGTCATCAGGTAATAGGATGCTTCATCCGCATAGTACGTAGTGACCGTTCCGTAGATTATTCCTGGCTCCTTGAAGAAGAGATTGAACGTCTTAAGGGTTACTCTTCCAAAGCAAACAAAAAATGGAATGAGAGGGAAAGGAGATACGAATGCAAGGCTAATGAGCTTTACACTTCGAATGACGGAAGTATAGATACCGGTTTCCTCATTGCCAAGACAATCAAGCACGCTTTCAAGACTTATCCGAAGATTAAGGTCGGAAAGAGCACGGTATTGCAGTCTGAGGATCCGGAACCTGAAAAGACGGAAGATATATACGGAGTTCATACAGATTCAGTACCATCAGAGAATGAACGCCCATTCGGCCCTCCGGTAAACGATATGGCTAAGGGGGTTACGATTGATAAATCATCGAGCCCTGATGATCCGTTCTAATGTTTAACAAAAAAATAAATCTATATGGAAAATCAAATTATCAAGCAGCAGAATGATATAGTAGAAGTTGCAAGAATCGCACCTGACGCTATAGAAAAGAATCAGGCTTCCTGCCAGGCGTGCGTGGAATACGGTAAAAAACTTCTGTCAATTGCAGAAGGAGGTATGAATGATGAAATAGACAAACAACTTGAGGACTATATCAAGAAATCAAGGGTTACTATTACTGCAATGAATGACAGACGAAAACCTGTAACACAGCTCTTCGATCAGATACGTTCCGGATTCACCCAGCTCGAAACGATGATAGATCCGAAGGTTGCCGGAACACCGGCCAACAAGGCACAGAAGCTGCGTGACCAGTACGCAAGAAAGAAATACGAGGAAGAGGAAAGAAGAAGAAGGGAAGCCGAAAGGATGGCCCAGATTGAGAGGGACAAGACTTCGTATCTTGAAGCGTGCGAGAAGGAAATATTCGGATTCTTCAACCAGCGCACCAATCAGGCTATAAACCGTCTTATATCGCTCAATTCCTCACTTACCTACTTGAATTTTGACGAAGTTTCCGCACAGATTGATTCTTTCGACTGCAAGTTTCCGGTTAAGGAAATTGCCGGATACACATTCGGAGTAATGCTTCCGTCTTCCCTTGGCATGGAAGAAGTCAAGGCCATTCAGAAGAAAGCAATCGAAAAGGGGTATGCGATGATGCAGCAGTACGAGTTTGACGTACAAGGTCAGAAAGATTCCATCATGCAGCTTCTTCCATCAAAGTACAATGAGCTTCTGGCAATTGAGAAGCAGAAGCAGGTTGATGCGGAAGCCGCAGCAGCACGTGAGGAAGAAATGAAGAGAAAAGAGCAGCAGGAGCGGGAAAGAAAAGAAGCTGAAAGAAAGGCCGAAGAAGAAAGGAAGAGACAGGAAGAAGAGCTTAAAAGCAAACAGAGCAATGTGGAGAGTCTGTTTTCCGTATCTGCAGTAAGCGTATCATCACCGGCTAACAAGGTAAAGGTTAAAAAGCTTGTGAAGGTGTTGAATCCAAAGGGTTACGCTGATCTGTTCAACTACTGGTGGGTTGGTGAAGGACAGTATCTGTCACAGGAGGAACTTGAAAAAGTATTCAAGAAGCAGATTTCATACGCGGAAAAATCAGCCAACCGCCAGAATCCTGACTATATCAAGTCCGACAACTTGAAGTACATTGACGAAATTAAGGCAAAATGAATCCTGACAGCTACTACAACCGTAACGAGGTAAGCAATTCGGACCTTACGGAACTTAAGAATCTCCTTTATCCCCGGCTTCAGTTCGGGGATAAAGAGAAGATATTCGCTTTCGGCTCACTTGTGGATGCAATCATAACTGAGCCTGACAGAGTCAATTATTACCAGCTTACCGTTGATGATGTGAAGTATACGGAAGATGATTTTGCACTTGCAAGGGAAATGCACAAGTCGCTTCTGATGGAAGCCAGGAAAGATGAATTTCTTGATTACGTACTTAAAAACTCTGACACACAGAAGTTCATGGTAAAAGAAAGGGAGTTTGATTACACCGGATTCAAGTATCATCTTCCTACCCGGTGCAAATGGGACTGGTTCCTTTCTTCTGTAGGATTCGGTGGCGACCTTAAAACCACATTTGCTGTTTCTCAGGCTCAGTTTGACGAAGCAGTCGACTTCTTCGACTGGGACAGAAGCCGCGCATGGTATATGGATATTGCCGGTTCGAACAAAGACTTCATCTATGCCATCAGCAAGAAAAACTGCAAGGTGTTCAAGAAGTTCATTGAACGAGGTGATCAGGTATACAGACGTGGTTTTGATAAGTACAACGAACTTGCCTTTAAATACTATCTGTTTGTCACATGAAGATTCTATGTATAGTAACTGAAAACGGACTGGTTCCCAAATATGACAGCGACCGTGAGGAGTTCAGGAGCCTGAAAAGGAATACTGATGTTCTTGTAGAAGTTGGCCAGAAAAGGAACTACGAGTTTCATAAAAAGTTTTTTGCTCTTCTTAAGCTTACGTATGACAATTTTCCTGAATGGCTGGAAGATTCTCTTAACGTACATTCAGTAGAAGACTTGCGCACACGACTTAAGGTTGATTTAGGACTATATGAAGTATCTCACTACGGCAATCAGTCCGTAATAATTCCTAAGTCAATCGCGTTCGACAAGATGGACGAAACTGAATTTGAGAAGTTCTACAGAAGTTCGGTAAACCACATACTTAAGAACTACCTGAAGGGCGTAAACAACGAACAAATAGAGGAGGAAATATGGAAATTCCTATAAAGCTCAACATAACACCATACGAATACCAGAAGGAAGGAATTATAAAAGGACTTGAACTTAAACGTCTTTTCTTGGGAGATGAACCAGGTCTGGGGAAAACCTGCCAGTCGATTGGCATCGTAAATACTGCAGGTGCCTACCCTTCCCTTGTAATCTGTCCTTCTTCACTGAAGATTAACTGGAAAAGGGAGTTCGAAAAGTTTGCCGGAGTTGAAGCACTTATACTTAACGACAGCGTAAAATCCACATGGGGTTATCTGTTACAAATGCGAACGGCAGACGTATGTATATGCAATTACGAAAGCCTGAGAAAGTTTTTCGTGTGGAAGTACAGGAAGGGTGACAGGCTTAAGGATATAGTGTTCAACCCTTTCATCAGCCTGTTCAAATCTGTTATCATTGACGAAAGCCACAGATGCAAGGACCCCGGGGCCCAGCAGTCCAAGTTCATTGCCGGAATAGCTCACGGTAAAAAGTACATCATGGAACTTACCGGTACTCCGGTAGTGAACCGGCCGCGTGACCTGATATCACAGCTTGCCATAATGGACCGACTTAATGACTTCGGTGGAAATTCTTATTTCACAGCAAGATATGGTGACGGAGAAAACCTTGAAGAACTTTCTAAAAAGCTATACGAAACATGTCTTATAAGGCGTGAGAAGAAGGACGTGCTTACACAGCTTCCAGACAAGACAAGGGTTGACATCTACATTGACATAGAGAAGGAATCTCCGAGAGATTATTATGAAGCCTACAAGATGGCGGAAGAAAACCTTAAGGAGTATCTTATTACATACAAGTCGTGCAGCGAAGGTCAGGCACGCGCCAAGATGCGTAATAAGGCACTCGTCCAGTTCATGGAGCTGAGAAGCATCGTTGCATTATGCAAGGTTAATCCAGTAATAGATTTCCTGAAAGACTTTATTGCTACCGGCAGAAAAATAGTCGTATTCTGCTCCTCACATTCTATCGTAGACAGTCTTAAATCGGCATTTCCTGATTCGGTTATGGTAACAGGCCGGCAGGATTTCATACAGAAGCAGGCTTCCGTTGACGTGTTCCAGAACAGGCCGGAGATTCAGATAATAATATGCTCCATCAAGGCGGCAGGAGTTGGAATAACTCTTACAGCTTCTTCCACCGTACTTTTCGTTGAACAGCCATGGACTTACGCGGATCTTGTACAATGCGAGGACCGGTGCCACCGTATCGGACAGAAAAACAATGTTACTGTATACAACGCACTCGGTCAGGGAAGTATAGACCATCGTATATACAACCTCATACAGAAAAAAAGAAGCATTGCCAATCAGATAACCGCGTCCTCTGACGACATACCGAAAGATGAATGTTACTTCGATGAACTTGTCAACTTGATTCTATATGATAAGCAGGAAGAGTCGTGCAGCGATACTTGAATGCCTTGAATACGTGATTTCCCTTTTCCCTGACAACAACAGGGGATATAATACTTCACGCACTTACAGAAAAGCATTGAAGGAATATATACGAGAAAACAAAATCGAACAAAATGAAAGAAAAGAGAACACCATTGCGGAGAAAATCTCCGCTTCGAATGGTAAAGATAAGGAAGGTAAGCAAAAAGCAGGAAGCACTTAACAATGAAATGAACAAGATAAAGAGGGAGCTTCCTGACAGATGCTGTATATGCGGAAGGCCGGCCGTTGATCCGGCACATCTTCTTCCACGGTCAATGTATCCTGAATACTATACGGCAAAATGGAATGTGGTTCCTATGTGCCGTGAACATCACCGTCTGTATGACAATGATATAGAATTCAGAAAGCAGCAGAAAAAATTGTACAAAATCGTGCTGGAGCATGACGAATGCGCGGCACACAGATATTTTAAATCATACGAATTATGAACATAACAAAAGCAATAGCTGAACAGGTTGCAACAAAAATGGTGAAACCTATAGCTGAACGTATCAGCAATGAACATGATATACTTAATGATATAGTGAAAGATATAGCAGTAAGAGGTATTCCTGAGCAGGTATATGACACTTTCACTAAGTATCCAAGGTTCTTTTATCAAACAAGGGCCGTATACATCGCAAACGGTTCACAGGTTACAAGGGTGGAAATTAAAGAATGGCTTCCTTTCGGAGGTTCATGCGGATGTGGATTGAATGTTCCGTGTACTGCAGAAGAATCAGAAAAGGTGTCAGTGCTACAGGAAAGGATAGAAGAACTTAGGGATGAAAAGAGCAGGACATACAATTCTATAGTGAACACTCTCCTATCTCTAAGGAATTCAAATAAAGTTAAGGAAGCATTTCCCGAAGCATACGAATACATAAAGGGATATGAAGATAAAACTACAACAGAAGTGGCACTTCCTGTTGAAACCATAATGAATACAATCAATAAATACAGAAAGGAGTAAGCTATGGCAAAGAAAAAAAACGTAGTGAAGGTTGAGACAAGAAAGGACGAAGTAAGATATGTAACAAGCGACATAAAAAAAATGCTTGGAAAGTTCCTGGTAAAATCACTGAGAAGAACATGGAGTGAAGCGTTTGCTGATGAAGGTACCGGAGAAGTGGTAAATATTGACCGTTATGAGATAATCTTTGACGCTGGTACCTACCTGGGGCAGGAGGAAATATCTAAAATCAACTTTTATATGCAGGAAGGATCCATTCAGGAAGTTGAAGTATCCAATCAGAGACGAATGGCGTTCGAAATGACAACTGACAACTTTATTCCGTACATGGCACAAGTATTATGTGACATGAAAAAAAAGAAGTTCCTGCTTAAAGCACAGTCTATAGACCAGGCAAGGGAAATCGTTAAGGACTTCACAGAACTCAATTTCAAAGGAAGTTTTCGGATAACCCAGATTAAGGAGTTTGATTATTGCATAATTCTTGTTGACAAGCTATCAACTACCCCTCTTGATGAACTCGGAAAGCTTGTTATGGAGAATTCAGAACTTTATTCTGACGAGGAAATCAAGAAGATATGCGGAGAGGACAAGGCCGACATTCCTGAATCCAAATTCTACAACATTGACGCACGAATCATTTTTACTACAGAAGGAAAGGATGAGGACAAGGAGGAAACTAACAGGCAGTTTGTCGTACAGACTTATACTGCAGAACGCGCGATAATGCTTATCAACAGATACCTTAATGACGAGCAGGACAAGCTCGAAGAAGAATGCAAGGAGAAAAACAGAGGTTTTGACAGGAAGATTATCCATGCGTCTATTGAACAGTCAACCATCATACCGATTAGCCAGTACATACCTAAAGAATTCAGCTTAGCCTATGCCACAGAAGAATAGAATCAGTATTTCGGACCTTCTCAAAATAAAGAAGAATACCTGTAAAAAGACGCATGATGATGAAGAACACCGTCTTCAATGTGCGTGCGTTAAATGGTTCAGGATGCAGTATCCTTCCATAAGCTATGTGCTTTTTGCCATTCCCAACGCTGCAAGAAGATCTGCAAGGAATGGCGCGTACATGAAGGATGAAGGTATGCTCCCGGGCGTTTCAGACCTGATTCTTCTCAAGAGCAACCGTCATTACGGTGCACTTTGCATCGAAATGAAAACACGTTCCGGTAAGCAGAGTGATTCTCAGAAGAAATGGGAACAGGAAGCTGTCAAGAACGGAAGCAAATATATAGTCTGCCGTTCATTTGAAGAATTCAAGGATGCGGTTAACGAATATATAAGAGATATGACATGAAACGAAACTCGTTCTTGCTGTATACGGATTCAATGGACATAATAAGTGAGTTGTCAGACGCACAGGCAGGAAAACTTCTAAGGGCAATGGTACTATATCAGAAACACCTTGACGATCCTACCAATATGGAATACGAAGAGTTTGTTTCTGATAGTATCGTCAAGATTGCATTTTCTCCTGTAAAGAATCAGTTTGACCGCGATTATGAGAAGTACAAGGATGTGTGCAGCAAAAGGGCTAATGCCGGAAGGAAGGGAGGTCTGAGCAAGTCTTTAAGGGTATCTGACATTAAGGCGGAACCCTTATCTCCTGTAAAGACATTAATTGACATTGAAAAAGAACTTATGTCTGATGAATTATGGAAAGAGCAGATGTGCAGGCAGTCCGGAATAGGTGCCGTAAACTTCATGAAGATAATTCAGGAACAGATTAAAAAGTTCTTCGAGTACATAAGTGCAACCGGCTCGGAAAAAACGGTACTCACAAAAGATGATGCCAAAAGACGCTTTTTCTGGTGGTGGACAAACACAGGCGTTGATGCCTACAATAAATGCAGAGACAATGGAAAACAACGTACAACAGATAAAAACTCAGTTAAAAGCAAGCCAGATATACAATCTCGTAAATCGGATGAAGAAAGATATACAGGAAGTTTCTGAATTCGACCTGACAGATTATGATGAATTTGACCGGCACTGTTACATGATAGAGCAGATAGGTTCCGCATATATGGAAAGAGAGTTCAGGGAGTTTGTTGTTGACGAATATAACCGTGACGTAATAAGGTTTCTGGTATACTACTTCAACAACTGCAAGCTTGCTGAGAATATATTCCCGGGTAAAGACTATAAGGTACATAAAAACCTTATGATACTCGGAGTTCCTGGTACCGGAAAGACGCTTTTAATGCAAGTGTTTTCTGAATATCTGAAACTTACTAACAATCCTAACATGTTCTTTAATCTTTCCGTAACACAGATGATGAACTACTACAAGATTAACGGACATATAGACCGATACACCTACAATGAGGAAGGAGGAAAGGGAATAGATGGAATGCCGTTTAATATCTGTATCAACGATATTGGCCTTGAAACTGAGAATCAGAAAAGTTACGGTACATCGCTTGACAGCGTGATAGATGAATTCCTGTATGCAAGGTATGAGATATATCAGTCACACTTCAAGAAGTACCACATAACCAGCAATCTTGATCTTGATGAGTTCAAGGAAAGGTTCGGAGACCGTCTTATAGACCGGTTCAAGAGTTTTAACGTAATACCGCTCTTGGGAGGGAGCAGAAGAAAATGATTAAAAGTACTGAATATCCTATGAATATAGGAGGAAGAGGATACCAGAAGGAATACAAGGGATTTGACATCGCGGTAATCATCAAAAAAGGAGAAGGAGTCCGGATATTCATTCTGAAAAAAGATGGTGGTATTTTCCATCAGGATAAGAAGAAGTATGCAGAAGTGAATGAATGTTTCTCTAATGCTGAGAAAATCATTGACAACGCTGTTCAGGCTTCAAGCATTATCGAGCAGTCGAAGGTTAAGGACGAATCGGAAAGGATGAAAGACAAATGCTATTCAGCCTGCATGTCTGCATTTGCTAATGCACTTACTTTTTCGAAAGGTGACAACTCCAGAATAAGATATTTCTTTGAATACGAACTCCAAAAACAATTTGACAAGATATGAATGCAGTAGATGAATTGCTTTTATTTATCGGAAGCAGACTGGCCTATGGGCTTATGGTTTTTTCCGAAGAATACGGATTGCTTTCTCTTGAAAGCGTATCTCGTGACGGAATGGTAGAACTGAAAGGAATTTCAGGAGAATCTATTTATCTGCCATTTTTTAAAGTTAAGCCGGTACTTTACCCGAACCCTTCTTTTGTCCCACTAAATCCTCCTATTGTGAACAATGACGGAAATGTTATATGTGAAATGAATTTCGGTCCGGCACAGTTCAGCGATATTCTTTCTCTTATACAAAAAGGGAAAGCGGTTTCAGTTTATGACCTTCCTTACAACCCTTACATTAATGGAAAAGATAAGAGTCTTTGAAGCATTTGGCGGTTATGGAAGTCAGTCTATGGCATTGAAAAGACTTGGAATAGACTTTGAGTTGGTCGGAATAAGCGAGATAGACAAGTACGCTATTCAGGCATATATGGCTGTACATGGAGAAACACACAATTATGGAGACATATCAAAGATAGACTGGAGCAGTGTTCCTGATTTTGATTTTCTGACATACTCATTCCCTTGTACCGACATAAGTACAGCCGGACAGCAGAAAGGACTTGCAGAGGGTAGCGGAACACGAAGCAGTCTGCTTTGGGAATGCCGTAAGGCTATAGAGGCAAAGCGTCCGAAGTATCTGCTTATGGAGAACGTGAAGAACCTCGTATCGAAGAAGTTTATCCCGTACCTGAAAGAATGGATCAGATTTCTTGAATGGCAGGGCTACAGCAATTATACGAAAGTTCTCAACGCAAAGGACTTCGGAGTACCGCAAAACAGGGAACGTGTCTTTATGGTTTCGATATTGGGAGAGGTTTCTTTTCATTTTCCAAAGCCTTTTACCCTTGAAAAAAGATTGAAAGATGTTCTTGAAAAAGATGTAGATGAAAGTTTTTACCTGAGTGAAAAGGTTGTAAATACATTTCTTGCAAGAAACGAGAAGAATAAAGCTAAAGGAAACGGATTTAAGTTTGAACCTACTACAGGTGATGTGATTGCATCGAGTATTTTGACTAATGCAGGTTCAAGGGATTGCGATAATTACGTTTATGTAGTAGGAAACACAAATCCTTCAGGTCATGGAATGAATGGAAACGTGTTTGATTCAAACGGATTGTGTCCTACTTTGACAACAAACAAAGGTGAAGGTCCAAGAATTTTGGAATCAGTGCCAACAGGTTTTAGCTCAAAAGAAAAAAAATATGGGAATAAAAGAGTACAATCATTGGTTGATAGTGGAAAAATCAGTGGTCATGAAGTTCAATTTCTTGATGCTTATAATCAAACAGTATCTGATATATGTGGAACAATTAAAACTACAATTGATTCTTCTTGTTTGAGTTTTATTTCGGTACCTGACTTTGCGAATTACCGAATCCGTAAACTCACTCCTCGCGAATGTTTCCGACTTATGGGAGTTTCCGAAAAAGATATTGACAATATTCAGAAGTCAGGAATCAGAAAGACGCAGCAATACAAAATGGCCGTCAACAGCATCGTGGTAGATGTTCTTTACCACATTTTCAGAAAGATGTTTGTAGATAAAAAAGATGAAAATAAACAATTAAGCCTTTTTTGATTATGCCAATAAGCAAAGTTTATAATATGGATTGCATGGATTATATGAAATCCATTCCTGACAAGTTCTTTGAACTTGCTATAGTTGATCCACCGTATGGTCTCGATAAAAAAAGTACCCACGGAAGAGGTAAACTTAAAAACAGGTGTCTAAACAGGGGAAATATTCAGCGATGGGATATCCGTCCTACAAAGGAATACTTTGATGAATTGTTTCGTGTCAGCAAAAATCAGATTATATGGGGAGGTAATTACTTTCCTCTTCCTCCAACAAGATGTTTTGTATGTTGGGACAAAAAGCAGGTATGGGAGAATTTTTCACAATGTGAATTTGCTTGGACTTCTTTTGATAAACCAGCTAAGCATGTAAGTATTTCGAATAAGGGAGGTAAAGCTGATAAGGGTAAATTTCATCCCACACAAAAGCCAATCGCCCTGTATGCTTATCTTTTACGAACATTTGCAAAACCTGGCTATAAGATTCTTGACACTCACCTGGGAAGTGGAAGTAGCAGGATAGCAGCTTATAAGATGGGATTTGATTTTTTTGCCACAGAAATAGACAAAGATTATTTCGATGCGCAGGAAAAAAGATTTCGTGAAGAGTGCATGAATGAATATGAAACAGCTTCTGGAACAATAACACAACAAACTTTATTCTAAAATCCACTTTACCTAAACTTTACGTAAAATGATACCACCTGGATTTGTATTAGCATTAGAATTATTATCACAGTTACACAACAAACTTAAAGGAGGAATATTCAATATGGAAAAGGAAACGAGAACAGTTACAATTCCGCTGTCTGAGTTCGAAGAAATGAGAAGCAAGGCAGCACAATATACTGCATTAAGGAATACTTTACGATTCGAAGTAGAAATGGAATATAAAAATGAAATGAAATCCATAAGCGAATTGTATGACAAATATTATGAGAAGTATTCCGAAAGCGACAAAAGAGTAAAGGAACTTGAATCAGAAATAGAGGATTTAAAGAGTAAGTTAGAAAGATGTAAATCCCGTAAACGATGGAAGATATGGAAGAGATAAGACACAGCCTTACAAACGACAAGCTGGAAGAATTATACAGAAAGCTTGATAACTTCATATCTGATTTAACCTGGGAAGAAGTTCAGGAACATTTACCTGCACTGAATGAAGTAAAGACTATGATTCACCAGAGAATTAATGAGAACAACGAAAAGAGTATAAAATAACTAAAGTTTAAAATGAGTATGAAACCAATATTGGATGCTTGCTGTGGTGGAAAGATGTTTTATTTCGATAAATCTGATGGTAGGGTGTTATTTCAAGATATTCGTAAAATAAAGACAACTCTTTGCGATGGTAGGACATTTGAAGTAAACCCTGACGTTCAATGTGATTTTACTAATATGCCATACGAAGATGAAACTTTTTCTATGGTTGTATTTGATCCGCCTCATTTAAAATATACTGGGAGTAAAAAGGAGTTAAACGGTTATCAAATGATAAAGTATGGTTCACTTCATAAAGACTGGAGGGATATGCTATCAAAAGGTTTTAAGGAATGCTTTAGGGTATTAAAATCAGGTGGATTTCTGATTTTTAAGTGGAATGAGACAGATATAAAGGTTTCTGAGATTTTAAAGTTGACACCTGAAAAACCAGTGTTCGGTCATATATCAGGTAAGCGTTCAAATACTCACTGGATTTGTTTTATGAAATATTTATAATCATGCTGCTAAAAGGAACTTTTTTAGTGAAATTCATAGCGAAAGGAGTAGAATTCAGCGAAGAATACGAATTAGCATACCGGACTGAAGAAGAAGTTTACTGGTCTAAAAATATGCTTAATACACATTCAACTCTATACCAAAACGCATTGGAAAAAATTTCAAAAGACCTCGGGATGAATAAATCCAATAAAAAAACAGGATGGGAAATTAAGAGAATCATGTGCGAACTTGGCTGGAAATTATTAGGAGTTGAAATAATTGATATTAACGAAATACACAATCATTTAATAGTTGAGGAATAAGTTATGAGCAAACAAGTATTATCAATCGAACAGATGCAGCATCTTGAAGAGTTGGGTGTTGATACGAGTAAGGCAAATTTCTATTGGCATAGAACAAAGAGTTTAAACAACTATAATGACTGGGATGAATGGAAACTCCATTACGGAGTTCTAAGATTAGCGCGTGGATTTACGACAATTAATTGTCAATATGTAAGGACATTTACTTTGCAAGATATTTTGGATTTGCTGACAGCTACAGTAGATGATGATTATAGATTGTATATTGATAAAGGCTTAGTCCTTTGGACTGTTGGATATGTAGATGCAGTAAGTGAAGAAATATATGAGGATTTTAGAGAAAGAGATTTAATTGACGCAGCCTATGAAATGCTTTGCTGGTGTATAGTAAATGGATATGTAGAAACAAAAAAGTAATGATATGGGAAACGAGATGCTACAATGTCAAGGACAATCTAAGCCGATTGACAAGATGCTAAATGAAGAATTTAGCATATACCTGGAGAAACATATTGAAGCACTTGAAGAAAGGAAAAAGGAAGTACGCAAAATAACAAGTGAACTGATAACTACAAATTACTCCAAGGGTTTAGTTGACGGATTGCAGTTTGCTATTAACCTTCTTAATGATAGTGTGCAACATTTAAAAAGTAAATGATATGGAGAAGCAAGATAAAGCAAAAAGATACGTAAATGACAAGATGTTTCCTCATATAATTAATTCTACACGAATGAACGGAAAACAGTTCTTTACAGGTGAAGATTTGAAAGAAGCATATCTGAATGGATGGGATGAAGCGTTGAAAATTCAGTGGATAATGGTAGATGAAAGAAAGCCACAGGAAAATGAAAAAGTTTTTGTTTTGTTTGAATATAACGGAATGGTAAGAATTGATACTGATGTGTATTTTGGAGATAATCACTACATGTATTATACAGACGGTGTATGGAGTTTTGGTGGTGAAAAAATTATTGCTTGGATGCCGATTCCATCATTTGAAAAGATTTTAGAAGCCAACAAAGATGTTTTGAAACGATTAAAAAGTAAATGATATGGAAAATAAAATGGTTAGAGTGCCGTTTGCTGTGGAAATAGCAAAGAAAATTACTAATGGTGAAGTAAATGGTAATATTGTGACACGTGACGGAAGAAATGCAAGAGTTATTTGCTGGGATAAAAAGTCTGACAGTATATACAATATTGTTGCATTGCTTGATGAAAAAATAATGGAGAGGATACTCACTTACACGATAAACGGTTCTGAGGCAGATGGAAAAGATAGTGATAACGACCTAATGCTTGAAGTACCAGAATACATGGCTTATTGTGATGGAGATGTGTTAATCTCCGGAATTGGTCTTCCATTTATTTATAAAAAAACAAAAGGAAGACATGGGTGTTTTAGTGCATATTTTGGTATTGACATTATAGGTAATAAGTTTTTTGATTGTCAAGATTTTACTTGCGATGTAAAAGGTTATGCTAATGAAGAACAAAGGAAAATACTTATTGACGGACTAAAAGAAATCAAAGATCCAAAATCCAAAGAATATTTGAAACGCTTCTTCAATATTGAAGTAAAACCTGTATGTAAGTTTAATCCTAAAGATTGGGTTTTATGTAAAAGTATCGATTGGTGTTTGTGTCAATTTAGTCATAAAACAATAAGATTTGACGGTGTAGTAATGTATGTAACAGTTGGAGGTATTGCTTACGAACAGTGCATCCCTTACAACGACAAAACCGCACACTTATTAGGTACAGATAAAGATTTGGAGGAATGGATATGAAGAAGATAATGTTCAACGATAAGTACGGACTTACAAAAGCCGTAATTGAAGGAAGAAAGACGCAGACAAGAAGGTTTATTCCAAAAGAATTTTTCACTTTGCAATGGGATGAAAGAGATGATACCCTTGTAGTAGAAAATGAATTTGGTGATTTTATTGATATAAGAAACACTAAGTTCTGTATATTGAAAGTTGGTGAAATTGTAGCTGTTGCGCAGAATTACACGGCTTGCGGTGGATTTATGGATGATGGAACTCCAAGATGGGATTATATATCCTGTATAGTTGGAAGTAAAAACAGAGGATGGAGCAACAAGATGTTTGTTAAGCCGGAACTTATGCCGCATCAAATCAAAATCACCAACGTAAGAATTGAGCGTTTGCAGGATATATCGGATGATGATTGTTTAGCAGAGGGTGTAGAGGAAATAATTTCCGAAGATGGCACACCTAGATACTATGTCAAAGATTGGAAAGGAGATACGATGCTTGCTACTTATACCCCACAAAATGCCTATTCTTTTCTGATTGACAAAGTAGGAAAGAAAGGTGACTGGGAGAGTAACCCATACGTGTTTGTTTATGATTTCGAACTTATAAAGTAATTATATTTAATTATGAAATACAAAGTAGGTGACAGAGTTAAAATCAAAGATTATGAATATCTTGTAAAAGAATGCAAAATAGGTAATTATTTTGCAAGTCATATAGCATGTAAAACATTAACAATTAAAAATATTGATAATGAATCATGTGAATTTATTAGAGATGATTCTGTATGCTTTCATATATATATTTCCCAACTCGATAAAATTATTGATGAAATTGAATACAATAGCATCAAGAACGACCGTAAAGACGATAAGATAATGATGGATCTTCTTCCATGGCCGGAGCTTGAGGAAATAGCGAAAGTATATACTGCAGGAGCCAAGAAATACGGACCTAACAAGTGGCAGAACTTACCTGACGGATACCAGAGATACAAGGGTGCAATGCTAAGGCACCTGACGGAAGTTGAGAAAGGTAACGAAATTGACCAGGAAACAGGGTGTCTGCATATAGCTCAGGTGGCATGGAACGCTATTGCAATGCTGCATTGTAAAATGAAAGAAATGAAACCACATTCAGAAAAAATTCCTGAAAACGCAAATGACATTGATAAGTAATAAGTTAATTTGCTTCTATGGAAAATATAAAGATACAATTTAAGGGAATAACCCGTAACACTGACGATGGAATAAGTGCTGACGGTGAATGCATGGAGCTTATTAATGCTCGCGTGAACAATTCAAGTATAGAACCGATCGGTAAACCGATAATGCTAAAGCAGACTGCACACACGTATTCCAAGATATACCATCATTCTATAGCTAAAAGGTATATAGGAATAACCGAGTCCGGCCAGATGTACGAAATGCCGGAGGATCTTTCATCAGAAACTATAATGACCGGTGATTTGAAGGCAAAAAGCATAGAATTTATAGGAAATACAATATCGGTAATAACAGATGAAGGTATAAGGTATATCCTTTTCAGGAACGGTTCATATATTTATCTTGGTGAAATTCCTGACGTACCTGAGTTCGGAATTGATAAGGAAGTGAAAGCTGTTTCCGTTGAAATAGATGAAATATCAGATAACGATGATGAAGTAAGGTATGGTAACTTCACTAAAGTTCTTAGCGAAGCTAATAAAAACGGGTGTTACTGCTATTCTGCTGCGTTTTGCGCGGCTTTCAGGATGTTTGACGGAAGTTATATCAAGTCAACTGAAATACAGATTATATTCCTTGATTCTGATGATTCAGTGACTATTACTTATGGAGACAGGAATAACCCTCAGAATATTGAATTGTCCGGAGGTTATTCAAATCAGTTTTTTGCTCAAACAAATTCGAATGGAGTTATGCAGGCACATATACTTTGCTTTAAGCCTTCATTCTTTTTTGAAGAATATGATCTTTCCGCATGGAGCGATATTATAATAGGAATAGAAATATTTTCCACTGATAATTTTAGGACAAGACTGCAGAAAGACTATGTCGGAATTTATATATCACAGTTTGAGATGAACTGCAAGAAACCGATTGAAAGGGCGAATAATATCAGCCTGATGTATAATATTACATCGTTAAAACTTGGTGAAACAAAAAAATCTGTTGATATTGACGTTTCTATAGATAACCTTGCAACCCTTCCGCACATGGTTGACAGTTTTAACACGCATCATTCAATATTGCCAAAATCGTCTTATTCATATAACAACAGGCTTCATCTTATCGGAATAAAGAGAACTCTTTCAAGTGGTGTAAGAGTGTCTTCTACCGCAAAGGAATATCAATTCCTGATACACATATACATTCATGCTTCAGACGGTGATAAAGTTATAGAGAAATGGGAAATAGGTAAATACATAAGGACATTCATCATGTACCCTGACAGCAGGGCATACAAGATGATCATATATAGATATGAATATAATGTTCCGGTTGTAGGAATCCAGATTGATTTGAAAAAAAGCGATTACTTTGATTTTTCATTTTATTGTAAGGAATATGAATATGAAAGAGGAAGCGTTAAACAAAATACAGGGTTCTTTGACGTTATAAAGATAAGCGATTTTGAAAGCATGGAAGTTGGAGAAACAACAGACAACATTGATTACGAAAAAGGAAATGTAATGTATGTTTCAAACCTGAACAATCCGTTTTTCTTTCCTGCTGACCAGGTTTATCAGTTCAATACTGATATTGTCGGAGTACAGTCAAACGTCGTGGCCCTATCTCAAGGACAGTTCGGCCAGTTCCCTCTTTACGTATTCACAAAAGACGGCATATACGCCATGAATGTAGGAAGCGGAGAAGTAGCATATTCAAATCAGACACCTGTTACGCGTGACGTGTGCAACAATCCGGATTCTATATGCGGACTTGATACTATGGTCGCATTTTCAACCGACCGCGGTCTTATGGTAATTAACGGAACTGTTACAGAGCTAATCTCGGAAAAGATATACGGATTCCTTCCTTCATGTTCCGTATCTTCACCTATAATAGTTAAGATACTAAATGTAGCTTCTCTGGGTGACGATATATCAAGCGTTGTGTTCCCTGACTATATAGAAGAAGCAAAGATAGGATACAACTATGAAGCAAAGGAAATTGTTGTTGCAAACATGAATTTTCCTTATTCGTACGTTTATTCATTGAAGACCGGGGAATGGCATAAAATATCACAGAATATAGATTCATTCGTCAACTCCTACCCTTACACGTGGGCTGTAAGCGGAAACCAGATACTTGACCTTAACAACACCCATAGAAGCGTGTCTACCATAGCACTTATAAGCAGGCCTATCAAGATGGGTACTCTTACACACAAGCGAATACTTCAGACAGCTTTAAGGGGAATAGTAAAAAGAAGCCTTTCCGACCTTTACATAAAAGGTGAGCCGGTAATGTTCAGAGGTGACACGGTAGATATATTTTCTGACGTAGGAATGTATGTACTTGCTTCAAATGACGCTGAACACTTTGAACTTGTTGCTAAAAAGGAAAAGATGGCTGATATCAGGGACCTGGTTACAAAGATGAACAAGAGCAGGCCATACAAATACTTCATGGTGTGTCTTGTAGGAGGTGTTAGGACTGACGTATCAATCAACTACATAGAAATGAATGTGGATGAAAGCTTTACGAACAGGCTCAGATAGAAAAAAGAAAAGGGAAGTTTTTAGCTTTCCCTTTCTTATATTCCCATGTTTGCGGCCCTTCTTCTTACTTTAGGTGCAAGAGCGCATATACAGTCCTTCACGTTTTCAAGAGCGTTTGAAACTCCTTCAGGACTTATTCCGTATCCGTTGTCGGAAAGCCATCTGAACAGCACATATTCTGCAAGATAGTCTGATACGAGATTTTCAAGGCATTCCTTTAATTCCTCATTTTTTACCCTTTCGCTTGTAACTTCTATTGTTTCTTCGTTCATTACAACCTTTACAAGTCTTTTCTGCGAGTAAAAGTTAAGCTCGTTCAATGCGGACTTAAAATAGTCTTCAAGAATGTCGGAATTGTCCTCGCACGCCTGAATGATACTTGCATCTATGTTTTCTCTCTTTCTGGACTCTCCAATATAGTAGGTCCGTGTGTATACTTTGTCTAGTATGGCTTTCTTATCCATGTTTTATTATTGTCTTTGAGGTTTTTTCCTTTCGCTTAAAATCTTGTTTATGTTCTTTTCGTTTACAAGAACTTTGTCGGCATAGTATTTCACGTCCTCCTTGTCAGAAATTGAAAACCATCTCTGGCATATAGAGTTTGATATGTAATTGGAAATACACTGCGAAAGAGAATCTTTAAGAGATTCTTTCCAGTTGGATGGCATAGACAATGAAACGGATATTTTATCGGAATTTACAGACAATGTTCCGTAATACGATAGAATGTCGCCAAGCTCTCCGGTACTTTCCTTCATGAACGGCTCTATAATTCTTATCTCATCTTCTGACAATGATATTCCGTCTATGTTACCTGCTGCCTTTCCTGTATGTGATGTGATTGCATACACTTCATCGTATACCTTTTGCGTATCTATGTCTATGACTATATCCAGCATATTATTTTTTCAGTATGAATCTGTATATAATATATGCCAGCGAAGCTATTACAGAAGATATTATTACCCATGTCAATGCTGCCGGCCTTTTTGTTTCTTTCTCAACTTCCTTTGAATATACTATATCCTGGTGAGTTGAATCCCTTATTCTCGATCCGGATTGCATCCTGTCTTCATTGTATACATCTGTCTTTGCGTCTGATGTCTCCTTGTACACTGACTCCGTTTCTGTTCTGGATATTATATGCTGGTTCCCTGAACTGTCAGGTGCGGAGAATTTTGTTTCCGTACTCTTGACTACAAGTTCGCCTGTAACGCTTTCTTTTTTCACAGAATAATGATACATGTTTCTTGTAACAGAATCCACCCTTTCGCTTATTCTGTCCAGTGAAGATATTATGTACTCTTCCGAGTTCCTTTTTCTGGAAGATGCACACCCGGATAAAACCAAAATGATAATAAGAATTACCGCTTTCATGGCCATTCAAACTTTATCGGTTCCAATGCTTTTTTCTTTTCTTCTTTTGTCTTTTCTTCTGCCTCAATTGTGTCAGAAATCATAAGTCCTTGTACTCCTCTTTTGCGTTAAAACAAGGACATTCCTTGATTCTTTCCCATGAATCAACAATTCCGTTGTTGTTCTGGTCCGGACTGATGTCACGGTGCCCCATTATCTCGGCATCAGGATATTTCTTGTGAAGTATTTTCAGAAGGTTTCTCAACGACTTCTTCTGTTCCTCTGTACGGTTGTCAACACCTTTTCCGGTGTCGTCAATACCTCCGATATATGCCACGTTTATAGAAGTAGAGTTATAACCCTTTACACCGTTGCTTACACCTGAATCATCAAGCAGCTGGCTTATAACTCCTGATTTTTCAATAAGGTAGTGGTATCCAGGATTCTTCCATCCCTTTTTCTTGAATTCAGCCTTGATGTCATTAACTGTTGCACTCTGCCGGCTTGCGGTACAGTGAACAAAAACTCTTTCAATCTTTCTCATTGTTTTCATTTTTGTCGTTTTTATCTTGTTTATCTTCTCTAAGAATACATTTGACGTCTTCACTGTCTACGTTTGCAGCTTTTTTTGCAAATACCCTAGCCGCTCCAAGAAGGTCAATTCTTATTCCTTTTGGCTTTAGTATGTTTCCAAATATGCTGCATACTTCAATAAAACATACAAGCAGACAGGAATAAACGTCAATCTGCCAGTTCAATCCGGAAGCCACGTTAAGCATGCATACCATACAGACAAATGCAAAGTATGTCACCATCTTACCCATTGTCGCACGCATGGCTCTTGAAAACCTGACTTTCTCACCTGTTAGCAAACTCTTCCTTACACCAAATGCAAGGTCGGTCATGATCACAACAAAACTCACTATAAGCCACGGTATCATGTGGTTAAGTGATTCACTTACAAATCCGACTGCGATGCTCGCAAATCCTCCTTGTATTGCTCCAGAAATAACACCTTTATCTTCCATAAAGGCAAATGTACCGATTTAACATCAAAAAAATAAATGAGGTCCGGACAATTATACAACCGTCAGGACCTCATTTATAACATATTACCCAAATCAACCAGTTTACATTGGTGAATTGCTGTACATCTTGCATTTAAAGTATTTCCTTGCTTTAAATCCGTGGTCAATGTCCTTAAGCATTTCTACGGCTTTCCTGTAGCAAGACAAGGCCATCTTTTCATTTGGAACCTCGGCAGGAGATTTGTAACCCATATCCATGGCAATACTCAGTGCGTGGTCGGAGTATACCATATTTGCTACTACACAGAGCGCGTATGAGTTGTAATACGGCTTTTCTTCCGTGATACCTCCAAGGCTCTCAACTGCCTTGATGAACACGTCATGATTCCAGTGGAAACCTTTTATACCGTACTGGTTTACGGTACGAATACTGATATTCTTAGCTTCCTGCTCGGAAAGATAGTTGTCCCATTCAGTGCTTGCAAGGTGAGACAATGCGCTTTCTGCCACTTCCGGCATTTTCATAGACATCTGCTCGAAAAGATATTCGCACACGTCAGACAACACTTCCATGTGCTTAATATCTTTAGAATTTATTATTTTGCTCTTGTACCTTTCGTACTCCTGCATCATCTGTTCTTTTGTCATAATAACTCAATCAATTTAACAATTTGGGCACTTACCGTTGAATTTCGGGATTGGTTTGTATTTCTTCCTAATCGGCACAAACACTTGATTTGATATTGCCTTAGTTTCCTTTACCGATTTATTATTTTCCATATCCAGTCATATAATTTTTGTAAAACAACAAGCACAAGTCCGAAATAGAATGACAGATAAGCCATAAACAAAGACATTACTACCGACACAAACAAGTCACAACCTTTAATCGTAAGCACAAAAAGCGAAATCCAAAACGTGCAGCACTTAGGACACTCTGCAATCTTACTTACAATCTTTGCTGCTTCTTCCGTCAATCCAAGATGGTGGGCTGTCACACCCACCATCATGCAGACTAATGCAATCAATACACACTCCATTATGCTGCAGTAGTTGTAGTGATTGTAAGCGGTGTTTCGCTTACGAACATACGGCTACAGTTCTGACAAGCGGATGCAGCTACAGAATTAACTACGCTACCTGCTGCTACGTTTACACCGGTAAGTGCGGTTGTAGAATAGATAGGAATAGTGAAGTTCTGGTTAATCGGCTGTGTCTTTGTGCAGCATCCACCTCCGCAAGGAACATAAGAAATGATACCCTGAACGTTTACGGTAAGAACATACTGGTTAGTACCTACTGATTCAAGGCTTACGAAAGAAAATTGTGGATTGAATACCGGAGCAACGTCCTTACAAGTCTTGTAGCACAGACGTTGAGAAATGTTTACTTGTGCATAATAAGGAGAAGCACTTGATCCTGCTGCAAGTGTTGCGGTGATAACTGCTGGTTGAATAGCGTTGCAATTCATAATTGTATAGTTTATGCCCCCTATTAATCAATACAATCGCGCCGAGGGCGTTGGCCCGATTATTTTTTTTCAGTTTTCGCTTCCGGAGCAGAAGTAATCACATTGTATTCTTCATTTTCTTTTATCGGAAGGTTGTAGTTAAGAAGCTTTTTAAGCTCTTGCAAATCCTCCTTATCGAATATCAGTTTACCTTCCATGAGTTCAAGCTTCCCTTCTCCAATAGCCTTGTCAATGATTCCGTGTGCCATAGCCGGAATAGCTTCGTCAGGTACATTGGAAAGGTATCTGTTAAGCATAGGCTGTACGATGCTGTTGGTGATAGGCTCAATCATCGGGGAAAGTTCTTTTGTCAAACTCCAGTTCGGATTTACCCACCCAGTGCTTCGTATTTTATTCTCAATAGCCTGCACAACAGGGAAAGATGCCATTTTCGCCTGAGAGAATTGTAATACTACTGGTTGTAACCACTTGTTTAATACAGCTGCCAAAATCTGTGAGTTAGTATATTGCATATAATCTGATAGTTGAATGGTTAAGGGGTAGGACTATCCTACCCCGAAAATCTTACTGATTGCAGCAAGTGTCACATACTTTGTTGCTTGGAACAACAAGATTGAACATTGACTGCAACTGGGCAACTTGCTGGCCAATGCAACCGATGTTAGCTGTTGCGGTAGCGTTGTAAGTAGCCTGCTGCAAGTTTACTGCGTTCTGTGCATCCTTGAAGTTTTCAAGTTTGGTTGCTACCTTACCGATTTCACCCTGCAAGTATGCAACAGCTTCTACAATCTTCTGGTCAGTGTACTTGTCAGCTTTCAACAATGCGATTTCGCTGTCTTTTGCACCAAGTGAAGTTACAAGATTCAACTCATATCGGTTCACAGGAGTATTGTCAGAACATCCGTAACCGTCATTGTTGCATCCCCATCCGTTTCGACCGAGAATATTTCCAGCGTTAATACCGAAGAAAGAAGCTGCGCCAAGGATACCGCCTGCGCTGTTCCAATTACCTTGATTCTGACCAGTCACACTATAAGACTGGCCATCCATGCCTTTTATCTGCATATTTGTTGTGTTTGTGCGCCCTCTAAATGCTTCAGGCTTTGCAGGCTAAGAATTAATTCTTATCTTAGCTGGACACAAAGTTACACGACATGAAACGCATTGAAAATAAGGAAAATTCCCCAATTAGCGAAGCTGGAAATCCTGAACTTACAGAAAGAGAAATGGAAGTACTTGAACTTGCCGGTCATGGTTTCTCACAGAAAGAAATAGCTGAAAGACTGTTCCTTTCTACAAAGACGGTAGACAAGCATATAGAGAATATCAAGAAGAAGTTTAATATAAACAAATCTACAGAAATAATCGGAGTATATACATGCATAAAAAAGTCGAATAAATTCGATGTTGAACTTCTCCGACAATACGGTTTGCAGATATTCTTTATTCTTATAAATCTGTGCGACGGAGGCATACCTCGTCAGTAATACGGTAGAATATCCTGAATACGAGGAAACTCATAACACCTGCACAGCTAAGACCGGTTGCCATAAACACGTATGGAATGTAACCTATCCAGCCAAAGTAGTAGGCAAATCCGGACATGTTGTTGATAAGAAGGCATGTTATGTTTGCCATATACCACTTGCATAACCCTGAAGAATATGATATGATTCTTATTATTGTTGGTATTGAGCATCCTCCTATTAAAGACATAAGAAACACCCGTTTATCGTAGTCTTCCTGAGAAATAAACGTTCCGTCAGAAAAGTAATCAATCATGAACGTACAGGAAACGATGGACAGACACAACGAATAAACAAATGGTTCGTAAATCTTAAAAAATATCCTTGCTGATTTATTCCTCAGCAAGGATACCAGTTTCTTAATCATTTCTTAGTCGTTTTTGTCTTAGGAAGGCCCACATATCCACCGCCTAGTGGTGTCTTCGTCTCTTTAATTTTCTTCGCCATATATCATTGATTTTATTATGTTATTACCCTAAAAAGGTATCAAATACAAATCTATTATCAAAATTAAATAAGTACAAATATGTAATGTATAACAACAAATTAATATATCATGGAAAATGCGAATACAAATAAAGAAGCGAAAATAGGGAAAATACAGCCGGCTAGCACATCAAGCCAGTCCCACTTTCCTATTCCTGACGATTTTTGTATGTATTCTACTGAACACATAGCAATTAAAACAGCCGCATCAGACAAAACTGTGCAGGTTATGGCAATAGCCCCTTCCTGCATCTTCGTAATTCCTAAAATAGAATCGAAGCATGATAAACAGCATGAAGCAACAAACATAAGAGCAATCCAGATTATAAATCCTGCTTTAAGATGTGACATTCTGTTGCTTTCCTTTAACCAATCAATTACTTTCATAGATTATTATTTTATTTGTTCAACATAATGGCCAACCAAATCGGCCAAATTTTGTGTCAGTTTAATTCCACTGTCTCTTGTGCACTTATACACGGTTCCTGACTGCGTGTAATACTTTCCTTCTTCCAATATCATTCCCTGCCATAACGGATTTAATTCTTCGTTGTACGGTATCGGGTCTTCCAATGTTCCATCATGGTCTTCTACTACTACATGCCAAATTGAACTCATTCTGTCGGGTGAAAAGTTCGCTTCGCTTGTGTGTGCTTGGTCGGCTTCATACAGCTTTCCGTTGTGCTGATACTTGTCTCCCTTATTGATTGAAAGCGAGTTTTCGTTCCACACGGGGTAAAACTCTTTTACCGACAATGCTTCATTATTAGATAGGCCTAATGAGTTTATATTCTCATTAACCATAGATATGTCTCTTTTCAATCTTTCCAAATCAGATAATTTAGGCATTGTTTCGCTTTCAGAAGTCCAAATCTCATCTTCTTGCACTTCTTCGCCGTCTCGTTTCCATATCTGAACAAAGCATACATCGTATTCCTTATACACACAAAAAGTTGAATCGCCAGACTTCTCCACTTCACATACGGGTTTATACCCATTTGCAATAATCTGCTGTTCGGTAAGACTGCCGCCTACTTCCATTCCATTTTCAACCTCTTTAATATCAAGAGTTTCATTGTTTAATTTTCCGTATTTCATACTTTTTTTGAATTTAGCTATTAATACTCCGTTATTTTCTTCTATCTTTAGATTTCCGTATATATCTGTTCTTCCCATTATGCTTTTTTATGAAACGATTAGCGTTACGAATACTTGTTTTTACAGGGTTATATTTAGCCTTTATTCTACATATATAAACTTCTCCTTTCTTTACAAAGTATAGCCATTCAGAGAAACTATCTAAAGCCATACCCATTATCCTTTTTCGGATATTGAAAGATGCCGTATTTTTCATCAATCCAAAGTAGCTGTTTATGCTTTGCATCAAATGTTTTGCTGTATCCAGGCTTGGGTTTTTAGAATAGATTCTTATTTTTTCCGTTATTGCCCCAACTGTTCTGTTTGATATGTATATCCGGTTGCATTTAACAACCTTGCCACAAAATTTAACTCCATGCCAATATGGCTGTATGTAAAATTTTTTAGGGTGAAGCAATAACTTCAAATCGTTCAGAGTGTCATACAATATATATCTTGCTTCAACTATTTCTTCCGGAGTCTTAGCGACTAGACATATGTCGTCAACGAATCTTGTGTATTTCAATCCGTCAATGCTTGTGATTCTTTCGTCAACAGCGGACATCAGAATATTTGCTATAAGTTGAGAGTAGAAATTACCTATTGGAAGACCTTTTCCGTATCCTGCTCCAAAAAGGCTTTTTTCTTTCTGAACATTATCCCACATCCTTATAGGCGACTTTCTTATGCAGTCCTCTGTAGGATTATGTTCCATAAGTTTTTTCAGAATCATAAGTTTATCGTGTCTGTCGCTCCCTTTATAATATAAATCCGAATAATACCTGAATATATTATATGCCACCTCCTTGTCTATTGACATAAAGAATCCGCTTACGTCCATCGTTGACACATAGCATGAATCTCTATATCCGTTTGACATTTCCTTGATGTTGTTATATATCTGCATTACTGCGGTAGACGATGAATAACCAGTCCTGTTCCCATGGCTTACATTCCCGTTTATGCTATGAACTGACTCGGCTACCGTGCTAATCATCGGTGCTATATAATGATGCACTATTCTGTCCGTATAGTTGGCTGCAAAAACTTCCCTATACACCGGGTATTGAAGCACAAAACATGTACTTGTAGTTGGTTTATAATTGTTTTTTACTCTTTCAACCAAGTCGTATATATTAGACAAATGATAATGATAACGTGCAGCTTCAAATGATGAATGCTTGTTTTTATAGCATTCTCTTTCAGCTTGAAGCCAATCATCTACTATCTTATCGAACTCCGAGGACGGCCACACACTATACCTGTTGTTCGTGTTATTGTTGTTACAGTTGCCATTGCCAAAATTCACGTACCACGCGTTGTTGCCATTGTTCCTAACGCACGACCAGGCGTTGCCGCTCTCTTCTCCATTATTCGACATAGCTTGCATATCGCAAGCATGGAGACCTTTCAATAAAAATCGTTCTGCCGACATAGTTCAAGACTTTTCGGGGCTGACGTTACTTAACTTCCCGAGCATTACCAATACCTCATCGCAAAATCTGTCTATTATTGCACATGACCTTGCGTCACATCCGCCTAAAGCGGATATAAAGTATACACTACTTTGTATCTCGTAAACCAAATCAGACGCCCTTTTTTTATAGTCCAATCCTTTCAACTGACGCATTGCGTAGTCAAATAAAGTTGCACCTTTCTTGAGAACCGCATCCAAGTAGTTTCTCTTGATTATGTTCTTTGCTCTTTCCGATATTTGTAATAGGTATTTATTCAACTCTATTACTCTTGTGATTATCGGAGTGTTAAGTCTGTTATGATTTGCTCTGTTCACGTATCATTATCATTTAAGATAGCGTGCATCCGCACGCCATCGGTTATACCAATTTAGAAAGCCGAGGACGGCCACACACTATACCTGTTGAACGTGAAATTGACGTTACAGCTGCCACCGCCAAAACTCACGAACCACGCGACGTAGCCATTGCCCCTAACGCACGACCAGGCGTTGCCGCTGTTATAAGATGGGATTTCTTCTGTCCTTCCTTCATAAGTTCTCAAATAATTTATCAATCCGTTTATGATATTCTTATTTGTCCATATAGGTAACAATTCATTGTCTCCACACAAGTATACACCGTCACCAACACTTTCACAATAGTAAATTGCAGGAGAGTCAATTATGTTATAATCAAAGTTTGTCTGCGTGCCGTTCGGCCTTGATACGTAAGGAGTGATAATATACCAGTAACCGTTTACGGCTATAGCTTCCGCTCCTTTTGCACCTCTAACAAGAATAGGCTTATCTTCCGAATTAACACCCGTATCGTTCATGTTAATTCCATTCTCTACTTGTTTTGAATAGATGTACTCCGCTATCTCGTCAGTCAGGTAAGCCGAACTTACAGCATGCCTGTTATTCAGGTTATACTTAGCCTTAAGTGTAGTATTCTGTCCGTCTATATAGAAATACATATCCTCACCGACTTCCGCCTGTGTACCGTTCGCATTAAGTATCTCGACACTCTTAACCGTTCCGTCCGATTCAGTTGTCTGAATACCGCTACAGATTGCGAATCTATGACGCATCCATTCATTCTGTGCTATCATCGCATCGTTTCTGTCTTTGTAATTGAATGCAACCATAAAGTTGGCGTTACCGCAATTTTTCGACATAGTCCAACTTTGTTTTGTGTTGCCGCAATAAAGGGTTAAGTTGTCTCCATTATCCGTAATCTCCCAATCTGCCGCATTGTAACTGCCAATGGTATTAGTTCCCAGGTTGCCGTCTTGTGAAGGTACGTAATCTTCACCGCTTCCTGCGCTTGTTCTTTGGTCGTATTCAAAAATTGAATGCTGCATAGAATTGTCTGCACTTGAAGTTCCCAAGCAATTCCAAATCTTACCTACGTAAGGCCATCTTACATTTACTCTTACGTCATTGCATTCGAGTGAAAATCCTATAGGTTTAGCAGATAAAGAGTTGTCAAATCCATTAGTCACAGTCCTGTCATTCCATTCTTTAACGGTGTATTGTTTCAGGTTCTCATCAATTATCTTAATGTGGTCGTTAGTGGCTATTGCCGCTGTTTTATTTTCTTTGGTCGTAATTGTGGTAGTGCTTACGGGTAATACAAGCATTTTTGCTTCCAATTCGTAGTCGCTCGCTCCATTCTGAATACTATTAATTTTGGAAGGGTATTCAGCTAGCACATCACCAACATCTGATACACCTTTTGCTTCTATAGCGGCCTTAATTGCGGCTTTGCTATCGAGAATACTTTGTAATTTGTCTGATATTGCCATAATCAACCTCCTATAATTTTGTCAAGTATTTTTTCAATATCCCCCAAGTCCTTCTGAGTTGCTAGCTGGCTTGTCTCAATATACTTAGGCACACCACTTCCATCCGTCACGTATATACGCTCAGTTCCTTTTATATCTTCAACCTTATTTTTGAGGTCTGATAATTTCGTTCCTTCTATTGCCATAATTCAATGTTTAAAAGTTCCAATATGATTTTTTGGGTGCAGAAGAATTTTCCTGATTCTCCAGCTTGAAGTAGGTTCCGTCCTCCATTAAGAACAGGCTTCCGTCTTCCATAAGAAGCGCATCAGTTATGTTTTCTTCAGGAGGTGAAGGATTTGATTTCTTTCTTCCATCACCTATTATGTTTGCCTTTAGCCGGCTTTTTATAACATTTGTTCTCATACTGCCGTGTATTGAGCCTGTGTAACTTCTGAGTAGCTGATTATCTTTATGCTCTTAGGAACAAGAATCTGTATGTCTACGTCAATTACATTCTTGTTTGCGTACTTCTCTGCTTCCGGTATTTCTGCCCACTTTTCTCCGCTTGTTTTTTGCATTATGTTGAACTGTGCCGGGCGGCTTCTCTCAATGTGTATGTTGAAATCAGAGGATACCTGTATCTCATCTGAAATCCATGAATTACCATTCTTTGTAAAATTAAGCTGTGTCATATATCTTTGATTTTATGTTAATAAAAAGGTATTAATACGATTATCTTAAAATGTATCTTATCCATTCAAAGTAATCACCGTTTTCGATGTAATTGTTGTCATTCTCACAAGCATAGGCTTCACGCTCAAAAGAGATATTCTCGTATGCGTTCTTACCGTAAAATGGTATCTTTACAAGCCATTCCAATACATACAGAATGTAGAATGAAATAAAAGACAATGCAAACCATAATGCAGATATTCCTGCAAAAAGAACCAGGGCCCATATAACAACTCCACTTGCAAGCATACACTCTACCCATTGTCTTGCGTGCGTGCATTCATGGTTTCGTATTCTCTGGGGCATTTCTTCCTTATTCTTGTATTTTGTACATACCCATGCGGCCAGTGTGATTGTATTGTATTCACTCCAAAGTAATTTTGCTATAAAGCTGTTGTAACGTATCTTCTTCATTTTTATTTTTTATTATTGTATATTATTTTTATATTATTTAATTTTTACATATCCATAAGGTATTTCAGGGAAAAAAATAGGATTGTCTGATTTGTATAAAATTCCTTTTATAGAAATTACAAATATATTTTTATTATTACTGCATAAACGGCTGTTATTAATTGATGGGTTTTCCCCGCTTATCCAATTTACCAAGTCATTTGAGTATAGATATTCATTTGCAGTGTATAGCACAAAAACACCATCTGCATTTATATTACCTCCTATATAATTTATTTCACCATTTGGAAGAGTATGTGTAATATCATCCCAAGATTCCAAATCTTCTGATTTATATAATTTAGCAATAGAACCTCCACCAACTGAATTTCTTTCGATTGTTGCAATTAAAAAACATCCTAATTTTTCACTATAAGAACAATATAGATAATTTATGTTATCAGAGTTTGTACTTGTGAAATTTGCTTTTTGTTCCCATGAATTATCTCTAAAAGACTTTCTTGAATATACATTATTTCCAGTAATTAAAATAATACCAATATCTGAACTTTTTTTGTAAGGTATTACTGAAGAAGAGGTTAAACTAAAATCTAATGTAGCTCCAGTCTCTTCTTTAGTCCATACATCTTCGTGTCCTGAAATGTAATAGCAAACATTATTACCAATCGCATAAAGATAAACACCTGAACGTACAAGATACATAATTGGGTCTTCGCCAAATGGGTATTCTAGTTCACTCCAATTAACACCTCCATCTTCTGACTTTATTAGAGCAAATCTTGAAAACGAAAATCCAATTGCATAATATATGTTATTTGAAAATTGACAAACTGATACTACAGATAAAGAATCTTCATTATTAAACTTAATGTTACATTCATTCCACAAATATCCATCTTTTGAATAAAACATTTTTGTATCAAGAACAACAAATGTCACATTATCATCTGAAAATACTCCGTAAGAAGCATAAGTCTGAGCCTCTTTAATTGCTATTTCTTCAAATTCATTAATAATAAAAGAACCTGATTCAATCCATTCTTCTCCAAATATATTTCCTTTTGCTGACATTAACATAGTACCAACTGGCATCGTTTTTAAAACTTCACTTGTTACTCCTAATGCAGCGTTCTTTGCATTATTAGCCTGCTCATTTGCGTAATTTGCTTGAGTCATAGCCATATTTGCATTTTTGGACGCTAAATCGGCCTGCTTTTGTGCATTTTCAGCTATTGCCTGTATGCTATCATTAAGAATCTCCGGTTTCCAATTTTCATCTTTTATCCACTCTTCATTATCTGTTAACTCTCCAATGTACTGCTCTTTTATCCAACCAGTACCAGGATTGTATGTAATCATATACCCACCTTTTCTGTTTTTTTCATCTACCTTCAAACGAGTAGTGGCTATGTTTATTTCATATTCAAGCACTTCATAATTTGCTCCATTTTCTACGCGTGAAATCTCACCATTAATAACTTCGCGCTGCTGGTCTATTTGTAATTTGGTGTAAAAATCTCCAGCGTTGAAAGTATCATCACCTCCGGCCTGACCACTGTTTATCCACTCTCCTCCTTGGAATAAATAAATCATGTATGGATAGCTGTTTCCAACATAGGCTTTGCTACCCTCATTTGTTGTAGGGTAAGCATCTTTAAGGATTTCAACATTCAGGAAATATCCTTTATTATTGCTTGTAGCATCTTTTATTTTATTTATTTCTCTTGAAATAACACTGTTTGGAAGAAGTTTTTCAGAAAATTCGTTCAAATCAGAGTCAAGAGGAAATCTGTCCTTGTTTTCTTTTACTGTACGTAACAAATCATTTGTCGTTACTGCATCATAATCCAAAAATCCTTTTCCCATATCTTTATTTTTTAAATAAACCAGTTTTCTATCTTATATATGATTCCATTTTTTACACTAACTTTTTTCCATATTTTTTCTCCAAGTGGATTTGATTCATCATATAATGAATATACCAAAAAGCTTCCAGTAAATCCTGTAACAGAATTTCCACCATCAGTCATTGTTATTTGAGTAGGATTTATAATCATACCCAAATCTCCCATATTCAATCTTATATCTCCGTTTGTTATCTGAGTTCCCTTGTTCCCGCTGTTCATTCTGATGTCAAACGGGTATAGGTAAAGCGTTTCACCTTCAATGTTTTTCAGTGATATTGCAGCAGATTCGTATCCGGAATTGTTGTAGAAGAACCAGCTTGAAAGCACATTTCCTTTATTTGAAACTAGGGCCATTTGTCTTGAATCCGGATCTAATACAATCCTGTTTCCATCTGAGTTTGTGACAACGCCCCCAGTGAATGTGCCGGTAGCTGCTTTCAATTCTCCCGAAAACGTACCGTCCGCACCATCCAGATGCTTTACTTTCAGATTTTCAACGTCTATATAGTCAGCCTTCAATATTGGTTTACCGCTTGAATCAGTTGTGAAAACTGCAATAGGTGAACCTTTTGAATTGTTTACGAAAAAACGTTCAGAAGTAACAGTTACAGTTTTCTTATCTATGTCAATACCTGTTGAAGCCAAATCATCGTTACTTACTTTAAGGGAAATCTTTCCCTCCATTACAGATATTGATGTTTTTACGCTTTTGAACTCTTCCGAAACGTCCTCTCCTGTCTCAAAAATGAACTTAGTTGCTTTCACAACAAGCCCGTTCTTGCTTAAATCAAAGTAACGCTTATTGTTATGGTCACCTATATAAGTCCTTCCATAATTTTTAAGATAACATTCTTTGTTGGCTCTGTCATATCCGACAGTGAATATGGCTTTGCCTGAAAGACTGTAACTGTCTATACCTTGCAACATTGATATGTATGGGGCATTTTCACCGAAAGCTGAAATTATAATCGCATTCTGTCTGTCCTGGTCTTTATCATTACCAAGCTGTACAACAACGTCACCTTCCTTCGGATCATCGCTTCCGGAATCCATGTCAACGGTGGATAATTCTATATAATCATCTCCAACTCCTACAACCTTTCTCCACCAGTAGTGATTTCCAACGTTTTCGTACACTCCCTCTTTTATGTTGAATGACTTGGACTGCGCAAAGTCTCCCGATTTAAAAAGATTTTCAACTGCTTCTTCCGTATCATCTGAAAGGAAGTAGCATCTGAAAATGTCAGGAAAATAAATTTCGTCTTCATCAGAAAAATATGCTTTATCTCCTGTGATAAAAAATGCTTCCTGGTCCAATCTTTCAACTTCGGTAATCTTTATCCTTGCTCCTGAAGAGTTGAACAACATATCAGATCCTCCAAGTTCCGTCTTAAGAATTTCTAGCATCTGAAATGTTGCCTTAAGCCTTACAATAAGCTTGTCAAACTCGGCAACAGATTGTTTGTTGGCGTTCTGCTTTATAGAAAATCCTGCACCTAGAACGCCTGATATAAAATCAGGAGATTCAATAAAAGGAGATATAATACCACCAAGAAGCCTTAATAGGAATTCTGTAGTATCTTCATCATCCTTTCTCAAAAAATTTAAAAGAGTTCTTCTTGCTGAAAAAACATTTGATTCAGTAGGTTCCGTATTATCACCGCTCTTTATTATATATATATCGCAACCACCTGAACCTGAACCTGCACCAGATTTAAGCCTTATAATAAGCTTGTCACCATCATATACCTCAAATGCAAGCTCACTGTTTTCTTCATCAATGTGATACGGCATTGTTAATGTAGTTTATTGCTATCTTCTGCATTTCTTCTGCTGTAGCCTGGTTTTCAAAAATAGAATACACAAGTCCGGCCGTCATATAGCAAAGCGCATAAAATACAGCATCAGAAGATTCCATGTTTATGCCGGATGAAGGTTCGTATGAAGCTTCATATACAAAAACTGATACGGTATGGTTCGAACCAGTTACGCTGTAATATTCCAATACCTTCTTTCCTTCAGGTGAATATGACAAGACACATACAGGCTTGTTGTTACCACCTCTTGTGTATTCGTTTGATTGCTGTTTTGCTTTTTCGCTATCAAGTGGGAATGCTTCTGAAACAGTTCTTTTCCATCCTTCCATCTTGAATGCAATAAGCTTGAGAAAATCGTCAGGAAGAACTATGTATCCGGTACCATCATTGTTGTTAACCGGGTTTGAAGTTCCTTTTTTTGGATTTACGGGAATTGCGGATTTCAATACTATCATGGCAAGAGCATCACCGATACATGACTCTATGTACTGGTCTATTTTAATAGTGTCTTCATCAAGCAGAGAGGAGTTTGTTTCTTCTTCTCCTATCTCATTCATTATCGCCTTTACCTTTGATATTATTTCATCCTTCTTAACCATAGTTATTTCCAGTTGGGGAATTCAATTCCAAGTTCTTCTGATTTCATTTTGATTCTTTCCTTGTCCTGAAGTTCTGCAATAGGAACATTATATTCTCTTATGAGAATTTCCCTGGCAGATTGCACGTTCTTTACGTCAGGATATGATTTTACGGATGATTGTGGTTCTGGTTCCTTTTCATTTTTTTCTTCATCAGAAGCTGGTTTCTCATCATCCACTTCAACCTCTCCAATCTTAAATAACTTTTCAAGCTTTATCATCCCTTTCAGATAGAGCCTGTTGTTTTCGATTGCAGTCTGTACTACCGGATCAGAAGTGCTGAACGTGGCAGGAGTAATTCCGGATGGAGTTATAACACCGTTTGCAAAGTTTACACGAAGCTTTGCGTTGTTTACCGGTATGAGAACGCTCATTTCTACTTTTCCGTAAATGGCATATTTTTTTTTATATAATGTTATCTTTCCCATAATACAATATCAGGGAGGCAATAAGCCCCCCTTTTTTAAACGGTTATGAATTAAAATTCGTCCTTGGTGTATATTTCACCTTCGTATTTTTCCCATGAAGAACCGTTCCATTTCCAGAACTCACCTGCCTTAGAACCTGATATTCCTGTACATGCCTGTTTCAGATAGTATATCTGGCCTTTACCCGGGCTTGACGGAGCATCAGAAGCATTGTCATGAGTAAGTACGACAGTGGCACCCGGCAAGCTGCCTTTGTCATCACCTTCCACCCAGATATGTGAGTAACCTTTCAGGGCAAGAGCGTTGATTGAAATAACGGCTTCTCTCTTTGCTTCTTCGCCTTCAATCTTTTCAGTTGATTTCTCTTCGTTCTTATACCAGTAACGCACAAGTCCTTCCATGTCAAGGATTGCGCCAGAATTTGCATATCCGATAACATCAAGAGTAGGTTCGTGCTTCAGGTAAAAATCACCGAAAACAGTGTGAAGCTGCGTACAAGCAAATCCCCAAACTTCCTTAGATGTCATTGTAATATCCTTGTGCTTTGTGAAGTCAATGTTCTGGATGCTTTCGAGCATGTCTCGTCCCATCAGCCAGAACGCTTCCTTTGAACAGTCGTTACCGGTGAACTTCAATTTTGCAAGTGCGATGATTTCTTCAAATGTCCATTCACCATCGTGCTGCCATTCCCTTTTGATCTGCCACCTGATTCCTTCTGTAGTGTATACGTCCTGAACGCCCATCTGACCACGGTTAACCTTGAACTTTCCTTTGTGTCCAATCCATAGTGTACGGTTATTTTTTCTTCTGTACTGTTTTACTGCCGCTTCTGCGATAGTAGCTTTCTGGAACGGAATACGTTTCTTCTGACTGTCAAAGTAATCAGAGATAATCTGATTCATGATTGTCTTCTGCAGATACACTCTTGTAGGCTGTGGAACAACAAGGTCAGGTGCTACCTGCTTCTGAGTTTCTGCACATGCGTTGCTTAAAAGGATAAGTTTTGTTCCTTGCTCAATAGTAGGAACATTACAATACATGTCGGTTGATTGAGATTTCGGACCGTTCACAGCTCTTACGATAGGGCTTCCTCCGTTTGAATCATCCTTACCGACAATAAACAGCATAAGGTCAACACCTTCAAGTTCTTTCTGTCCAGTAGGATCGTAACCATTAACGCCTTTTGCGATAATTGTACCGTATTCCTGGAACAAGTCTGCATCGGTTGAAGGAACCTTAATTACAGCGGTCTGGCTGCTTGCTGCCGTATATTTTTCAGTAGTTTCTACCACAGCTTTCTGTTCGTCAATCAGGTAGTGGTCAACTTCAAAACTATGAACCCGTACTTGCCTTTTTGCCTTTCTCATAATTCCGTCAAGTACGGTTTCATCCGTACCAATAAGGAATATATCTTTATCAATGTCAGGCTGGACAAGTCCGTCACCTCCTACTCCACCTGTTGCGCTTGCTGCGCCTGAAACGGTAGTTGCCTGTCCTGGTACCTGGCTTTCAACTCCTGCCTGTCCAGGTGATGCCTGAGCACCTCCTTCTGTTACGACCACTGTGGCTGTTGCGTCTGCGGCCAGCATAAACGGTGAACCTATAATCACTGACAGGATAGTCAGACAGATTGAAAACAGGCTCCATTTTTCTTCTTTCAAAAAACTGATAACTTTTTTCATGTCGTGTTTATTTTAATTTGTGTTATGGCTGTTATGCTTCACTTGCAAGCTGAAGGAATGATTTTGGCTTGCTTTTCTTTTTGGTTTCCTGGGTAACCGCTCCAAGTCCGGTTGGCATCCCGTCTCCTATCTGGTCTTTTCTCATTTTATGCACATTTTCGTTTCTTCCTTTGACCTCTCCGGCTTTCATTGCGTCACTAACATCTGTGTCATAGTTGAAAGCCTTGTCAATCATAGCAAGAAGCTCTGTCGTGTATCTTCCTGAAAGAATAGGAGAAGCGATTTTATCCCATATATCATTAAGGAAATCATCAGGATTGTACCCTTTCTCCTTGCAGAATTGTTCAATAATTGGAGTAGACTCATCAATGTTCTTTTTGTACTCGTTCTCTCTTGCAGCCAATTCTTCTGCTTCCTTTTTCCTTTCTTCTTCGGCAGATGCAATATCTTCGTATTCTGGAGTGCCTTCTTCAGCTGAAAGAAAGTCTCTTCCGTAATACCTTACAAGTGCATTACCGCTTGAACGCTTACCGCTTACAATGTCGGAAAGGACAGAAGCAAGTCGAGGGTCCCTGTTGATTGCATCTGAAAGGATTTTTTTCTGCTCTTCGTTCTTGTTGTAACTCTCGATAAGCATTCCATAGGACGACTCTTCATCTTCAGGGTTGTATCCTTCCATTTTTGCCATCATCATGGAATTAAACCTTTCCTTGTTGGTAGGTTTTCTTTCCTTTTCTCCACCGGCATTTTCTTGCACTGCCGGTTTTTCATTTGTTTCTTTTTCCATGCTGTAGTATGTTTGTCATGTTTTGTGCGTGTATTGCAAAGTAAAATGTATTTGGTATTCAAATGTTGCTGAATTGGGTATAATTATTGCAGACTTGGGTAATATGTTATGATGATTTTCTTTTATTTGTATCTTTGTAGAAAAGGCTGTGTTATGAGGGACAATGACATTTCAGAAATCCGCCGTCAGCACATAGCAAATGCGTTTTTTGAGGAGATGAAGTCACTTAGGAAATATTCTCTTACGCAAGATGATATAATCAGAAGCGTAATGACGAAGGGTGCTCCTAGATTTTATGTGAGTTATGAAAACGCAAGGCGTTATGTATCAAAGATTGACAGGGGCAAGCCGCTGGGGCTTAAAAACAAGAATACAATCCTCATGTATGAGGAACTCTACAGAAGGTACAAGGAGTATAAAGAAAAAACCGGATTTGTAGGTTATCAGATTCTGGCAAAGATACTACAGGAAAAAGCACCTTCTTACTACATAGACCTGAAGACGTTCAGGGAAATAATATACGGTTATTACAGATTGAGGAAGAAATGCCGGTCATAATAGTTCTATTTGTTGTATGGCTGCTTTCATTCTTTCTTCCAGTTGAAAATCTTGCCGTTTCTTCTACCTCTCCATGGTGGACGTTATTCACATACAGCTTTGTACATTCCTACTTTCTTCACTTACTCGTTAATTCTTTTGTGTTCTGGACGTACTATCGCGTAATGCGAAAATCAGACGTTTATTATCTCATACCTTCCTGCATATTAATTCCGGCAATTTCAGGCTATCTATCAGCAAAAAGCGTTCCTACATGCGGATTTTCATCAGTAATATCTGTTATGATGGGATATTATCTTTCAGGATGCAGCAGAAAGATATTCGTTAAGGCATTGTGCCTTATATTGTTTTCGTATGTATTCACCGGCTTGTTCTCGAAAGGCGTAAACACACTCATTCATGTGTATAGCTTTTCATTCTCTTATATTACAAGCGTAATTTATAGAAAGTTATGCTGTCTCCTTCAAAGATAATAGAGATTAACAATGAGAGACTTAAAGTAATAAACTCTCCATATAACCCTATAACCGGGGAAGGATCGTTTTCTATTAAAAGAACACGTGTAACATGTGAAGATTTTCCTTTAAATGAAATGTGGCTTCCGGATGAATTCATAGAAACCGGATTCTGCCAGATTATACTTGCACTTGGTGTAAGAAGATACATAACACAAATTTTAAAACAGGAATACAGTGAATATACAGCAAACCTTCTGTATGTTGAATTCTGTGTGCAGAGGTTTACTTACGACTTTGAGTTCTGGGCATACAGTACCGCTCTTATTTCGCCGAAGGGAGGTGGAGAGGATATAAGGTTTTTCCTGAACAGGGCACAGAGAACATATCTTAAGACACTTGAAGAACTAAGAACATCAAACAAGCCTATAAGCATAATTCTGTTGAAAGCCAGGCAGTGGGGCGGTTCCACTCTCACACAGATTTACATGCTATGGATTCAAATAATACACAAGAAGAACTGGAACAGCGTTATATGTGGTGATGTGGAATCCCAGTCTAATATAGTGTCAGGTATGCTTTCCAAAGTTGTTGAACACTATCCTTCGTGGGCCGCAAACGGTGTAAAGCTTGATACAAAACCGTTTGAGGGTTCCTCTAAGACAAGGCAGATTCAGTATTGTCAGTGCCTTTATTCTGTCGGCTCAGCACAGAAACCTGATAACCTTCGTTCGCAAAACATATCAATGGCCCATCTTACGGAGGTTGGTTTATGGAAGGAAACAAAGGGGAAAAAGCCTGAAGACCTTGTGCAATCTATTTTTGGTTCAATCAATGACGGTCCGTATACGGTTAAGGTTCTTGAATCCACCGCCAAGGGTGTGGGTAACTACTTCCATCGTACATGGTTAAAGTCGGTAAAGGGAGAAAACGATTTCACCCCTGTATTTATACCATGGTTCCTGATAGATATGTACTCCACATATATAGGTCCAAGCAAGTACAGGCAGTTCATAGAAACAATGAACGAATACGAAATGTACTTGTTTGAACTTGGTGCCACACTTGAAGCAATCGCATGGTACCGAAAAAAGAAGATGTCAATGGAAGAGGAATGGCGTATGTGTTCTGAATATCCTTCTGATCCGAAAGAAGCGTTCCAGTCAACCGGTAGGCCTTACTTCCCAAGAAGGTATGTTGAACAATGTAGAAAAACCTGCATGGAACCTGCATTCTATGGTGAGTTTGTCGGAAACGCAATGAAGGGTGAAAAGGCATTTGACAATCTTCACTTTGTGGAGATGAAAAGAAAGAATGATTCAAAGGACAACATACTTAACGTGTGGTTTCTCCCGGACAAGGATGCAAATCTGTATCACCAAAGATATGTAGTATCGGTAGATATTGGTGGTACCGGTGAAAAATCCGATTATTCTTCAATTAAGGTATTCGACACGATAGCAATGATAGAAGGTGGAGTTCCTGAAGTTGTTGCTGAATGGCATGGGCACATAGAACATGATATGCTAATCTGGAAAGCGGCTCAGATAGCATACGCCTATGGTAATGCGCTTCTAGTAATAGAAAGTAACACTCTTGAAACGGAAGGAACTGAAGGAGATAACTTCGAATACGTACTTGACGAAATAAAGGATTATTACACCGAGCTGTACAGCCGTACAAGTGCGGAACAGATTAAGGAGGGTGCACCGGTTAAATATGGTTTTCATACAAACCCTTCAACGAAGCCTATGGTTCTTAATTTCATGAAGTCTGCCATGAGGGATTTTCTATATATAGAAAGAAGTCTGGAGACAACATTTGAATACGAACAGTTTGAAATTAAGGAAGACGGTAAAAAAACCGGTGCCGTAGAAGGATGTCATGACGACCGTGTCATGTCTACTTCAATAGGGCTTTACGTATGTTACAAAAAGGGTAAGCCATACAGGCTTGCACAAAAAAATACGGGATTCCAGAAGAGGAAAACCCGTATCGTGTCAGAAGCGTCAGTTTAGGCAGCTTGTACAATTCCGTCCTGTGGAGAAGCATTTGCATCGTTCATCATCTTCTCTATAAGTCCGGGATTGTGGCTTGAAATCTGTTGCATAAGTGCAGGATCCATTTGTGTCATGCTTTGGTTTTCTGCCATTTCCTGCTCTGCACGTTTGATACTTTCCAGTATTTTTGATGCAAAAGGAAGGCTTGAGTTTTCAAGCAAAGTCTTAACATTGATAGCCTGCATTTCGAACAGTTTCATCAGGAACTCGTTTTCAAGCATCTGGAATGTCGGTGTATTGGTTCCTTCTGTAAGTTCAATGTCAAGCTGTGCTCCCTGTACCTTTTCAGGATTGTAATACTTAGATTCTTCCGAGTAATCTTTTCCGGCAAGCTCAATGTATCTCGGAGAGTTGTAATACTGCTGTATGGTCTGCATAAGCTTAAGGTCACGCCTTTTTCTGAATGACTTGAACGAATCAAACAGTCCTTTCAGATTCATTGACGCGTTTTCCGTCTGCTGAGCGTACAGTGAAGCCGCTGTTCCGGAAGAAGGTTCCTTACCCTGCATTGCTGAATTTACTCCTGCAATATCATTGATAAGCTTTAGTTGCAAGCTAAGTAGTTCATAGTCTCCTTGTACGGCACCGGCTCCGTTTAGCTGTGTTATGACAGAACGTATGTCCTTCCCTGCTTTAAGCCTGCAGAACAGCACACCGTTGTACCTTACATATTCATCAACAATTTCTTCCCTGCTCATGCTGTTGAATGCGTCCTCATCAATAACAACAAGTCCTTTTGCAGAAGATGAACGTATGAAGTCTATAAGAGTCATTGTACGGTTAATGCTTCTCTGCTGGTCTATGAAGTCCTCAATGAAGTTGAATACCTGACCGTGTATCAGAGGATAAGCGTGAAATACATAATTGTGCTGTCCATGCCAGTATGGGCTTCTTCCTTCCTGGAGCACGTCTCCCCAAGGCGTAAGATACCTGTAATACCAGTATCTTTCTACCTTGAATTCGTATTCGATAAGAAGAATATCTTCTTCAGCTACTCCTGCCAAAGAAGCTTCCTGTATCCTTTGACGGTTTATCTGCTCTATCTTATCAACTTCATTCAATCCTACAAAACCCCAGCTTCCATCAAGCATGTCCTGATAAAAATAAGCATCACGGCTTTCAAGCTTCCATCCAAGAATAACACGGCAAAGGTCCGCATCTGAAGGAGTGTAGAAGTCTGCATATTTCTGGTTGTATCCCTGAACACCGTCAACAAATGACCTTCTCTGGAATCTGTTTTTACCGTAGATGCTTTCAAGCCATTCCCTATCACTTCTGCTTTTTGAAAAAGCAGCTACTACCGTTTCAAAGTCCATGTCAAAGATTTCACCGATACATGTTATATCCCAACCTCGGTTATCCTCTATATTCGTATTGAAGAACAGTCTTGAAGGATCCACGTTATAAACCCATGCGTCATTCATGTGTTTGTATTCGTTGTATCCGAATTCTATTCTTTGGGCAATGAATCCACCGCACTCAAGCATAGTTAATAATGAAGCATCAAGTTCTGTTATTTCGTTGAGTGACTGAGAATATTCAAGTGCTATGCTCATCATTTCACCTATTTTGGCTTCATCACGGTCTCTTACAGAGCATATAGTTTTTGTTACATTTCTTCTGAACTGACCTTCTATATTTTTGGTTATAGGAGCAATCATGTTGTTCTTCAAAGGAACCTTTCCTTGTTTCTTGATAAGTTCTCCTTCTGTTATGCTTTCTCCTGAGTCCGGGTCTGTGATATAGTCTCCCCACTGGTCACCCTTAGCGTACATAAGAGAGCGTTCCATCTTGCTTCTTGCTGTATAAAGGCTACTCCAGTACGAAGAAAACTCTTCAAGCTCATCATAAGCTGTACCTCTTGTGCGTTTTACCGTATCTTTTGTCCGGTAATCACGCGCAGGCTTTACTTTTCTGTTCAAAAATTTATTCATGATACCGTATTTTTGCAAAACTACTCTATTACTGATAATAAATGTTGATATGTTGGGTAAAGCGGCAGGAAATTAACCTGCCGCCATCGTTCTATTTCAGAGAATTAACAAGTTCTCTTCTTATCTCAACTATCATATCTTCTACCTGCTTTCTCTCTTGTCCTTCAAGTTCCTTTGCCATCTTGTAAAGTCTGTCAAGTCTGTCCTGATATGGCTTGTATCTCATATACTTTCTGAACATTTCAGAATTTACAATCTGTCTGTACTCTCCCGGATTGTTCCTGTAATTTTTCTTTACACCGTTAAGTTCGTATTTAAACTGTTCCATTTCGTCACGGAGATTGAAATATTCAGTATTTATTCCAGAGAATGCGTTTCTATCATCAACCTTATTATAGAATCTGTTTACTATTGGAACATTTCTTGCAACAAGATTTTCGTCCATTTCTCCTTCTGCCATTGATTTGGCACCATAGTAAATCGTCTTTCCTGACTGGTTAAGGAACTTGGCCATTCCTCCGAAGTATGATTCAAGAAGATTTTCTACCTTAGCCGGGTTGAAGTCGATAAAACCTTTTCTGAAATCGCTTCCTGGACCTCCACCGTTTGTAAGGTCGTTGAAGAATTTTGAAGCATCAACAAGCCATCCGGAAGTTCCCTTATATACCCTCTTCCATTCAGGATCACGTTCATTGAAAGGCGTTATTTTTGCTATTGACTTTCCGGTAAAATCCTTGTTCCATACGTATGTCTCAAATATAGGAGACAAAGCATCAGGCATAAATGTCTTGAGCCCCTCGTTTCCAGTAGGGTTCAAAGGTAATAAATCTGCAAGCTGGCTAACGGTTCCTTTTGCAATCCCTGTCGGTGTTGGCTTTTCTCTTCCAGTTGAAAGCTGGTAGGCATAATCTCCAAGTCCGTAGAATGCACGTAATTCAATAGGCAAAGGAATAGTAAAAAACTGTCCGTTTCCTGCATAAATGCAAAGGTTGTTCCTTCTTACCCATTCTGGAAGGTCATTGTAAGGATTGTCGTCACCACCTCCAAGAACATTGTAAAGGAAATCGTTTATAACCGGCATTATAACACCTGCAGCAATAAAACCTCCAATAGTTGAATAGAACCTTACTGGATTTTTCACTCTCAGCCTGTTGAAGTTGCTTAATGACTGTACAGAAGCATTGAAGAACAGGTAAAGATTTCTCATTATACCTGCAGTGATTCCAAAAAATCCTCCGGTCTTGTATCCTGCTCCTTTTTTATTGAAGTTTACGGTAACCTCTTTTGCGTCATTTACAGAATCAACTATACTTCTTCCCATCTGTCTTGATGTCATATATACTGCAAACCTTGATACATCTTCAGCCCATCTGTTAAAATCTTCAAGTCTTTCAAGTGTATAGTCTAAAGCTGCTTTTGCAGAACCTCTTTCTCCGGTTATCTTTGAAAGTTCTTTCTTGACTTTCTTCTTATATTTATCAACATCGTTAAGATGCATGTATCCAGTCTCTCCACCGTTCTTTACGAACTCCTTGAAATACATATCAGACTGTGAATTTTTACACTTACCTCTAATGCAGTCAAAAACAGTTGGAATAGCTACAAACAAGTTTTTACGGAACTTTGCAGAGTATTTTGCATCTTCCTTTATTCCTATTGCCGACATTGAAAAAATCATATCTCGAGCAAGGTTGCTCATAACAAATGCAGGGTTTCTTGTTGTGAAGTTTGCTGCAAGCCATCTGTTTGCCCTGCTTATTGAATTGAATATAGGATTCTTTTCAGCATCAGGGTTTGTAAGTCCGTTTACAGCCTGTGCCGCTCTCGGATTTCCATTTACATAAATTATATAGTCCTTACCTCCGTTCTTTACAACTACAGCATGTTGGGATATGTTATTTTTCAATATTCTGTAATCAATGTTCAGTCCTGATGATTTCTGTGTGGCAAGTCCCTTCTCTTTAAGATTCTTCATCTTTTCTTCATGGTCGCTTATCTTTTGGGAAATAACTTCTGGGGTATCATTATCATGTATTTCCGGCATTGATATGGTCCATTCATCTTTAGCCTGATCATAAACATACCATGCTTTACGCATAGTTGCTACATCTGTAGGATGATTCATTACCATATTCATGAAAGACTGCTTCATTAGATTTTTGTTACCTTGCAGTATTGCGCTTTCAGCCATGTTCCCTATTGTTGCCATAACTTCGTCAGGTACCGATTTTCTACCCTTCATTGATTTAAGTACAGAATTAAGAGGGCTTCTTTCTGAGTTTATGTACTCATACACATCTTCTGCTGTCTTTTCATTCCATCCTCTTAAAGGTACGTAATACATGAACATTTTGCTGACGTTAGCAAAATGGTCTTTATCCATCATTCCGCTCTCGTATGTCTTTTTAAGAGTCTCCTTTGTAGCCCTGTTTGTTTTATCCCAAAGTACGGAAGTGTCATACTTTGATTCAAAGTCTTTGACATATTCAAGTGCGTCATTCTGGAAGTCTGTATGTTCCTCGTTATCAATGCTTGTAAGGATTGCTTCTGTAGCTGAGAAATCACCTACTTCTCCTATATAGTCAGATAAAGCTTTCAGGTATTCATATCCTGAATACATATTCCTGAGCCTGTCTCTTTCCATTATAAAATCATCTGCAAACTGCTGGGCATCGTTAGGGTTTGTATTAATAATCTCATTAAGCTTTTCTCGGAATGTCATTTCCACATTACGCTCTATTCCATGTGCAAGCATCATGTATCTCTCAATTTCCTTATGGCTTAAACCGTAATTTTTCATCATCTTTCCCTCAGCTTCCAGCATCGGCTTGAAGAATTTTTCGTAATACTCTTCAGCTTCGGCAGTGTTTTTTGAACTCAACTGATTCTCTGCTTTGTATGCGTCCTCGAATGACTTAATAGGTTTACCTGAAATATTTGCTATAACTTCCTGAAGGTTTTTCAATGCGAGCATACTGTCCTGATATGCTTCACGTGCTTTATACTTCCATCCTTTAAGTGAGTTTTCGTACTCTTCCCGGCTACCGTCTGATTCTCCTTCACGGAAATAATTTCCTACACCCATGTTGTATTGCATTGCCACATCAATTGCCAAATCTATCGGTCTGTTTTTGTCAAGATTCTGTGCGCTTCTCCAGAGAATATATTTCAATTCGTTGTCATTGATTTGGATATTAACACCAATTCTTCTAAGAAGATTCTTGAAAGCCTGCTTTATACGCTCCCATGTAGATACGTCACCCCCACTCTCGGCCATTCTTGCAAGATATTCTTCAGTGGCTACGCGTGAATCATAACCATATTTCGGAAGAGTTCCGACAATCTTATTTCTTATCTCTTTGGATACGTTTCTAAATACTTCATCCAGGAAATCATCCATTCTTTCATCACCCACAAGTTTTCTAAGTCCGTAATGGGAAACTCCTTCATGAAGAATTGTCTGCTTTACGTCCTCAATACCTGATGCGTTAGGAAGATATACGTAAACCTTACCTTCCGAAACAGAGAACCATCCTTTTATTTTTCTTCCGCTTTCAATAGCTGATTTTACTGACGGATCTGAAATCTGTTCAGTAGATGTTACTACCTGAAGTGGAACATTAAGTTTTTCTGCAAAACTGTAGGCTTCATTCTCATTGTAATCAATGCCAGATTTTACAGAACTTACTTCTCGATAAAGATTATCAGGCAATTCACCTCTTTCTGTTATTACGTTTACCTTGTCACTCATTTTTAAGTCGTTCATGTTTTCCTTGAACCAATCAAGAACTTTCTTTCCTTCTTCAGCTTCTTCAAAACCTTCGTTGAACTCAATGTATGAATTAAGATTGTCTATAATATCCTGCTTGTCTATTTCACTGTCATTGTCTCTAATAATATCTTTTATAAGTTCTGGTACTTCTTCGCTGTTTTCTACATTCTTACCTTTATAAAGAGGTTCGCTGTACCCCCAATACACTTCATAATCTGCATCTGGATCTTTTCTTACATCAACATAAGGATAGCGGCTTATATCCTCTCCCTGGAACCGCATCATAAGTTCCTGAATAAAAGGATCTACTATAGAACGAGGAGCGTCTTCTTCTCTAAACCTAACATCGGATGCGTTTTCAAGCTTTGCTTTCTTTGATACGGTAACACCCATCTTGCTTAGCCTGTCAAGTGCTTCAGGAAGATTATCAGAAGATATGTCTGCAACCATATAATTCCCTCTTGTCGTAAACTCCTTGTTGTCTGCAAGAGAACGCAGCTTGTTATCCTCAAAGAATTCACCTCCCTGCTTTTTTGACCTTGGTACCTTTAAAGCGTAACCTGTTCTCCATCCCGTATTTCTTTCTACAACTACTCTCTTATCCTCGCTAACTACCGTTTCTCCCTGCTGTATCTGAATCAGACGGCTACTAATAGGAGCACTTGTAGTAAGATTTTCAGGTTTAAAGCTGTCTGAAAGAAGTATTCCCTGCTTTGTATCACCTTCAATGGTCGAGTACGAAACAAGATAACCTTTTACGTTTACAGACTTCTTCGTATCAACGAGTGCCTGAAGAAGGTTTCCGGTAACAACATAAGATTTCTTCCTCGTCTGCGTAGGTACATGGGAATCCCATGAATCAACATTAAGGTCTTTAAGGAAGGTAGGCTGCATCATAGTGTTCATTCTTATTGAATCAAACGCCTTTTCCTGATTAAGAGGTATTTCTACCTTTCTCCTTCCGTCAAGCGTGGCAAACACGGCAGTAGAAGAACTTGGAGAGTAGTCTTTGCTGAACTTGAATCCCAAGAACATTCCTCTGCTTGGAGCAATTGTAGCCATAGCTTCGTCAAGATTGAAAGGAATTACAAGAGGTTTCATTGGCGTAAATGAGTTTATATGTTTGAGAATATTATCCCTTCTTTCCTGAATAACATTTCTCTGTTTGATAAAGCTTTCATTTGCCTTTTTCATTATATCCTCTACAACCACATCTGACATCTTTTCTATTTCCTCATCGGTAAATTCATTTTTACCGTTCTCTCGTGCTTCCTTTGACTTGGCTATATAGTTCTTTTTTGCTTTTTCAGCACGTTCTTCTGCGCTTCGTGAAAGCCTTTTCTTCAATGACTCAATCTTTTCATCATACAATGAGTTCATTTCCTTAATCTTCTCCTCCTTCCAATCGTCAAAGTTTTCTCCTGAAGTCATTCTTTTTACAGTTGATCTGATTTCTTCTGCCTTCATAGGCTTTTTAAGAACATCAACTTCAACTTCTTCAAGATACGTGTTGTCTGCAAATGCGTTTCCGCTGTTTGGTTCTGTACCCGGCTTCCATATCTTTTTGCTGATAGTCTTTGCCTTTAACGGCATAGTGGTAATTTCAAGGTCATTCTCTCCTGCATCGTTAAGAAGCTGTATCTTCACGCTATACGCATCAGTGATTTCCTTGAATACTTCCTCCTGCTCTTTTACCGGAAGGAATGGAAGGTATCTGGCTATCTTTGCTGCGCATCCTTCTTTTTTAGCTCCGCTTGCATCGTCAGTATTTGATTCTTCTCCACTTTCAGAAAGCATGTTAAGAGGGTCTCCAAGCTTTTCAGACAGTTCAGGATGCTCAATCATATACTGCCATGTTACTTCATCACCGTATTTGTTAAGATAATCAACAACTTCCATTTCATTGAACTTAGATTTTTGTGACGATGTGGTGTTTGCATCAAGCGATTTAAGTTTTGCCTTGAACATCATCTGCAATCTCTGTTCTGCAGGAATTGAAGACATGATATATTCGTATTTTCCCCTGAACTTCTGTCCGGTTCTGTCTATACGACCTCTCATTTGAACTTCATCGTTAATATCACTCTGGAACTGAGCAAATACCATTACACGCTGACGCTGGTCCTCAAATTTTGGAGAAGCATGTAGAGATATACCGGTACTTCCGGACTTGTTTACCATCAGTACATCAAGTTGGCCGTTGTTGAAATCACGAGCGGCAGACTTCTTGTCACGGTCCTTACGGTTCTGTATGATATACTTGCCGTTTTCGTCCTGAACCATTTCAAGTGTTCTTCCGGTTATCTCACCGACCTTATATCCTGCATTCTGAATCTTAATCTTTATGGCATCCATAGGACTTATAGGAAGGTCTGCTGAGAGGTGTTCAATCTTACTCTTGATTTCGTAATACCTGTTTTGACCTGCTTCTGAAAGGTCATTAACCGTGAAGGACTTGTTTACCTTTTCTCCTTTCAGGTTGGTTTCAGTATATCTCATAACACCGTCAAGAGCACGCATGAGTGTAGCTGAGAAGTTTGACACCTTATCCATAGGTGTGTATTTAGGTGCATCATCAAGAAAACCTTCCATTGTATTGGTAAATGATATTACAGGCTTAAATCCATTTTTAAGGTTTTCTATAACTCTGTTGGCTACTGCATCTGCTTTAAGAGAAAATAAAAGCTGATTGACAAGATTGTACATCTTGCTGGCAAACGGAGTGTTTGTAACACCCAACTCTGACGTTCCCTGCTGAAGATTTGAATATCCTCCCTCTTCAGACAATTCTTCTGAGATTCCCTGTACAATAGGTGTAATATAGTCCTTCTGGAATGCGCGAATATCACTGAATATAGAAGATACTTCGTCAAACTGTTTTCTCTGAACGGCATCTTCCTCTTCGCTTACCTGCATCCAGTCAATTGTTACACCTTGGAAACTTCTTTCCCTTCGAATCATCTGCCCTGACTGAACAAGCTGCTTTGACATGATTTCCTGCAATGTTACACCTCCCTGAGAGATTGCTTCAATCATATCCTGCGGAGATATTCCCGACTTTGACAGGTCTGTCTTCATTGCATATATAGGCATGTTGTCAGCACGTTTGGCGAATGTAGCTGAAAGGAATGTTACACCCTTCACTTCTGGCATTATGTACTGCATGTACATGGAACCTCCACCGCTTCCACCGGCTGTGTGGCTTTCGTCAAGAATCATTATATTCCCTTTTGAAAGAGCCTGAATCACATCACGCCTTTCCTGACCGCTTCTGTCAGCTGCAGAAGGTGACTTCTTTTTGTAACTCTTATCCTTCTGCTGAATTCCGTCTTCTTTGGCTTCATACTCTTTCGTTCCGTTGTTTATCTGAGAATAGGTGGTTATTACATAATCATATTCTTCAGGAAGTTTTCCGTTTCTGAGAATGTAGTCGAACACTCTTCTCCTTTCCTTTTCGGATGGTAATTTGTGTACTACATTTCCTGCTGCATCCGTTATGGCTGCATTTTTCGGGTCGGATGCTATGATAAAAGGACGAAGTTCACCGCTTCCTATATCTGCAAGGTCTCTATAGTTATCTGAGAAAAGTGCAGGTTTCTGGGTAAAATAAATTGGATTGTATCCTTTTCTAACCGCGTACCTGATAAGTGCAGCACCTTGCCGGCCTTTTCCTACACCGGTCATATCACCGATAATAAATCCATTTCCCTTGTTCATCTGATTTATTGCAAGGGAAACAGAATCAATCTGTTCTGCGGCCAGATAACTGAACAATTCATCCTTGCTTGAATATCCAAGCTGGTCAACCAAGAACTGGTCTACATCACCAATGTTAGCTAATGAATCAGCAAGTACCTGTGCCTGGTTTGCAGGTACCACTGACATAAGTGTACCGGACTGGCTTCTGTTTGGATATGGTACTTTTTCATCAGTAAGGTTTACTGATAGTCTGGTTCTACCGGTATTATCTCCTGAATCAGTTCTGACAGATTCATTTGCACCGATTCTTCCGGTATCTGTTCCTCCGTCAGTTCCTCTTTGCTCCTGAACAGGTTCAACGCTTCCTGCATCTGATCTGTTTCCATTATCCATGATGCCAGAAGCATCTTCTGTTTTTCGTCCTTCAGGTTTTCGCTGTTTGGATACGGAAGCATTTTCGGTGCTTCCCATGTCATTGTCAGCCCTGACTCCCTTGTCTGCTTGTACGGATTCTCTCCTTCCTCCAGACTTTGCTCTATCGCTGACATTATTGTCTGTTCCACTTCCTTTTTTGTCAGTGGTCCGGGTTTCTCCTTCTGTACCGTCAAAGAGATTCCCCATTTGCTGTAACGAACGTATATCATTTTGTATTCTGTTATATAATTCTTCAAAGCTATTTACCTGCTCTGCTCTTGCCTTACTCTTTACGGGTGGCGCAATCAGCTTGAACGGACCTTTATTTCTTCCGTTTATAAGGATAATACGTACATCGTACTTCGTTCCGTTTCTCTTGTACATATCACCGTTAAGGTTGATTACATCTACCACATTATAGTGCGAGTAAAGATAAGCAAAAAGTCTCATATCTTTGCTCTGCATTGCGCCATTATCACGGTAAGACGTGTTTCCACCAATGACTATTGCAGCCCTTCCATTATCTTTCATTGATTCGAGTGCGTTTATAGCCATCAGTCCTTCGAGTGAGCTTATCTTAATCTGTCCTTCGTCAAATTCTCTTGCGGTTGTTGAACCGAACGGAGGATTTGTAAGCACGGCATCAACTTCACCCGAAAAAGGAACAAGTGCATCCTGATTTGTTACTTTCCCATATCCGAGGGTGCGAAGATTTTCAAGCCTTCTTTCGTCTATATCGTTTACATGTACGATAGCGGAAGGGAATGTGATTGTGAGCGCACCATTCCCGGCTGACGGCTCCAATACGCTTTCAATCGTCTTTCCAGACTGAACGAACTGTCCCATAACATAACCGAAAGGAGTAGGTGTACTGTACTGCTGACGTTCGAATCTTGTGCTGTCTCTTGCGTTTAGTAGCGGCTGTACGTTGTACATTGAAAGAATCAGGTCGTATCCGAACTTCTGCTTTCCGCTGTTTATATACTTTAATGCTACATTTCTTGTCTCATTTGTCATTGCAAGTTCTACAAGTTCCTGCATATCTGTAGCAGACATATCAGAAAGTGTGCTGTATCCTTCAAGAATCTTCTTAACATCTTTCATGCTAAGCGGTGTAACTTCGTTACCTTCAACGGATGATAACGCCCTTTCGCGGATGATTGTTCCAATCTGTTTAACAGCTTCTATTTCCTGAGATGATCTGTCCTTATATTCTGACGAATCACCGGCAAGTTCTTCTGACGATTTTGGTGTGTTGTATCTGATTGTTGCATCCAAATCAACATCTTCAGGCATAATGTTTATAAGTTCTCCTTTATAAGAAGCATACATGCTGCTTACATGAGGTTTTGAGAACTGAGTTGCGCTTACCTGCTCTCCAGAGTGCATAACAACTGAAAGCAATACATTTCTTCCATCTTTCAACACTACACGCATACCTGAATTAAGCGAATCCAGATAATCAAGTTCTGAAAGCTGATTGTTTACTTCATCTATCTTATTTTCTATCTGTTCTACCACTTCGTCTACTTCTTCCTCAGTTCCTGCTTCTTCAATTCTGCTTTCTGCCTTGCTTGCAAAAGTTTCAGCTTCTCCTGTAACAGTTTCTTTGTCTGTTTCTGTCTGTTCATCTTCTTCAAGTTTTATGTTATTAATATCTGTCGACCTTACTTCTTCGTATGGAGTCATTTCACTTTCGTATGATTCCATTCCAGGGAAGTCACGTACTGCATTATAGAAAAGTTTAAGATAAGGCCTTACGTTGTCTCCCATATCAGAAATCATCCGTTTTGCAAAATCAACGAATTTGCGGGCTCCGGCTTCTACATGGTATGCTGCCATTTCTGCACCTATCTGCAAGAGTTCCGGATCGTAGCCGGCATTCAGGTTGTTAAGTTTGCTTCTAAGCCTTTTTCTTAACTCCTCGTATCTTTCTGTTGATACAACTTTGTTCTGTGATCCGTATTCCTTCTTCTGCTCTCTTTCAGCTACCCTCTTTGCATAATCAAGTACACCTTCATCCGGACGGATTCCATCTTCCTCTTTCTGTGTCTCTCCTTTCACGTTCTTATACTCCGAAAAAGGTTTTGTTTTTCTGCGGGAAGAATTAACCCACTTCTTAAACTCTTCTTTGGACACACGTGTTATGTTTCCTAACCCGGTCCAGTCTTTTGAATAGTTAGCCATGTATGCACGTTTTGCTGCAAGTGCTGATTTAAACCCATACATAACCTTGTGTTCGTCAAATGTACCATCAGGATTTACCTGATCAATAACAAACACATCACCGCTTTCAGGGTTATCTGAAAGGAATACATCAATGTGGTCACCATCTACACCTTCTGTACCACGGATATAGCCGTAATCATTGTTCATGGTTACGCTCCACTTATTTCCGTCCTTGTCGGTACCGCTTCTTTCGCTTCCTTTAGGGTTTTCGATGGTAATATTGTAACCGTCTATTGTGATGTGTCCTTTACGGTAATTACCGGCTTCTTTTTGTGCTTCGGTAGGATTCTGTTCTACTTCCTGGCGTGCGGTTTCGATGGAAGATTGGAAGTCTGTCTTGTTTTCAGAAACTATGCTATTTGCGAAGTTTACGGCTTCATCTTCCGTATTAAATATAAATCCACCCTTACCGAAAGAAGAATAATATCCTCCGGCTTCCTTCGCTTTCTTCTTTGCTGCAAGGAAATCTTCACGTTCCATGCGTTTTGTGAAGTTTACTGCATAGATGTCTTTATTCTCTTTCTTGTGGTATCTTTTCTCAACATTAAATCCTGAATCTTTTGGTATTTCTTCCTCATACGGTGAAAGGCTGTCTATCTTAGTAGATATTGAAGGCAATTTCTTGTTATCCAAATTTTCTATTGTGGTATACTTTTCACCGTCTTTTGTTTCGGTAAACAATACCTCGTACTTTCCGTTTCCGTTGAATGATACTATATCACCCTTCTTTACAGTTTTATTTTTGTTTTGCACTTCTTCCCAATTACCGCTAGTTAATGCGTTAGCAAGTTCTGCAATAAAAACATTTTTTTTCTGTACTTCTCCATCAATATTATAAGTTACTCCATGAAGTTTTTTTCTTTCATCCCAATTTGTTTTATAATTTTCAATGGTCATATAATCACCATTTTTTGACTGGAATGTTTTTCCAACTGCATCACGAACAATTTGTAAATCTCTTTTAGAAACTTGTTCGCTCATCAAATCAATATTCGGATTTAATTCTCCTTCTGATTCAGGTACCACGCCACCGCTTTCGCCATCAGTTTGATTTGCTTGCTCCGGTTGTTCATTGACTTTTGTATCTGTTCCTTCGTTATTACCCCGGCCTTCTGGCAGAAGTTCATCGCCTTGTTCACCGTCTGTTTGTCCTTCAGTGCTTCCTGCACTTTCTGTTTCATTTCCTCTTGATTCATTTTCTGATATGATTTGTTCGTTAAACTTTTCAAATATAGCATTTAAATCTTCATCCGAAACGGAAGAATACATGTTGTCAAGTTCTTCTTCTACGTAATCAACGTATGAAATCCACTCTTCAACTGTCATATTGTTCTGAGAAGCTTCCCATTCAAGAGCCTGCTGTTCCATGTAGTCCTCATAACCAGGTGCGCTTTCTTCAATGTCTGTTCCGTGCATTGATTTTGCAGCCTCCCACATCTTGGAAGGCGTGCCATACTGCTGGAATGATTCGAGTATCATGTTGAACACATCCTGATCCGTTACCATTCCCTGCAATGTCTCCGGCATATCAGCGTGAATCTGCTCTGCTGCCGCTTCCGGTGTCATACCGTCAGAAGACAACGCCCAAATCATCCTGCGTCTTTCTTCCGGAGATGATGCAAGACCTAGGTGTGAACCCAACCCCTGCGTTTCTCCTGAATCATTCCATTTGAATGTTACGCGTCCGGTTGCAATCTCACGCAATACGTGTTCCATAGGAGTGTTGGCAGTTCCCATATCATTATCTTCGTTCACGTATCTTACCCTCTTACGAGGTTCCTTACGTTCGTATACTCCTGAATCTATCTTCTTCTGGACTTCCTGCTGTGCAGACTGCTGCTGTTCAGCCGTCATTCCTGAAAGTCTCTGCTGATTTGCATCAGATTCTTCCTTTGCCTGCTCAATGATTCCACCTGGGCGTTTTGATTCAATATCATTGGCAACGCTGTTCCAGTATGCTATCTTATCGTTGATAGACTGAATGTTTGCCTTCTTCTGCTGCTTAAGACGTACAATCTCCTGAATTGTATTACCTGTCGTCTTTGCCTTATCAGCTTTTTTAAGTTCTTCCTGATAATGGTTAATCATTTGCGTGGCTGTATCCTTAGCATCGTCCACGTTTTCGCTTATCTCAATTAGTGCGGATGATGTATCCTGATATGGTGCTGATTCGAAGTCATGTTCACCGTTTTCATTAACCGGTATCCTTGATATTGCAGTCTGAGGTTCAGTTTGTACCTGCTGCTGTTCAGGCTGTGTTACATCTTCACTCTGAGCAAATTGTTCTTGTGAAGTTTGTTCTTCCTGAATTGCAGGTGTCATTTCGGTTCTTATATGTTCTTCGGTTAGAAGCTTAAACTGAACAGGATTTCCTTCTTCATCCAAAGCGCTTACTACATATCCGTCCGGCGATTTTTGTGTTACGGAATAAGTTACGCCATCACTCTGGAATGTGGTTCCCAATTCGATTGGTTGAACGCTCTGTTCAGGCTGCATAATTTGAGCTTCTTCATTCTGGATGAATTCTTGTTCCGCATCTTCTCCTGCCTGATATGCAAGTTCATCAGCCGGTGTATCGTCAACAAGGCTTTCGAACATGGATATTGGAGCCATCTTTACCTTTCCATCCTCGCTAAGATAATATATTGTATTGTCGGAGCTATCCTTATCTACATTCCCTTCTGCATCAAAAACTATATTACCTCGCAAGATATTTACCGGATTCTGGCTTAAACCTGACTTCACCCTCATTACGGTGCCGGTTGTTGCGTTTGTCATTCTTTCAACTTGCGACTCAGCTTCCTTTCTTGCATCATACGCCTGATTCTGCACCCAGTAAGTATAATTAAGATAATCATCATAGGCATTCTTGTATTCAACAATCTTTTGAACTGTTTCTGCATCATACAATTCCGACAAGGCACTCTCACCTTCCTGATTCAATATGGACACAGCAGAGTTAAGTTCCTCTTCTCCTATTCCAATATTGTTTCTTGCTTCATTAAGATTAGATATAATGAAGCGTTTGTTCTGAATCATTTCTTCAGGTGCAAACTGCTTGTCTGCTTCCTGCAATGTCTGTTCCTGAAGGACAGAAGAAATGTAGTTTATGGCCTTTTTCTTTATGTCAGGCCGCATATTGCTTGACAGAACTTCCTTCACCATTCCGCGTGCTGTCTCTATATCGGCATCCTGCAATGCTTCCCTTACTCCGGACCAGTCCTCTCCCATCGTGTCGCGCATCTGATTCTCAAACTCACGCATGTTTCTGTAGTTCCTGTATTTCTCACGAAGGTATCCACCGGTTCCGGCCGCGCCAAAAAGTGCTGACATTGGAGCAACTCCAAGGAATGTGTCTATATTATTGTCAAGGTCAACAAGCTGCTCAGGTGTCATATCTCCTATTGCTGTAGATACAAGGTTGTTCACTACCTCTTCTCCGTATTCACCTATAGGATCCGCAATCTTAGCACGTCTGGCAATTTCCTGAACCTGCTTGAATCCGTTGCTGTTAATGATGGATGAATAAGCCTTTCCAACAGAAACTGGAATTATCTTCCCAAGGCGGTTTGCACCGGTCACCTTACCAACCCAACCAAGCATAGGAGCAAAGTATTCTCCAAGAAGCTCGCTTCCGGTCTCTGCCGCTGTTGATACAACAGACTTTCCTATTGCTTCTGCCCCAGTCTGCACATTATCCCTTCCTGCGTATGATACAGTACCATCCTGTTCCGGAGAAACCTGAACATCACCAAGTCCTCTTCTCTGATAGTCTGCTGCTACACGCGCACCGCCAAATGTAGCTGTATGAGCTGCCACATCACCAAACCCGGCTGCTGTCCTTGCGGCTCCTTTTGCCAGTCCGGTTGTCGCACGTCCAAGTCCCATCTTTGCAGCTTTTTCGGTTGCATACTTGACAAGAGCCTTTGATGCAGGTTTCGTAACGGCCTGAATTGTTCCCATTCCGGCAATCATGTCAAGCATGAATGGGAGTGATTCTGCTGTCACTCCTCCGGCCTTGTATCCTCTTCCAAGGTCTCCTGAATAATACATCTGTGTAGCCGCATTGGTAACAAGAGCCTGCATAAGAGCATCTTCAGACGGTGAGAGCTCTTCTCCACGGTCTACTTTGTCCATAACCTTCTTAGCGGCAGAGTAGTTCTTAAGGTCCTGCAATCCCATTGCCCATCCGTCCAGCGGTGCATCATTAAATCCGCGTGCGAATCCGGAAAAGAAATTTGTATTGCCTTTCTTTTTCGCTTCGTTGGTTATATTTTGAGCCTGTTCTATAAGAGTTGATGCGTATTCAAGCTGCTTGTCAGCATCGTTCTGCTCACCGGAAAGGTAAGCCTGTGACATGGTTGAGAATATTCCACCTCCACCGGCAGACTTAACCCTCTGTTGCCTTTCCTTAACTCTCTGCTGTCGTGCGCTGTTGATAAGCTGCCTTACGCTGTCAATCTGTTCCTGATTCTTTGGCTTGAATACGTGTTCAAGTTCCTGCTGTTTCATGTACGGATCATTGGCCGAACGTTCAGCAAGCTGTATTCTCTGCTGTTCGTCCTGAACAATCCTTCCAGGAATATCGGCAGGCTTCTCTGCTGACATCGTATTTTGCGGAAGAGGAAGAGTAGAAAGGTCATTTCCACGGCTTCTGAAATAATCAGGTATGTTATTCAGTATTCTTTCTTTTGTTTCAGCCCTCTGAGGATAAGAAGATGACTGAACAGTAGTTACAACATTACCAGATTCTTCTTTTACAGTAGGAATATTGGATTCTTTTTGAACTTCTCCAGATATTCCGCTAACGAAGTTTTCATACGTGTCATTGAATCCGGTTTTGTCTCTCAGAACTTCATACACTTTCTTTCTCGCATCTTCACCTGTAGTCATGTCGTTGTCAAAATCCTCATAACTATCCATGAATCCTGTTTTGTTCTTAAGAATGTCGTATATCTTCTTTCTTGTGTCTGCGCTCATTATTCAATATCTTTTAGTGACCAACCGTTGTTATTGTTATCTCTAAGTGACCATCCTTGTTGTCTGTCGTGAACAGGCCTTTTATCGTCTGTTGCGGTAAGAATAGCTTCTCTCATATCATCAATTGTCATTCCTTTCTTTGTCGGATCATTGAATTGCTGGGGGAAATATCCTATTCTTACACCTTCATTGTACATTCTTGCCACGTCTGTATCTTTGTTTAGGTCGTAAGTGACTGCACCGTCATGGCCAAACTTCATCTTAGGATACTTCTTTTTCTTTCCTGATGAACCTGCATTACCGTTTCTCTTGGCTATCTCTCCTTGCCTATACTTTTCAAGTTCCATAGACGCTTCATTGTCTATAATAGTACGCCCTGTAGCAGCTCCCTGATTGTACTCTGCAAGTTCCATGTCATGCTTATGTTTTAATTCTTCTAATTCTTTTTCTGTTTTAGCCTTGTTTGCAGCTTTAGTTAAATCTGCAGCAGTCTGCTTGTCTATAAGACCAGCCTTAAGATTAGCCTGAATCTCTGCAAGCTCCCTGTCTCGTTTAAACTTAAGATTTATCTTATCCTGTTCTGCTTTTGCGGCTCTTTCTGCACGAGCTGTAGAAAGATTGTAGTTAAGCAATGCGTCGTTGTAAGAATCCCTCAGTCTGTCAATAGCCTGATTGTATTGCTGGGTATTGCTCTTAATCGGACTGAACATTCTGGCACCGGCAGCCGAAGAAACTGTTTGTCCGAAGAGATTTGCAAGATTCCCCCAAAACTCAGCGGCCCTCTGTCTTTTAAGCGAATCTTCGCTCTCCTGGTACCTTTCTCTTAGTAACGCTGTAAACACATCATCAGGAGTTGTAGGCTTCTTCTCTGTCTGTTCCTGCATTGCCTGATTGGTTGCAGCTCTAACCTGTTCTGCAGAAGAAACGGGTATAACAGGCTGTTCAACCTTGGTTTTATCAGGTTTTACGCCCTGATTGCTTCGTGAGAATTGAAAATTTAAAAAAGATTCGGGAGATTGTCCGTAATTTTCGAATTCAGGAAGCCTTGAAGTGTCTACAGACGGATTTTTCTTGATAAAATCGAAAAGTCCCATCATTTACCCCCTTTCTTCTTTCCCCATTCCTGCATGGAAAGAGCACTACCTATAAGTCCTAGTCCGTTACTCATAAGCTGGGCACCACCCTGCTCGTTCGCAGAAGACTGACCTAGTCTTGCCTGAAAGATGTTGTTCTGGTTCTGCTGGTCTATAGCTTCAACTTGCGCCTTTCTGGCTGTAGCCTGAGCTGCAAGGCCGGTTGCCGTTTCGTCCAGAATCTCATTGTTTGCCTGCTGTTGTGCTATTGCAGCTTCAGGAGTTGCACCGGTCACAACTGCAGTTGCCCTTGCTTCCTGATTCTGCTTTTTCAACGTGTTTTCCACTCTCTTCATGGCCGCCTGGGCTTCGGTAGAATTCATGTAATTCTGATAGTAGTTCCTGTTATACCATGCATTGTTCTTAGACTCCTGCTCGTTAATGAGCCTTTGTTGTTCCTTTGCCGCCTTGGCAGACTTGATTCCTCCGGCTATTCCGGATGCAAGTCCGCCTACGGCTCCTAATATAGCTCCAATCATACGCGTATAATTTATTTTGTGTCACACTGACAAAGTAAGCTAATTATCAGTATCATAAGTTGCGTAATTTGGTAATTGTAATTCTACACAAAGTTACAAACCTTGTAACTTCTTGTAACTTCGTATATCTTTGGGAATTAGAACATTATAAGCACTTATAAATGTTAAAAGTTACAAAATACATCATTTTTGTAACTGAGTTACAATATTAGTTACAGTTATGGGCGAAGAGAAGAAGATTGCAAGAAGGAGCAGGGCAAAAAAAGTGAAGGAAATAGAGCACTCTGTTAAGCTGAATTACACTGATGAAGACCGTATTAAGGTTGTGCGGATGCTGATTGACAGCGGTATGAACTATTCAATAATGCACAAGAAGACAGGTATCAATACCAACACGATAAAGCAGTGGTATTACCGGTACAAGGGAGACATAGAATCAGCAAGTTCTACTCTTATCGCAGAGAAGGTAGAGATTGACTTCGCACGCGCCAAGCTTGAATTCCTTCAGAACCATTTCCATAAAATTAACTCACTTGCTGACATTGCCATCAACAGGGCGATTGTTCTTTGTGATACTGAGACTGACATTAACAAGATAACCAAGTTGCTTGAAGTGATATCCAACCTTGTTGTGAAGTTCAACGAATCCAGCCAGGAACAGCAACAGAATTCAGGAACCACTATCAATCTGATTAAAGACAGCGTTTTACAGCTTAATCAGCTGAAGGAAGAACAGAGAAAAAAGATAATCGAGGTATCAGAAAATGAATAATTACTATATTTGCAAAGTAAAAGCGTAGAAGACTTTTGTTTAAACAAACAGCCCCGACCAGATTCACATCAGGAAGGGGCTTTATTTTCACATCATATTCATTAATGACATGCTTCTAAGCTCAACGAAGTCCTTGTAAAGTTCCGGCCTTATCACATAATCGCACACTCTCTTAATGCAGATGCTTGCCTGCCGGCTTCTTATCTTCGTGTAATACCTGATTACACCTTTGGATCTGTCGCTGTGGCCAAGACAGTAGTTAATAACGCTGTCAGGCATGCAGATGTCGCTGGCAAACTGAGCAAAGCACTTTCGCGCAGAATAGAATACCACTCTTTCCTTTATGCCAAGTTCTTCTGCAAGGTCTGTTATCGCATAAGATACGTATTGTGAGAAATTGTGATAGGTGAAATTGTATCCAAAATCAAGTTTCCCATTAGGCTTCATCCATTCTCCTGTATACCTGTCAATACCTTCAGGCATTTCAAATGCAATTACGTTTTCCTGCTGTGTTCTTCCGGCAGACTTTGTACGGACGTATCTTACTTCCTTGTCGCGGAAATCAACATTCATTATGTCTATTAGGTTCATTCCTCCCAGCATGAAGGAAATCATGAACAGGTCTCTGGCCATCTTCTTTTTCTTCGTGTCAGGGCTTGAATTCATTATTCTAAGGAACGATTCAAGGCTGAGTGTAACTTCCCTGACTGGTGAAGGAGATATTCTTACGGATGAAAAAGGATGAACGCTATATGATACCATCTGGTCTGATATTGCCTTGTTCACAATAACCTTAATGTGGCTTAGAATTGTGTTGATATAAGTCTGTGTCTTTCCTGACCTTCTAAGGTATTCAGAAAAGGATTTTACGAGAACAGGCGTAATATCTTCCATATCAATATCTCCCCTGCAGTAATCACAGAAGTATCTTGAAGAGCGTTCTATAAGCTTTGCATAAGAATTCCTTCCTTCTGACATAAGATAACTCACATACTCCCCGGATATTCCATTGAATGTTACTTCTTCCCCATCCGGTCCTGACTTGATAATATCTCTAAGCTGCTCGCATGTGTACAAATCAGTGTTCTTGACATTATCGAGACGCTCCTCGTAAATATCAAGCATATTCCTTAACTTCTTGTTAAGCTCACAGGCATCCGGGTGCCTTACTATCTTACCGTTCTTTAGCTGTCCTGGTTCGTTAAGAATGATTTTTGTGACGATGTAAGAAGTTACAGACTTGTGCCGGACCGCAATCCTCAGTTTGTGCGTTCCGTTTTTAAGCACTCTTTCTTTGATGATAACAGGATTGATTGTTGCCATAGTTGTGTCCTCCGACAAGGAAAATCCAGCGTTACTTTTTCAGGTACTTTTTTCCTTCCAAAAGTGGAAGAATTTTCCTTTTTTTTAATGGCATCCTGATTGTTTTGATTCGTATAGAGAAAATCAAATATCTGTATTTCAGGCTTTTATGAGAAGAGCCGAAAGCGGGACTCGAACCCGCGACTTACTCATTACGAATGAGTTACTCTACCAACTGAGTTATTTCGGCAACGTGTTTCGTTGAAAACGGTTGCAAAATTACTCTTTTCTTGAAACCTGCCAAATAAAAAAGAGATTTTTTTCCGAAAAACTACATTTTTCCGGCCCGTACAACCCGTTTCCGTTACATCACAAGAGCATTTGACACATTATTACGTGTAATTTGTACAATAGTCCCTTGTCTGCCTTCTGCCGATTTTCTACTTTTACCCGCAAAATGAAACATTACACTACCATGAAAAAGAAACTGATAATTTCACTGCTGGCACTGGCTTCGCTGGGAGCCGGAGCACAAAACTTGCAAAAGGGAGACTACGGATACTTGTACTGCCACATGAGCGGACGAGGAGAATGGACGGCCTACGCCCTGAGCCGTGACGGCGTACACTTTCACGACCTGATTGATGGCGACCCCGTATACAATGTAGAAGAAATGTCAAAAATAGAGGGAGGAGCACGCGATGCCTTTATCTGCCGTACGTCCGACGGAAAGGGCTACCTGATGGTGACTACCGACATGAGCAACGCCAAGAGCCGCTCGTGGTTCAACTACGGCATCAACCTGCTGAAAAGTGACGACCTGATTCACTGGACTTCTACCACCTTCGACTTCCGCCAGGGCCCGGACATTTTCTGTGACCCTCAGTCGCCCGACGTCTATAAGGACTACAGCACCATCAAACGCGTATGGGCACCGCAAATTTTCTGGGACCCTTCGTACGTATGGGCCGATGGCACGAAGGGCGGATACATGATATACTATTCACTGCTTAATCCGGCAGAAGACCAGTACGACCGCGTGTTCTATTCCTATGCCGACGCCACCTTTACACGTCTCACTAAACCCCGCCTGCTGGTGGACTGGGGATATGCTACCATCGATGCCGACATTAACTATGTGCCGGCCGACGGACTCTATCACATGCTCATCAAGAAAGAAGGAGGTACACCCGGCATCTTTGCCGCTACAGCTACAAAACTGACCGGTCCTTATAAAATAAAAGATGAAAACGACTATGTGAAGTTTGAAGGCAACAAAAAGTGTGAGGGCTGCTCTGCCTTCCAGTTGGTGGGCGACTCTACCTGGCGCGTGGCCTACATCGAATACTCCTCCAAGCCCAAAAGATATCGCATCTGCCAGGCCGATGAAAAACTCGCCAACTTCCACTCCCCCGTCACCATGGAGGGCGTGAAACATCCGCAGCACGGCTCGTTCATGCGACTCACCGAAGAAGAATACAAGCGCCTGCAAGAGTGGTCGGACAGCATCATGCGCGAAAGAGCCGCCCGAAACAGCGGAGAAAAGAAATAAAAAGAGGAAAATGAAATATTTTTGTAAAAACTTTTGGCAAACATCCTTTCATTTGAGCAGAAAACATTATCTTTGCACTCCGAATTATGACGTGACAAAAGAGTTTGATGTATTACTGTATAACACATAGTAAAAAGAATAAGCGCACATTCGGAGTTCCGGCGGAATGGACAAATGCCGGAAGCTATTTCTTTTTTCTTTTATGTCACTTATTTCCTGAATATTTAAGATTTCCTATTTTTTCAAACACCCGGAACTGCTTTTCGGCAAGTCCGGGCGTTTTTTCGTATATACGAGAGTAGAATAGAAAAAATACAAGATATAAAGATTATTAGTAACAAGGTAATGAGAAATGTAACATTGATCCTCGACGACGGGAGCCGCTTTCATGGCAAGTCGTTCGGCTATGAGAAACCGGTAGCCGGTGAAGTAGTTTTCAATACGGCAATGACCGGATACCCCGAAAGCTTGACCGACCCTTCGTATGCCGGTCAGTTGATGACACTGACTTACCCGCTGGTAGGTAACTATGGTGTGCCTCCCTTCACATTCGAAGCAAACGGACTACCCACTTTCATGGAAAGCGAGAAAATCCATGCCGAAGCGATTATCGTAAGCGATTACAGTGAAAAATACTCTCACTGGAATGCAGTGGAAAGTCTGGGCGACTGGTTGAAACGCGAACAGATTCCGGGCATCACGGGCATCGACACACGCGAACTGACAAAGGTATTGCGCGAGCATGGAGTGATGATGGGAAAAATCGTGTTCGACGATGAGCCGGACAACATTCCCGAAGCTACCTATGCAGGTGTGAACTACGTAGACAAGGTTTCTTGCAAGGAAGTGATTCGCTACAACGAAGGCGAAGGCAAGAAAAAAGTTGTGCTGGTAGACTGTGGCGTGAAATCAAACATTATCCGTTGCCTGCTCAAGCGCGACGTGGAAATCATCCGCGTGCCCTGGAACTACGACTTCAACTCTCTGCAGTTCGACGGTCTGTTCATCTCCAACGGTCCGGGCGACCCCGACACTTGTGATGCAGCCGTACAGAACATCCGCAAGGCCATGCAGAACGAAAAACTTCCTATCTTCGGTATCTGTATGGGTAACCAGCTGCTTTCAAAGGCAGGAGGTGCCAAAATCTACAAACTGAAATACGGTCACCGCAGCCATAACCAGCCGGTACGCATGGTAGGCACGGAAAAGTGTTTTATCACCTCACAGAACCACGGTTATGCCGTAGACAACAATACACTGGGAGCCGACTGGGAACCGCTCTTCATCAACATGAACGACGGTTCGAACGAAGGTATCCGTCACAAAAAGAACCCCTGGTTCTCGGCTCAGTTCCATCCGGAAGCTGCCAGCGGTCCTACCGACACGGAATTCCTGTTCGATGAGTTTGTAAAGTTGCTGTAATCCACTAAAAAACAAAGAAGACAATGAAAGAAAACATAAAGAAAGTATTGCTGTTAGGTTCAGGAGCCCTGAAAATCGGTGAAGCTGGTGAATTCGACTACTCTGGTTCGCAGGCTCTGAAAGCGCTGAAGGAAGAAGGTATCGAAACCATCCTGATTAACCCGAACATCGCCACCGTGCAGACTTCGGAAGGTGTGGCAGACAAAATCTACTTCTTGCCCGTTACTCCGTATTTCGTAGAAAAGGTCATCGACAAGGAACGTCCCGACGGCGTGCTGCTGTCATTCGGTGGACAGACTGCCTTGAACTGCGGTGTGGCTCTCTACAAAGCCGGTGTGTTCGAGAAATACAACACCCGCGTACTGGGTACTCCGGTACAGGCCATCATGGATACGGAAGACCGTGAGCTCTTCGTACAGAAACTGGACGAAATCAACGTGAAGACCATCAAGAGTGAGGCGGTAGAAAACATCGAAGATGCCCGCCGTGCAGCGAAGGAACTGGGTTATCCGGTCATCATCCGTGCAGCTTACGCACTGGGAGGTCTGGGTTCAGGTTTCTGCGACAACGAAGAAGAACTGAACGTGCTGGCCGAAAAAGCGTTCTCTTTCTCTCCGCAGGTGCTGGTAGAAAAGAGTCTGAAAGGCTGGAAGGAAGTGGAATACGAAGTAGTGCGCGACCGTTTCGACAACTGTATCACGGTCTGCAACATGGAAAACTTCGACCCGCTGGGTATCCACACCGGTGAGTCTATCGTTATCGCTCCGTCACAGACGCTGACCAACAGCGAATACCACAAACTGCGCGAACTGGCCATCCGTATCATCCGTCACATCGGTATCGTGGGTGAATGTAACGTACAGTACGCGTTCGACCCTGAATCAGAAGACTACCGCGTAATCGAGGTAAATGCCCGTCTGAGCCGTTCTTCTGCACTGGCATCTAAGGCTACAGGTTATCCTCTGGCTTTCGTTGCAGCTAAGTTGGGATTGGGTTACGGACTGTTCGACCTGAAGAACTCGGTAAC
>ERZ791805.57-NODE-57-length-78260-cov-6.127703_pt1 | contig 78260 bp, 74 predicted proteins | sample MGYA00510306_ERZ791805 | MGnify/ENA primary metagenome ERZ791805 (study PRJEB30046, sample SAMN00791990) | human gut metagenome | study: EMG produced TPA metagenomics assembly of the A metagenome-wide association study of gut microbiota in type 2... | reverse complement strand
TAGCCAAGGGGCAGACCGGCAGCAAGTGCGACGCAGATGGTGCCAACCGTAAAAATCAAGCCCTGTATTTGTAAGCTCAGATTTAACTGCTTATTGGTCATGCCTACCGCTTGCAGCACACCGTATTCCTGCTTCTTCGTGGTGATATTGATGATCATGGTGTTTGCCAGATTCATAAACCCAATGAGACCGACAATTGCCATGAACAGATAGCAGCCAAGCTTCATCATACGGCTTGCGTATGTATGTGTCAATGAGATTGGCGATCTGATCAAGCCCCACTACGTCACAGAGAGCTTTCCGAAGCTGCTCAAGGCGAAGGGGATGAGGCAGACCAGGTATCACGATCTCCGGCACCCGTATGTCAAGCACACGACAAAAATTTTTAGCTTGCGCTTGATGAATTTTCAAGCGCAGGCTTATCCTGATGCTCGGCGAAAAACTCGCGGAGCTTGTCAGCTTCTTCGGGTAGGACAAAGCCGAAGCCCTGTCCGTCCACTCTGCAATAGAAAACAATTTTCATGTTCGCCACCTCAATCGAAAATATCTCGGATTTTATATGCGATCTCAATGCGCTTGTCAGGGTACACCAGTACCCGGTCGATCAGCAGCTCGGCCAGCTCGGTGGTCAGCGTGTCCGCATCGAAAATTGCCTTGGACGCTTCCATGCGGCTGTCCTGCCGTGCCTGTTCGTCCTGCTTCTGTTTCGCCTGTGCCAATACTGCGGCATAGGCGTTTTTCGTTTTCAGCAGCAGCTCGTCACACGCGGCCTTTTCTGCCTTGTAGGTATTCAGGTCGATCTCGCCCATAAGATAGTGTTCGTAAAGTGTGCGCTTGCCGTCTTGCAGCGTCTCGATCTGCTTCTCATATTCGGCGCGTTCCGGTACGGAAGCATCTACCCGGAGCGTACCGTCAGGGGCAAGCGGCGCGGTGGCTTCCATCTGCTTTTTCAGCGTCAGGAATACCGCCTGTTCCAGCTCCGCGGCGTTCAGACGCATCTTGTGGCAGCGGCTTTCTACGTCCGCCTCGGAATGGCGGCAGTGATAATATGAGGTTTTCTGCATGGTGCGGGACAGCGCATGACCGCAGCAGCCACAGAAGGCTTTGCCTTTCAGCGGGTAGTCCCGCTTTTTCTTGTTTGGCTGGGAAAAGCGGAGCTGGCTGGCCTGCACGGTATCAAACACGGCTTTCTCTATGATGGCCGGGTGATGGTCGGGGATGATGTACCACGATTCTCTGTCCTTCAGGCGGCTTCTGGTGCCGCCTACTTCGAGAACCGCCCGCTTGCCGATCACATACACGCCGGTGTAGCGTTCGTCCTCCAAAATGCGGAGAATGGTGGATGCACTCCAAATCCCGTGGCAGCGGGAAATATCGTGGGTATGATTACCGTGCGCCGCTTTGTACTGGCCGGGGGTAGGGATGCTTCTGCGGAACAGCTCCCGTGTGATGGCGGTGGCGTTGATGCCCTCGGCGGCAAGCTGGAAGATGAGCTGCACAACGGCAGCGGCCTCCGGGTCAGGCTCCATTCTGCCATCGGCGCTTTTGCGATAGCCGTAGGGACAGATTTTGCTCTGATACTCGCCGCGCTGCATCTTGGCGTACTTGGCGCTCTTGGTCTTGATGGACATATCGCGGCTGTAATATTCGCTGATGAGATACTTGAATGCTACGTCCATGCCGCCGGTGTCACCCTTGAATTTGCTGCTGTCAAAATCGTCGCTGATGGAAATGAAGCGGGTATGGAACAGCGGGAACACGCGCTCGATAAAGTAGCCGGTTTCAATGCTGTTTCGCCCGAAGCGGGAAAAATCCTTGACGATGATGCAGTCGATTTGATTGGCCCGCACCAGCTCAATGAGCTTCTGTACCTGCGGACGCTCAAAATTCGTGCCGCTGTACCCGTTGTCGATGAACTCCATGATCTCCGCGTTCAGAGCTTCGGGCATGGAAGCCGCATATTCGTGGAGGACAAGGCTCTGATTTTCAATGCTCAGGCTGTCGTACTTGTAATCCTCGATGGAGAGGCGGATGTAGAGGGCGATCACATATTTCTGCATTGTTCCAGCACCTCCGCATAGGTTTCAAACTCGCTCTGAAAGCGATAGCGCACCGTGATCTGCTTGTCGTGGGATACCTCGATGCGGTCGATCAGCCGTTCAATGAGTGCGCCGGTCAGCCCACGGTCGGTCTTGATCTGCGCGGCATCCTGTTCCAGCGCCCGGTGCTGCTCAATCTGCGTATCCATCGTCCGCAGGCCGTCCTCCAACTGTTCCATTTCCACGGAGAGGTCGGTAATGCGGCTTTCGTACTTCTCCTTGTAGTCGAAGTATTCATCCTTGGTGAGAACACCTTGGACGAGGTTTTCATATAAGCTCCGCACGATACCGCGAAGCCGCTGGATTTCCTGCTTGCGGCTGGTGATCTTCTCCCGCAGCTCAGCGCGGTCAGCGGCCTGTCGGGGCAGCTCTGCAAGGGAGAGGGTATATTGCCCCAGCACCGTATCAAGCGCATCCTGAAGCATATCTGCCAGCATATCCAGCAACGCATCCTCGCGGATGGTCACGCCGGGGCAGGCATTCTTGCTGATTCGGCTCTGGCTCAGACAATGGTAGAAGTACACATCGTCGGACTTCTTGCGGATGTTTCTCTGCCGGTGCAGACTGCCGCCGCAATGGGCGCAGAACACCTTGCCTTTGAGAAGATTCGGCGTGAAGGCTTTGACCTCCCGTGCCTTGGCGCGGCTGGCGGTCTGATTGAGAATTTCCTGCACCGCCGCGAACTGTTCCCGGCTGATGATGGCCTCGTGGGTGTCCCGTACCACCGTCCATTCCTCGGCATCGGCCTTGATCTGCCGGTGATCCACGGTTTTGGTTTGGCCCTGAACGAGATCTCCGGTGTAGACCTCGGAGCGGAGAATGACGCCGACTGTCCGGGTCTGCCACTTGCCGCTGCCGAGCAAATTTGCGTGAGTGATCTTTCCCTGCATCTTCTTGTAGTGGCTGGGAGTGAGAACGCCCGCTTCATTCAGCCGCACGGCGATGGTATTGAGGCCAGCGCCCTCGGAAGCCCAGCGGAACATCCGCTGCACCACAACGGCGGCAACAGGGTCGATGATAAGCTGGTGGCAATCGTCCTCCGCTTTCAGATAACCGTAAGGAGTACGCGCACCGATGAACTTGCCGTCCTTCATGGCCTGCCGCTGCTGCGCCCTGATCTTGCGCCCAATGTCCAAAGCGTAGGCTTCGTTTATCATGTTCCGCAGCGGGATGATGATACCGGAATGGGCATCCTCCGGGGCGGCGGTGTCGAAGTTTTCATTGACCGCAATGAAGCGGATACTGCGGATGCGGAAATACTGCTCAATGTAATAGCCGGTGTCAATGGTGTTTCGGCCCAAACGGGAGAGGTCTTCTTGTGTCAAGTAGGGACTAAAAAAATTTTGAGAATTTACAAGCCGTTCATAGGTGGACAACCACCCGTGAACGGCTTGAGTTTTCTCTATGCTCTTTTGCCGTTCTTTGTGCGACGTTTCTTATACGCCGCTTCAAACGCCTCCATCATCGGAGTGACCGGAAGCTCGTTGTCAGGCTTGGACAGATACTCGAACCGGATGCCGTTCTCCCGGAACTTTCGCTCAAACCTCATGAAAGAGGAAGTGTCCCGGCTGATTCGCGAGGTGTCGCGGGTGAGGATCGTACCGATGTCCTGACGCTTTGCTTCGTTCAGCAGGAAGTTCATGATACCTTCCGTATGGACGCCGGAGATGCCGTCTGCCGCCACAGCAGCAGCCACCTCATAGCCTTTGTCCTTCGCATAGCGTTCCAGCTCTTCCCGCTGGTCTGCTGCCGCAAGCTGATCCGCACAGGCAACGCGGATATAAAGAAATACTTTCATTTGGCTTCTCCTTCTGATGTAGTGAGGAAGTCCTTGAACTTCCAGACGATTTCTATGTTGTCAAGATCGTAAATGTAGACCGCAGAAATGAATGCGTGGGTCAGCTCATAGGTCAGAGCTTTGCAGTCGGCGTACTGTTCGCAGACCGCATCCAGCTTTTCATCTGAACAGGCGGTCTCGGAGTCAAGCTCCTTCATCCGCTCGTGACTTCGCTGGATTACTCCATCGTTTTCAGCAATCTTCACATCCGCTGCCGCCTTCTGCTGAATGTACGCCTCCTTCGTGATGCTTCCGGCTGCATACTTCTCGTAGAGCCTCAGCTTGGACGCCTTGTGCTGCTCGTTCTGCTTTTGCAGAGTGCGGATTTTATCAGCACATTCCTTGATGGCAGATTTCCGCAGATCACCGACTTCGCGGTTCTGTATTGCTTCCTTCTGTGCCAAAGCAAGAAACTGAGTAAGGGCATGGAAGACAACCTTCTCAATATCCATTTCCGGAAAGCTCCTGCCAACCGGACAGTCTGTGTTTCCGTTGTTGACCGAGTGAATGCACTGGAAGTATCGAATGCCAGCCTTGTTCTTTCGGCGTGTCATAGCACGTTTACAGTTACCGCAGCGGACGAGTCCCTTGAGCGGATAGTCATGCTGCTTGCGCGTGGGATTCCGTCCTCCGCCTCGAATGACCTTCTGAGCAAGCTCAAAGTCTTCCTTGCTGATAATCGCTTCATGCGTACCTTCTACGATAATCGGCTCATTGACAACACGCTTTTTTGAGCCGACACCGCAGGACTTCATTTTGCGGCTGACCAGTGTTCCGGTGTAAACAAGGTTTTTGAGGATGTTATAGACCATCACGGTTTCCCAACTGATTTTCTCGCTCATGTTACTGAACTTCTTCTTGTCGGGATGCTTGCTCTTGAAGTATTGCCCCGGCGTCGGGATGCCGTCATCATTCAGGCTGCGGGCGATTTGAGAGGTGTTGCTGCCTTCCAGCGCCTCGCGGAAAATACGACGGATCACATCAGCCGCCTCCGGGTCTACGGCAAGTTTGTTCCGAATGGTGGGATGCAGGACGTAGCCGTATGGGGCGTAGCCACCGACATACTTGCCCTGCTTCATCATCTGGATTTTTGCCGATGTGGTCTTTACGGAAAGGTCTTTGCTGTATGCGGCGTAGATGATGCTGCGCATAACCACTTCCAGACCGCCCGTTGTGCCTTTGTAATCGTCACTGTCATAGCCGTCGTTGATGGAAATAAAGCGGACGCCCATGAATGGAAAAGTGCATTCCAGATAGTTTCCCGTTTCAATGTAGTCACGAGAAAAGCGGGAAAAGTCTTTGACGCAGATCAGGTTAATCTCGCCGCGCTTGACCTTCTCCATCATCTGCGTGAACTGAGGACGGTGAAAGTTCGTGCCGGTATAACCGTCATCCGCAAACTCAGACCGCTGACAGTGAGACAGCTCCGGATGATTGTCAAGAAAGCGATTGATGAGCATACGTTGGTTGCCGATGCTGTCACTTTCCGCCTTGCTGCCATAGCCGGTATCTTCATCAGCCATTGAGAGGCGGATGTAGATGCCGATGTTGTATTCCTTGCTCATTTACATCGCCTCCTGTACTTCCTTGATGCTCTGAACGGTCAGAGCGTAAATATCGCCGTATTTCATGACCAGCTCGATTGAGCCGTCCTCATGGACTTTCACAAGCTCTACGGACTCGTCAACCAACTCATGAGAGAGCATCGTTGCACCGCTGACGGATTTCATCAGCGTGAGCCACTTGTTGTCCTCGGACATTGCCTCGGCAAACTTTACCTTCCGCTGAACCGCTTCATCCAACCGCCGTGAAAGATCGACATACTGCTCATCGTAGGCTTTCTTGGCAAAGGCGTATTCCTCTTCATCGAGAATGCCTTCCGTGAAGTCCTCATAGAGCCGAGTACGCTTCTTGGAGATGCCGCTGAGTTTCAGATTCAGGCTTGTGATGAGCGCATTCTGCTGATCGCGGATGCTGCGTTCGCCTTCGCTGTTTCTCAGCTTGGCAAGCAGCTTGTCGTAATTGAGAGCCGCCTTGACTTGAAGCTGGATCGCCGCAAGCACATCGGCTTCGAGTTTGTCCTGCCGCGTATAGTGTGGCGTACAGAGATTGCCGCGCTTGACGGATGAACTGCACTCATAGAAGGCGTACCATGCGCCGTCCTTGCGCTTGTCAACGCGCTTGCGATGGAAGTAGAGCTTTTTGCCGCAGTCTGCGCAGACGATTTTGTCTTCAAAGAGATTGATCAGCGTAGCGCGGATTTCTTCCGTGCGCTCCATCTTCTCAACCCTTGTCCTTGCAGCAGCGTTCCGCATTTCTCGTACCTTCTGGAAGTCCTCACGGGAGATAATCGCCTCGTGAGTATTGGGAAAAACAATCCATTCCTCACGGTCAATGTGCTGATTCTTGACGCCCTTGTAGATGGCGTTCAGCGTCCGTCCGAGAACGGTATCTCCGACGTAATGGGGATTATCCAGAATGGTAGTCAGTGAAGATTTGTTCCAAATCTTCTTTGCCGTAGCATTGCCTGTGCGGACGCCGACCTGATACTTCTGAAACTCCGGATTGGGCGCGTTCATTGCATCAAGCCGGTCTGCAATCGCAGGAAGGGACAGCCCTTCAATCTTCCATTGGAAAATCTTCCGGACAATCGGTGCGGTTTCCTCATCGAAGACCATATTGCTGTGTTCTTCATCCCAGCGATAACCATACGGGAGATTGCGCTTCTTGAACTCTCCGCTTTCCATCTGTGCCTTGAGCGCGGTAGAAACCTTGCGGGAGATGTCCTTCGAGTAGAGTGTGTTGATCATGTTTTGCAGAGGGATGACGAGGCTTTCGCCGGAGCCGTCCGTATCAAAGTTGTCGTAGTTCTCTTTGATGGCGATAAACCGAAGCCCGATCTGCGGAAAGACCCGTTCCAGATAGGTTCCAGCCTCGATGTAGTCACGCCCGAACCGGCTGAGATCACGAACTACAAGGCACTTGATCCTGCCGGTGCGGATGTCGTTCATCAGCCGGTTGAACTCCGGTCTATCAAAAACCGTTCCTGTTCGTCCGTTGTCCACATAGGTATCTATCAGATTCAGGTAGGGACGCTCTGCAATGTAGGACTTGCAAAGCTCAATCTGATTTGCGATGACATCCACCTTTTCGGACTTCCCGCTGTTTTCAACGGAAAGACGGGCATAGATGGCTGTTGCGAAGACCTCGGAAGAGGCAGATTCGATAACCGGCTCTTCGACTGCAATTTGCTTTCTGCTTTTTCTTGCCACTTGCTCATCCCTCCTTTATACGGCAATGTCCAGCTCGTCGGCATAACCGAGAACGTATTCAAGTGTCTGCTGGTATTCGTCCTTGTACTTGAAGACAATATCGATTGCATGGTTTTCGTGAATCAGAATGCGGTCAACAAGGGACATCAGCACACGGCGGTTCAGCTCTTCGACGTTTTCATACTGCTTGAAAAGCGTTACCCAGTTCCGTTCAGTCGTGCCGGTTGTCACCGCCTGCTTCATTTCTTTTTTGACACGCAGAAGCGCGTCCTGCTTGTCCTCAATGATTTTGGTGTAGCTGTTGCGGAACTCGAAGTATTCCGACTTATCAATGACGCCGCCGATGAAGTTCTCGTAAAGCCCCAGCTTGAGCTTTTGATACCGCTCGATCTCTTCCTCGATTTTGGCAATCTGGGCTTCGTAATTGAAAGCCTTACGGCTCTGAGACGGAAGCCGCTCTATCATCGCAAGCGCGTGTTCGAGATTGATTACAAGCTCGATCTGATCATGAATAGCACGGAAGACCTTCTCTTCAACCTCTTTTGCGGCGATGCTATGCGGGCTGCACGTCCGACTGTGCTTATTGGTGGAGCAGACGTAGTAGATATACTTTTTCGTCTTCGACGGGACGGTCTTGCGGATCATTGGCTGCTGACAGTCTCCGCAGAACAGGAAGCCGGAAAACAGATGCGCTTCGTCCTGATCGGGCGAACAGCGCATATCCCGCTGCATCATGACCTTGACTGCCATGAAGTCCTCGTAGGACACAAGAGCTTCATGCGCATTTTCTACCTTGACCCACTCGGATTCATCCTTGCTTTTCACAACGCGGACTTTGTAGTTGGGAGTGCCGCGCTTGCCTTGCGCCAGAACGCCGATATAAACCTCGTTGGTGAGAATACGCTGGACGGCTTTGTATGTCCATTTTGCGGTATCGCCGGTCTTGAAGACGGTATCAAACTTCACACCGGCGGAATGCTTGTATTCCATTGGGGACAGGACGCCCATCTGGTTCAGACGCTTTGCAATACGTCCGATGGAGAAGCCGTCCTTGTACATGGAAAAGATCATCTGCACATATTCGCTGACCGCTTCATCCACGATGAGCTGGTTTTTGTTCTCCGGCGATTTCATGTAACCGTAAGGCGCGAACGAGCCGACGAACTCACCGCTCTTCTGCTTGACTTCCAGACTGCTTCGGATTTTCATGGAGATGTCCTTGCAGTAAGAATCGTTAATCAGGTTTTTGAACGGGATAACAAAGGAGTCGGACTGCGGATCACCGGTCAGACTGTCATACGCATCATTGATTGCGATGAAGCGAATGCCGAGCTGCGGGAAAATCTTCTCAATGTAGCGTCCGCCGTCGATGTAGTTTCTTGAGAAGCGGCTGAGATCCTTGACTACAATGCAGTCAAGCGCACCCTTGCGGATTGCATCTTCCAGCTTTTTGAACTGAGGACGATTGAAGGAAACGCCGCTGTAACCGTCATCCACAAACGGCTCACAGACCAGCTCCAAATCCTCATGTCTTGCGATATAGTCCTCGCAGATAGCTCTCTGACTGGCGATGGAGTTGCTTTCTACTTTGTCTCCATCCTCACGGGACAGACGGCAGTAGATCGCCGTGCGGTAAACCTTATCTGGCATAAAAATAACCTCCGTTTTTCTGTTTGGTGTGGTACATCAAATCAGAAAGACGAAGGCTTGCTTCAACTCTTATGAAGAGAAACACGAAAGCGCCACATGACCATCAGGGCAAGCGGCTTAATCCGTATTCTTCTTTTTTTGACCGATTTCATTATACCACAGGCTCAATCGCTTGTCCATAGAACCGGGTGAAAAGATTCAGACTGTTCATAAATCAAAGACCTCTCAGATAGTGTTCCAGACAATCTTCCATTGTCGTGTCCGTCTCGGCGAAGCTGATCTTCACCACTGTCTTCCCGTCCAGATAACAATAAGGATTTCTGATCTGCTTGATGAACTCCCTCAGCCTGTCCTCTCGCGGTGCCGCAGGATCAAGCCGGATGCTGCTTCTCTGAACGAGTGTGCTTCGGTCAACCGTTTTCGGGCTGACATTTTTCATTGTTTCAATGCCCATCATATTCTAAGCACCTCCTGTTTCGTGAAAATATTCAGGACAAAAGGATATGGCAGAGCATCTTGTGAAGATACCCTGCCACATAGTTTTCATCCTGAAACTATATAGTAAGTTTCTTTTGGGTTTGTTTCATTGTCCGGCATATTTGCAGCTCGCGCCCCTGCCAGAAGAACTTTGTAGTTCCGGGAATGCTGCGGACTACCAATGGTCAATCGGTATCATGGGACTCTCACCCCTCCGAGGATCGCTCCGAGCCGCCCCTTCAAAGAAAAGACGGAAGTATCATTATACCCGGCATCTGCATCGTCGCAAGCAGCCGCACCACACGACTGTTATAGCTCTCCGGTGGTCGCTCACTCCCTTTCGGGAGGTCTTGGCGTCGGAAGCTGTGTTGCTTCGCAGAAGCGGAAAGATCCGCAGCACTGAACTATTCAGTTTTCAAGGAACAGCGAAGTGGTCTGATTGACCCTTTCACTTTACAACGGACATCTTTTTGCCGTTTGTTGAGTACCGCTCAAAAAATTTTTTGAAATTTTTTCTGCACCGCTGCTTTGAGGTCAAATGCAGCTCTGATGCCGATGCCTTTCCTCCGGGCAAACTCTCGAAGAGTCAGCCCCTCACGGGTCATCGCAAGATACAATTCGCGCTGCTTCTCGGTCAGAATAGAAAGAAGCTCCTTCTCTTTGAGGGCGGTGATCAGTTCCTCCATGCAGTCGCGGGAGTCTGCCAGCCATGCAGCGGACTTCACATCGTCCTCCGGCATAGCGTCAAGGGACAGCACGGTATCAGAAATTTTCTCTGCGCCGTCCTCATCCTCAGAGCTGTTGTCAGAGCCATACGAGCGTCTGATCCGCTTTTCCTCTGCGCGAAGGATTCTCATAACCTTGCGGTCAACCTCGGAAACTTCGCCGGTTCGTTTCACGCGCACCATGCACTTGCCGTCCTCCGTAGTCCAGAGGTCGTAATCGAACGCGATAGGGGTTTTAGGGATTTTCATTGTTCATCCTTTCCGCTGCGCGGGAGCAGCGGGAAGGGTGAAGACAGAAAAAGAGCCGCATGACGGTGAGGTTTGAATCCCATGCCGATAAAACAGAGCAATTAAACTCTGTCTCATGCGGCATTAGGATGACTTCACCTATCAGGCGGCTCCACAGCTCAGCTATGACATATATTTTATTTTAGAGCAGAGGCTTGTCCTCCGGTTCTTACTTGGTACGCGGTCGCAGTCTTCTCATATTCAGCACATCAAAGACTGTGATCCGCCCGCATTTCTTGCACTTGGATTCTACATGACCCCTCGTGTCCTCGTAGACAGCAATGGCATTATGCTGACAATAGGGACATTTCAGGTATCGGGGCTTCTGCTGGGAAATGGCAACTCTTGCCCTGCGGATTTTTTCGATCAGCTCCGGCGTCGGTTCCTGAACCCGAATGGATGCTCTCTTCATTACCACACCTCCAATGGGTCAACATACTCACTGAATGGACGATCTACCATGTAGCCGAGCTGACGAAGGCGGATAGACGCCGTTGTCTTGGAGACACCGAACAACCGGCAGAAAAGGCGCAGCGTTAAGTGATCACCATACGAATACCTCCCCTCGTAATTGATCAGCGGCGTTTCTGCAAACCGACGCATTGCCAGGTCAACCTCTTTCTGAGGAAGCAGGATCGCCGCGCCCAAGACATTTGCTTGCCACTCGTTCCAGTCCTCGCGGGTTTTCAGCTCTCGCGGCGTATAGGCTGTCCGTGCGGAATATTTCATTTCGCAGGAAGCCTTTACCTCTTCCGATTCCAGTTGGAAGAGAATCTGATGGGCGCACTCGTGGGCAAGGGTAAATCTGCGCTTGGCGCAGAGCCGCTGCACGTTGCCGGATCGAATGAAGCTCTCGTCCAAGATGACCTGATTACGCTTCAAAGCCAGTGTGCGCGTAATACCAAGTTCCGTGATCTTGTACTCAGTGTCGGCATAGGCAGTGACACCGCAGATGCTTCCATCCGGCGAGAGACGGGCGAATGATACGCGAAGACCGAGATAATTCTTTGCAAACTGATCAATGGGTGTTGGCAAAGCTGATCGGTCGGGCTTGTCCGCCTCATCCCCGAAAAAGAACCGATTGAAGTCCTTTGTTGTTGAGGCTGCAATTTCTTCAAGTTGGCGCTGGGATAAAATCATGAGCAGTTGTCCTCCTTTGCTTCGACGAACCACTTGTCTCCTTCGTGAAAAAGAAATGACTCCTTTCCGCGAATCTGAACTGTGTAACGGATGCCTCCGCCCCCAACCTTCTTGGATGTGGCGCGGCATTTGTAAAGAATCTGGTCGATTTGAAAGATCACACCGTTGTCCCACCAGATAAGGCGAGGGAGGATTGCCCCCTCCTTGTCCACATCCAGCGTAACCGGGACGTATGCTTTTCTGTACTGTGTAGCCATTTGCGTTTTTCTCACTCCTGTTCCCTTATACCGGTGTATGCCAGTACGGATGATCTTCGGCAGCATAAATGCCTGTCCATTTGAACTGCTCAAAAGATGTAACTTTTTCGTGTACAACTACTCATGCCCCTTGACAGGATGAGCAATTCAGGATATACTATGAGTAGTTGGATTGCTCAGTCATTATTATACGCACTTCAAGTGCCTTTGTCAATAGACTTGCGCAATTTGATGTCGCAAACTTTTTGTGAACAGGAGTGATTACCAAAATGACGTTTGGAGAGAAATTCAAGGCTGAACGGGAGAAGCGGAAGCTGACCCAGCAGGAAGTAGCCGATGCACTGGGGATCAACAGACGTATGATTACCCGGTACGAGAACGGCATTTCCTTTCCCCGTACCAAGGACGCTTACAGAAAAATCGCGGAATACTTCAAGGTGGATGTGAACTATCTGCTGACCGAGGACGAAGAGTTTGTGGTTCAGGCATCCGAGCAGTACGGCTCCCGTGGCATGAAACAGGCAAAGGACCTGATTGAAGGGATGTCCGGCTTGTTTGCGGGCGGTACGCTGTCTGAGCAGGACAAGGATGCGGTGATGAAGGCGTTGCAGGATATATATTGGGAATCCAAAGCCCGGAATGTTGAGAAATACACGCCGAAGAAATACAAGAAGACCGGTACGGACGCAGAGGAATAACTGTCTGCGTCTCGGTTTCTTGACGGATTTACTTTGACTGTTTTCAACATGAAAGGGGTGAAGGTCCCGTGATAATTCGCTCCGAGGAAATATACAAAAAGGCGAACAGCATTGTCAAAAGCTGTGGAACAAGAGATACCTTGAAGATTGCCCGTGAGCTGGGCATTCATCTCCATTTTCTTGACAATCTGAACGATCTGCTCGGAATGTACACCTACCGCCATAAAGAGCGGCATATTCTTCTGAACTCCAACATGGAGTATCTGATCATGCAAATGGTTTGCGGTCACGAGATCGGGCATGATACCTTTCACCGTGATCTTGCCAAAGGAAACGAACCGCTCCCGGAGTTCGTGCTGTTCGATATGCGCACAAAACACGAATATGAGGCGAATGCGTTTGCCTCACACCTGATCATTGACGATGATGAGCTGATTGACCTGATGAAGCAGGACTACGATGTGGTGCAGCTCTCGGCTGCAATGGGAACAAACATCAACCTGATGCTGATCAAGCTCAACGAACTGAACCGCATGGGCTGGCAGCTCAACTTGCCTTATGTACCGCACTCTGACTTCCTGAAAAATGTCAGACCGGAGGGGTGAATGAGGATGAAGGATAGTAATTAGATGAACAACGACGACTATAAAGAAGCCCTTTTCTATGCCGCTTCCATCTTTAACGAACGCTTGGGGGCAGAGTTCAGTGAGGACAACCTTGTACTGCGCTGCTTTCAGACGGAAAACCAGCAGGAAGTCTTTGAGCAGTTCTGCAAGCAGTATTTCCCTGACCGGCTGGAAGACCGCTATACAGAGGACGGCTATTTTGACTTTCACGCCTCTGCCTTCATCGGCAAAGAAGACGGCGTTGACGGAATCCTGCTGCGGACAGACATAGCGCGTCATCCGGCAGTGTTAAAACACATTCTTCTGCATGAGCTGGCGCATATCTTCTGCATCCGCAACGAGCTTGACGGAGATAACTTCTATGAGCAATACTGTATGGACGATACCATCAGCCGCGAAGAGGACGGAACCATTAACGCCGGTTATGCGGTCTGGCGGGAACTGATTGCGGAGCTGATTGCATTTGAACTGGATGACAACTGTGACATGGTTCCGCTCCGACGCAAGAAAGACCTACTCAGCTATTACGAAGGAGAACTCCTGACCGGCAACGGGAAAATGGGCATCAGCATGATTCTCTGCGAGGCGATGACCAGTGCTGAGGGCGAAGCGTCCATGACATGGGACGCTGCCAAAAGCAAGTTTGCACGGTTCAAGCCCTTTGATGATCCACTGTACAGGGACTTGCTGGAACTGGTCTTCACACACATTAGAGAATGCTTTATCGAGATTGACCGCGACTTTATTTATGAAATTGGAGTTTTGTATCTAAGCATTGCCGCACAAGCGATGATTGCGTCCCTAAAGAACAGATTTCAGGAAGAATAGACAGACCGATAGAGAGAAAGGACGGGCAATGATATGAAATATAAGCTGTTTCGCTCCCCCGGTGATCTGGACAAGGCGGTCCGGAAGCACGAACTGGTTGCCGTGGAGACCGGCAAAAGCATTGATGATGTGGCAGACGCGCTTATCCGTGCCGTTCGGGATGATCTTGCGGAAATGCCGGAGTATGCGCACTGCGAGACTGCCGCCTATGCACCGGAACCGGTTAAGTCGTTTCGCAGGGTGAGGCGTTACGGGTATGAGATGATGGGTATTGTCTACCCGAAGTACGCCGAAGAGAACGTCCTGATTGACTACGGAATTATCGAGGAAGAAGAGGTATGAGCAATGAGTAATATCATTGAGACCCGCAGGAATCTAAAGAACGTATCCTAAAACATCTGCATTCACGTCTGCCTAACGCGACCGAAATGCAGCTTGAGAAAATCACAAAGGGGTAACGCAATGGACGATATTATCTTTGAGAAGGATTACCGGGAAACCGAGTCTGCCGAATACGATAAATGGTGCGATGAGGTGTTTGACCGCGCAGTTAATTGTGGTATGCTGAAAGCGTACTCCGAAGCAATGGACAAGATACCAAAGATCATTGTACCGGAGGACAAGAAGAACTACGAGTATCTTCTGGAACGCTGTGATGCGTTTGTCAAGCAACACCGCGGGTATATCAAGGGAATCGTGGACTATCATCGTTGGCACGCGGAAATCAATATGTTTCTTCCGTTTGCGGAATTCGATGACTCAGAAGACCTTACGTTTTTGAAAGAAATTGCAGAAAAGTCGCAAACCGTCTGCTTCTCCCCGGAGGAAGAAGGTGGCATTCGCGTTCATATTTTTATCAACTACTTTGAAGAATTGATGTCAGCCGAACACAAGTCATACATCGAATATGATGCTATTATGCAGGACAAGAAACTATCTGAGCTACTTGGCATACCGGAGCTTTCTGACGAGGAAAAAGAACTCGCTCTGAAAATGAAGGGAATACTTGACCGCATTGATGAGGAAACAAGGATTGACCGTACCACGGCTTTTCGAGCCGTACTTGATAAGATGGCAAAAGAGCCGGAAGAAAACTGGTCACTTCACTATATGGCAACATTGCTGGAAGCTCTGCTATACTTCATGCTGAATGAAGGAAATGAAAAGATTGATGAGGAAGAACACGATGAGCAATAAACTTGTAGCATATTTTTCTGCGTCCGGCGTGACCGCAAAGGTTGCCGAGACGCTGGCTGAGGCAATCGGCGCGGACATCTTTGAGATCGAGCCGAAGGTGCCTTACACGGATGCTGATCTGAACTGGATGGACAAGAACGCCCGCAGCACGATTGAAATGAACAATCCCGCCTCACGACCGGAAATTGCCGTGAAGCGGGACAACATGAAGGACTACGACACAATCTTTGTTGGCTTCCCGATCTGGTGGTACGTTGCGCCGACGATTATCAATACGTTCCTTGAGGGCTATGACCTGACCGGCAAGACGATCATCCCGTTTGCAACCTCCGGTGGAAGCGACATTGGCAAGACGAACGAACGCCTTGCACCGAGCTGCAAAGGCGCAAAGCTGATGGACGGCAAGGTCTTCAAGGGCAACGTCGGGCATCAGGAGCTTGCGGCGTGGGTTGAAGTGCTTGGACTTTAAGGGACAGACAAATCGGAATTTGTTAAAATAAGGGGGTTACAGAGATGGGGTAGGTAAAAGAAAGGTTACGGTAAAATACGAAGTAAAGAAAATATATTTAGTAATTTATTTGTGCACAATCATTCTTTCATGGCTCCTGTTTTTCATTAGACTTCTTAATTGGTTTGTCCCTGCACTTCAACTATTGCCAGACTATATTCTTCTTCATGTAACCAATTTTTCTCTCTCACTTATGGTCTTGGTGGCTTTGGGATTTGCTGTTCTTATATTCGGAGGTGGAATGAAGGCTGTTACGGTAATAGGGCTATTGATTGCCGCATTTAATCTTGGGTACGAACTTGTTTTTCCAATTCTGAACATTCCCGATTTTGCTGATGCCGTTGCCGGTTTCTTAGGAATAGCTATTGCGTATGCTTTTTTATTATCACTAAAAAGAAACGGATTAATGCCCAAATGAGCAATTGTGCCCCTATATTCGAGAACGTTTCCATATGAACTGAAGAGACCGCTTAATATACATAAAAGATTGGTTTAATGAAAAGGATTTTATTGAATACTTGAACAAAAAAGTCTGTACAGAAGAAAAATGCGTTTATGTTGAAAGCATTGGCTTGGATTATAAAAGAAAGAAATGGCTTGAAAAAACCGAAAATGTTATTGGTATAATTTCCAAATAGATAAAACTGTAAGACGTACAAATTCCAGTTTAACGAACAGGAGATGATGATCGCATGAAAATCCTGCATGAACTTTCTTGGCTATGGGAAACGCTGGGCATTGCACTTGTGGCTGCGGCTGTTTGCACGGCTTGCGCTGCGCTGATTGGCAAGGCAGCGAAGAAGAAACTCGACAAAAAGGTGTTGGCGGTCGTAGGGGCAGCGGCATTTGTGGGCGCGATTCTGGCGGTCATTCTGATCGCCCGGACACCGATGCCGCTTTGACAGAATAGGAGAAAGTGATAATGGTTGTTCTTACCGAGCAAATAGAGATTCCGGCTTCCTATGAAAAAATGGAGGCATGGACTGCCAACTTTGAGGAAGAGTTTGTGAAATGGAGTCCCTACCACATCGAATGCAATCTCTATAACGGAAACTATAACGCAGGAAGCAAGATCCGCTTCCGCGAGATCGTCATGGGGCTGGACTACGATGTGACCGGCACAATTACGGAATGCGAACAGGATGAGAACCACTTCCGCATTGTATTCCGGAGCGACAAGAAGACGGCGTTCATCACCTTTGAAGGGAAAAGAACTGAAACAGGATGCCATTTCTCTCACACCGAGGCTTTCGGCATGACCACGCCGGTAATTGGGGCGTTCATGAACTTTCTGATCTTCAAGGTGTTTTTCAGGAAAAAGGCAAACTGGCAGCTTATCCGGGATGATATGATTCTGGATAACAGGTATTTATATGACATTCTGACCGAAGGAAAATACCCGGAAAGAATCCCGCTGGACAAACTGCTGACCGGCGCGAAGTAACCGAATGGGAGGGCTTGATCATGCCGCTTCAAATTGTCAGGAATGACATCACAAAAATGAAGGTGGACGCCATCGTCAACGCTGCCAACGAGTCGCTGCTGGGTGGCGGCGGTGTGGACGGCTGCATTCATCGTGCCGCTGGACCGGAGCTGTTGGCAGAATGTGAAACGCTCCACGGCTGCGAAACCGGGAGCGCAAAAATCACGAAAGGCTACAAGCTGCCCTGCAAATATGTCATTCACGCTGTCGGTCCGCGCTGGTATGACGGGCGGCATGGTGAGCGTGAACTGCTGATCTCCTGCTATCGGACATCGCTCATGCTGGCGAAGGAATACGGCTGCGAATCGATTGCGTTCCCGCTGATTTCCTCTGGCATCTTTGGCTATCCGAAGGATCAGGCTCTCAAAGTGGCGATTGACACCATTAGCAGTTTCCTTCTTGAAAACGAAATGACGGTGTACATCGTCATTTTCGACCGCAAAGCCTATCAGATCAGCGGCAAGCTATTTGCCGACATTGCTTCATACATAGATGATCGCTATGTAGACGAGCATACCGATAGTCGTTCCGAGCGTCTGCGCAGAATGAGTGCCTTCCGGATGGAAGACCCCATGCCTTGCGAGTCATCCGTTTGTGATGAAGCTATCGAAAAGCTCACAGCTCCTATGGCAGTCAGCTCCGAAAAAGCAGCTACCCTTGATGACGCACTGGGACAGATCGATGAGAGCTTTTCGGAGATGCTTCTGCGGAAGATTGACGAGCGCGGCATGACGGACTCGCAGTGCTACAAGAAGGCGAACATTGACCGGAAACTCTTCTCGAAGATCCGCTCGGACAAGTTCTACAAGCCTTCCAAGCCCACCGTCATTGCATTTGCCATCGCCCTTGAGTTGCCGCTTGTGGAAATGAAGGATATGCTCATGAAGGCGGGCTTTGCACTCTCCCACTCCAACAAGTTTGACATCATCGTGGAGTATTTCGTGGAGCATGGGAACTATAACGTGTTTGAAATCAATGAGGCTTTGTTTGCCTTTGACCAGAGCTTGATAGGAGCATAATCTGACTATGAAGGAGGCTTAGAAGATGAAACAACACACCTATATCGCAATCGACCTGAAATCTTTCTACGCCTCCGTGGAGTGCAGGGAGCGCGGCTTAGATCCTCTGGACACAAATCTTGTTGTCGCGGATGAGAGCCGGACGGACAAGACCATCTGCCTTGCCGTTACACCCTCCCTCAAAAGCTACGGTATCTCCGGGCGCGGACGGCTGTTTGAAGTCAAGCAGCGAGTGAAGGAAGCGAACTCCGGACGGCAGCACGACGCGCCGGGACACAGACTGGACGGCACATCACACTTCTTCTCGGAGCTGCAAGCAGATCCGTCTCTGGCGATTGACTTCATCATTGCACCGCCCCGGATGGCGTACTACATGGAGTACAGCACCCGCATCTATCAGGTCTACCTCAAGTACATCGCGCCGGAGGACATTGTGGTCTACTCCATCGACGAAGTGTTCATGGACGTGACGGACTACCTGAACACCTACCAGCTCTCGGCACATGATCTCGCCATGAAGATCATCCTCGATGTGCTTGAGACAACCGGCATCACGGCAACCGCAGGAATCGGCACGAACCTCTTTCTCTGCAAGGTGGCAATGGACATTGTGGCGAAGCACATCCCCGCCGACAAGAACGGCGTCCGCATTGCAGAGCTGGATGAGATGAAGTTCCGGCACGAGCTTTGGTCTCATCAACCTCTCACGGACTTCTGGCGCGTGGGTCGAGGCATTGCCAAGAAACTTGAGCAGAATGGAATGTTCACCATGGGCGATGTTGCCCTCTGTTCAGAGCGGAACGAAGACTTGCTTTACAAGCTGTTCGGCAAGAATGCAGAGTTGCTCATCGACCATGCGTGGGGTTGGGAACCTACGACCATTGAAGCGATCAAGGCGTACCGTCCCAGTTCCAACAGCATCAGCTCCGGTCAGGTATTGCACTGCCCATACGAGACGGATAAAGCGAAGCTGGTTGTCCGGGAAATGACGGATTTGCTTGTGCTGGACTTGGTGGACAAGGGGCTTGTCACCGACCAGATGGTTCTCACAGTCGGCTACGACATTGAGAACCTGACCGATCCGGCACGACGGGCAAAGTACCACGGCGCGGTGGAGAAAGACCCCTACGGGCGGGAGATTCCCAAACAGGCGCACGGGTCTATCAACCTCGACGGTCACACATCATCTACCCGCAAGATAATGTGTGCTGTGTCAGATCTGTTTGACCGGATCGTGGACAAGAATCTGCTTGTCCGCCGTATGTACGTTGTTGCAAATCATGTCCTGCCGGAAGCGGACGCTCCGAAGAAAAATGACGGGGTTGTCCAGCTCGACCTCTTCACTGACTATGCCGCCGAAGAGGAAAAGCAGAAAGCTGAGGACGCTGCATTGGAGCGTGAGCGAAAAATACAAGCTGCCACGCTTGCAATCAAAAAGAAGTATGGAAAGAACGCCATCCTCAAGGCAATGAATCTTGAAGAAGGTGCAACCGCGAAAGACCGCAATGCGCAGATTGGGGGACATAAGGCATGAAGCGAAACAGCTTGAAAAGATACATACTTCCAGCATTCGTGCTGGTTGTCTTTGAGATTGTTGCGATTACGCTATGGTTGACAAAGAATAATATTTTCTATCTGTTCAATTTCAGCTATATTGGAATATCCATCACATTGGGGCTTGTTCTCTTTGCGCAGAATTATAAACACGCAAGGCGTGTTGTACAGCTTCTTGTCGGTCTCTATATGCTCATCTATTTGGGGCTTATCTGTAATGAGAATATGCAGATTGAGGGTTTTTGGTATTATCTCTTCACTGGTGTTTTTGAAGCTGCGACAATCCACTATGCCGTAGCAAAGATTTTCGGACCGCTGATTTTCGGACGCGGATGGTGTGGCTATGCGTGTTGGACAGCAATGGTGCTTGACTTCCTTCCGTATAAAATACCGGATCATAAAAGGCGAAAAATTGGATGGATCAGATACATCGTTTTCCTTGTTGCCCTTGTTTTCGTTGCGGCTTTATTTATTGCTGATGTGGCGAATATTGAAGGTATCATGTTCTGGGCGTTCATCGTTGGAAATGTACTCTACTACATTGTGGGGATCGCTCTTGCTATTGCCTTCCAGGATAACCGAGCCTTTTGTAAATATATCTGTCCGATCACAATCTTTTTGAAACCGATGAGCTACTTTGCATTATTCAGAATTAAGTGTGATAAAAGCAAGTGCGTATCGTGTGGTAAATGCAAGAAAGTTTGTCCTATGGATGTGGATGTAACCGACAACTCAAGAAGACGGAAAAACGGAACAGAGTGTATTTTATGTATGGAGTGCGTTAAGAGTTGTCCGAAAGATGCACTATAACAAATCGAAGCGGAGGGAAGATAATTGAAGGATTTATACGAGGACATCATCAATCTCCCTCACCACGTCTCCAAGACGCGACCGCAGATGCCGATGTCAGATCGAGCGGCGCAGTTCGCTCCCTTCGCCGCCCTCACCGGTTACGATGCTGCAATCAAAGAAACCGGGCGTCTGACCGATGATAAGATCGAGCTTGACGAGGAAGCATTGACTGCATTGGACATGAAGTATCAGCTTCTCATGGACGCCCTTGATGATGCACCGGAAGTCACCATTACCTACTTCCAGCCTGATGAGCGGAAGGCTGGCGGCAAATACCTAACAGCAACCGGCGCGGTCAAAAAGGTTGATGATTATGATCGGCTAATTACCATGCAGGACGGCGCAAAGATTCCGATGGATGATGTTCTAAGCATTGACGGAGAGCTGTTCTCGACCTTAGAATAATGTCGCTTGCCATGCGACCAAACGAAGTGAATATCGAAGTACAATATGACTGTAAGGTGAGACACCAAGCAGTCATATTTTTATATACGGAGGTACTGGACATGAGAAAGAACTTAACGGAGATCGTATTCATCCTTGACCGCAGCGGCTCGATGAGCGGACTGGAAGCAGACACCATCGGAGGCTTCAACTCCATGATTGAAAAGCAGAAAAAAGAGAATGGCGAGGCATTGATCTCTACCGTCCTCTTTGACAACGTGAGTGAGGTTATTCATGATCGTGTACCGGTTCAGAAGGTCGAGCCGATGACCGACAAGGACTATTCCGTTCGCGGCTGCACCGCCCTTCTGGATGCTATCGGCGGAGCAATTCATCACATTGGAAATGTCCATAAGTACGCAAGAAAAGAGGATGTGCCTGAACACACACTGTTTGTTATCACGACGGACGGCATGGAGAATGCAAGCCGCCGTTATGACAGCGAGAAGGTCAAGAAAATGATTGAGCGTCAGAAGGAAAAGTATGGCTGGGAGTTTTTGTTCCTCGGTGCAAACATCGACGCAGTTGAGACGGCAAGGCATTTCGGAATTGGTGCAGACCGAGCGGTCAACTATCACTCTGACCACGAGGGAACGCAGCTCAACTATGAGGTTCTGAGCGAAGCGGTTTCCGCCGTCCGTTGCAGTGTACCGCTGGGTACGAATTGGAAAAAACGTATTGATGAGGACTTCAATTCCAGAAAGGACGGGAGAAAGTAATGAGAACAATCACCGTAAAAGGGACAGGCAATGTCTCCGCAAGACCGGATTACATCATCCTCACCTTGAACATTGAAGCCTTATCTGAATCCTATGACCGTGCAATGTCGGAAGCTGCCGAGAGAATCGAAAGACTGCAAGGTGCCTCAGTCCGCGTTGGGTATCGCAAAGAAGACTTGAAAACCACGAGCTTTGATGTCCAGACAAGGTACGAGAACGTCAAGGATCGGCAAGGAAATTACAAGCGAGAGTTTGTCGGATATGCTTGCAGCTATCGCTTGAAACTTGCATTTGACTTTGACAGCAAACAGCTTGCAAAGGTCATTTCTGCGATTGCGGATTGCGGTGCAAAGCCGGAACTCAGTATTGTATTCACTGTAAGAAACCCGTCAGCGGTCAGCGATGAGCTGCTAATCAGCGCGACGGAGAATGCCAGAGCGAAGGCGGAGATTCTTTGCAAAGCATCAGGCAGTACGCTTGGGCAGCTACTTAATATTGACTACAACTGGGGCGAACTCAATGTGTATTCCAGAACAAGCTATGAGGTCGAAGACTGCATTCAGCCTCTTATGGCGATGAGTAAATGCTCCGCGCCAGAGATCGAGCCGGACGATATTGAAGTGTCGGACACCGTGGCTTTCACATGGGAAATCCAATGATTTTTTGACTTTTTTGAAATCCGGTACTCAACAAACGCTCTTATTGTGTCCGTTGTAAAGTGAAGGGACATTTCACGGAGGAATCTTCGGGGAATACGATTTTGGGAGATTAGCAAGCAAATCCGGTGAGTACCCACCGGAGAAAAATCAGTTAAGGAGACCCTGCCCTTAACATCAGATTTTTGCTTGTTGGGATAGTCCCAAACCCTTCTAATCTTTACGACGGAGGGCGCAGCATGGTACGAAGAACGCGAGACATTCAGAAGAAGATTTGGCTGACACCACAGGAAGAACGAACGATTGCAAAGAAGATGGAAATGATCGGCACGGAGAACTTCGGTGCGTATGCAAGGAAGATGCTGATCGACGGTTACATCATTGTCGTAGACTACACAGAGCAGAAAAAGCTCGCCGCCGAAATCAACAAGATCGGCGTGAACATCAATACCGTCTGCCGCAGAATCAACTCGACGGGACGATTCTATCAGGACGATATTGACGAGCTGAAAGAAAAGATGGATGCGGTATGGCAGTTACTAAAATCAAAGCAATCCGAGGAACTTTGAGCAAGGCAATCGCGTACATTCTGAATCCCGAAAAGACCGACGAGAAGCTGCTGGTCTCGTCCTACGGCTGTGCCAGCGAGACCGCAGCGCGGGAATTTGAATGGACGCGGAAAATAGCCGAGCAAAAAGGGATGAATCCGGTCAGGATCATAGCCCGTCATGTGATCCAGTCCTTTGAAATCGGAGAGGTCACACCGGAGCTTGCCCACGAGATTGGCAAGCAGTTTGCAGATGAAATCCTCGGAGGAAAATATGAGTATGTGCTGACCACTCACATTGACAAAGACCATGTTCATAACCATCTGATTTTCAATGCGGTTGACTTTGTGAACTACCACGCATACAAGAGCTATAAGCGGATTTACTATGATATGCGTGAGGTCAGCGACCGGCTCTGTAAGGAAAACGGTCTCTCTGTTATCCCTCCCTCTCAGAACAAGGGCATGGGCTACAAGGAGTACACCGAAGCCAAACGCGGCACGAGCTGGAAGCAGAAACTCAAGCAGACCATCGACCGGCTTGTCATTACAGCGAAGGACTACGATGACTTTCTGCGGCTCATGCAGGAAGCCGGTTATGAAATCAAGACCGGCAAATACATCTCCTTCCGCGCTAAAGGTCAGGAGCGGTTTACCCGGTCTAAAACCATCGGAGAGAACTACACCGAGGAACGCATCAAGGAACGGATTGCCGGACGGACGCCCCGAAGAAGTCAGAGACAGACCACGCCGAAGGGCATCTCTCTCATCGGAGATATTCAGGAGCGGATCAGGCTCATCGACAGCAAGGGTTACGAATATAAAGCAAAGCTCACTATCCTCAAAGAAGCTGCACGGACACTCAACTATCTCACGGAAAACAACTTGCTCCAATACGCCGATCTTGAGAAAAAGGTCGAGGACGTTCACAGCTCCTATGACCGCACCGGCAAGGAACTGAAAGGCGTTGAAGCACGACTGCGGGAAGTCCAGCCGCTCATCAAAAATATCTCCAACTACCAGCGGCTCAAGCCTGTATATGACGCCTTCCAGAAGGCAAAAGACAAGCCGGGGTTCAAGGCAAAGCATGAGGCAGAGCTTGTGATCTTTGAGGCGGCGCGGAGTACACTTCTTGCTATGCAGGGCGATGAAAAACTGCCGAGCTTGAAGACGCTGCAAGCGGAGCAAGCGCAGCTCTTTGAAGAACAGGAACGGCTATATGCTGAACGGAACAGGTTCAAAAAAGAAGCAAAGCAAATAGAGACGATCAAGTCTAATGTTGATACGTTCCTCTCTCCTTCTGCTGACCATGACCGTGATCATCGGCGCAGCACACAGCGCGAATAGTCCTTTCAAAAGCAGGGCATCTCCTGTTAACCGGAGATGCCCTGCATCCTTGAGAGAAGGTTCGAGAAATTGAAACTTTTTCTTTAATTTCTGCATCAACGAATTGCTTTTGAGAATGAAATCCAGTATAATATTATAAGTGATGTTGAATGCAAGCAAGCGAAAGGATGGTTGCCGTGCGCATAAGCTATAAGAAACTATGGATGCTTCTTCTGGAACGCGACATAAAGAAGGCTTCTCTACGACATGAGGTAGGGTTGTCTGCCGGAACATGGACAAAACTGAATAAGGGGGAAGAAGTGTCCCTCTCTATTTTGCTGCGCATTTGTGATTACTTAAACTGTGACATCGGAGATATATGTGAGGCTGTGCGAACGGACAAGAACTGAGTCCGGTTTTTCGTACAGCTCTTTTTGTAGAATAGTAAGTGTGAAACTATAACTTTGGAGGTTGCTGAAATGGCTGAGAATAACACAAGCAATATCGGCTTTGAAAAACAAATCTGGGACGCGGCTTGCGTCCTGCGCGGAAACATCGACGCATCCGAATACAAGTCCGTCGTCCTCGGATTGATTTTCTTGAAATACATTTCTGATCGCTTCGAGGCAAAGTACAAGGAACTGGTTGAAGAAGGCGATGGATTTGAAGAGGATCAGGACGAATACACTGCCGAAAACATCTTCTTTGTCCCTGAGAATGCACGATGGAGTGCGATTGCTGCTGCCGCTCACACGCCGGAAATTGGCACGGTGATTGATGACGCAATGCGCAGTATCGAGAAAGAAAACAAGCGTCTCAAAGATATTCTTCCTAAGAACTTCGCCCGTCCAGAGCTGGACAAGCGGCGTCTTGGTGAAGTGGTTGATCTCTTCACCAATATTCAGATGATCGAGCATGGAAACAGCAAGGACATTCTTGGTCGCACATACGAATATTGCCTCTCCAAGTTTGCCGAACAAGAAGGCAAACTTGCCGGTGAGTTCTATACTCCCTCTTGCGTTGTGCGTACCCTTGTTGAAGTGTTGCAGCCGTTTAATGGGCGTGTTTATGACCCGTGCTGCGGCTCTGGCGGTATGTTTGTTCAGTCCGCAAAGTTCATCGAGAATCACGGCGGCAACATCAACAAGATTTCCGTTTTTGGTCAGGACTCCAACCCGACCACATGGAAGATGGCGCAGATGAATCTTGCCATTCGCGGTATTGAAGCCGACCTCGGCAAGTTTAATGCGGACACGTTCTTTAACGATTGCCACCCTCAGCTCAAGGCAGACTTCATTATGGCAAATCCGCCCTTCAATCTCTCCGGCTGGGGTGCGGATAAACTCGTTGATGATGTCCGTTGGCAGTATGGTACGCCTCCTGCTGGCAACGCCAACTTTGCATGGTTGCAGCACATGATCTGGCATCTCGCTCCGAATGGACGTATCGGCATGGTGCTTGCAAATGGTTCGCTTTCCTCACAGTCCGGCGGTGAAGGTGAAATCCGCAAGAACATTATCAATGCCGACCTTGTGGACTGTATCGTCGCAATGCCGACGCAGTTATTCTACACGACGCAGATTCCGGTATCGCTCTGGTTCCTTGCAAAGAACAAGAAGCAGAAAGGCAAGACACTATTCATCGACGCACGGAAACTCGGCACTATGGTTACGCGGAAGCTGCGCGAACTGACGGATGAAGACATCAAGAAAATTGCCGACACCTACAACGCATTCGTTGAAGGAACGCTTGAAGATGAAAAGGGCTTCTGTGCTGTTGTTACAACGCAGGATATTGCAAAGCAGGATTACATTCTCACACCGGGACGCTATGTTGGCATTGAGGAACAGGAAGATGACGGTGAGCCGTTTGAAGAGAAAATGGGGCGCCTGACTTCTGAACTGTCTGAGCTTTTCACTAAGTCTCATGAGCTTGAAGCTCAGATCAAAGAACGACTGGGGGCGATTGGATATGAGCTATGAGACGTATCGTGTTGCTGACCTAATTGATGAAATTGCGATGGGTCCATTCGGCTCAAATATTAAAGTCTCGTGTTTTGTGGACAGTGGAGTACCTGTTCTAAATGGCAGCAATCTTGAAGGATTTTCTTTATCTGAAAAGGCGTTCCGCTTCGTCACAAAGGAAAAAGCTGATTCTCTTAACAAGGCAAATGCGCATCGAGGCGATATAGTAATAACGCATCGAGGAACGCTTGGACAAATAGCGTTTATTCCGCAAGATTCCAGATATGACCGGTATGTGATTTCACAATCCCAGTTTCGCGTTCGATGCAACGACAAGGTTTTGCCTGAATATCTTGTCTATTACTTCCACACTCCAATAGGACAGCATAAACTTCTAAGCAATGCCTCACAGGTTGGCGTCCCTGCATTGGCGAGACCATCTTCGACCTTTCAACAGATTGAGGTCGTATTGCCTGAATTAAGTATTCAGAAACGTGTTGTCGAGATTATTTCCACAATTCAAAAAAAGATTGCGAACAATCAAGAGCTAAACGATAATTTAGCGGCTTAGAGCTGGATGGTGGAGACATCAATCTCGCCGGACATCAGCTTTGGCAAGAGACTATCCCTAAGTCGCTTGAGTCTATCGTTTTCGATGGCGTTAATTCGTATTTGCGCGTACATCGGTGAAACGAGAGATTGAAACTCTGCCAGCTCGTCCTCCGAAGGAAGAATTAACTCATAAGAGAGCGTGTCCGACGGTGTTGTTCTTTGTCTACTGCCCGTTGAGCCAGTAACATGACTACACATAAAGTCGGAAAAGGAATTGCTATCTATGACTGAGTACAGGAAATCTGTAATAGTCTTATCTTTTGCTTTATAGACGATGAACTCCGTAGAGCATACTGCATTCCCGGTCAGACAATACGGCTTCCAAACACGCTTCGTTGTTGGGTTGAGTTTTGAGATCATGAAGCACGAGGCATCAATGATGAATTTATTGCTCTTGATGGATGTGGATAGCTCAAAGACCGGAAACCTCACCTCATCAAAAGCTGGAATGCTATAATGCTCAAGCAGTATCTCAGGCTCTTTCAGTGGGTTGAAACTCTTATTTGAGATCGTCGCAACCTCTCCAAGAGTTACAATACGCCAGTCGGAAGGCAAATCATTAGGCGAAACAGTCTCAAAACGTTCATGATATATTGCCTGAGCTTGCTGCTCTAAATTATCGTTTACCGTCTGAATAACTCTCACCAGTGGCGAGAGTTTTACAAAAGGGACTGCCACTGAATGTCGTTCTCTTACCTCGAAAGGAGACACGACAATGACAGAACAACTCATCACGGAGATACAGCGAAAAATGCTGCCGTATCTCAACAACGAACAGCTCATGCACCTTCGGGATGCATTGGCTGAGACATTGGAAGGGGCAACGATCACCTATGATAGTGGCTCAATTCCAGCAGAAGAAACAGATGCAGTCGAAGCATTTATCACGGCAAAACGGATCGAAGGCTGCTCGGAGAAAACCCTGAGCTATTACCGGAAGACGATTGAGGCTCTGATTGCCGGAGTCGGAAAGGCTGTACAACAGATCACCACAGATGATTTGCGTCGTTATCTGACCAACTATCAGGTTCAACGCAGGTCAAGCAAAGTGACCATAGATAATATTCGTCGGATTCTGTCCAGTTTCTTCTCTTGGCTTGAAGATGAGGATTTCATTGTGAAAAGCCCGGTACGCCGGATCCATAAAGTCAAGACGGCAAAGGTGGTCAAGGATACTTACACCGATGAAGCGTTGGAGCTGATGCGTGACAACTGCAAAACGGCACGAGACTTGGTGATGATTGATCTTCTGGCTTCCTCTGGAATGCGTGTTGGTGAGCTGGTCACGCTAAACCGCGAGGACATCAACTTCAACGAACGCGAATGTGTGGTTGTCGGCAAGGGCAATAAAGAACGATTGGTCTACTTCGATGCAAGGACGAAGATCCACCTTCAAAACTATCTTGAGGGGCGAACGGATGAAAACCCAGCTTTGTTTGTTTCCCTAAAAGCTCCCTTTGACCGGCTGATGATCGGCGGAGTGGAGACACGCCTTCGGGAATTGGGGAAGCGTCTGAATATTCCGAAGGTTCACCCCCACAAGTTCAGACGCACTCTGGCTACTACTGCCATAGACAAAGGAATGCCCATAGAGCAAGTCCAGCAGCTCTTAGGGCATCAGAAAATCGACACCACCATGCACTATGCGATGGTGAAACAACAGAATGTGAAGCTGGCACACAGAAAATATATCGGATAGGACGGTGGGCATTATGTTATTTGCCAAACTAAATGACCTCTCCATAGGAGGAAAAGGATCGTATGGAATAGCTGCCTCTGCTGTCGAGCGAAAGGCTGAGCTTCCTACTTACCTTAGAATTACAGATATTTTTGACGATGGCACATTAAACCCAAATGAGCTAAAGAGCGTTGATGCTCCTAATTCAGACAAGTACATCCTTAAACCCAATGACATTGTTTTTGCGCGAACCGGAGGAAGTACAGGGCGCAACTACTTTTATGACGGAAGTGACGGGGTGTTTGTGTATGCTGGATTCTTGATTAAGTTCAGTATAGACCCGGAGAAAGTGAACCCTAAGTATGTGAAGTATTATTGCAGGTCGAAGCAATACAATGACTGGGTTCAATCCTTCAACACCGGAAGTACACGAGGGAATATAAATGCCCAGACATTTGGAAACATGGAAATCCCTCTGCCAGACAGGAAACAGCAGGATTATCTTGTTTCAATACTCGAACCGATAGACGAGAAGATCAAGATTAACAAGCAGATAAACGATAATTTAATGCAGCAAGCTGTAACGATTTTCAACTCATGGTTTGTAGAGTACAGCCCTTTCGATGGCATTGAACCGAAAGAATGGGAAACTGTCAACTTGGAGAAGATCACATCGCTTATAAGCCGCGGAATTGCGCCCAAATACTCCGATAACTCTGATCAGATAGTGATCAATCAGAAGTGCATTCGTAACCACATGATTGATCTTTCTCAGGCACGAACTCACACCCCAAAAGTAATCAATGAGAAATGGCTTCGCTTTGGCGATTTATTGATTAACTCAACGGGAGACGGAACATTGGGACGCGCAGCACAGGTTTGGTTCCAGCCCCAAAATATCACAGTTGATTCCCATGTAACGGTTGTCAGACCGGCAAAAGAAAATCTGATTTTCTATATTGGGCTGTGGGGAGTTCTTCATGAAAGGGAAATTGAATCCCTTCATACCGGAAGCACTGGTCAGACGGAATTGCCCAAAGAGCGCGTGAAAGCATTGGAACTGCACTTGCCTGACAATGGGACGCTGGATCGTTTCAACACCCTAATTGCACCTATGGCTGCTGCTATTGTTTCAAAGCAGAACGAAAACAATAAGCTCGCAACTCTAAGGGATGCGCTTCTCCCGAAACTCATGTCCGGAGAGATCGATGTCTCTGCCGTCCAGCTCTAAGCTGCTAAATTATCGTTTACCTGATTTGGAGGTTATACCATGTTTGATAAAGTTCAGGAGAGCTTGAAAAGAAGCAAAGATGAGCGCCAGAAAAAGCGGCTTGAAAAGGAACGGCTTCGCCTTGAGAAAGCCGCAGCAGAAGCAGCTCGTGAGGAAGAGCGGCTTCAACAGGAGGCGGAAAAGATACAGGCTGAAAAAGACCGTCTTCTCTCCCTCGATGATAAGGGGCTGAAGGTAGAATTGATTCTGGCAGTGCGAGGTCTATACTCACAAATGGAGTACATTCAAAGTCAGCAGGCTTCTTTATCCGAGCGGGTTGACGATATTGAGTCGGACATCTCTTCCATCCGCAGTGATATTTCAGATTTGGAAAGCAGACTGGGCTCGTCCGATCAGTAAAACTCAATGAAGGAGGCGCAGACGTGATTATTTCACCACAATCTCTTGATACAAACCTAAGTCAGCTTTTAGCGGAGGTTAAGTCCGGCTCAATGCAGTTGCCGGAGTTTCAGCGCGACTGGACTTGGGATGATAACCGAATTAGAGGAATTATCGCCAGTTTGTCGCAAGGCTACCCTATGGGTGCCATTATGCGACTGCAATATGGAAATCCAGACATTCAATTCAAATATCGCACGATTACGGGTGTGAAGGGTGTTTCAGTAAAGCCAGAGCATTTGATTCTCGATGGTCAGCAGCGGCTTACTTCCATCTATCAGGCAACATCCTCAAAAGAGCCAGTCTCTACCAAAACGGAAAAAGGCAAGGCGATTAAGCGGTACTACTACCTCTCTATGGAGAAGTGCCTTGACGATGATGAGGATCGCTTTGATGCAGTCCTGTCCATCCCCGAAGACCGCAAGATTAAAGAGAACTTTGACCGTGATGTGAAGCTCGACCTCTCAACCAGAGAGTATGAATACGAGAACAAGTTGTTTCCGGTCAATATTGTGTTCGATAGCAACGCTGTTATGGACTGGTTCATGGGCTACATGACGCACTATGGAATGAAGCCGGAAGCAATGGACGAGTTCAAGCGTTTTCAGGCGGATGTGCTGAATACAATTTCCGGATATAAGCTGCCTGTGATTACGCTGGACAAGTCCACGCCGCGAGAGGCAGTGTGCAAGGTGTTTGAGAACGTCAATACTGGCGGTGTTCCTCTCACGGTGTTTGAGCTTGTTACCGCAACTTATGCCACAAGAGACTTTGACCTGAGAAAAGACTGGGTGCAGTGTCGAAATACAATTTGCGGCTTTGGAGACACGCTGAGAACAGACCTGTTCGATGGAATTGATGAAACCACATTCCTGACAACGGTTTGCCTCTATACAAGCTATTTGAACAAGCAGTCTGGAAAAACGAACACTATCTCCTGCAAAAAGAAAGATGTTCTGGGACTTCCTTATGAATCGTACATAGCGAACCGGGATGCAGTGCTGTCTGGGTTCAAAATCGCAAAGGAGTTTCTTCTTCGGGATCAGTGCGTTTTCCGTCAAAGAGATTTGCCCTATACAACGCAGTTGATTCCACTTGCGGCGATCTGTGCTGTTCTCGGAAAATCCAAATGCAATGAGCCAAACACAATCAAAACTCTTTCTCGGTGGTATTGGTGCGGGATTTTGGGTGAGATGTATGGCGGTGCGAACGAAACCCGCTATGCCTATGACATTGAGGACATGGTTGAAGAGGTCAATGGACGTCCGAATGCAATGCACACGATTAACAGCGCAGTCTTTTCTTCTACGCGGCTGCTAACCCTTCAAACTCGCTTGAGCGCGGCATATAAAGGTATAATGGCTCTTCTTTACAAGGAGAAGTGTCGTGACTTTATGAACAACACGACGATTGACATTGTAAACAGTATGCTTGAGTCTCCGGATATTCACCATATATTCCCCGAAGCATATTGCGAGAAAATGGGCATCAAGCGCGAACGGTATAATTCCATCATTAACAAGACCCCGATTCTTCCAGCCACCAACCGCTCGATTGGCGGAAATGCGCCGAGTGAGTATCTGGGGGCAATTCTAAAGAAGGTTGATGGACTGACCGAGAATGAGTTGCAAGCACGGGTAGAATCGCACTTTATCGACTATTCGGAATTGAAGGCAGATAACTTCAATGGCTACTTCATTGACAGAGCAAAGAGTCTTCTCAATCTGATTGAAAAGGCAATGAATAAGCCTGTCACTGACAGAGATGCAGAAAATACGCTGGATCAGTTTGGGGCGAGTCTGGCGTAAAAGGGAGTGACAAAACTATGGCAGGATATTTTACAGAATCAAATTACGAGAACGCTGTCTTGCAGCTTCTCAATGAAGAACTGGGCTATAACTATATCTATGGACCGGACGTGGAGCGCGATTATCACTCGCCGCTTTATGAGGATGTTCTGCTACCTTCCTTGCAGCGGATCAACAAGAGCCTGCCTATGGACGCTCTGACGGAGGCAATCTATAAGCTCAAGAACTTTGAAACCGGAACGCTTTTGCAGAAGAACATGGTCTTTATGGACTACCTCCAAAACGGAGTCCCGGTAAAATACTATGACAAGGGTGAAGAACGCTCTACCCTTGTTTACCTTGTAGACTTCAAAAATCCTGCCAGTAACGAGTTCACAGTTGCGAATCAATGGACTTTCATTGAGAACTCCGAAAAAAGACCAGATATGATTCTCTTTGTCAATGGTCTCCCACTCGTCATTGTGGAGTTGAAGTCTCCGTCCCGCGAAGAAACCGATGCTTCCGCAGCATACCGCCAGCTCCGGAACTATATGTATGAGATCCCCTCTATGTTCATTTATAATGCGGTATGTGTCATGAGCGACTTGACCACTTCAAAGGCTGGTACAATCACGTCCGGCGAAGACCGCTTTATGGAGTGGAAAACAACAGACGGCAGCTATGAGAATACGCAACACGCATCATTTGACACATTCTTTGTAGGACTGTTTGAGAAGACCCGCTTCCTTGACATCGTGAAAAACTTCATCTGCTTTAATGTGGATGGACAGAATACTTTCAAGATACTCGCCGGGTATCATCAGTATTTCGCAGTCAAAAAGGCGATTGAGTCTACAAAACACGCAACCGTGACGGACGGTAAGGGTGGCGTCTTCTGGCATACACAGGGCAGCGGAAAATCGTTGTCTATGGTCTTCTATGCTCATTATCTGCAAGAAGCGTTAGAAAGCCCCACTATCGTTGTCATTACCGACCGTAACGATCTGGACGACCAGCTTTACGGACAATTCGCCCGCTGCAAGGACTTCCTCCGGCAAACGCCGCAGCACGCTGAGAGCCGCAAGAATCTGAAAGAACTGCTTGCAAACAGACAGGCAAACGGCATAATCTTCACGACCATGCAGAAGTTTGAAGAAAGCAACGAAGCTCTTTCGGAGCGTCGGAACATTATCGTGATGGCTGATGAAGCGCATCGTGGGCAATATGGTCTCAATGAGAAGGTTGTGGTCAAGCAGAAGGACAACGGCGAAGTCGAGGCGAAAACCGTTATCGGCACTGCCCGCATTATAAGAGACACGCTTCCTAATGCGACCTACATTGGATTCACCGGAACACCGATCTCCACAAAAGACCGCAGTACACGAGAGGTCTTCGGTGATTACATCGACATCTATGATATGACACAGGCAGTTGAAGATGGCGCGACCAGACCCGTCTACTACGAGAGCCGTGTGATTCACCTGAAACTCGACGAGAACACCCTCCATCTGATCGATAATGAGTATGACATTATGGCTGACAACGCCGATCCGTATGTCATTGAAAAGAGCAAAAAAGAACTTGGTCAGATGGAAGCAATCCTCGGTGCCGACCAGACGATCAATTCCTTGGTAAATGACATTCTTGATCATTACGAGAATTACCGTGAGAATATCCTAACCGGCAAGGCGATGATCGTTGCTTATTCGCGTCCCATAGCAATGAAGATTTATAAGCGCATTCTTGAGCTACGCCCAGCGTGGACGGAAAAGATTGCAGTGGTCATGACGCAAGGCAATAACGATCCCGAAGAATGGCGTGAGATTATCGGCAACAAAGCTCATAAGGACGATATGGCGCGGAAATTCAAAGACAACAACTCTCCGCTGAAAATCGCCATCGTCGTGGATATGTGGCTGACCGGCTTTGATGTTCCCTCCCTTGCTACGATGTATGTCTATAAGCCGATGGCTGGACACAACCTGATGCAAGCTATCGCCCGCGTCAATCGTGTCTTCAAAGATAAAGAAGGCGGTTTGGTTGTCGATTACGTCGGTATTGCGGCTGCACTGAAACAGGCAATGAACGACTATACTGCCAGAGACAAGAAGAACTATGGTGATACAGATGTAAGCAAGGCTGCATATCCGAAGTTCCTTGAAAAGCTCTCTATTTGCAGAGATTTGTTCCACGGATTCAGTTATGAGAAATTCATGACCGGAAGCGACCTCGACAGGGCGAAGCTCATCAGCGGCGGAGTGAACTTCATACTCGGCAAGAGTGTTGCAGAGTACGAGCTTCCCGACCATGAGAAGACACAGAATGTGTTTATCAAAGAAGCCCTGCTTCTCAAGCAGGCACTTTCGCTGTGCAGCAGCTTGGTAGACGAGCAAACTCGCATGGAGGCAGCTTTCTTCGAGTCCGTAAGAACAATGACCGTGCGCTTGGTTTCAGGCGGTACCGGAAAGAAGTTTACGCTTCCGGAAGTTAATGAGCGCATTAACGAGCTTTTGAAGCACAGCATCAAGAGCGAAGGTGTTATCAACCTCTTCTCCGATGTCCAGACTGAGTTTTCGTTGTTCGATCCGAAGTTTCTTGAAGAAGTGGCAAACATGAAGGAGAAGAATCTTGCAGTCGAACTCCTGAAAAAACTGATTTCCGAACAGGTCTCTGTTTACCGTCGAACAAATATTGTCAAGTCTGAAAAGTTCTCCGAAATCATTCAGAGCGCAATGAACCGCTATTTGAACGGAATGCTGACCAACGAGGAAGTCATTCAAGAATTACTCAAGCTGGCGAAAGACATTGCCGCTGCTGCCGCCGAGGGTGAAAAACTCGGATTGACAGCGGACGAGCTTGCTTTCTATGATGCCCTCACAAAGCCGCAAGCAATCAAGGACTTTTACGAGCATGACGAGCTTATTGCTATCACGAAAGAACTGACAGATTTGCTTCGCAAAAACCAGACAATAGACTGGCAAAAGAAAGAGAGCGCAAGAGCTGGAATGCGCCGCCTGGTCAAAAGGTTGCTGAAAAAACACAAATATCCGCCAGAGGGTATGGATGATGCTGTCCAGACTGTCATGAGCCAGTGTGAGATGTGGACGGACAATGTAATGACCGCTTAACTCCCCTACGAGAAAGGAGTAGATCATGGGCAATTCAGTCATGTTGAATGGAATCGAATATGCCGGAGAACAGATTGCCTACAAAGACAGCACCTATGAGCTTGTGTCAAAGGTCGCTTACCTGATCGGCGTCCCGCTTCGTATTTTCCAAAATGAACACGAGCCGCCGAAGATAGAGATATACAACCGGCTTGAACAGGATAAAAATGCCCGTATCATTCGTAATCTATGTATCATCCGCACCGCCATTGAGCGCAATTACCGGAAAATAAATGACATCATGCGGATGGAATACCGTGGGCTTCTTTCGATGCCTGAGATCCTTCCAATGTCCAGTATGCAGCAGCTTTCAAATGACGGAATCAGCTTTATTAAAAAGTCGAGTACAAAGCTCTGCCACCACATTATCGAGATCAACCGGCTGATTTCAGACCGCATTAACAACTGCAAAAGCCTCTTTCCAATCTGGATTAACTGGGCGTACATAAAAGAGCTGTTCATTATGCCAAACGGCTTGACAGAGGACGGAACGAAAGATGCTGCGGACATCTATTACGCAAGTCTCTCCTACTACCCCTATCAAATGTATATCAACTGGGTACCGATGGACGAGGGCAATGTCCTCTATAATGATAAGAAGTTTGCTACTCTGCTTTATCAATGGCATTGCGACGCCTTCACGGAATACAGTAAAGTCTCCGATGCAGGGGCTTTTGTAAAAAACAATATCTACGACTTCATAGATGACAGTGAGAAGACCGTATTGGTAGTGGACTGCGAAAACTCTGACCCGTACAAGCTGTGCGCCACGCTCAAAAACCTTGATTATGAGGTCATGCAGAAGATTACGGCGATCATTCTCTTTGATGACGTACACACCGCTACGGCATGGCGGATTCTTGAAAACTACACCCGCATCCCCGTTGAACATATCATGATTGAGCGGATCAAGCAGAACAAATCACTGGTAGACATCAAGCTCACCGCAAGAGCCTGTCAGGAACACTACCAGAAGCAAGTGGATTCCTTCGTCATCGTCTCAAGCGATTCCGACTACTGGGGGCTGATCTCTTCCTTACCGGACGCCAGATTCCTTGTCATGATTGAGCGGGAAAAATGCGGACCGGATATGAAGGCAGCACTTGCAGAATCTGGGATATTCTACTGCTATCTGGATGACTTCTACTCCGGCAACAGCGAGGACATCAAGAAAAACGCACTGTTCAAGGAGATGTACCGCTGGATTGACAACTCCGTTCACCTGAACGTCAACGATATGTTTGATGCAGCTCTGCGAAACACGAGGATCGAAATGTCTCCCGCAGAGCGGCGGCAGTTCTATGAGAAGCACATCAGGCACATGACGCTGACCATCGACGAGAACGGAAACGTCAGCATTGAATTGAAACGCGGATAGCCTTGGTTTCTATTCCGGGAGGAATGTGGATGGACAACAGATTCTATTTTGGATTCAATACATCGGAGGAACGGAAAAAGCGCAGAAAAGCAGAGCTGTACTCCATGAGTGAGCAAGTCAGCACCTTCTTTTGGGATGAAGCCCCGCAGCATGGATTGGAAATGCGTGAAGGGCAGCAGGATATGTCTTTTGAGATTGTGGACGCCCTCATAAACGATCAGCATTTTGCGATTGAAGCTGGCGTGGGCATTGGCAAGTCCTTTGGCTATCTTGTGCCGGTGCTGCTGTACAGCAAACGCATGAACAAGCCGGTTATCATCGCAACCTCGACCATTGCGCTTCAAGAACAGCTCTGGCGCGATGTCCACGCGGTAATGCCCCTTCTTGGGCTGAACAGAGATGTTATCCTCGCAAAAGGACAGACCCATTATCTCTGCAACAAACGCGCAGATGAGTATATGTGTGACCCGAAAGCAGACCCACCGGACGCGCTCAAAGAAGGAATCAAGCAAGGGTATGAGGAACGCAAGGATTTCCCGGAGGTTTTGCCGCAAGGCGTCTGGGACAAGGTAAACGTGCAGCGGTTCAGCATGAAGAATTGCGGCTCCTGCGAAAAGAAATGCAAGTATTACAAGGTCCGTGCATCGTTAAAATACACGGACGGTGTTGTTCTGTGCAATCAGGACTTTCTTACCCAGCATCTCATGAAACTACGACGCGGGCAGGACGGACTGATTAACGCCGCCGCTGATCTGCTTGTCGTGGATGAAGCGCACAACTTGGATGATAAGGTGCGGAGTGCCACAACGGAGCGTTTCGGGCAAGGTATGCTCTTTGGAATGATTAAAAGCGCATTCTATGAACTGCGACCCTCTGACCAAAGCAGTGTGTCCGGTGAAAAGCGAGAGGCAGAGAGCGCAATCATCGCCTTCTATAACTGCCTGAAAGCACAAGTTCAAAAGCAGATCGACGATGCAGATCAGGATATGCGCTACGCTGACCGCTTTTTCTTTGACCAAAGCGGCAGTGCGATTGAACTGCTTACCGAGATGAACGCCGCCATACACAACCTTTCGTCCAGCATTCAGATTTATTCCAGCATGGATTTCAGAAACAACCGTTCCTTTGCTGCCTCTGATGATCTGGATGCCGTCAGCGAGTCCCTTTCAGAGCTTCTTGACCGGATAGATGATATGCTGATCTGGATTGAGCAGCACGGCAGCAACACGGAACTCGTCTATTGCCCTAAAAACACAAAAGAAATTGTGAGCCGCCTATACTTCAATGGTGATGAAAGAACCATCTTGACCTCTGCCACGCTGACGAACGCCACGAGCGGGTCTCTGGAAGAACAGTATTCTTACTTTATCAGCAATACCGGCTTTCCCGCTGGTGATCGCGGCTGCTTATCCGAGCCAAAGCCTTCCCCATATCCATACGATGAACACGCCATGATCTACTATTGCGACGATCTCCCGCACCCGACCAGAGAACATGAAGCCTTCATTGAAAAGGGTGTGGAGCGGCTGCTTGAGATCCTGAGCATTTCCAATGGAAAGGCACTCGTGCTGTTTACGGCAAAGACCGACATGGAAGATGTCTACTCCATTCTCAGTGAGAAAAATCTTCCGTACAAAATCCTGATGCAGCAGCCGGGATCGTCGCAGGACAAGGTGCTGCTTGAGTTTAAGGAAGATACGAACTCCGTACTTCTGGGGACGGGTGCATATTGGGAAGGAATCAGCATTGAAGGAAAAAGCCTTTCCAATGTCATCATTTTCCGGCTTCCGTTCCCTGTCCCCGATCCAATTATCGAGTATAAGTGTTCCGTCGCAAAGGATGCCCTGATGGATGTCCGCGTTCCCGAAATGATTATCAAGCTCAAGCAAGGTATCGGGCGATTGATCCGCAATTTCACAGACACCGGCATTGTCTGCATTATCGACCGAAGACTGCGGGACGAGCCGCCGGAACGCTATCATGACATTACATGGGACTCCCTGCCTATCAAAAATCGGACAAGCAGTTTGGACGAACTTAGGAAGTTTTACGAAGGTCTGCCCTCAGCCAAGGAATGATGATACAAACGGCAGTCTCTTCGGAAACATAGAGCAGCCCCCCAAAAAACGACAATCAGAAAACGGAGGTGTATCATGTTGTACAATGAAAATCTGCACGAAGAAGAACAACATCTGATCCAGCAGATTGCCGAGCAAACAGAGAGAGGTAAAATCGGCTGGGAACTGACGGAGTATAATCCGCTGTCATTTCTGAATGAGGACAAGATAGACAAAAACCCAGCAGTAATCTGTCAGTCCTTCTCCTTTGAAGCGATCATCGGCGGCTCCCGTTTCGAGCTTGATGTCATGGAGAATATTGATGTGCCGTCCGGTATGGGAGACTACACCATAACCTTGACGCGGGATGAAACCGAAAATTATCTTAAAATTGAGGATGCGCTTTCCTTTGACTGTGACCGCTATGAATGCACACCGGAGGAAGTCGCAGAGCGATTTGCGGACAGCCCCATTGTCCGTCTCTGCAACGCTATCATTCCTGCCACGCTTGGGCAGGAGGATTTAGAAGAGGTCTTCACATGGGCAAGGTTTTTCAACGAGACTGGCATTTCTGCAAAGCTAATGAATCATCCGCTGACCAAGCTCTGTGAAAAGCTGTTCGACGAACACCGTTTGATGGACTTCCATCGCTGCATCTTGGATGTGGACTATCGAAAGCTGCTCCTAAATGAACTGGCTCATAACTAAGACACGGAAAAACGCCCCCGACACTGTGCCAGACGCACAGTGCCGGGGGCGTTCCCGTTTCCAGCGATTTATTTTTCCCTCGGCAATGGACTGTCCATAAGGTGACACTTTCCGTTTTGCGATGCCGCGAAAATTCGATGTGTTCCATGGAGATGTTCACTGGGCAGCATACGCCGTACACGTTTCCAATAATCACCGAGCAGTGCAATGGGTATTCGCTATCGGGAAATACTTCACGGTTTTCACAACGCTTGATTCAGAAGGGATTATTTGCCTTATTCCCGCGTGACATCAAGGGAAACCGGATTGATGACGATGATGGTCTTGCCCTTTTTGTGGGCATATCTCACGGTATTCCCGGTACCGCTGGGGCATCCATTCCATACTGCGAGAATATAATCGGCGTGATCGACCATGTACCGATTTCTCTTGTCCATGCAGTCCGGCGTGTACTCCCGTTGCAGCATGGTCTCCTTGTCACACTTTGCCGCGATATTATAATACCGTTCCCGTGAAGCCACAGACCATTTGATCGCTTGTGTCTCACAAGGGATTGCGCTTTCCAGAGTAATGCGAGGGTATTTTGATTTCAAATCGAGTACAATTTCCGCAGCGTACATATCGACGCCAAGAGCCATGCCGGTAATAAAATGCGTGACGCCCTCGTTCTCGATGAGTGCTACAATCTGATCCCGCATAACAGACTTCAAAGAAGTACAACGCTTATCGGATTCATCAAAGCCGAACGGAAGACTCTGTGGTCTATGACCGGTAAACGCACAAGTCTTGCCTTGAACGGATTGCTTTTCAGCTTTTTGAGCAGACTTTCTAAACTCAATAATGCGCGACATGACACCCCTTCTTTCACTCTTTTGGTAGGTAACTCCATTCTATCACCCTCATCACGGACAGTCAACGCATTGTCGTTAGTAAAATCAACGACGGTGTACCGTGGATAATGACACCGCCGTTAGGTACACTAAATGCAAAGGTGGTGAGGCTATGCGAGAGAAGAAGGACATCAATATTGAAATCGGCGGCAATATTCAAGTGGCAAGAGAACAGGCGGGATATACGCAGGACACGCTCTCAGAAATGCTTGGCATGACGCCGAATCACCTGAGTGCTATTGAGCGTGGTGCTTCCGGTATCTCTCTCGAAGCCTTGCAGCGTCTTTGCCGTTTGCTCGGCGTCAGCGCAGACCGAATTATTTTTGGGACTGACGCGCCAGAAGCGGAAGCCCTTGCGCTTGCCAGACGTATTTCGGATATTAAGCCGGAATACCGGCAACAGGTTCAAGAGCTGCTGTCCGCTATTTTGAATATGTCGTAAAAAAAGAGCCTCTGCCGACACCCAAAACGGGCATCGACAGAGGCTTTTGGTTCGTTTTCCGGGCATTCAAACAAGTGCCGAAATCGACACTTATTTCTGCGCTAAAGAAGAAATTGCGCAGGGAATACAATCACTTAGGTTGGTCAATTTGCGTCGCTCTGAGGCTTGCAATCATGGTTTTTTTCGACATCTAATTGTCCACTTTGCGACGCCTTCCGGGAAAAGCCCGGACAGGAGATGAGATTCACCCGAAAGCTCTGCTTGCAGTCATGGACGCAGCGGACGCAGAAGCGGTTATACTTCCGGCGTCCGCTGTCCCCGATGAAGAACGACCACTCCTGCCGCCATTTCTTACTTCTGCTCACAGCTCAATCTCTCCTTTGTGCTTTTTGGGCGGGCAGCATTCCTTCTGCTTTTCAGCCTTTGCAGACTTGAGCCTGTCCATGATGGAGGACTTTTCGCCCCTTTCGGGGGCTTTGACCTCTGCGGTCTTGTCCTCCTTCGGACCGTTGTTGATGATCCCATCAATCATGCCGTAGTCATCCTCCATCGACATCTCCGCTGCCTTGAGATAGTTTTCCTTCTCAAGAGCCGCTATCCAGCTTTCCTTGCTGATACCGAGCATTCCGCCCTTTGCCGCATGGTCGGCAATCTCCTTTGCATCCACGCACAAGCCCTCGGTGTTATCGGAATAGAGACGGTAAACCTCGCAGCCCTTCTCCAAAGCCTTCTCAGCCGCCTCCTGACCGGCGGGAAGAACGCCAGCCCATGCGTAGCCGTAGTCCTTCATATCCTGAACGGAGAGCGCAGGGTCAGGCATTTCCGGCACTTCCTTGACCTCAAGGTCGAGAAGGCGGAGCGTGTCATCGTCAAAGCCGTTGTAGACATCATCAAGGACGAGCTTGCCGCGTTCATCGACGATGATGCAAGCCGCCTCATCGCCGTAGGTGTCATGCTCCATCAGGTAAAAGCTGTGACCGCCGACCTCGTGCCGGTCAATGGTGTGCCACGTCCCGATGTGACCGGCAACCGTCAGACCGGAGGTATCGGCGTTCATCTCAAAGTCCTTCTGCTCGATGCTCTCCTGCTTCTGCTGTTCCTGCGAGATCATGGGGATCGCCACAATCTTATCGCCCAGCTTGACAAACTGTTCCGGCACTTTGAAGTGGTCAGCGAACTTCTGCATCTGCTCTACGGTCAGAGAGCCGAAGCTGTCATCCGTCAAGCCGACCACCATGAATGTTCCGGCAACAACATCGTAGATGTCACCGTCCTCATCACGCAGAGCGCGGTTCAGGGGCAGACCTTCCAGCTTGCCTTCCTCGTTGCAGACTAAGGCAACCGGGTCTTCGTAGGGATAAATTGCCTCGATGCAGCCGCCGACCTCATGCTGTAAGGACTTGAGATCCGAGTCAATCTCCTTCACATAAGGCTCCTTTCCCGGCTCAACGACGAGAACGGCGATGGTGCTGTCACGCTCGGCGTCTTCCCCTGAGCCGGTGATCCGGTATTCGTCGGGAATATCGTCCAGCTCACCGTTAAACTGTCTGTCCCAGCGTTCGCTTGCGACGCGGACATAGCCTTCATCGGTGAAGCGTCCCTGTTCATCATAAGCGATGTCGTGACCATAGCGTTCATAGTCGATGTAGTCTGCCAGAGGACCGAGATCCTTTTCGGAGTAGATACCGGCTTCGTTGGCATAGTAATAGCCAAGGTCATATTCGTCGTTTATACCGGGCATGATGTCGTAGCAGTCCAGATTGAACGTCAGGTTGATGAGATCGTCGATGTCGCTGACCTCATCGCAGCCAGCCTCCATAATGGCAACGAGCTTTTCCTGATCGCTCAGGGAAAGCTCGTCAATCAAAGCGGCAAGGTAGTTGAGCTTATCAAGGCTTTCATACTCGCCAAGCATCTTCTGAACGCCGTAGATCGGGCATTCGTAGTCGGTGATAAACCACTCTTCATAGGGCTGACCGAACTCATCCTGCTTGCCGATCCCGATGCGCTCAAAGACCTTCTGCATCTCTTCTTCGGTGGTGGGCAACTTCACCCACTCACCGACCAGCATACCCTCGTTGTACTTGCCAAGGTTCGTGACGAAGGCTTCAAAATTACCGTCTAATACGGGCATAGGCATCCTCCTTTCAGTCATCCACCATGCCGTCCGGCATGATATACAGTTCCCCAAACTCTGCGTCCGTCATGGCTTCGAGCTTCCGGATGGTCTTATACATCAGCTCTGCGATCTCGCTGTCCATGTCGTTCAGGGTGACGCCCTTCATATCGTCGATCAGCCGCTTGCGGCTGGACGTGTTGAAGCAGCACATCAGGTTGGTTTCTTCCACGGTAAAGTTCTTCATATCAGAGTTCCATATCCTTTCCTTTGTTTTTCTGCGGCTTCGGTGTGTGAGGCGGCTGGGTTTTCTGTGCGGATTTCAGCTTGTCGCGGATGGATTCACGGGCAGCGGGCTTCTTCGGAACAGTGTTATAGACGGCATTACCGGCATCTTCCACATACGAGCGGACATACTGGATGCTTTCCGAAAAACGGATGGGGCGGTTCTTGTCCTCGATGTTGGTCAGCCGGACTTCATCGGCGGCAAAATCAACCGCGTCAATCCTGCACTTGAAGCCGTCCACATTCAGCGTCGCGCCGACAGGAATGTAATCTGCGGCTTTGAGTTCCTTAAAGGTCTCACCGTCCTTGCTGAGAAAGACATCCGCGCCGGACTGCCAGAGCTTCTTTGATGCTGCTACCCACGCAGCTTCACGGAAGCCGGTCACCGGCATGGAGGGCTTGCCGCGTACCTTCTTCTCAAGGAGCTTCGTGCCGAGCAAGGGGGCTGCTTTTTCCGCGTCCTTGCCGTACAGCTCAAAATAGCCGTTCTGGGCAAAGCAGACCAGTGCGTCGGGGTGCGCCTTTTTGACTGCCTCGTACTTGCGGAGTTCTGCAACGGGCAGAGGCGAAAGCACCTCCGTCCTCTCAGCCTCCGCCAGTCTGTCACGGCGGCTTTTCTGCTTGGACAGCACTTCCGCCAGAGCCTCAGCATCCTTCGGGAGCGTCCGGTGGTCTTGTACGCCGCCATGCTCACCGACCAGAGCCATTGCCTCATCGAAGCTGCTGCGGCAGGGGGCTTCCAGCACAAAGCCATCTGCGAAGGTCAGCCGGTCATGATCCGGCGCAACCGAGTTCTGCGCCACATTTGCCGCCTGTTCCCGGTAGTTGATCTCAAAGACATCTCCGAACACCTTGCCGCGCTTGACGGCTTTCGGAACGATGACACGTGCAATGCACTCGTCGTAGGTCTGCTCCGCGTAAAAACGGAAGGTGTTGTGATCCCGCGTTCCCTGAATGAAGACCTGATTTTCATTGAGGCAGTGCGTTCCATGCGGGCGGCAGAACCACATCAGCGTTTTGTCCTCGGGATTGGGGCTTTCGGCAGCTCGGCGGATGATGCGCTTGTCGATGTCGAAGTCTTCCTTGTAGCTGTCCACATGACTGTCCACGAGCTTCTGCAGCTCCGCGATGATGTCAACGTCTGTGTATTTCTTCATGCGTCTCCTTTCTCACAACTCCATGTCGTGTGTTTTGGATTTGACCGGGGATTTCTTCTTCGGCTGCGTTTTCACGGCAGCTTTGAGCTGATCGCGGATAGAGGGCTTTTCCTGCTTCTGCTCCTGCTTGACGTATTCCAGCGTCGGCATCAGCTCACGGTAACAGCCCTGTGTTTTCCGCGCCGCATGACGGCGATGGATTTTGAACAGCGCCTCACCGTTCTGCGTGACCGTGTTGCCCTCAATCCTGACGCCGTTCCGTGCCAGCAGATTGAAGGAGTGGTTAGAGGCGCGGTAGGAAGCCCGCATTCCGTCGTTGTTATAGGCAATCTGCCCCTTGAGCGTGTCCATGACGGCGGCTTTGATCTCCTTCTCTTCGGCAGTCAGGCGGTGCGCTTTCGGTGCTTTTGCCGCTTCCTCCGGCAAGGGGGCAAAGGGAGACTTGACCTCCACGGTTTTTACCTCAATAGAGGTAATCTCATCGCTCTCCCATGCAACAACCTCCGGGTCTCTTTCCGTTGCCTTCTCAGAAGTGACATCCTTTTGAGCTTCGGTCTGCTGACGGAACGCATCCACGAAAAGTGCCGTCAGTCCGGGATTGGGTTTATCCACAAGGAAGCGGGAGGCGTTTTCGGGGCAGACATCAACGGTCTTCGCCCATTCCTTGAGGGGCTGGGGAATGCGCCCGTCAAAGTCTTTCTGCTGAATGGTGTTTGCGAGGACATACCGGACGCGCTCCGGAGAGAACTGCTCAAGGACGCCTTTCACGGCAGCATCCGCATCCAGCCGGTTGTCTCCGTAGTTAGAACTGATCGCCGCTTCAATCGCACGGCGGCATTCCACGTTTGCAGCGAGAGAGGCGCGATATGCTTCCATCTCACCGGCTTCATAGGCGTAATTTGCCGTCTCACGGTAAATGGGGACTTCCGACATCGGCTCTGCGGGCATTTCGGTATCTTTCTCTGCGGACTGCGCTTTCTCTGCCAGCAGCACCTTGAGCTTGGCGTCAATGCCCTCGATCATCTCAGCCGCCGTCTTGCGGATGGTGTCCAGAGAGCTTTTCAGTTCCTTGGTTTCCTTGCCGGATGACCAACCGGCGATGTAACCGAAGGAGTAGTCCGAGGTTTCAATGCCGTACCGTTGGCAGACGGTGTAGGCAACGCTTTCCGCTTCAACCTCCTTGGTGTGCCGATCCTTCTTATCTTCTGGCGCGGCTTTCTCATCCGGCTTGACGGCGTGGAGCTTTGCGTGGGCGATCTCGTGAATGGCGGTTTTGACCGTCTGGATTTCGCTCATGCCCTCCTGAATGGCAATGCGGCTTTCAACCGGCGAGAAGAATCCCTTTGCACCGCCCGGAATGTCCTCAAAGGAAATAGGGACGGGAGATTCCTGCCTGAGCGCGTCGAAGAACGCCTCGTAGTTTTCGACGGTGCCTTTCAGCTCATCGACGATGATGTCCGGAAGCTCCTTGCCGTCCGTCTGGGAAACATCAAAGACGCTTACCACCTTGAAGGCAGGACGCAGAACCTCGACCGTCTCCGTGACAGCCTTTCCGTCTGCGCCGATCACCGGCTTCTGGGTTGCGGGGTCAACCTTCTCACGCTCTTCCTGAGCCTTATAGGGTGCAGGAGCAAGGATTTTGATGCCCTTTTCGCCCTTCTTGACCTGACGGTCAAAGTTGCGCTGCCACGAGGTATAACCGGCAACATAGGTTGCCTCCGGCTTCTGCATCGCAATGAGCAGCGTGTTGTTGAAGGAGTAGTTGTAGAACTTGGACATCGTGCGGAGATATTCCTTGAACCGCTCGGATTCAAACAGCTCCTTGATGCCCTGTTCCAGCTTGTCCGTAATCTCGCGGACTTGCTGTGCATTTCTGTTTTCAGCCATCTCAAACCTCCATTTCTTATTTGCTTTGGGGAGAAGAAAAACCCGTCTGGGATTTGCTCAATAAACGAGCCTTTACCTCAGACGGAGTTTCTCTGCGTGTCAGCCGACGATGAAAGATGTTATCCTCGTTCTCCCATTCAATCAGTCTGTCAAACAGCTCCGGGTGTTTTGTAATCATGTGCAGCAGCTCTTCATCGCTTGCATTGGGACAGAACCAGCAGCCGTTTCTCCGGCAGTGACCGTAGATCGGGGAAAGCAGCCCGTGTTCCTGACAGAGCTTGTAGGCGTCCGCCTCGCTCATGCCGTATTTGGCAAGCAGACTGACCTTCTTCACGCCATCCAGACGGGCGAGGCGTTTTTGCTCATCCTGCGCGATGCCGACATAGCTCACGGTGTCCGGAGAAAGCGCGGCATTGTACTTTCGGACGGGCGGGATTTTGCAGTCCCGATTGACCGCGCACATCCCGGCCCACGCAAAACCGCGAACCTCGCCCTTGTGCGGTCCGCGGGTGATGACATGATGGAACACCTCATCGTAGGTCTTGTCCGCATGGAGAATGGTGAACTTGATGCCCAGCTCCTTTTCGCAGAAGGGCTTGAGCCGGTCATAAATGAAGTCCCGGTGTTCCGGGACTTCGCCGCTTGTGTTTTTGTCGAACATGACCTCACTGAAAACCGCCTCGTCAAGCGGCTCATTGTGCTGTGCAGCCAGCAGGAGCGTCGCTACGCTGTCTTTGCCTCCGCTGCATGAAGCAACATACTTTGGGCGGGTCATCGATCAAACTCCATCTTGAAGCTGACATATTTGCCGCCGCTGTCATCCAGACGGATCACTGCATCGTAGAGTTGAGGCTTCTTCGGCGTGTAAAGCCCAGTCACTCGGCACCAGCCCTTGCCCAGCAGCTCCTTTGCAATCCTCTTGGTCAGCTTCTTTTTCTTGCTGGAAAAGAACTTGTTGTCTTCCCACAGGCAGAAGGAGCATTCCTTGTTCGAGCAGTAGAAGTTGCCCTTGCCGACATAGACCGGAGATCCACAACGAGGACATTTGCCGATTTCCTCCTTACCCGTGCCGAAACGCTGGGCTTCGGCATCGGAGAGAAACGGGTAGGCTTTCACGAGATCCCCGGTCATCCGGACAATGCCGCTGAGAAAGGCGTCTGCATCCGCATTGCCGCGCTCAATCTCCATGAGCGTGTTTTCCCATTCCGCCGTCATTGCGGGAGATGTGATCTGTTCCGGCAGGACGCAGACAAGGTTGCAGCCGTCCTTCGTGGGAATGAGAGACTTACCCTTGCGCTCTGCAAAGCCGGACTTCACCAGCTTTTCAATGATACCGGCGCGGGTCGCGGGTGTTCCAAGACCTTTCTTCTCGGTGTCATCGTCAAACTGATCGTTTCCGGCAGTCTCCATTGCAGACAGGAGCGTGTCTTCCGTGTACTGCTTCGGAGGCGTTGTGAAGTGTTCGGTGACGCTGGCGGACACATTATCCAGAACATCGCCCTCATGGACTTCGGGCAGGGACTTCATGGGATCGTCCTTTTCCTTCGTCTTGAGGGAAGCCTTGAACAGCTCTTCAATGGCTTTCCATCCGTTTTGAACGACGGTCTTCCCCTTGGTTTTGAACTCGTAGCCCTCGCAGGAGAGCGAGATCTGCGTTTCCGCGTAGGTGTGCTTCTCGCCGGTTGCACACAGAAGGCGCATCCCGACAAGATTGAGGATTTTCTGTTCCGACTGAGGGAGCGCGGAAACATCCTGCTTTTCGAGCTGAACGGTCGGGAGAATGGCATGGTGATCCGTGACCTTGCTGTTGTCGGTTACGCGGGAAATGTCCGGAGTGACCGAAACGCCGGAGAAAAGCGGAAGCTGGCGGCAGACGATGGAAATGACCTGACGGGCGGTGTCCTCCATATCGTCCGTGATGAACTGACTGTCCGTGCGCGGATAGGTCAGGAGCTTCTTTTCGTAGAGCGTCTGAACGAGATCAAGCGTCTGCTGGGCGGTGAAGCCGTAGTATCGGTTTGCCTCGCGCTGCAAGGTGGTCAGATCATAGAGCTTCGGAGGATTGACGGTTTTCGTCTCCCGCTTGAGAGAAGAAACGACGGCTTGCTTTTTCTCGCAAGCCGCCGCAATCTTTTTTGCTTCCTCTTCGGTTCTGACCTTTTCCAAATCAGCGATCAGATCGCCCTTGCAGACGTGGACGTTGAAATACTTCTCCTTCTGGAACATGGAGATTTTCCCGTCACGCTCCACCAGCATTGCAAGAGTCGGCGTCTGGACGCGCCCGACCACCAGCTTCTTGTGATAGAGCGTGGTGAAAAGGCGGGTTCCGTTGATACCGACAATCCAGTCTGCCTTCGAGCGGCTGAGTGCCGCTTCATAGAGGCGGTCATAGTCCTTGCCGTCCCGGAGATGATTGAAGCCTTCGCGGATGGCGGAGTCCTCCAACGAGCTGATCCACAGACGCTTGAAGGGCTTGGTGCATCCGGCTTTGTTGTAGACCAGCCGGAAGATCAGCTCACCCTCGCGTCCTGCATCGGTTGCACAGACCAGCTCGGTGACGCGCTTGTCCTTCATGAGAGCGGACAGCACCTTGAACTGCTGGGCTTTGTCCTTTGTGACCTCGAACATCCAGCTTTCCGGAACAATGGGCAGATCGTCATACCGCCACTTAGCATACCGCTCATCGTAGGAGCTGGCGTCTGCCAGCTCCACCAGATGACCGAAGCACCACGAAACGATGTAATTGCCGCCCTCCATGTAGCCGTCCTTGCGGGATGTCGCGCCCAGCACCTTTGCGATGGACTGGGCGACGCTGGGCTTTTCAGCAATGACTAAGATCAATCTTCATCACCTTCCGTTTCGGCATCCTCCGCGATCTGCGGCTCTTCATCCTCGTTGATGTACGGCTCTTCCTCGTAGCCTTCATCGTCGAAGAAGTCCATATCCTCATCCTTGGGCTTTCTGCCCTTGACGAACTTGATGTAGTAATACGCCGCGCCCGCAGCTCCAACAAGGGCGAAGACGATAAGAACCATGCCGACATTGGATTTCTTTTCAGGCTTGGGAGCAGGGACGTCGGTTTCCGCATCCTTATCCGGCTCTGGTGTAACGGGGGCTGTGCCGGTGCATTCGCTCATGTTGGTCTTGCAGACCGGACAGCCGGTGTTGACCTGACCGGCAGCGCACTTATCTTTGCAGTTACAGGTGGTCAGAGCAGCCGCAGCGTCATCATCCAGCAGCGCAAGCAGATCGCTCTCATCGACCATGTTCAGGAAGTACGTCTGATACTGTTCCTCATCCTCGTTGATGGGTGCATCGTAGTCGATGACAATGAAGAAGGTGTTGCCGCTCTTCGTCTGGACTGTGATGAACTGCTTGTTGGTTGCCTTGTCATAGAGCAAGTCGCGGGTGTGGGCGTTGCCCTCATCGTCAATCGGCTCACCCTTCGGCTTTTCAGGGGCGGGAGTGACTGCGGGCTGCTGTTCCGGCTGGGTTGCCTCGGTGACGGGAAGGTTCTGCTCGGTATCATCGGCGTAGGCAAACGCCGTCACCGAGAAGCAGGACAGAACCATGACGCAGACCGCAAGAACGGTCAGAAAACGAAACTTCTTACGCATTGTCGATTACCTCCGTATTTTCAACGGGCTTGGTGCCGCCCTTCATAGAAGACAGGAACGCCATGATCTGATCCTTGTCCATCACCATAGAGCGCACAGTATTGATGATTTCAAGGTTTTCCAGCTCTGTCTTCTTGTCGTACAGCTCCTTGAGCTGTCCTTCGATTTCGGACTTCTTCTTTTCAGCCTTCTCGATGTCAGAGAGGACCTTCTGATACTTGGGATTCATGCAAAACTCCTTTCTTTTAATAGGCGGGTCTTCCGAAGGCGTAGAAATGCTGCTGCCAATAGGAAGAGTTGATGGATGTGTACTGAATGGGATCGCCGCAGTGGATCATGACTCCATCACCAACATAAATGCCGACGTGGGACACGCCGGGGGTGTCATACGTCCCGACAAAGAAGATGAGATCACCGGGCTGTGCATTCGCCTTTGAAACCGGCGTACTGATGTTGTAAAGCCCCTGTGCGCCCAGCCGTCCGGTATTCACAAGACCGCTGTTCGTGAGAACATAGCTGACGAAGCCGGAGCAGTCAAAGGACGTGTCGGGATTGGAGCCGCCCCACACATACGGATAACCGAGATACTTTTCCGCCTCGGTAATCAGCGCTGCAAACTTCTCGTCGTTCAGGTATTCCGGGTTGACATCGTAGTCAGCGGGCGGATTGGTGATGTACTTGTCCACATAGGGAGAGTCACCGAACAGATCCTCGCGGTTGCCCAGCACCGACATATACGTCGCATACATGGAAAGCTGTTCCTGAGACATGATGTAGACCGGGACATGGGAGAGATTGAAGTTTTCGAGCCTCACGTTGCAGATGTAGTAGTCATACGGGACGCGATAGGTTTCCGTGTGCGTGTTGCCGTCTGCGTCCGTCCATGTGTCGGTTTCCGTGCGGTATCTGGTTTCGATGATGACCTCTTCGGTGAGGATATACTGCTTTTCAAACAGCATTTGGAGCGTACCCTGCACCTCATCCAGCGTGAACTCGCCCTCATGGAGAGCCGAGAGAATGGAGATCAGCACATAGGGGTCATGCTCAATATCATCCAGATCGAAGTGGTATTCATCATAGCTGTGAGTGCTTTCGTAGGTGTCGAGATAGCGTTGCAGCTCCTGCTCCATTTGGCAATATTGCGCTTCTGCGCCCAGCATCGCATCATCCTCGCTGAGATAGGAGGAAGCGATAACCGACGAACCGGTAGAGGTGAGCATCGAACACGAGCTGATTCCAGCACCGAGCAAAACGAGAAGGGCAATTCCGACGCCGATCCAGATGAAGACCTTCTTGTTCTTCTCAAAGAACTCCTTGATCTTGTCGGACGCCTTCTCACCGAGCTTCTTGCCGGTGCTTTTTGTGGCAGTCCCGGCAGTCTGAGAACCGGCATTTCGAGCGGCGGCATATTCCTTCTTGATGTTCTGCTTCTGGTAGTGCTTGTTCATGTTCTGCTTCTTCATCTCAGGATGCTCCTGCTGATTTCTCTCATATTGGAGCTTCGCATCCGCAGCATCCGCCTTATGTTCCAGCTTAGAGACCTTCTCATAAGGTTTGTTGATGCTCTTTTCCCGATGATGACTGAAATGCCGAGCGGCAGTCTCAGCGGCGATCTCCGTTTTATGCGCCGCCTCAACCGCCGTGTTTTCCTGTTCGACCTCATGGATTTTGCCGTGAATGCCGGAAGCAAGGGTGTCACCGACCTTGCGGACGGTTTTATCTGCCTCAAATTGCAGCTTGCCTTTGCTCTTGGGCTTTTTCAGCTCATCCTCAAAATGAAGGCGGGTTTTGCCCTTGCTGGTCTCTTCATCGAAGACACGCTCTTTCTTGAGAACCTTGTGCGTGGGCAGCTTCTCACGGGCGGCATCCAGACGCTCATGCGCCTTCTCGGACTTCCTTTCGAGCTTCTGCATCCGCTTCGTGGGCGGAAAGGCATCGTCCGAGACCGGCTTTGCGGAGGAAGTCTCCGCCGCTTGGGAGAGAACGGCATCCGCGTCAACTGTTTCAACCGCCGAGGTCTTGCGCAGCTTGTGGGTGACAACCGTTTCAGCAATCACCGTGCCGGTATGAGAAGAAACGCCGTGCTGCTCCAAAACAGGGGGCTTGAACGGAGTCTCTGACACGGGCAGCGGTTCGGATGCATTCTGGGGTGGATTTTCTGCCTTTTTCTCTTCTGTGACGGACGTTTCCGAGGGTGGCTTAGTGTCGTTATCCTCGGTGTGTTCCGCCTGAAACTGACGCTGTTGACGGCGCATCTGCACCTTTTTCTGTTCCTCCGCAGAAAGGGCTTCGGAAGGTGCGGCTGTCTCAACCGGCTTGACCAGCTCTGTATCTTCCAGCCGCTTTGACACTCTCTGCCCGGTGCCAGCCGTCAGGTTTTCCTCGACCGCGCCCTCCCGCGTCATCCGCAGAACAACCTTGTCGCGGGCTTTAAGCTCCGGTTCCTTGGACATCAGATTTCACCTCCAATCCGCTTGTAGGCAAGCTCGGTGTACGCCGGATTCAGCTCGATGCCGATGAAATGACGCCCCATCTGTGAGGCAACCATGCCGGTTGTGCCGCTTCCCATGAAGGGATCAAGCACAATACCGCCTTCGGGACAACCGGCAAGAAGGCAGGTTTCAACCAGCTTCGGAGGGTAGGCGGCGTAATGACCGCCCTTGAAGGGAACGGTGTTGATCTTCCAGACATCGCGCTTATTGCGAAGCGGATTGATGTCTGCGTCCTTGATCTCACCATGCTCACGGGGGCGGTTGATGGACTGCGGCTGAGGCTGACCGGGAACGGGCTTGCCGTATTTGTTGCCGCCCTTCATGCCGCGCTTGAGGCGTTCTGCCGTTGCGGGAGCAATCGGTTCGGAGATCGCCTTGTAGTCAAAGAAATACTTCTTGGACTTTGAGAACAGGAAAATATGCTCATAGCAGCGGGCGCAGCGGTCTTTGATACTCTCCGGCATGGGGTTATCCTTCATCCAGATGATGTCGTTGCGCAGATACCAACCGGTATCACGGAGGGCAAAAGCCAGCATCCACGGAATACCGATCATGTCCTTCGGCTTGCAGCCCTCAACCTTGTTGTTGAGAGCCACAGCCTGACCGTTTCTGCCGTTGGGGTTCTTCGGGTCAATAAAATCACCCTGATTGCCCTTTCCAGCGTAGGTGTCCGAGATGTTCAGCCAGAGCGTCCCATCCGGACGCAAAACGCGCCTGACTTCGGTAAACACTTCCGTCAGGCGCGAGATATATTCCTTCGGCGTTGTCTCTCTGCCGATCTGAGCATCCATGCCGTAATCGCGGAGCGCGTAATACGGAGGGGACGTCACACAGCAATGAACGCTATCATCGGGCAGAGTTTTCAGGATTTCAAGGCAATCGCCGGTATGAATGATGTCAAGCTCTATAAAAACCAGCTCCTTTCTTCGGATTTGAGCGCATATCAGTCGGAGTAATACTCGTCCGGCTCGTAGTCCTCGTCTTCCATGAAGTCCTCGTCGAGATCGTCAATCTCGTCCGCCCAACGGTCGAAGATTTCCTCTGCTTCCTTCGCTGCCTCACGATAGAGGTTCAGGCGGTTCTTCTCGAAGGCAGCGAAGGCGGGGACGAACTTGCCAAACTCGCGGATTGCCTTCACATCCTGCGTGCGCATATCTGCGACGCACTGAATGATTTCGGACATCGTGAGCAGATCGTCGATCATCAGCTCATACTCGCCCTTGGGGATAGAAACGGTTTCATCATCCGCCGCGTCAGCGAAAGGGGTATTCTCATCGCTGTTGCTGCACTCAGAAACATCAACATTGAGGTAGAAACCGATCATATCCACAGATACCTTGGTCATAATCTGACGTGCTTCCTTCACTTTTTCGTCGATGTCCTCCCTCACATGGAGGTAGGCGCGGTGATGCTTCTTGAGATCGCTTTCCAGTCGGATCAGATCGGTCAGCTCCCACAGAGCCTTAAACAGCGCGGAGGTGTTCTCTCCGTATTCGATAGCGTCCGCATAGGGAATGGTAATCATCTTGTTGTTCATATTCAAAAATCCTCCTTAGTTCTGTACGGTTTCTTCGGGTTTGGTGGTCATAATGCGGTAGAGCTGGGTGTCCTTCGGGAAATCGTCCTTGAAGGGAACGATGGTCGAGCCGTAGAAGATCAGCCCCTCACCGGCGTTGGAGTTAGTGATGTAGTTCTGCTGGCTGGGCGAGATGTTCAGCGCCTTCGAGAGAATCTGCCGGTCGCCGGACGCCTGATTCAGAAGGTAGACAAAATCCGAGTTTTCAAAGATGTTTTCCACCTCACGGGACGCAAGCAGATCCTTGACGTTCTGCGTGATTCCGGTCGGAATGCCGCCCCATTTTCTGAAACGCTTCCAGATTTCCACGCTGTATGCGGCGGTCTGTTCCTCTTTCAGCAAAAGGTGGAACTCGTCCATGTAGTAGCGCGTTGCCTTGTGCTGGGCGCGGTTGATGGTGACTCTGTTCCACACCTGATCCTGCACAATCAGCATACCGAGCTTCTTGAGCTGCTTGCCGAGTTCGCGGATGTCATAGCAGACGAAGCGGTTGTTGACATCCACGTTCGTTCTGTGATTGAAGACGTTCAGAGAGCCGTGAACATAGATTTCAAGGGCAGTTGCAATGCGCTGTGCCTCCGGCTCCTTCTGATTTCTCAGAATGTTGTAGAGGTCTTCGAGGATCGGCATTTTCTCCGGCTTGGGGTCTGCAAGAAACTCCTGATAGACCATGCGGACGCTGCGGTCAATGATGGTCTTCTCAACCGGCTGCAAGCCGTCCTTGCCGCCGACAATCAGCTCACACATGGAGAGGATGAAGTCGGATTTCAGCGTCAGCGGGTTTTCCTCTTCTGAGTAGTTCGTGTTGATGTCCAGCGGGTTGATGTAATCCGTGCTGACCGGCGAGATGCGAATGACCTGACCACCGAGCTTCTGCACAAGGGGAAAATACTCGGCTTCGGGGTCGCAGACGATGATGTCATCCTCCGTGATGAGGAAGGCGTTCGTCATTTCGCGTTTGGCGGAGAAGGACTTACCGGAACCGGGTGTACCCAAGATCAGCCCGTTGGGGTTCTTGAGCCGCTTGCGGTCAACCATGATCATGTTGTTGGACAGCGCATTCAACCCATAGTAGAGAGCTTCGCCGCCCTGAAAAAGCTCCTGCGTGGTGAACGGCACGAAAACCGCTGTGCTGGAAGTGGTCAGCCCGCGCTCGATTTCCACCTGATTGACGCCGATAGGCAGAGAGGACATCAGCCCTTCCTCCTGCTGGAAGTCAAGACGCTTGAGCGCACAGTTGTACTTCTGAGCAATGGCGGCGGTCTGGAACACCGCATTTTCGAGCTTCTGGCGATTGGTTGCCGTGTTCATGATGAGGATAGTCACGAGGAACAGTCTCTCATTGCGGGTCTGGAGATCCTGCAACAGACGCTTCGCCTCACCGCCGAAGGTGGCGAGATCGGACGGGATGATGTCCATATCGTAGCCGGAGCGGACTGCCTTTTTCTGCTCTTCAATCTTCATCTTGTCGAGGTCGGTGATCTTCATCTTGATGCTCTTGATTGCCTTCGCCTGGTCAATCGTCCGGATATGAAAATTGACCGTAATGTTGCTGTCCATCTCAAGGAAGTCGGCAAGCATACGGTCATTGAGTTCCGGCGCGAGGATTTGCAGGAAGCTCACCGCGCCGATGGTTCTGCCCATCTTGAAGCACTTGCCTTCACGGAAGTCAAAGGAAGTGGGAGCGATGAAGTCCTTGCTGGAAAGCCCCGTCCGGGCAACCATATCGAAGGAAAAGCGGAACGGCTCATTGCTGTCCATGTTGAACACATCATGAAGCACTTTCAGTCGCTCATAGCCGGACAGCGGCTCGGTTTTCACGCCGAGGGTTTTGAAGTTGTTGAGGATGTCAGTTTCAATGCGTTCGAGCTTCGGCTTTGCCGTGCGGAGGGAGTCCGCCTCAATGCCGAAGGTGATGTACTTCTTCTTGATGAGACCATTGTTGCCCTTGGTGAGCTGGCTTTGCAGCATTCCGGAATACTCTGAGCGGATGTCGTTGAAGGCGTCCTCCTGTGCCGGAATGTTGATGCGCTTGCGGAACTCATTGAGGCTTGCCTTCTGATTGATGAAGGAGAGCTGGACGAAAATCGAGCTGTCGAAGTAGTTCAGAAAGTCGCACCAGTTCTCAAAGATGGCAGTTTTGTCCTCGTTCTGCGCAAGCTGGTAGTTGATGTCCTCAAAGGCAATGGACTTCGTGTAGAGGCGGCTGTTCACCTTGCAGATACCGTCGCGGCACATCTCCACATAGGGGATGGTCTGCTGGGCGGACTTGCGGACTTTCTTTGCCTTTCTGTCCTTTTTCTTCTGCATGACGATCCGCTTCTTTTCCTGAGCGGAAAGGGCATCGCCGTAAACGACGCCGTTTTTGACCGTCATCTTAGGCTTTGCCTTTGCTGTGCGGTTGTTCAATCTGCAATTCCTCCTGTTCTTTGATTTTCTGCTGAATCTCAGCGTAGAGATTGTTTGTGCGATAGGGACGCACCTTGTCCCGGATGAACATGGACTGTACGATGTGGTACAGATACTTTTCGGCGGGCTGACCGTCCTTCTCGTAAAGCGCGAAGAAGATGAACGGGAGCATGATCACTACCATCAGCATTGCCGCCGTAGACAAGTCGAGATCCGCCTTCGCCAGAAAGAAGATCGGGACGCCGACCGCCGCAGCGATGGAAAAACAAATGAGCTGCCGCTTGGTCAGGTTGAACATGACCTTCGTTTTGACGCGGTTAAGATCCTTCGGGACCGGAACAAATGCCATTGACTGTTTCCTCCTTTCTAAGCTGCTTTTCGTAGCGCAGCTTCATTTGTGCGGGATATTGATCCTCCTTCGGCTGACGCTTGCCCGTCCAGCGAAGCCCACCCGCTTTGCCTTGACAGATCCAGCCGGAAGCCCGAAGGCTTGCACCGTTTTCACTTTCCAGCGTGTAGGTGATGATGCGCTTATAGCCCATAGCCGCAGCAACTCTTGCCGCCGCGCCGTAGAGAAAGCTACAAGCGTTCTTTGCGCCATTGGTGCATAGCCTTGTAACCTCCAATGTGAAGCCGTCATCCAGATACCGGCTGACGGGACGCCCGGCGATGATTACACCGACCAGCTCACCGTCTGCTTCACAGCCGATGGAGAACTTGTGACCGGCAACCGGCTTGTGATGCCGGTGATGCTGCCGGACGTACTCGTTGGCGTCACGAAGAGAGATGGGTCTTAGCCGCAGCATGGTGTTTCCTCCATTGGAAGATGCGCTGTGCATTCGACCTCGTTGCCCCAAACATCCCAGCCTTCGGGAGACTGACGGGCAAAAAGCTCTACGCGGGGAAGGTCTCCCATGAGCCGGACAATGCGCTCCCGCGCTTCATCCGGCTTTTTGGAATGCTCTTCGATATGGCTGAGGATGACCTGACGCACACCGGCGTCAACACGCTTCGGATGTCCCTTCGTAGCAAGGATGCAGATTTCGGCGTTCGCCCTTGTCCAATACCCCATGCCGGTGAAGAGATCATCGTTCCTGCGGTTTTGCTTCACCCATACAAAAGCCACGGTCTTATAGGAAAAGCCCCATGCCGCCAGCACTTCGAGTGCTTCACAGAGGCACGGGAATGTGATCCAAAGGAACAGGGCGCAGTCCTTCGCGGCAAGCTCACCGACCGGAAGCGCCTTGATGTCCTCAATGCACATTGTCGGGTAGTGGCTTTCTGCCGACCGTCCCTGTCCCTTCTTGGAGTAAGTCCGATACGCCCAAGGGGGATCGGCGTAGATGATGCTGTACTTCTTCATGCTGCCGACCTCCTTAGTGCGCATGGAAAATGGATTTTGCGAGGCTTCCGGTCTTGAACAGCGAGAAACACAGAATGACCGTGTACGCCGCCACAGAGAACAGAGCCGAGTGAATGTTGTCTGCAATAATCATGCCGTTGATCAGCACCGCATAGATGCCGACGCAGACCATGATGAGAAAGCCCTGAAATGCCAGAGCGAACAAGCCTTTCAGATAGTTCGTGCCGATGCTGCCCCATTCGCGGTTGCTCATGGTTGCGATGGGAATAGGCGCAATGCTCACGGTGCAGTAAATCTCAATCATGCGCCCGTAGAGAATGACCGTAATGAGGATCGCCATGATTTTAAGGCACAGGCTGATCAGGAGCGTTTCTATCGACAGTCCGAGCAGTTCTCCGACGCCCATGTTCTCCATGCCGGTACGCATCTGCGCAATCGTCGCGTCAATGTCAATGCTCGTGTTGCCGTGGATTACTCCGGCTGCACCGGAAACCACGTTCTGCCCGATGTCGAATACTGCCATCACGATGTCAAACGTATGCGTCACGAGGTAGATCGCCACAGCCGCCTTGAAAAACCACTTGAAGAACATCCAAGTGTCCATGTCGTGAAGGTTGTTTTTCTCGGTGATCATGGAAATCAGCTCGTAGCACAAAACGAAGGTGATGATGATGCCAGCGATGGGGACTATCACGTTTTCGGATAGTCCCCGGATCATCTGGTACACGCCGCCGTTCCAGCCGGACGGGGTTTGCCCGACCTCGGCGGCAATCGTTCCTACCTTCTCGTTGACATCGGTGAACATATTGGTCAGGTTGCTCTCGATCCATCCGATCAGCATATCCTTGAGAGCTTGTTCGATCTTTTCTAAAATGCTGCCCAATATTTCACCACCCTTCGGTTAAGCTGGGCTTGCCGTGGATTAGCCGAACAAACCGGAGAGCAGGGGGATGAGGGTCGTGCCGATCAGCACCACACCGCCACCAGCCATGAGCTGCTTGATGCCCTGAGACTTAGCGCCAGGGTTGTCGTTGCCGTAGCCTTCCATGAGGTTGACAACACCCCACACCGCAAGACCTGCGCCGAGGGCGATAACAAGCGTCTGGAGAACCGTAACTGCCTGATTGATAAATGCCATACTTGAATTTCCTCCTTAAATCGTTGGTGAATTGTGAAGGGCGAGTGCCTTTTCCGGCACCCGCCCCGATGGTTACTTCTGCGCGGCTGCCGGATTAACCGAACAGACCGGAGAGCAGAGGGATGAGGGTCGTGCCGATCAGCACCACACCACCGCCAGCCATGAGCTGCTTGATGCCCTGGCTCTTGGCGCCGGGGTTGTCGTTGCCGTAGCCTTCCATGAGGTTGACAACACCCCACACTGCGAGACCTGCGCCGAGGGCGATAACGAGCGTCTGAAGAACCGTGACAGCCTGATTGATGAAAGCCATAGATTTTCCTCCTTGATTTGAAAAAGATTGGTTGTGTATTTTTGAAAATGGGCATAAAAAAAGAAGCCCCGTCGCTGTTCTGCTTTGGGAGCCATCAGGCTTTACCCACTGCGCAGTGCAGCGACGGGGCTTTAATCCGCTTCGACCTCGCCCATATCATAGAGGTCGAATGTGTCATCGGGCTTGACTACCAGCTTGTGCTTCCGGTACTTCTCGATGTCAAAGGTGTTCCGCTTGTCGTAGTCGGAGAGCTGCCGGTACTTTGGATGCTTCGTAATGTCGTATTTGTTACTGAGAAAAGGTCTCACGCCTCGAAGCTGCAAAATACACTTGGCTCCGTCCATGACGGCGATCTCATCCTGAGACATCAGTTCTTTGCCGGTCTTCTGATAATTCAAGCCATAAGAGTTGTTGTTGGAACGGGTTTCCGAGGTGTTGTAAAGGTCGATTGTCTCCTTGCCCAGCACCTCGCTGATTTCCTTGAGCGTGGATTTCTCCTTACCGCCAAGAAAAAGTGTGCAGTCGCAGTTACCTGTGATGGTGTCAGCCGCATCCTTGTAGATGGTCTTGAGCTGAGACTGGGACTGCAAGATGATTGACGCCGAGATTTCCCGGCTTCGGATGGTGGCGATGAGCTTATCAAACTTCGGGATTTGACCGATGTTCGCAAACTCGTCCAGCAGACAGCGCACATGAACGGGAAGCCGCCCGTTGTAAACGTCATCTGCCTTGTCGCACAAAAGGTTGAAGAGCTGGGAATACATGATTGCTACGACGAAATTGAAGGTGTCATCGGTATCGGAAATGATGACGAACAGCGCCGTCTTCCGGTCTCCGATGGTGTCCAGCTCCATCTCATCGTAACTCATCAGCTCCCGCAGCTCTGCGATGTCGAAGGGCGCAAGCCTTGCACCGCAGGAAATTAAAATCGACTTTGCAGTCTTGCCAGCCGCCAGCTTGTATTTGCGGTATTGCTTGACCGCGAAGTGATCCGGGTCACGGGCTTCCAGCTCGTCGAACATGACATCCACGGGGTTCTTGAAGGTCTCATCGTCCTCTCTGGCTTCTGAGGCATTGATCATTTCGAGCAGGGTAGTAAAGTTTTTCTCGTGATCGGGTGCCTCATACCAGATGTAGCCGATGAGAGCTGTGTAGTAGAGCTTTTCCGCCTTGACCCAGAAATCTTCGCCGGACTTATCGCCGTCTCCCTTCGTGTTGATGATGATCGTATTGACCAGCTTGAGGATGTCCTTCTCGCTGCGGATGTAGCTGAACGGGTTGTAGTGCATGGATTTCCGGAAATTGATGGTGTTCAGCGACTTGATGACATAGCCGCCCTTTTCGAGCATCTTGCCGCACTCCACCAGCACCGTACCCTTCGGGTCGGTGACAACGTATGAACTGTGCATCTGCATCAGATTTGGTTTTACAAAAAAGCGCGTCTTGCCTGAGCCGGAACCGCCGATGACAAGGATGTTCTTGTTGCGGGCGTATTTCGGCTGCTTTGGACGGCTGTTCATGGTCAGGAACTCCGTCTGCGTCAGAATGACGTTGTTCGAGAACTCCGGGTCCATGTACGGCTTGATGTCCTCCGGCTTACCCCATCGTGCAGATCCGTATTCTTCGCCCTGCCGGAACTTCTTGCGGTTCTTGCCCTTGACATAGACCGCCAGCTTGAGCAGCGCACCGGCAACCAGACCGACGAGCAGATCGACGGGATGAAAGCTGGGAAGCGGATTTGCAAAGGCAGTGCCGAACACGGCAAAGCCGTTTGTCAGCTTGTCGATGAACTCTGTACCGGGAGCGAGACGAAATACGGCGGCAATCTTATCCGCAAAGTAGAAGGCGAAGACATACGGAAGGTTCAGAAGAATGAGCTTCTTCATATCGGGTTTGTTCACAGCTCCACACCCCGATCCTTGGTCTTGACCTTGACTTTCTCTTTGTGCTGTGCCTTGCTCTGGGCTTTCTCCTGATCCAGCTTGTGCCGGATGGACGGCTGTTCCTTCTGCTTGACGGTTTTGGCGGAGAACTCCTTGAACGCGGCGGTCATAACATCAACATCTCGTCCCTTGAAGAAGACAAGATAGCTGGGCGGCTCAACGGAAACGTCCTTCTTGAGCGCAAAGTCCAGACCGTATTTACTGGCTGTTCGCTCAAAGGACTTGATGTTGCCGTCCGTCACTTCGATGTTGGAGATGGCGGCGTTCTGGCTCATCAGATGCTTGATGGACTGCTTGCCGCGATAGGTTTTTGGCTGCTGCATCTGCTTCTGCGCCTTCTCAATCTCCTGCACGAACTTGTCCAGTGCCTTTTTCAGCACCTCGGCTGAGATTTTGCCGCCCTTGATCATGATTGCAACAACTTTGGTGTTGACTTCATCCTGCATTGCAGTGATACCTCCTTTCCTTGAAATGATTGAGGGAATGCTGCCTCAGCTAAGGCGGCACAATCCGGCGACAGATGATTTTCATTTACACTGTCCTCCTTTCCGAGCATTGCTCACGATGTATTCATTAAAGAGTGTCTTCACAAAGGCTATAATCGTAGGTCTTCGGCTTCTTTGACCCTGCCGATCTGTCCTGCCCGTAGAAGTCATGATTGACGAGCGCGGAGTAGTAATTGTCTATCGTCAGAGAGGCGTTATACAGAGCGGTCAACAGGTACGCCCGGATATTACGGATGTCTGACGGGTTCTTGTTCATTGCTTCCAGAACGTACTCTATGTGGCTGCTATTCAGCTTGAGAAAGCGGGACTTAACCACTTGCTGCGGCATATCCTCGCCATTGATACGGATGGTCGGAGCGGTAGAGCAGACGGCATCCAGCATGATGTCCATGATCTCCCGGAAGCGGTCTTTATCGAACTTCGGATCCTGACAGATAATGTTGTAGTCAAGATTCTCTTTGATAATCTCTTCATACTCGCTTCGCTCATCCATCCTGTCCATCACATCAAGATTGATGGATTGATAGTTCTTTGAGAGAGTATTTCTTTCTTGAGTAATTACTTGGATAGTATTTCTTTGTGCGGGATTTTCCCTATGGGGATTCTTCACGTCTGGATTCTCCACATCGGGATTTTCCCTGTGTGGATTATCCCTGTGTGGCAAACCGGCTTGCGGCATCTCATAGATGTCGAACTCCGTGCTGACCATTCTGCCCTTATCATCTCTGCCACGGTGACGGACAAGGTAGCCGTTTTCCTCAAGCTCCTTGAGTGCCGAAAGTATGGCGTCGGGACCTTCCTTGCAGAGTGCCGCAAGACCACGGGTGGAGAACTGCCAGCCGTCGTTGAAGGACAGCATCTTTGAGAGAAGACCGACTGCTTTGAGGGAGAGGTTCTTATCTCTCAGGTGGGTATTGCCCATGACCGTGAAGTCACGGGTTTTATTGACGCGATAGACTGACACATGATCACCCTGCCATTTCCGTAGATACTTCAACGCCGCAGATTCCAAAGTAGCGGATGCGGATGACGTTCTTGCCCTTCGGGGTGAAGTAGGTCTGAGAGCCGGTATAGCGGAAGGTCACGAAATCCCGGACGATGAAGAGTCCTTCGTTGCTCTTCTTGTTGTAGGGAAGAAGCTGACCGGAGGGAGAGCGGAACAGATACCCTTCGTTAAGCAGGAATTTGACGAACTTGCGCTCCGGGATTTTCAGTTCCTTCGCCGTGGTGCGAATGTTGGTGCAGTCATCTGGATTGACGAAGGCGTCAAAGTAATCGGCTTTCGGTCTTGCGATGCCCAGCTCCGCTTCAAGGGCATTGGCGCGATTCGTTTCCTTGAGCAAGGTCTGCGCAAGCTCTATGATGACCGCCGGTTCCTTCTGAATGCGGTCCAGCAGGGATTCCGTCATGTAGCAGCCGGTCTTGCGGATCATGGGAACAACCTCATCGAACAGCCAGTGTTCAAATCTTTCCGCCGAGGGGAGTTTGCTATGGACAATTAGCCTGTAAACATCACCCTCCGTAATGTAGGAAAGGGACTGCGTACCGCCGCCCGTAAGGGTGTCCCGTTTTAGGACACCCTTGCAATGGTCAATAATTGCCTTGCCGGGTCTGGCATATCCCAATGCTCTTGCAACATCTGAGCCGCAGAACAGAAGTGTTTCTCCGTCGAGGATCGTCCTCACCTCACCGAACTGTTCATTCTTGAAGACTTCGATTTTGTTATCCATGACAGGTTTCCTTTCCGGCATCAGATGTGCCACTTTGATTTTTGAGTGTAGAAACGGGATTGCAGCAGTAGGGACACTCTGCAAACACGCAGGACTGATATTTCCAGTGAGGACGGTGAAAGCGGCAGCTTCGGCACTCAGGGAGAATGCCATCCGCGCCGCTGTCAAAATGCTCAAAGCCGGGTATGGTCTGCATCAGCAATTCCAGTGCTTGCAGATCACCGGCTGTCATGCGTTTCATGCTTAAAAACTCCTTTCCTTCGCCGCATCGCCAGCAAATATTCCGGCTTTTGGGCAACAAAAAAAGAGGGTTTGCTTCTTACTCCAAATTGGAGAAGAAACAAACCCTCTTCGTTTACGATGTAGTTCAGATGATTTCTCGGATGGTATGAATGACACCGAGCAGCAGCCCGATGAAGAAGGCAAGTCCTCCGATAAGACCGCCTATGATTAAGTTCAATGCGAAGATGCCGACTGAGCCGGAGATACCGTAGCCGCTGGGAACGAGCCAGAGGCACATCCTCCGGATGCCGAATGGCAAGCCGACGCAGATCCACATAAGGAAGTAGTCACATACGCCGTCAGGCATATAGATCGGCTTGAGAAATGACGCGAGGCAGAACGCAAGCGCGATTGGAAGCAGAACCTCCTTCAAGAAGACTTTGATAGCACCCACTATATCCTCCTTCTGCCGGAAGTGTGCAGCGGCACACTCCGGCTTGCTTGATTATTGTGAAAGTCCTTTGTTTTCGGTCAAAAAAAGAAGGGACTAAGCCAGAATGCCTTGGTTTTCAAGGTCTTTCTGATTTAGTCCTATTATCGCACAATAATCTTTCACAATGACGCAGTTGACGTGACCGGCCTCAATATCCGAGAGCATCTGCTGAAAGCCCGGACGGTGGAAGTTTGTCCCGGTCGCGCCGTTGTCGATATAGGTATCGTACACGCTGATCTCCGGGTACTGCTCCAGATAGCGGGCAATAATCATCTGCTGGGTTTCAATGGATACGCTGTGCGTGTGGGTATCCTCCACCGAAAGGCGGACATAGATCGCGGCGCGGCAAGCGGCGTCGGCCTCCTGCATGGCCACCGCAGCCGTTTCTTTTCTGCTTTTCCTTGCCATGCTCATCCCACCTTTCTCTGTTCGTAATCTTTCTGCTGCGCTGCCAGCGTGAGAAGCTGCAACGCCTTTTTATATTCGTCCTCATGGGTAAAGGTAATATCCAGCTCCTTTTTGCCACGGACGCGGATGCTCTGTACCATGTGAATGAGCGCCCTGCGGTCTAAGGTTTCCAGCGTGGAGAACTGCGTAAACTGAGAAATCCAGCGGTTGCGCTCACTTCGGTTTTCCAGCACCTCCGTGAGCTTTTCCTTGAGAACACGGACGCTCTCGCGGATGTCCTCGGCCTGCTTGGTGTATTTGGCTTTATAGGAGGCGTATTCTTCCTTGGTAAGCATACCTCCCACAAGGCTCTCATAAAGCCGTGCCTTGAACTCCAGCACCTGCTCCAACCGGCGCTCATTGTCGGTGATGTGGTCGCTGTATTCCTTGGCAAGTGCCTGATTGATGCTGGACTGGTCAATGCCCGAAAGCAGCGCCTCCAGCGAAGCGATGTTGCCGATATAGGCTTTCAGGCTGTCCCGCACACAGTCGATCAGACTGCTTTCTTTCAGCATGACCGGATGAGTGCAGCTCTTTTTCTTGCCGGTGGGACAATAATAGTAGTGGTACTCCTTGCCATTTGCGCGGTTGGTCTTGCGGGTCATGCGGCTTCCGCAGCACCCGCAGATCAGAATACCGGAGAACAGGTACACCGTGTCCTCGTTGGGAGAAGTCCGGGTATCCAGCCCCTTGATGCGCTGCACCAGCTCAAAATCCTGACGGGCAATCAGCGCTTCATGGGCATCCGGGACGCGCACCCACTCGGAGGCGGGGCGCTGCTCCATCTGCTTGATCTTGTAATGCGGCGTACCCTGTTTGCCCTGCACCAGCGTTCCGGTGTAGGTTTCGTCCTGCAAGATGCGGATAATGGTGGTAGCCGACCATTTGCAGTCAGCCTTGTCTGCGTATCCCTTTTTCGCGTAGGGCAGGCCATTGTTCTTCTTGTATGCCAGTGGGGAGAGGATACCCAGCCGGTTCAGCTCCGATGCGATCTTAGAGGCGCTTGCGCCCTCCAGCCGCATACGGAAGATGTCGCAGACAACGCGGGCGGCGTAGGGGTCAGGGACGAGCAAATTCTTGTTGTCCTCGGCTTTCATGTAGCCGTACACCGGGAACGCACCGACGAAATCGCCGTTGCGCCGCTTTACGTCCAGAGAAGAACGGGTCTTGATGGAAATGTCCCGGCAGTAGGCTTCATTCATAATGTTCTTGACCGATACGGTCAGATCATCGCCGCTGTCGTGGGCGGTGTCGATGCTGTCGGTGATGGCAATGAAGCGCACCCCATAGGCCGGGAATACCCGGCGCAGATACCGGCCAGTTTCAATGTACTCGCGCCCTAAGCGGGAGAGGTCTTTTACGATGACGCAGTTGATGTTGCCGTCGGTGACATCCTGCATCATTTCCTTGAACGCAGGGCGGTCAAAGATGATGCCGCTGTATCCATCGTCGATCTTTTCGGAAACGACCTCAATATCCGGGTTGTGCTCCACAAAGTTTTCAATGAGCTTGCGCTGATTGGAAACGCTGTCGCTTTCGCTGGAATGATCGTCGGTGTAGGACAGGCGGATGTAAGCGGTAGCTTTGTATTTAGGCATGAAAAAGCACTCCTTTCTCCCGGACTGCTCCCGCATGAAAAGAGTGGTTATCTGGCTATTTGGTTTTCATCCTTTTCCACACCGATCATAGCACTCTCTGCGGAAAAAAGCGAGGATGTCGCTCAGCGCAAAATGCCTTGCAGACATTCCTCTAACGTAACACCGTTCCCGGCAAAGCAGGCGTTTACCACGAAATCGCCACAGCGGAAGCGGTAGGGGTTTTTGATCTGGCGGATAAAGGCGGCAATGCGTTCTTCCTTGGGAAGATTTTTGTCAACAGATACTTCCCGGATGTCCACCAGCTCATCCGTGGGGACGTGGGATTCGTTCGGTGTCGGCTGCATCATGGCAATCTCCTTTCTCAGTTTGGTGGGTTTTCTCAAGGTCACATGAATGCACTGACAGGGAACCGTCAGTGCATGGTATCTGACTTTGAGAGGCGGCTGCGCGGGCAGAATTGAAGCCACATAACATAATGGCGAATACCGGCGCAGCCGCTCTGCTTGTCCATTTGAGAAGATCCATCCTATTTGCCACGCGCCCCGGATAGTGGGCATGATGCAGGCCGCCCTTGGCAGGGCTGTCATAACTCCACGATACCGCTGCCTCAAAGGGCTGGCGCATACCGCAGGGTTCCCCCTCAAGTCTGTGGGAGGGCGTGAGCAAGTTTCATTATCCACCGCGCTGTCATCGCGCCCGATTTGCCGAATCGGGTCTAAGGCTGCGTAGATCGCTCGGATGGCTTGTCCGGAAGTATTCCGAACAAGCCACCGTCTTGGCGGCGCGCCTTATGCCGCTATCACGCGGGTTTTGTGCCTGCATCATGGTCTATTCAGTTTTCAACGTTCAACGAAAGGCTTCGTGGAGAATGTCCCTTCACCTATCGCCGATTTTGGGCCACTTTTGCAAGGCGTTTTTGAAAAACCTCAGAAATATTTTTTGATTTTTCTGATTGCTGCTGTAATGTTGAGAGAAATAGCCTGATGCGACACGCCTTCGACTTTTCCAATCTCGTCAATCGTCATTCCATCCACGAAATACATCCACATCCTGCGGAACTGAGTGTCCGTCAGGTGCTTCCTGATTTGCGTAACCTTTTGGGTGCTACGGCGGATTTCCGCCACCCGGTCATGCGCCTGCTCCATGCAGACATCCGCAGCGGGAATAGATGCTGCTTCCTCGGAAAGCTCGTCCAGTGCAAGGGTATGATTAGCGTAGACATGATCCTCTTTCTCGGAAGCATGATAGTCTGCATCCGACAGGGACTTCCATTTCAGAAATTCTTCCTCGCTGGCAAAGTCCTCGCGGGTCAGGCGGATGATGGCTTCGTTGGCATCCATGTAAACGATAGCGTTGGGGTCTTTCTTGTTCAGCGCATAGCTGCTCTTTCTGTTAAACATAATATGTCCTCCGTTTCGGTGTTGGGTGGGTGGTGAACCAGACCAACACCGGCGGAGAACGACAGCCGACAGGAAAACGTAAAAAGGCGCTCGAACAGGCATGATGACCTGAACGAGCGCCTTGCGTGCGAGTGAAAACATGAGTAACGAATACTGTACCGGGAGGGGCTAAATCACGGATGAACCAAACCGCATAAAAAGAGAGCTGCAACTCGCTTTCGTGAGTGCAGCTCGTCTGGGGGATAGCCGCGTGCTTTTTGAAGTGGACGGCTAATCGGTGCTTATGCTTTTTTACATGACCGCGAGCGGCCTTAGCAGTATCTCCTGTTCATCCGTGACATCATAAAATTACCTCCAACTCGCTGAATGTGATTTGCGGCTCATTCAATGTGAGCTTCATGTGTATTTAAGTGAATTGAGGCTCACTCTACAATGTAGTAGAGGTGATTTACAATGAACTTTCTTGACCTGTTCGCCCAAAAGCTTCGCGAAAAGCGGGAGCAGAAAAAGATCACGCAGCGCGAATTAGCGGAACGGCTTAATATGTGTACCCGAACTGTCATTGAGATTGAAAAGTGCAAGAGCAATCCGAAATTTGAAACGGTTGCGCTGATCTCAGAAGAAATGGACATCAGTCTGGATGGAATCGTGTTCCACGATAGAGCGCCGCAGACCGTTGCCAAGTGCGTTCTTGATTACTTTGCAGGAAAGGGTGAAGAAGAGTCGCAACGGTACATAGACCTGTGCATGAGCGCAGATAAGCTGAAGTGATGTACAGGGGAAAACAAAAGGGCCGATGATTGTCTTTCATGTAGAGCAGCCAGTGGGCTTATATTTTCCCCACGGGCTGCTCTTGTCCGCACAGTTGGAACGACGGGCATTAGTATCCTATTTTTCCTGTTTGTGTGCATCCCGGATCTTTTCAAAGGTGTCCTGACTGATGGCGTGTTCAATCTGGCAAGCATCTCGCTCTGCAATTTCAGGGTCAACGCCAGCTGCGATAAATTGCTCTGTAAAGAACTGATGCCGCTCATAAATTTTTTCGGCAACATTCCGGCCTGTTTCGGTCAAATGCAAAACGTAATCACTATCTACCGTTAAAAAGCCTCCTTCACGCAAAGCCGACACCGCATAGCTTACACTGGCTTTTGAAACTCCAACACGCCGTGCAACATCAATAGAGCGGACAGCACCGTGATTCTTTTGAAGAACCAGCACAGCCTCCAGATAATCCTCTCCGGACGCATGAATCTTCACTATTGTCTCCTTTATGCAAGGCTCCAGCCGGAAGCCTTTTTACGGATATTTATAAAATCCTGATAAATCCCGGCTTTTGCCATAAGCTCGTCATGGGTTCCCTGTTCGCTGATCCGTCCATCAGAGATCACCAAAATCTGATCTGCCTGACGGATGGTATTCAGGCGGTGTGCAATCACAAGTAATGTTTTACCCTTTACCAGCTCATTGATTGCCTCCTGGATATAGCTTTCATTATCGGTATCAACACTTGCAGTCGCTTCATCCAGAATGACAATCGGTGCGTCCTTCAAAATGCAGCGGGCGATAGAGATTCTTTGCTTTTCGCCGCCGGACAGAGTAGCGCCACCTTCACCGATGACTGTCTGGAAGCCATCTGGCAGCGCCATGATAAAATCATAGCAGCGGGCTTTTTTTGCAGCCTCATAGACTTCTTCCTCGGTAGCGTCCGGTTTACCCATGCTGATATTGTTGTAAATGGTATCCTGGAACAAGTACACCCTCTGGAAAACCATGCTGATCTGTTCCATCAGTTCGGCGAGAGGTACATCCCGAATATCTGTACCACGGATTGTCACTTTGCCGGATTTCACATCCCACAGCCGCGCCAGAAGGTTCGCAATCGTGGATTTGCCACCGCCAGACGGTCCCACAAGTGCGGTCATGGTATTCTTCTGCATAGAGAAGCTGATGTTGTGCAGGACTTCCTTGTCCTGATAGGCGAAGCCCACATCGCTAAATTGTACTTCTGGCTGATCCGGCTGTGCCTGTGACAGAATATGTTGATTTCCGTTATCGGGAAGTTCAGGCTCGTCCAAAACAGCTTCAATGCGGTCTAATGCGGCATTCATCACGGTCAGTCGGGTTGCTTCTCCATAAAGAGCTTTCAGAGGTCCAAAGAGATCAAAGACAAACAGCAGCACGCCCAAAAGATAAGCCAGGGAGAGTACGCCTTCCTGATGTAAAAAAACAGATAAACCGAAGATAGCGGCAATACCCACGCCATAGAGAATGTTTAAGCCAGTGGTCCACGGTGTCATTTTCTGCTCAAACTTCATATTGACATCCCTTGATTTTTTGAAGTTTTCCGTTAATTCGTCAGATTTTTCTCCGAGCAGATTGTAACTTTTGATAACCCCAATTCCTTCAGCAAAAGACAAGACCGCATCCGTCAAATTCTCGCTTTGGTTTTGACGCCCGACAGCCTCCTTGAAGGAAACCTTATTCATATATTTTGCAACCAGTGATGCCAGCAAGGTAATGATTACCGCAATCAGCCCAAGTCTCCAATCCAGTACGAACATAAAAACAGCTAAAACCAAAGTAGACAGCATATAGCTCATCATGTTGCCAATGGTACTCATAGAAACTTCCTCAATGAATACCATATCCGTACTGAGAACAGAGCTGATTTTGCCAATATTCCCCGATGTAAAGTAACCCATCGGCATTTTTCTTAAATGATTTCCCAACTCCATCCGTTTATCAGCAAAGATCATAAATCCAGCGGCACTTTGCAGACGGTCGCTCAAATAGTGAACCACTGTCTGAACCACTACAACAGCTAATAATCCAAGTCCGACAAACAGACAGGTCTTTCCAGTCAGCGTATTATCAGCAAACCCGGCCAAGACAATAAACGCCATGAAGATCGGCATTTTGGAGAGAATGGACTCGACAAATGCACATAGAAATGCAGCCTGAATACGGCTTTTATACCTCCCGGAGAGGTTCAGGATTCTTGAAATCAATGCAAACATTTATCTTCCCTCCTTTGCAGTAGATACTTTCCACTCGGCGCTGTCCTGGGCCGCTTTCCACAACTTTTGGTATTCTGGGCAAGCTTGAATCAGTTCCTGATGTTTTCCGGTTGCCACCATCTTTCCGTGATCCATAACGCATATTTGATCTGCGTTCATTATAGCGGGAAGTTTGTGAGCGATAACTACCAAGGTTTTTCCCTCCACCAGCTCCGCAATAGCAGCCTCCATTTTTTCTTCATTTTCTGGATCAGCATAGGCCGTGGCCTCGTCAAGCACTACAATCGGGGCATCCTTCAATATTGCCCGCGCCAGGGAAATTCGCTGGCGCTGCCCCCCGGAAAGCATTTTCCCCGCATCGCCCGCCATGGAGTGAATACCTTGCGGCAGCTTTTCCAGAAACTCCATACACTGGGCTTTCTTAGCCGCCTGCATTACTTCCTCATCGGTAGCATCCAAACGTCCAAGACGGATATTTTCCAGCAGGGAGGTGTTAAACAGGTACTGATCCTGAGCCACATAGGAAATGCGGCTGTTCAATGCCTCCAGGCTCATATCACAAAGTTTCTGCCCGCCAATGGAAATGCTCCCTTTCTGCGGGTCATAGTAGTGGATCAACAGTTTTGCAAGGGTGCTCTTGCCAGAACCGGATTCACCAACCAGGGCAGTTTTTTGTCCTGCTTTTGCCACAAGGGTAATATCGTGGAGGACTTCGTTTTCCGCTATTATCGGTTTCCCATCTGGGCCAGGCTGTGTCGTCTGATACGCAAAGGAAACATGATCGTAAGAAATGTTAAAATCCTGTCCGTGGAAATCATCCTCAGCAGCTTGCAGCGGTGCCGCATTTAACATCTGTTCAAGTGCCGTGATCTTATAATTCAGATTCGGAATCGTCTCCATAAAGCCCAGTGCTTTCAGGAGAGGAATCCCAATGCTGAGGGAAAGGCAGAGGACTAAAATCAAATCAGGTAAAGTGCTTATGCCACAGAGAACAAACCATGCCCCAAGAGGCAAAGTCAGAATAACAGTGCAGGGCAGCAGACTTCCGTATATCGCCATCCAGGGCCAGGCGGCCTTATACCATGCCAAGGTATAATCCCGATAGTCCGTTACATCCTTGCGGAAGTTCTCGTAAGATTCACTCTCCCGGTTGAAAACCTTGACAACCTCCATACCATTGATGTACTCAATGATCGTGTTGTTCATTTTCTGTGCAGACTGATAGTAGGGACCCATGCGCTTCATTCCAACAGAGTACATAATGACCATGGAGAGCAGGCTGATCGGGATAGAGGCCAAAGACATAAGAGCCAGTTTCCAGTCCGCACAAAACATAGCAACATAAATCACCAGCGGGATCAGTAAATTTGCGATACCCTCCGGGACTGAATGAGCAAGGAGCAATTCCAAGCTGTCCACATCATCGACAAACAGCTTTTTGATTGTCCCTGTCCCTTTTTCCTCCACAATGCCAAGGGGAAGTTTCTCAAACTTCTTTTGCAGAGATACCCGCAGCCGGAACAATGTGTTATATGCTGCTTTATGAGAAATTGATAATCCCCATCCATAAAAAAACGCCTGCAAAACAAGACAGATCAAAACCCCTATAACACGCAATAAAACAAATTCTGTTTCAACAGAATCGCCCATAACCAATGGCGAAATGACCTGATAGGCCAGCACAAAAGGCAGGATGCCCATAAGAACGCTGACCAGTACGACAACCGTGGCCACATACATATTTTTCTTATATGGCCCTGCGTACTCAAAGATTTTTTTGAACATAAGCCCTCCTTATATTGAGCCGTACTGTCTGTGCTTCAAAAACAAGAGGCCGCCAAAGTAAAGCGGCCTCTTATCATTATCTTTCTGTCCAGTCAAGGCGGCCCTGACATTCATAATTTCTAAAATTCACTGGCGGATTCGGAAAAAATCCAAAACCTTTTTACTGCCGGATTCGTCCAATGGATAGCTTTCTTTTATTTGCCCTTTTTCCATATGGACTACATACGAACATCCCGCCATCACCAACTCCGGATCATGCGTAATAACAAGAAGCGTTTTGCCCTGATCCGCGAGTGACTTCAAACTCCGCGCAACTTCCCGCATATGTTTGAGATCAAGCCCGCTGGTTGGTTCGTCAAACACAATGATCTCCCGGTTACTCACAATGGCAGACGCGATCGCTACCCGCTGTTTTTGCCCGCCGGAAAGAGAAAGCGGGTGCCTGTCTTTATATTCCAGCAGATCAAACTGTTTAAGGATTTTATCCACAACAGTTTCATCCTCGTTGTCAATGCTCAGAAGCACTTCATCCGTCACGCTTTCGGTAAATAGCTGATGGCTGGTATCCTGCATTACCATGTAGCAATGTTTGAGCCGGGCTTTCCAATCAAGGGTTTTCCCGTCAACCTGCAAAAGGCCACACTTCTTTTCCAGTCCGCAAATACAGCGGGCCAGAGTAGATTTTCCAGCGCCATTCAGACCGATAATGGCAATCGTTTCTCCAACAGGCAGTTCTGCACTCGGAATATGGAGGCTTTCCGGTTCCCGCTTTTTATACGCAAAGCAGAAATTTTGAAATTCCATCTGTTTAGCTGTATGCGCCTGATACTGATTCGCAGGCTTCAACTTCGAGAGAGAAAACGGCCGCAGCCCCATTTCTTTTCGAGTGCCATCCGATAAGCTGTCAAATTCAGCAGGCGTGTATTCCCGTTCAATCTCCCCATCTTTTACATACAGCACACGATCTGCAAGATCGTGAAGGTAGTAAAGGCGGTGTTCTGCGATCAGAATTGTTTTGCCCTGCTTTTTCCAGAGGCTCAGGACCTGCCGCAGGTCATCAATAGCAGCCATATCCAAATTAGAAGATGGTTCGTCCAGGACCATAATTCCCGGCAGCAATACACTTGATGAAGCACAGGCTATTTTTTGCTTTTCGCCCCCGGACAGAGCAAACACGCTTCGCCCCATCAAATCTTCAATATGATAATCGGAAACTGTCCGGTCAATCCTTTTCAGGATATCCTCCTGAGGATAGCCTAAATTTTCACAGGCAAAGGCTAATTCACTATCCGTATCCACGTTGAAAAACTGACTTTTGGGATTCTGGAATACAGATCCCACCATAGCAGCCAAGTCATAAAGCGGCGTATCTGATACGCTTTTTCCGTCCAGAAGGACATCACCCTCTAAATTGCCCTCGTAATAATGAGGCACCAGCCCGTTTACCAAACGGGTAATCGTTGTTTTCCCACAGCCGGATTCTCCCGTGAGTAAAACAAATTCCCCTGTGTTTATGGTGAGATTGACATTTCTAATCCCTCCGCCGCTGGATTCTTCACCATAAGAAAAAGAAACATTTTGAAAATCTATCATGGCAAAATCCCTCCTGCGGAAATTATCGGGGAAGCAATCGCCCAAAACACTACAAAGCAACAAAACAAGATCAGCACCACATCGGCAAAATTGAATTTAAGCTGGCAAATGTTTGTGCGTTTGACAGGAGCGCCGAGGCCACGGGTAATTGCCGCAGCGGAAAGTTCCTCACCGATTTTCACGGAGCAGGTAATCATCGGGATCATCTTATACTCCAATATTTTTGAAGATTTTTTCCCTCCAAGTTTAATCCCACGCATTTTCATAGCGTCACTGATTGCTTCTGACTCCTGAAAGACAGTTGGAAAGAAGCGGAACATGACCGTTAAGGGGATCGTCACTTCTTTAGGCATATGGATTCTTTCCATGCCGGAAATCAATTCACTGACCGTTGTTGTTTTCACTGCATAGGCAGCAATCGCAACACTGGGAAGGATTCGGCAGAAGAATCCTGTTGTAAACAGAACGAGGAAATTCAATATTCCCGTAAGGTGCGGCAAAACATAAATTTGAACAGCATAAAAAGCAGAAAACACAGCAATATAGCCCACAGCTTTTGCACATTGTTTCGAGGTAAGCAGCAATATAGCCGGAACCGTACAAAGAACAAGGCGGATCAGCCCCATAGCTTCTCCGCCTGTTCCACCCATGACAAAAATGCTTATGATGAAGATGAGCAACAGTTTTGTACGCGGATCGAGCCGTAACCCTTGTTCTGTTTTTTTGCTGAGCAGAATTTCCCGCGCCATTATGCAATACCGGCACGCTGGAAGTGCTTTTTGCAAATAGCTTTCCCAATCACACCTCCGACAAGGCCAAACACAAAGCAGGCAACCAGCAGAATAGGCGCAATCCACATAGGCATATATGTATTAAGGGTAGCTGCATATTCAGCGCCGTATCCTTCAGTCAACATTACCATATAGCTTTCACGGTTCAGGAAAATGGGAGCAAAGTTGCCAAACACCCAGATGCTGAACACGCCGCAGGAAAGAACTGTACTCTTTGCACTTTTGTAGTCCGCCTTTTTCAGGATCACGTCGGCCAACAGGCCGCCAACGAGACCAGTTACCATAGTAAGATAGCCGTTGCCGAAGAACACCATGATTAGGCCAATCAGGAAACCCATGATTGCAGTCATCCCGAATTTTTTAGCCTTTGTAACATACAGCATATAGGGGATGCCGCCAATCAAAGGGCACAGCACCGCCATCAGCGGAATAAAAATGGGGATAAAGCCAAGCATCGCCACCAGCATAACAATCACGACATAGATGACGGTGTAGATGCCGATAGTAATTAAATCTTTTCCCTCAAGCCGGGAACTTTTTTTCTGGGAACTCATACCAGTATCCTCCTCTGAGAAAATGAAAATGTGGTGTAGTTAGAGTGTTCTAACCACACCACGCATTTTAGCAATTTCATTCCCAATATCCAACCCAAAAGCAATTTCATTCTACCCAAAATCGGTATTTATTTTGGGTATGCAAAGCACCTATTTGATTCGGCTGGCCTCTCGATAATCTTTTGGCATAACTCCATACTTTTTCTTAAATGCAGCAGAAAAGTTGCTGGGCTTTGTATAACCCACAAGAACCGCTATCTGCCCAATGTTCATATTGCTCTCCAATAACAATCCTGCGGCTCGCTCTAACCGCTGCTCAATAACATACGCATGAACCGAAATGCCGTACATCATGGAGAATCCCCTTGATAATTTAGAGACGCTGATTTGAACCTGCCTTGCCAGTCCTTCACAGCTTGGCGCAAAGGCAAGCTCGCTGTCAATGATTCTCTTTGCCTCGATGATGCAATCACGTTCACTTTTTGATATGCAGCAGTATTCCGGCGAGAGGATTCGCAGCTCCAACACTTCGCTCAAATATACTGACAGCAATTCGTGGATTTTGCTTTCCAGAAACAGATACCCAAGCCCACCCCGATAATGTGTAAAGTCTTGTAACTCTGCGAAAATATGCTCCATATAGGGCGTTATGCTCACCTTTGAAATTCCGGTCAGCAGTTTCTTTTCATAGACGGTAATCTCGCCATCCTCGAAGTAGTCCTGTAATAAACGTTTGAAATATGGAACGGGAATTTTGATGTTCTTAAAATAGAAGTCGCTGTTTTGCGCATAACAGAGAGACTCCATTTTCCCGTGTCCACGGTAAATGCAGGATTCTCCCTTTGCAAGACAAGCGCCCTCTCTGCTGCCTGCAATATTCCACGACACGCCGTCGTTCAGGCAGAACAGCATTTGAATATAGTCCTCGCTGTTAATCCCGCGCACATTCATGTCAGAAAAATAATTCATCTTCCAGTCTGAAACAACGGCACCCTGTTTTGTCACCACCTGCGCAATTTGTCCGGTTCCCATATCAGAAGGAATCGGGATCGTTACGGTCTGCGGTGAATTGGAGAGCAGATCCCGATAGAGGTTGTTCATGTATTCGCTTGTCATTGGATGCCCTCCTTTTTTCGGTTAGCAGTGACTAATGTACTAATATAGTTTACACGATTTACGCCTGAAAGTCAATTTTCAGCACGAATGCAAGCTGCTACAGAAAAAATCAGGGACGTTCCCGCAGGGGCAGAGTGCCATGTCGCGCAGTTCGGGTACGACGAGGCGCAGACGCAGACACGGTCAACCGGCCGCGTGCGAGGCGAAGCGTTACGCTATATGCGGCATCGAAAACCACGGCTTCAGAGGGGTTACGAACGGGAACAAGAAACTGGCAAGCAATGCAAAGCGGTACCCACTTTGCGAAAACAGGCGGATTCCGTTCACACGGAACCCGCCTGTTTCATGCTTGTTGGGGCGCTGCCCCAATCCCCGCAGAACAAAAGACTTCTGTTCTGAAACGATGGATAAATCCATCGGCTGCGCGATTTTGCAAATCGCTTGTGGGCGGGAAGCTCAGCGCTGCTCCGCCTCTTTTTCCCGTCGTTCATTCGCTTCCTCCTGCTCCTTGTCCAGTTCCAGAATACGGTCGATATTGGCCTTGGCCGTCAGCAGCTCTTTCATTTCCTCACGGGCTTTGCGGTAGTCGGCATAGGCCGCTTTTTTCTCCGCCAGCAGCTCGGCGTACTCGGTATTCAGCGCCTTGATGGTGGGCAGCTTCTTGAAGCCCAGTCCATCAAAATAGTTCTTTGCGGCCTTGTGGATCGTGATCTCGCTTTCATGCTCTGCAAGAAATTTCTTGGAGTACCCGGCCTTGCGATAGGCAACGTAGGTATCGCGGGTCTTGGCGTAATTGACAATATGCTCCCGCAGCACCGCAATCTCGGCCATGCGTGTTTCCGCAGCCTTAATCCTTGCGGAAAGCTCGTTGAAGTGAGCGGACGCTTCCGCCGCTTTCTCTGAGAGAACGGCGTAATCTAAAAGCTCATGGTCTTGCAGATAGGCCACCGTCTGTGCCATCTGCTTCAAATTGAACAACGTCGCCCAACGCGCATAACCGGCACCTTTGCCAGCGCGTAATTTTGCCTGAATGTCCACCAGCAGATTCCCGCTGCGCTTTTCCGGTTTGACCGGCGCGGCGGCGTTCTTTCGTGGCGTATGCGCCTTTTCACCTGCGATCACCGCGCGGAGATCTGCGGGAGTATAGCCGTCACCGAGGGTATCCATGCGAATGGACTTTTTCTGTTCGCCGCCTAACAGGGACGGGACTTTCTTGCCCTTGACCTCATACCCGGCCTGCCGCAGCAGCTCCAGAAGCGTTTCAAAGCTATCGGGCTTTTGTGTCAGCGCATCGTCAATGGCCGCGCAGATTCGCTCCCGGTGGGAGGGCTTCTTTTTGTCGCCCAGCCACTTGTTGTAGCTCTTGCCGTGGCGCTTCGGATTCTCCACGATGGAGTAGCCATTCTCGATGCAGATGGTGTCGTTGAGTCGCCGCACGGCGCGGCTGCTGCCCCAAAAGTTGCGGAATTTGCGAGTCTGATTGAGCGCGGTGGAGTTCCAAATCACATGATTATGGATATGGGATTTGTCGATGTGGGTGCAGACGATGTAAGCATGGTTGCCCTTGGTGAACCGCTTGGCCAGCTCGCAACCCAAACGGTTTGCCTCCTCCGGTGTGATCTCGCCGGGGACAAAGGACTGCCGCAGATGGTAGGCGATCACATCATCCTCGCCACGCACTCTGCCGGTCTTTTGGATGTACTGATTCTTGGTGAAAAGGAACTCGGCGTCGGCAATCCGGCTGTCGCATTGCCAGCTCGTTATCAGCCTGCCGCCGTCCGTCTTTTGCGGATTTTCGGTGTAGTCGATAATGTCGCTGATGGCCTGTCCCACCGTGCGGCCTTTGCCGGTGTGCAAGGGCATCAGGCGCGTGGTTGCCATGCTGAACACCTCCTTGAAAAGCAAAACGGCCTGCCGAAGCAGACCGTTTGAAATGTGTTGATTTGCAAAAGGCAAAAGCAACCCGATGGTTCGACAAACAGGAAGTTAGCGATTTCTTTTTCCGGTATTCTCTGTCCCACGGATTTCCTCATGATAGAAATAATCTACGATCACCGGATGCCCCTGCGGGACTCTGCCATAAGGCATTTCATTATCCGCAAAGACACAATCATACTTCTTAGCCATTTCCTCAGCTTTTACTTCAAGTGCTTCAAAGTAG
>ERZ791805.54-NODE-54-length-79643-cov-11.912336_pt1 | contig 79643 bp, 112 predicted proteins | sample MGYA00510306_ERZ791805 | MGnify/ENA primary metagenome ERZ791805 (study PRJEB30046, sample SAMN00791990) | human gut metagenome | study: EMG produced TPA metagenomics assembly of the A metagenome-wide association study of gut microbiota in type 2... | reverse complement strand
CTCCTCATTGATACACTTCACCTCTCCCGTAGCAAGCATCTTCTCATAATAGGAACTAAGCGCACAACTTTCCGTGATATATTAATGGGGAATAGTCCTCAAAAACAAAATTATTTTATCATGGTAGAAAAGTTTAAAGAATTCCTTGTTCAGTCGAATATGGCAAAGAACACCGTTTCGGCGTATGTTTATGCTGTGAACGATTTCAATTCAAGACACTCACAATTGACAAAGAAAGAGTTGTTGCTCTACAAGGCTTATCTAATTGAGACGTTCAAGCCAAAGACCGTGAATCTTCGCATTCAGGCTTTGAACAAGTATCTGGAGTTTGTTCGCAAACCTAAATTGCGCTTGAAATCTGTTAAGGTTCAGCAGCGCACTTATTTGGAGAATGTAATTAGTAATGCTGATTATACGTTCTTGAAGAATAAGCTAAAGAGGGATAACAACATGGAATGGTATTTTGTAGTGCGTTTTCTTGCAGCTACAGGTGCAAGAGTTAGCGAACTTGTTCAGTTGAAGGTAGAGCATGTAAATGTGGGCTATTATGACATTTACACAAAGGGTGGGAAGATAAGACGCTTGTTTATTCCGAAGAAGCTTCGTGAGGAAACATTGGTATGGTTAAGCAAGAAAGATAGAGATTGTGGCTATTTGTTTCTCAATCGTTTCGGCGAGAGGATAACAACACGTGGCATAGCGCAGCAGTTGAAGAACATTGCTGTAAGATATGGCCTAAATCAAAAAGTTGTATATCCGCATTCTTTCCGTCATAGATACGCCAAGAACTTCTTGGAGAGATTCAATGATATTTCTCTGTTGGCAGACTTGATGGGGCATGAGAGTATAGAGACTACTCGCATATATCTTCGCAGAACAGCAAGTGAGCAGCAGGACATTGTTGATAAAATTATCACATGGTGATTACAGAAAAATGTTGCTGCAAGTAGAATAAGCTGGCAGATACGCCTTTGAACCTGGAAGAAAGGCTGGAAGATATTCTCAAAACTGAGATATCTTCCAGCCTTTATTATGTTTATAATGAGTTGGTTGTGGCGATGCTGGGAGATATGGTAGATATTTTCACGTACATTGTTTTTATAGACAATCTATATCAATATACCAATATATCACCATATCAACACATCACCATTACAACTGACACGTTTACTGCTTGATGTTCGGCTGCTCAAGACCGAAGCCTCTCTTCTTGTCGAGCGCCTTCAGATAGATGGCGAAGAGGAGGGCGAGAACGCCGAAGCTTGCGAAGACGAGCAAAGGCACGGTGTAGTCGTAAGGGATGAACTCCGCGCCGGCAGCCTTGGCTGCGATAACCGCAGGGTTGTCGGCGTTGGTAGAAGCGAGGAGGTTGCCGATGAGCTTCGGAACGAAGCAGAGACCGATGTTCTGCACCCAGAAGATGAGGCAGTAAGCCGAACCGAGAATCTTCTCGTCGATAATCTTAGGAACGCTTGGCCACAGAGCTGCAGGAACGAGAGCGAACGAGATGCCGAGCAATACGATAGTAGAGTAGGCGATGACGGGGCTCTTTGTTGCCGGGAGCACGAAGGCGAAGACGAGGTGGCAGCAGATGAGGAGCAGTGCGCCGCCCATGAGCATCGTTGCACCCTTACCCTTGCGGTCGAGGAAGTTGCCGAGGAACGGAGTGATTACGGCTGCACCGATCGGGAACCAGCGGAAGATGTTAGAGGCTGCTTCGGCAGAGATTCCGTCGAGGTTGCACTGCAGCATGTTGGCACCGTAGCGCTGGAACGGGAAGATGGCAGAATAGTAGAGCACGCAGAGCAGAGCTACAATCCAGAACACCTGAGAAGAGAAGATCTTGCCGAGGTCGCTGAACTTGAACTCTTCCTCCGGGTCGGCAGCCTCTTCTGTTACGCCCATCTGCTTGTCGAGTGCCTTGTCCATGAAGGTGAAGACGATGAAGGTGATGAGACCGATGAGGAGGAGCACGGTGCAGAACGCTACCGGAGCTACTACTGTGCCGAAGTGGTTGGCGATGATTGGAGAGATAGAGAAGATAGCGAACACGCCGACGCGTGCGATAGCCATCTCAAGACCCATAGCGAGAGCCATCTCCTTGCCCTTGAACCACTTTGCGATTGCCTTGGAAACGGTTGTGCCTGCCATCTCGCAGCCGCAGCCGAAGAGCATGAAACCGAAGCAAGCCATCTTTGCGCTTGCAGGGAGGTCTACCCACCAAGAGTTGAGCCACTCGGCAAAGGCGGTCTGAGCGAACCAGTCGGTGATGCCAATGAACTTGATGAGTGCGCCGATGAACATCATCGAAGCTGAGAGCACGCCGGTGAAGCGTACGCCCATCTTGTCGAGAATAACGCCAGCAATGATGAGGAAACCGAGAACGTTAACAATGTACTCGGATGCTGCATAGGTACCGAAGGTGTCCGGACCCCATCCCTTCTGGCTTTCCATAAGGGCCTGGATTGGTGACATTACATCGACGAACATGTAGCCGAAGAACATCATGGAAGCGATAAGGACAAGGGCTGTCCAGCGTGCCCATGCCTTGTCGTTCAATAGTTGATTTACTTTTTGAACCATTTCTTAAATTATTAATTTTTAATTTTGATTTTTGAATTTTGAATTATTGCCTTTGGCAATTTTGATTTTTGAGTTTTGAATTTTGCGCTTTGCGCATTTTGAATTATTGAATTAGGAGTTGCAAATTCAAAATTCCTAATTGAATAACTCCTCATCGGCGTAGCCGACAATTCAAAATTCAAAACTCAAAATTCAAAATTTATTTAAGCCACTTGTCGAGCCATCCGAAGAAGGTGCGCTGCCAGAGCACGCCGTTCTGCGGTTTGAGTACCCAGTGGTTCTCGTCGGGGAAGATGAGAAGTTCGGCAGGAATGCCGCGCAGACGTGCTGCGTTGAATGCGCCGAAGCCCTGGTTGGCGTTGATGCGGTAGTCCATCTCGCCGTGGATGCAGAGGATAGGCGTATCCCACTTGTCGACGAACTTATGCGGCGAGTTCTCGTAGGTGCGGCGTGCGCGGTCGGTCATATCCTTGTTCCAGTAAGCGTCGTCGTACTCCCAGTTGGAGAACCATGCTTCCTCGGTGTCGGTGTACATCGACTCAAGGTTGAAGGCTCCGTCGTGGGCGATGAACGCCTTGAAGCGCTTGTCGTGGTGACTCGCGAGATAGTAGACCGAGAAACCGCCGAAGCTGGCACCAACGCAGCCGAGACGATCCTTGTCTACGTAAGGCAGGTTGTTGGCAGCGTCGTCGATAGCCGAGAGGTAGTCGTCCATGCACTGACCAGTCCAGTCGCCAGATACAGCCTCGTTCCACTCAGAGCCGTAGCCAGGCAGACCGCGGCGGTTGGGAGCGATGACGATATAGTCGTGAGCTGCCATAATCTGGAAGTTCCAACGGTAGCTCCAGAACTGGCTTACGGGGCTCTGCGGTCCGCCCTCGCAGAAGAGCAGCGTAGGATACTTCTTGTTAGGGTCGAAGTGAGGTGGGAGGATTACCCAAACCTGCATCTGCTTGCCGTCAGTAGTCTGCACCCAGCGCTCCTGTACCTTACCCATCTCGAGCTGGTCGTAGAATGCCTTGTTTTCGAAGGTGAGTTGCTGCACCTTTGTCTTCTTCGGGTCCTTACCCGGTGTGACGATGTAAAGCTCGTCCGCCTGCGATATACTGTGGCGCGAAGCGAGAATCTTGCCCGTGTTGCCGAGCATCTGGAGAGAACCGAAGTCCATCCAGTCGTCGGTGAGCTGACGCACCTGACCGTTGAGGTCGGTTTGGTACATATTTACACAGGCGTGCCAACAACCAATGAAGTAGAGATTGCGCGAGTTGGGTGCCCAGCAGAAAGCATCTACGTTAGAGTCGAACTGCTCAGCCACGTAAGTCTTCTCGCCAGTGAGGAGGTTATAGACGCAGAGGCGGTTGCGGTCGCTCTCGTATCCGTCGTTCTTCATCGACTGCCATGCCACGTACTTGCCATCGGGCGAGAACTGTGGGTTGGTGTCGTAACCCATGTTGAGGTTGGTGCCTTGATTGTTAAGACGCTGGGTCTTCATGGTTTTTGTGGCGTTGTAGGGGATGGGCTTGTAGCCGGCTGGCTTACAGAGGTTCTTTGTCTTGCCGGTCTGTACATCGTAGAGATAGATGTCAGAGTCGGTAGAAGTGGCGTAGTCGACCCCCGTCTTCTTGCGGCATGTGTATGCAATCGACTTAGAGTCGGGGCTCCAAGCGAGCTGCTCAGTACCTCCGAACGGAGCCATCGGACACTCGAACGGTTCGCCCTCGATGATGTCGGTACCATCGTCGATGCCGTCGGCTGTGACATCAGCCACGAAGGGGTGAGCAATGGTCTCCACGTAGTGGTCCCAGTGGCGATAGTTGAGGTCGGTGACGAGTCGGCCCGAAACCAAAGGCAGGTCGTCGGGGTTCTTCTTGATGCTCTCGTGGTAGGGGAGCGACTTGATGAGGATAACCTTCTTCTCGTCGGGCGAGAAGATGTAGCCCTCGATATCTATTTTCGACTTGGTGAGCTGTCGGCGGTCTGTGCCGTCAGCGTTCATCGACCAGAGCTGTCCGCCGGTGAGGAACGCGATGCGCTTGCCGCCATCAATCCATGTAGCGTCGGTTTCGCTTGTAGCGGTTGTTGTCAGGGCGCACTGTTTCTTGCCGTCGGCGCTTATGGTGTAGAGCATCTGGTGGCTCTTGTTCTGCTTCACGCTGTAGTAACCCACCTGATAGACAATAGTATTGCCATCGGGAGAAGCAGTAGCACCGCCGATGCGTCCCATAGCCCAAAGCGTCTCGGCATTCATGCGGTCGCCATTAGCGATAGCTGCAACGTCGGTAGTCTTGCCAATCATAGTCTGTGCCTCTGAGTTCAGGCTGGCGCAACTGAGTGTGGCTGCGACAGCGAGTGATAAAGCTTTGTTCATAAGTGATAGGTGTTAAGATTATGTGATGTTGAGATTATGTGATGTTGAGGCGTTTATTAAAGTTGAGAGTTGAGAATTGAAAGTTGAGAGTTATGATATGCAACAATAATAATGTATAGTATCAATTGTAATCATTGGTAATCATAACTCTCAACTTTCAATTCTCAACTCTCAACTCTCAATTATAGAATATTAAAGTCCTTTGCGCTTGCGTTCAAGTTCTTCGCGCTTGCGCTGCAGCTCCATCTGCTGCTCCTGCATAGCCTGGAGGCGTGCAGCGAGACCGCTCATCTTCTTCGGGTTGTCCTTGTTCTCCTTGTATTTAGCCTCAAGGATAGCGAGGAGCTTCTCGTCGTTGGTTGTCTTGCGGAGAATCCACATGATAGCAGCGCTGAAGAAGAGCGAGATGAAGTAGTAGAAGTTAAGACCTGCCGAGTAGTCGTTGAACATGAAGAAGAACATAACCGGCATGAGGAACATCATCCACTGCATCATCTTCATCTGTTCAGCCTGCTGACCTACCATCTGGTCGCGCTGCTGGCGCATTGTCATCCACGAGTAGAGGATGTTAGCCACACAGAAGAGGATACATGTGAGCGAGAGGTGGTCGCCGATGAGCCAGAGGTTCGTGTTCCACTCGATGATGGGGTCGTATGTAGAAAGGTCGTTAATCCAGAGGAAACTCTCGCCACGCAGCTGGATAGCGTTAGGCACGAAGTTGAACATCGCAATCCAGATAGGCATCTGTATGAGCATCGGTAGACAGCCCGCCATCGGACTGACGCCGTACTTCGAGTACTCCATCATCATTGCCTGCTGTTTCTGCATCTGGTCCTCAGGCTTGTTGAGGTGCTTGGTAGCCTCTTCGAGTTTCGGCTTCAGCACACGCATCTTTGCCGACGACATGTAGCTCTTCTTCACCATAGGATAGGTGATGAACTTCAGAAGCATCGTGATAAGGATGAGCACGATACCCATGTTGATGTTCAGACCGGTGAGGAAGTCGAAGACATAGATAGTAAACCAGCGGTTGATGATGCGGAAGAGCGGCCATCCGAGGTAGACGAGGCGCTGCATCTCGAGGTCCTTGCCGAATGTAGACTCAGCCTCGACGCGCTTGAGCAAGCGGAAGTCGTTCGGACCGAAGTAGAAGTCGAACTCCGACGGAGTCTTTCCGCTCGGGTCGAAGAATGTCTTCATCTTAGCCTCGTACTGCTTGAGGTTGCCCGAGCCCTTCTCCTGCGGAACGCTTGTCATAAGCGAGTTCTCGGCGAAGTTGTTCTTGGCAATCATCACAGCCGAGAAGAACTGGTTCTTGAAAGCCACCCAGTCGATCTTCTTCTCGATGTTCTCGTCGGTGATGCTCTTGGCCTCCGACAAATAGTCGGTGCCGCCGTCCACCTTGTGATAGGTGAGCGAAGCGTAGCGGTTCTCGAATGTGAAGCCGCGCTCCTGTTGACGGCACATCTCCTTCCACTGTACGTCCATCTGGCTTACAGACGGTGCGAAATCGTTAGCCATGCCTACGGTCTGTAGCTTGGCGTGCAGCATATAGTCGCTGCCGAGCACATAGTTGATGACGAGCTCCTTGCCGTCGCCGGCTGTAGCGGTCATCGTGACAGTAGAATCGGTCTGGTTAGACGGTGTGAAGTAGAGGTCGGCAGTGTTGATGTTTACCTCCTTGGCAGCCAGTGCGAAGTTGAGGCTCTGCGAAGAGCTGTCGAAGAGCGTTACGTTGCTGTTGCCATTGTAGTCGGTGAAGTTCTTGATAACCGCCTTTGACACTACGCCACCCTTGGTGTTAAGAGTAAGCTCTACACTGCTGTTCTTCAGCACCACGTTTGTGGCTTTGCCTTTGAGTGCGGAATGGAAAAGCGCAGTTGTGTCAGCCTTTGCAGCCGCTTGGGCTTGGGCTACCTTCTGTTGAGCTGCCAGTTTCGCAGCATTTTCGGCGTTCTTGCGAGCCACGTTCTCTATCGAATCCTGACGTGCTGCAGCCGCTTTCTCCTCTTTCGAGGGCTGGCTGTAGATACTGTATCCGATGAAGACCGCAGCCATAAGCACGGCACCGATGATGTTGTTTTTGTTCACTTTTAAAATTGTTATTTGATTAATATTATTTCTTCTCTGCCGCAGCCTTGTTCTCTATAGCAGTCTTCACGAAGTCGACAAAGAGTGGGTGCGGATGGAGTACTGTACTCTGGTACTCGGGGTGGAACTGCGTTCCGATGTACCACTTGAGGCCCGGAATCTCTACGATCTCCACGAGGTCGCTCTCAGGGTTGCGTCCCACGCACTGCATTCCGTTGCGTTCGAACTCCTTTTGAAAGTCGTTGTTGAATTCGTAGCGGTGGCGGTGGCGCTCCTGTATGTGCTCCTTTTTATATATACTGAACACGCGCGAGTTCTGACGCAGCACGCACTCGTATGCACCGAGACGCATTGTGCCGCCCATGTTCGTGATGTTCTTCTGTTCCTCCATGATGTCGATGACGTTGTGTGGAGTCTTCTCATCCATCTCGCGACTGTTGGCATCGGCATAACCGAGCACGTTGCGTGCGAATTCGATAACCATCATCTGCATACCGAGGCAAATACCGAATGTGGGTATGTTGTGCGTGCGAGTGTAGTGAGCCGCTACAATCTTGCCCTCGATGCCGCGCTGTCCGAAGCCCGGGCATATCATCACGCCGTCGAGACCAGCGAGCTTTTCGGCTACGTTCTCCTCGGTGAGGAACTCTGAGTTGACGAACGAGATGTTCACCTTATGGTCGTTGTAGGTGCCGGCGTGAGAGAGACTCTCGCGTATCGACTTGTATGCGTCCTGCAGGTCGTACTTGCCCACAAGGCCGATGTTGACGGTCTGCGTGGCGTTCTTGCGACGCTCGAGGAACGATCGCCACGGACCCAGCGAAGGTGTCTCGCCGACGGGTACGTCCATCTTGCGTAGTATGGCTGTGTCGAGGCCCTGGTTCTGCATGTTTACAGGCACCTCATAGATGCTTGGCAGGTCTTCGCTCTGTATCACGCAGTCGAGGTCGACGTTGCAGAAGCTTGCCACCTTCTTCAGAATACCCTCTTCGAGGTGCTTCTCGGTGCGTAGGATGAGGATATCGGGCTGTATGCCCACGCTCTGCAGTTCCTTCACGGAGTGCTGTGTTGGCTTTGTCTTCAACTCGCCGGCAGCCTTCAAGTAGGGCACGTATGTAAGATGAACGTTGATGGCGTTCTTGCCCATCTCCCATTTCATCTGTCTGATTGCCTCCATGAATGGTGCACTCTCAATGTCGCCAATAGTGCCACCTATCTCGGTTATCACGAAGTCGTAGTGATACTTCTGTCCGAGCAGCTTCACGTTGCGCTTGATCTCGTCGGTGATGTGCGGCACAACCTGGATTGTCTTGCCCAGATAGTCTCCACGACGCTCCTTGTCTATAACTGCCTTGTAGATGCGTCCTGTAGTCAGCGAGTTGGCTTTAGTGGTCTGTATGCCTGTAAAGCGTTCGTAGTGACCGAGGTCGAGGTCGGTTTCCATGCCGTCAACGGTGACGTAGCATTCTCCGTGCTCGTAGGGGTTGAGTGTTCCAGGGTCGATGTTGATGTAAGGGTCAAATTTTTGGATAGTGATGTTGTAACCTCTTGCCTGCAAGAGTTTACCGATTGACGCCGAAATGATGCCTTTACCAAGCGAAGACACAACGCCGCCAGTCACAAATATGTACTTTGTTTCAGCCACGGTGATATTATTTGTTAAGAATTAAATTCTAAATTATCCAACAATACAAGATGGAATGTTTTTACTATTGTAAACATACTGTTTTTCAGTTAATTATAAATACGCAAAAGGTGGAGTCCACCAAATTGGTCACTTTTGCTGCTGCTTGTTCACAAGTCCACGAAGAAATTCGATTTCCTGTTCTTGCCTTGCTGTCAGCTTGTCTTTTTCCGCAAGCAGTTGTGTCAATGCTTCTATCTTTTGCTCTAATGCCGTTATTTTGCCCTCTGTGGCGTTTATCGTCTGCGTGCCTTGATAGTTATCGCCGCTGATGACATTTTGCGACACAGGGCTTGAATTTGCGTCAAGCATCTGGTTGAAGGCGACGAACTGCGCTTTGCCGATTGCTTTTTCTTCGGCAAACATCTCGCCGATGCCATCACGCAGCCAAAGAAAGGCGACGTTGAAGACCGAGCCAATTTTTTGCAACATTTTACTTGACCACGGCTTTTTGTTGTTCATGTAACGGCTCAATGTTGATACGTCAACGTTACACGCTTCGGCAATAGCAACCTGGGTGTAACCATAGTGTGCCATGAACTGCTTCATTCTTTCTGATACAGCCTTGTCAACAGAAGTAATCTTTCCATCCATAGTTGTAAATGTTAATGAGTATTTATAAATCAATATAAAGTCAACTATAAATGCAAAAGAATGTCAATAAATCAATTTTAAACTTGATTTAGTATTGACATTTCATTGATTTTTTATACCTTTGCAATCGTTGACAGAGCGCAGCGAAACGAACCCTAACCGCTCGCAAAACGCTCAATATATGTTTAATATGCAAATGTAGCAATTATAGTCGAGATGGCAAAGAGAAAAAGAATAAAACTTCGGCGAGGATGCCAAATTAAATTGGCAGAAGACTGCGGAGTAGGGGTGGCAACAGTCCGACGTGCCCTGCAATGGGAACTTGACTCGGACATTCAGAACCTCATCCGCAAACGAGCACATGAACTCGGATACGTGAAACGCTGGTAACGGACGGCACTGCCGTCACAACATAAACCAAATAGGCAAGATTATGAAACAGGCGACAGTAACACAGATTGAGAAGATATGGCTCTCGAACAAGGAGGCGCAAGTGTACCTCGGCGTGGGCATGGACTTCCTCAAAAACCTTCGTTCAAGCGGACGTATCTCGTTCTTCAAGGTCGGCACAACGGTGTTCTACCGCAAGCGCGACATTGATAAGCTCATAGAGAAAAATAGAGTATGCTAAAAGTTAAAATTTGTTTCGGCGATATTTTAATCGCTTCGTCGTGATGACGGTTTTCTACATTCATTAGATCGTATTTATGATTATTAGACAAACAAGTTTCAGGCGTGAAACGAAACCTGCGGTCGTCGCGAGGTGGTCGCAGGTTTTAAAAACAACGCGGAGTGGTGCAAAGGTAAGCACATGTGGGTCGAATTTTTTCACAGGGTTAATAGAATCGCTCATAATTAGTTAGTCATAAGTTAAATAGGCAGTTAGTCCCACAGGATGCGGTGTCGTAACCGCCTCCGCGACAGAATACTTAAATTTGTTGTTGTTTTAGCGAAAACACATTTTGTAACAATTTAAATTATTGATGGTAAAAACATTTCTGTCAGCTCGCAAATCTGCGAAGACAAGCGGGTTTTAAATGACCGAAAGGCACGACTGGTGTGCCGGAGCTATGGATAGGGGAAGCTAAAAGAGCTTTGCTTGGATTTCAGTTAATTTCCATTTATTGTTATTGTTGTTGTAAGTCCCATTCCCTGAGCCTCGGGTGGCTCTTGCGGTTCGACTCCGCTTTCGGTCGCTACTTTGTTCTTTGAATTATTGACACACAGAAGAAAGGCATATAGAACGGCGCGAGACTAACAATCCAAGACCGCCGCTCAAGGATGCTGAGTAACGAAAGACCTATTAAAGCATCTCCTGACGTAGCGAAAGCCGTGAAAGCGGATAGAATGAACCATGTCGAACTCTGAATTGTCGGCACAGGCAAAGCAAAAGGGAATGCAGTAGGCTGCACGCTCGTCGTGCAAGACGGTCGCACCGCAAAAGGTCTATAAAGGTGCGAAAAACAACAGACAGAGACTTTTCAGTGTTTGTCATATTATATAATCAAAGAGGAGAGTGCGCGATTGGTAAGGCGAAGTCCTCGGAACTTTATACGAGTTCCGGGACTATGATACTGGTTCGATTCCAGTCTCTCCTCCTGCTTTCTAATTCTTTTTAATTGGGTTAATAGGAATATGTAACTGATAATTTAATGGTATTAAGATGGGTTGTGTGTGCCGTTCGCGAGAATAGCACACATTATTTTTTACTAAAAAAGAAACTAACGTGAAGCAAACGAACATCTACAGCCACAAGGGATGGCTAAAAGACATAACAATTCGGGAATACCCGTATTCTTCTGCCGGGGAGATAGCCGCAAGACACGGCGTTTGCAGCGGCAGCGTCTGGTATTGGGTTAAAAAACTGGGCCTCCAGCAGACGGACGAGACGAAAGCCCGAATACTCAAAAAGACACGGGGGTGTATCGCAAACACAATCAAGACAAATCCCGAGGCCAAACGAAAAAGCATGGAAACGAAAAAGCGCACATGGATGATGGAGCGGTTTCGTGTAATGTCGGGGCTGCCTCAGAGAACAAAGATGCGCATTGCGACGCGACCCATCAAGGTGCACAAGGCAATATGGTACCTGGAGAATATGCGCAACTACTTTCGCGACATCGAGGTGGGCGGCAAGTTTACGCTCTACTACGACGACGAGACGAAACGCTCCGGCAAGGAGTGCTACTACGCACAACAACTTGGACTCACATTCAAAAAAGCATAGTTTTTTGTACATTATTATATTTTTTACTTAAAAATGAGTTGCTAAAGGACAACTCTCGGGTGTGAATCCCGATTTTTGGTTTTACATTGTTGTCGCGGCGACTTCGGTCGTCCAATGAAGTTGTGGTATAGGCGCCTGGTAAGCTATACAAGCTCGCAAGCAAGGAGCGACGGGTCCTTTTTTCTTTCTATGTTTGAGATAACTTTTCAGCCCTCGTGTACCAAGCCTCTGGGGAGTAATAAACACCAAGCAGGTTCAAATCCTGCAACTTCGCAAATCAAAAAACAATGTTGATTATGAAAATACTGATTTTTGCATTTTTGACAGTGTTTGCGCTGTTCGGCTTGGCTGCAATAGTGCAGTCGGTGATTGACGTGTTCAAAACAAAGGGTTAAAGTCATGGGAAGACCGAGAGGGTGCCATGATTGCCAGTGGGGAAACTGGCCCGAGATGTGTAAAGACCCGAAGCGAGACCCGAAGTCAAATTATTGTTGCTGTCAGTGGGAATGGCGATACGAATAAAAAAACATACGGTATGAATATAAGCGAAGTATATGAGCGCATCCGAGAACGAGAGTCGGGCGCAAGTGCAGAGTCTCGTACACGAGCAGAACTGCACATACAGAAGATCAAGGAACTCCGAGAGAAGCATAAGGCGTTTATCAAAATGCCGCACACAAAAGCGTGCGATATGATAAAATACTGCCTTGCCATTGACAGAAACCTCGGCATCAACCGAATACATAAAAATGCGTTCGGGTTTATCTTCTTCAAGTATCAGTAACTAATTTTCTAAAAACATAAGGCAATGAGAACAAGAACAGCAGTGTGGTACGAAACCACAGTACGCTACGAACGTCAGAATGACGACAACACAAACAGCATCACTACGGAAGCATACGCCGTGGACGCATTGAGCTTTGCGGAAGCGGAGCAGAGAATTACAGAGGAGATGGAACCGTATTGCTCGGGCGAGTTTGACGTGAAGAAAATCGCAATCGCTCCGTACACCGAGGTATTCTTCTCTGAAGATGAAGACGATGACAAGTTCTTCCGTGCAACCGTCGCAATGATTACGCTTGACGAGCGTACCGGCAAGGAAAAGAAGACCAACGTAAACTATCTCGTTCAGGCGAAAAACATCGAAACGGCACGCAGATATGTCGTAGATGCGTTTCTCAATACACAGATTGACTACGAAATCAACCGCCTCGTAGAAACAAAGATACTCGACGTGTTCGAGAAGTAACAATAATCATAAAAACAGCATAACAAATGGAAAATAACGAATACGAAGTGCTGCAAGTGCAGCATGATCAGAACATCGTTCAGTTGGACGCAGTAGAGCGTGCAAACGTAGACTCGCAGGTGGCAACCGCAAAGCAATATCCGAGAAACGTCACACGAAGCATCAACAACTCAATCGCTATGGCGACTATGGATGTAAATACAGCGCAGAGCTGCGGTTACGCCCTCCCTCGCGGCGGCAAGCCTATCACCGGCCCGAGCGTGCATCTGGCTAAGTTAATCGTATCCAACTGGGGAAATATCCGTGCCGAAGCAAAGGTTGTTCAGATTACCGACAAGCAGGTTATTAGTCGTGGTACATGTTGGGACTTGGAAAACAATGTGGCGACCGCTTTCGAGGTTCGTCGTTCAATCGTAGGCAGCAGTGGCAAGAGATATTCGGATGATATGATTACCGTTACAGGTAACGCAGCAAACGCTATCGCATACCGCAATGCTGTATTCTCTGTTATCCCAAAGGCTGTTACCGATAAGGTATATCAGGCAGCACAACACTGCATCACTGGCGACCTCTCTGACAACGATAAGCTGATTGCTACACGCAAGAAGTGCATCGACTACTTCAAGGACGAGTACGGCATCACAGAAGAGGAGGTTATAATGATTTGCGGAAAGCAGACCGTCAACCAAATCAAGGCTGAACAGATTGCTCTGTTGCGCGGCGTAATACAGTCGCTTGTAGACGGCGATACCACCGTCGAGGAGCTTATGAAGCCGTACCGCAAGGAAGAGAACAAGAAGAACGTCGCTGCCAAAGCAGCCGAAACCGCAGTGGCCAACGCGGCGAAGAAGGAGGCTAAGGCATGATTACCGACAATATAGAACAAAGAAGTATCGCCTGGTACCGCAGTCGCTTCTCTAATTTCACAGGTTCCGAAGTTCACAATCTTATGAAGTCGGGTCGCAAGAAGGATGAAATTTGGTCCGAAACGGCAAAGAGCTATATGTACAAGGTAGCCGCCGAGCGCATGTTTAACCCCGACTTCCTCAACGACGATGATGTGTTTGAAGATTATCTCCATCAGACGAACTTCACCTCCAAGGCTATGCAGTTCGGCATCGAGCAGGAGCAGTACGCCCGAGAGACATACATCAAGCTCAACAACGATGTTGAGGTGTTCGAGGTTGCATCCTGCAAGCACGATACCATACCGCACTTCGCAGCCTCGCCCGACGGCATTGTAAGAGGCGCGGATTTGAAGTGTCTGGAAATAAAGTGCCCGAACATCGCAACCCACATGATGTATGTGGATAAGATACACGACGGCGCATCACTGAAAGAAGTCAAGCCCGAATACTATTGGCAGACAATGGCAGAGATGGCTTGCACCGGCGCAACGGAAACGGACTTTGTTTCCTATTCGCCGTGGCTCCTGAACCCTATGCACATTATAAACATTCCACGCAACGACGAGGACATCGCGCTACTCGAAGAGCGTGTGAAGCTCGCAAACGCTTTCGTGGAAGAAGTTATCAACAAGTCAAAATCCTAAAAATTATCATGGACGTAGTAGGAAAAATCATAGCGGCCCTGCCTCCCAAGAGCGGCACGTCGCAGTCAACCGGCAAGCCGTGGCAGGTCAACACCTATGTGTTGCAGACCAACGAGCAGACACCGAAGAACATCGCCTTTGACGTGTTCGGCGCAGAGCGTGTCGAGCAGTACAATCTCAAAGTGGGCGATATGGTCACAGTGTCAATCGACATCGACGCTCACGAATACAACGGACGATGGTACAATCAAATCAGAGCATGGAACGTCGTAAACTATGCTTCGGCACAAAAGCCGGCTGCACAACCATCTCCCGCACCGCAACCAGGTGCCCTGTTTTCGCAGCCACCTGCACCAGGAGCACAGCCCGCACCGTCAGCAGGAACTGACCAACTGCCCTTTTAACGTTCGCAAGTACGTTCTGTGGGCACAAGCCAACCTAAATGCTATCATAGTAGGGTAGGGTCACTTCCCTGCCCTACAAACTAAATAAAAGTCATTGTTATGAAAAACAGAATTTCCCTCGATTTATCAAACATGGAAGCCTTCAAGGAGCTGACCAACATACAACTTGGCGAGCTTATGAGAGCTGTATTTGCTTACGCTTCCGACGGCACGATGTTGTCCGAGGATGCCGACCAAGCCGTTCGTGTCGCGTTCGCCTTTCTGAAGGCGGACGTGGACGCGGAACGCGACTCATACAAAAGACGCTGCGAGCGCAACAAGGAGAATGCACGCAAGCGTTGGGCGAAGCGTAATAAAAGTAAAAGCACGCACAAGACAAGCACACCCAAAGATGTGACAAGTCCTGTATTGCAGGAAAAGACCGCAACGGTAGACTACGAGAAGCTCGTCGCCTACTGGAACCGCCGTGTGGACGAAACGAAGTCTTCAATGGCGAAGGTGCTCAATATCACACCATACCGCAAGAAGTTGATCGAGGAGCGACTTGCGGAATATAACAATAACAACAAGGCATTACAGAAGGTGCTTGACAAGGCTCTCGCAGACCCTTATCTCAATGGCAAAAACCCGTCAAAATGGGTTGCTGATTTCAACTGGCTGCTGAAACCCGAAAACTTCTCACGGCTTGTAGAGAGCGGTACTGCTACTCCAAATGAGCCGAAACCGCAAGCCATTAAGACCAGTATTACCGAAACCGATTTGGCAAGCGAACACATGGAAGCGCAACGACACAGAGAGGAAATAGAGTTCACACGCGCTGAACAGCAACGTAACAACCTCCTCGCAGCTACCAAGGCTGCTGACAGAAACCCGAACTGCATCCAGGCAAGGATAGCATACAACGCCTACGAGGACGGCACACTTGCAAGGCTCGGTATAGAATGGACTCCTAAAACATCAACCAATGGCACTGAAAGACGAAATACAGAAATGGCTAAGCGAGCATCCTGACGCAACAGTTGAGGAAGCGATATGGGCAGGAGCCTACATCGAAATCGACTTGTGGTGCAATAAAACAAAATAACAATGACAACAACAGGAATAATATTACTCGTGGCTTACGTCGCTTTTGTCGTAGGCTCGCTCGGCTACACAATAGGTTTTCTTCACGGAAGCTCAACGACGCATAACGAATTTAATCAAAGAGATTATGGAAACAATGGATAAAGAAGCCTACAAAATCAAAAAAGACGGCATGACGCGAGCAGAACGTAGAGCGTACAAGCGTATGCTGGCGAAACAAAAGAAAGGACAATAATATGGCAAACGAAAACAGCAAACCTTATTTTCTTTTGGTGTTCGAGAAAGGTGACACCATACCGACTATTATACCAACGGAAACAATATCCGAGATATACCCAAACACTGACGACAAAACAGTGGATATTATAACCTTAACTGGCAACGATATAAACTTCGAGAATGTGGAGTCCTTCAAAATGGTTCCTGCCGAGGAAATTAACTTTAACATGTAACAACAACAGATATGAAGGAAACAATCAAGACATTTGTCAGTAGGCTGCGCGATGCGTGGTCTATCATAAAAGGAGATTATTACATCTTTGTTTCTTACGAAAAGGGCGTAGACGAACAGTATGCGCGCTACACCGCAAGCCTTATTTCGGGCGTTCGTTGGTTTATCAAGAACAACAGCGTAAGTATATATCCTCGTATTGATATGCTTCAAGACTTGCTTAGCAGCGGCAACAGCATAATGATGCTCACAAAGGATGCTTACGGCAGGCTGACTTACTGCTACGATTGCAAGACGGAAGAAGATTTTGACGACTTAATCAATATGGAGGTGAAGTAACATGGAAAGTGAGCTTTATTTTATCCACATGGATGGCAATAACTACTTCAAAGTTGAAGATGGCGTTGTCTATTCGCGAGGCAAGAAGACCGATGTTTCGCCCGACAAACTCTCCGACTTCCTTGCAATAGCAAAGGAGCTTGGATTTATAACTGGTAAGCTATGAAAGCCGTACTGACATTAGACAATGGAGAGAAATTTATCGCAGATATTTATCCTCTCCAAGGCAAGAAACAACACAGACCACGTTTCCACGACGAGTACGAACGTTGGTTTGTGGAAGAGTTTAACAAGGCGCAGCCACGAGCTGCCCACAAGGTGGTAAAGGCGCACATACTAAGAAACTAATAATACAATAATATGACAGAAGAAAGATTTTACTGCGAACATCCGAGATGTAGCGTTCATAACAAAAAGACGAAAGCACTTGCATACAGGTTGGAGTTCTTCAAAAACGCCGAGTTTGTTTTTGGAGAGGATTTTACTCCAGAAAAGTTACTCGATCGTCTTAAAAGAGACGTTACGAGACTCAACTATAGTTACAGAGGTAAGGATATTGAGGTCACGATGATGCGCTTCGGTGGCACAATCACATACAGCTTCAAGGATGACACTAACAGTGACGCAAGCCTTGGTAGTATGAGTCTTCATCCGATAGCAACAACTATTTACAACATTAACAATATTTAAAGTCGAATTATGATAGGAATAGTATTAACACTCATTAATACCGCCTTTTTTGCGGGAACATGGTACTTTCTCGGCAGAAGTTCGATATACGCAAAACTAATTAAGGAATATCGAGAGGCGCTAATAGCCGCAAGCGTGCAGGAAGAAATAATACAGGTTTACAAAATGAAGTATAACACAGAGAAAACGGAGAAAAAAATGGAGAACAAAATTAACATTGCGGAAATACTCCGCGATATGCCAAAAGGCACAAAGCTATACTCACCGCTGCTTGGTGAGGTGAAATTTAAAGAAGTAGTATCTGATAACACCTTCCCTATTAAGGTGTTATCAAAAGTCCCGCTCTCTCCCTTTGGAAGTTTTACAGAAAACGGCTTTTATTACGACGACATTGAAGACGCAGAAGTAATGCTCCTCCCTTCTTGTGAAATGCGAGACTGGTCTAAGTTCTTTAAGCATGGCGACGTAGTACGCAACCCTCACAACGAAATGATAGCAGTCTTCGACGGCTGGGCAAATGATGATTACACAGAGTTTAACACCACAATCAACTACTACAAAGACCACACCTTTGGCGAAGAGGAAGTGTGCGACACAGAATGTTTCGTAAAGGCAAATGATGAACAAAAAACATTGTTTATCGCAGCAGCAGAGAAGCATTACGGCGGCAAGTACAACCCCGAAACGTTGCAAGTCGATCCTGTTAAGGTCTCTAAACCCATGTGTTCGTTTAAGCCGTTCGACAAGGTGTTAGTAAGATGCAACGAAGATAGCGTATGGCGTTGTGAACTCTTCTCTCACTACAACACATTCAATAAGCAATGCCCTTATGTCTGTTTATCAAGTGTCTACAAGTACTGCATCCCTTACGAGGGCAATCAACATCTGTTAGGCACAACATAACGCTAACATGGCAAAAGACTTCTCGCTTGCAGATGTCAAGTTCCGCGAGACAGGGCATATCGCTTTTGCGGATGAGTATATCACATCGTATGTGTCAACGGACATCGTGCCAAAGATATACATGAGCGTGAATACTCCTCGTGACGCAACAGGGCTTGTTTCAGGCAAGCCTAAGCGTTACTACCGCACACGATACAGCGCATGGGTAACGGAAAAGACATTTGCCAAGCAATATCAGAAAATAAGAGAAAAATTCCAAGTATGATAAATCTTTCTTTAAATGTGCACGACTTCCTCAATGCGGTTGAGGGTTTCGCAAGAGGTTCGCACCTCCGGCAGCACGTCTGGCAGAAGATTGTATATAAATCAATTCCACAGATGTCAGACGACGATATGGACTTTCTTTGGTTCTATATGCGCCGCGACATCTTCGAATGCTACTTCTACGAGCTGAACGGTAAGAAGAACACGCATTTCGGCTACGAGGATTTTATGCACGCGCTCGCTGCTTTGCACAGAGGAAACCGCTACATGGTGACATTTCACAACGAGATAGAGCACAAGCAGCTCCAAGCTCTCTGCTACCGCTTTGAAGGCGAATATCATTCGCTTTACCTCTACATTGACGGCAAGGTAGTCGGCAAGACGAAGAAAAATAGCGGTTTGCAATCGTTCAATGCGTTTGTTCCCGACGAGTGGATAAAGGCAGTTGCGAAGCACAAGGCACCCGAAAACAGGCACGTAGAACTCGGTAGAGAAGAATGGTGGAACGACTTGGAAATTTACGATAACTTTAAAACGAAACTATTATGATTGACGAAAAAGACATACGAAAGGCAGCAACGTTGACATACAATCCCGCATTGGATGCGGTTGCAAACTTCGCCGCAAGAAATGCTTTTGCCGCAGGTGTTGAATGGTTTAAGAAAGCTCTTTGGCACACGGAAGATGAAATTCCAGAAGATGGAAGGATAATTCTTGTAAAGGGATGGTATAATTGCAAAAGGTCAGGAGATTATATCATAATTAATACTACCGAAGATATAAACTACAGTGATGTTGATCCTGATAGAAAGTTTCAATGGGAGTGCTTTTGTGGACGTGCTGTGACACCTATTACATGGTGTTACATAGAGGACTTGTTACCTAACAAATAAATATCAAGTATATGGAACAGAGATATATAGCCGGTGATTGGGTGAGATATATAGGAGTAGCCTCACCAATAGTCGCGCAAATTACAGAAGTGAGAGAGGACAACCTTTTAATTTATCTCGGCGAATGTAACTGGTACCTTGCAGACCACAGTGAAGTGGAGCCTATCTCTTTAACTGTTGAAGTACTAATATGCAACGGATGGAAAAGGAGTGACGAACACGAAGAATTTGCCAAGCATGGAGTAGCGATATACCCTGTGGACAACGACTATCGCACCGATATTTTTAACATGAAAATACGGTATGTTCACGAACTCCAACATCTGCTATTCGGTTTGGGTTTGGATAATTTTATGAAGATGCCAAAGAATTATATATTGCCGAAAGGAGGCGAGAAATGAGATATGAGGTTTATTATCCGCTGCCAATACACGGAATCAGCATAAAAGAAGTAGCCTCCCCAAAGGATTTCGGTCAAGCACTTCAAAACTCAAATAAAAGAAGAAAGAAATGAGCTATAACTCAAGAAGAAAATGTGATGTAAGGTACATTATAAGCTGCGGTCTTTGCCCTCAGGTGTTTAATTGCCCTTATGACAAAAAAGATGGAAGAGTAGTATTTACAAAAGAATGCACAGGAAAATGACTAAAGCTAAATACCGCGAGTGTAAAGCTTTTTGCTTTGCTAACAAAAAACATTGGCAGTTTTTTGCACTGCCGGCTATCGGCGCATCACGCCATGATGATAGAGTAACAGTAGGTTTTGTCTGGCTGTTTTTCTCAGTTTATCTACGAATCGCATTAAATACTCAAAAGAATGATTAAACCAGAAGACCTAAGAATAGGCGACCTTGTAAGAACAAACCGCGATTGCGCATTTCCGAAAGGCACAATGTGCGTTGTTAACGATATACGTCCCGATAAAGTCTATAAAGACAAAGTAGGTGTCGTCGGTCTAATCGCTACCTACGATGACGACGACGGACCTTGGGGAGCTTGGTGCTGCAATATCGAAGGCATCCCTCTCACGTCTGAATTTCTTGAAAAGAACGGATTTAAGGAGGAGCAGCATCAAAAGGATGGCACCTCGGAATGGTATGACTACTATCATTACGACCTCGGCATCAATATCGTGTACGAGGTCGAGGAAAATAAGTTTGTCGCCTACCTCGACGGAAAAAAGTTAAGAGAAATCAAGTACGTGCACGAACTCCAGCATATCCTTTGGGCACTGGGGCTGAACGCAGAACTAAAAGTATAAACGAGATATGAAATTTGGTATTATTGATTTTATGATGGCATCGCTTCAGGTAGCCTTCATCGTAATGAAACTCTGCGGAGCAATCAGTTGGTCGTGGTGGTTAGTTATGCTGCCCATTCTCTTGGTTGTAGTGTTTAACGTTATCGTACTCCTTCTTTACGTTTGTGCAGAGAAGTATAAGTCGCATCTACTCTTCAAGCAGTATGGCACCGACAATGGATTGGCTATTCGCTTGAAAAAGATGCAGCAGGAAAGGGAGAATATTAGGAAGCAGAAGACTAAGTAATAATGTCTTAACGAAAATATAGGGTATGAAAAAGATAATGTTCAACGACAGGTGCGGCTTAACACAAGCCGTACTTGAAGGCAGAAAGACGCAGACAAGACGAATAGCCTATATGCCAAATGGGTTTATTATTTTTGATGATAAAGATTTTCAACTCAAAAAGCTCGACAATGGACAGGCTCTGCTTACGCTTTGCAACAATGAGTTTGAAACCGCCCACTATAAAATAGGCGAGGAGGTCGCAATCGCGCAGAGGTACAGCGACATCGCAGACACACACGGACAAGAGCTTGCACAACTGCCAGGTTGGAATAACAAGATGTTTGTCAAGGCAGACCTTATGCCGCACCGCATCCGCATCACTAATATTCGTGTAGAACGTCTGCAAGACATCAGCGAGGAAGATTGCATGGAGGAAGGCATCGTCCGTTTTGGAAAAGAGTATGTTCGTTTTAAAAAAGAGTATTGTTATACTTGTCAAAATTACGCTATGACAGACTTTTATTCTTTCTCTACTCCACGCGAAGCCTACGCTGCCCTGATAGACAAAATCAGCGGCAAGGGCACATGGGAGAACAACCCTTGGGTTTTCGTTTACGATTTTGAACTTGTAAAATAGCAAGCTATGGATATGGAAAGAGTAAAGCAGCTCCGCAACGAATACACAGAGCAGCATATTATTTCAAAGGAGCAGTTCGAGAAATTTCAAGAACTTTTAAAGGAGCATCCAGAACAGCAGACGGAAGAATCAAAAAGATGCCGTGAAGCTTTAGAGTTTTACGAAACCAAAAAGGACGGTATGACACGTCAACAGCGTAGAGCATACGAGAGAAGACTTGCAAAGGAGAACAAAAGAAAACATTAACAATATAACAAACATAACTATGAACAAAGAAATGAAACAGTACACTGGAACTAAGACAGTGAAGGCTATGCCTATGACAATGGGTGAAGCCTACGAGCGCAAGCTCTTGAAGAACGGCGTAAGACCGTCAGAGTGTGAAACGGATAAGGCTGGATACCTTGTTGAGTATGAAGACGGCTACCAGTCTTGGAGTCCGGCAGATGTGTTCGAGAAGGCTTACAAGCCGTCCGAAACGTTCGTCAACAGAATGGTTCTTGAACTCGAAGACCTTGAAAAGCGCATGTGTAAATGCGATAACTTTCTTTCTTTGGATGAGTTCAGTGCTTTAGACACACTTTCTCGTGCTTTGTTGACTGTGCAAAGAGGGTTGATGGGGCAATATTACCTTGTCTTGGCAGACAGATTTATAAAGGCAAATAAGATGAATTTTAAGCAATCCAATTTTACATTCGGCACGGCAGTACTTTACCTTAAAGCAGGTATGGCTGTCCGCAGAACTGGTTGGAAGGGTAAAGGTTTATTTGTTGTTAAGCAAGTACCTGCCCGTATTTCAGCCGATATCATCCCCAACATGCAGTCACTTCCTCAGTCAGCCAAGGACATCATTATGGCACGTGCTGAGCCACACATCACTTACACCAATCAGATGCTTATAGTGCACCCAGACGGACGTGCCGACTCTTGGGTTCCGTCTTCGAGTGATGTATTTGCAGAGGACTGGGAGTTGGTAACTGAGTAGATGACACTTATAAATAAACGAAAATGAAAACATATAAATGGAAAATCACCGCTTTTGTGGCGTGGGTTGTTATAACGCTCATTGTTGTCAGCGTTGCGCTGAGAGGCGTAAGCAAGGCAGATACAGCAACAAATCTGATTAGCGTAGCAATCCTTTTATTTTGGACGCTTTTGTCCTTTGCAACGAATTGTTTCACTTTTAAAAATTATAAAAACAATGAGTAAAATTAAATCAATGTGTATGTTTGTGCTGCTTATGACAGCATTGTGTTTAACCTCTTGTAGCGAGCGTATCGACGCTGGTTCTGAAGGTATTCTCGTCAACCTTTACGGTTCAGACAAGGGCGTTGATGACGTAAGTCTCGTTACCGGTCGTGTGTGGTACAATCCATTTACAGAAGAGGTCTATGAGTACCCGACATTCGTACAGACAATCGACTATCCTGCTTTTACCATCAAAAAGCCAAGGACGGTTCTGAGTTTACCGTTGATCCGACGGTATCTCTCAAGATGATCGACGGCAATGCGCCGAAAGTGTTCAAGAAGTACCGCAAGGAACTGAACGACATCATAAATGGTACATTATTCAACTATGTCAAAGATGCGTTCCGTATTCAGCTCAACAAGTACACTACCGATCAGATTGTCAGCAACCGTGATATGGTAGAGCGTGCTATTGAATCACAGCTTAGTAAGGCACTTGCCAAAGAGCACTTCCAGCTTGAACAGCTTACGTCTGGTCTCAAATATCCAAACTCCATCGTTGAAGCCGTCAACCAGAAGAACAAAGCTATTCAGGAGGCACAGCGAGCACTCAACGAAGTGGCTGTAAAGAAGGCTGAAGCAGAAAAGATGCTTGTACAGGCACGTGCCGAACGAGAGGCTAATGAACTTAAATCCGCAACACTTACTCCAGCAATTCTCAAAAAGATGTGGATTGAGAAGTGGGATGGTAAGCTTCCCGTTTATGGAAACGTGCCGCAGATTATGATGACCAAGTAATTAACAAGTCCTCTCCCCAGTGACAGTGGGGAGAAATAATAAGTAAGAACTTAGCATTATTTTAATATGTTCACGAAAATCATTACTGTAATATTAGTTGCGATGCTCATGCCTATAATGTACGTGTGCTTTGTGCCGTACGTACTATTTAAGGGTTTTACAGACGAGATAATTATAAACCGATATCTCAATGTTTGGGATAGGATTTTGGATACCCTTTTGTATCCGGTCTTTCGCTTGAATAAGTATAGAGAGCAGTGCAAAACTCTTCTTGATAAAATTGAATATTACAAAAAAAGAGTAGAGACGCTTGAAGCAGAGTTGGAAAACAAGATAAAAACAGATAAATAATTTAAAAAAAACAATAGTAATATGGCAGACGAATATGCAGGTTTTAGAGAAGCTGAAAGAAGAGAGTTTATTGATGCTCGTAAAGAAGCAGCATCTTATCAAGGTTCAAATGGTAATGATGATTGGTGGTTGAGAAATCTTCCAAAGGATAGAGGTTGTGAACAAGGTGGTTGCTAAAGAAATTAATTATAAGAATTTTAAAAATCATGAAAATACTATATAGATTATTGGTAGTAATACTATGTTTTATAGTACCTATCTATTTTATTTGTTTTAGTTTACCATTCATTGTATGTGGGACTATAGTTAATATATTTAGATACATACTAGTTGGTAAAACTTATTGTCTTCATGTTATTTTTGAAAGGCATATTGATAAACTTTTCAAATTAGTAGATTATTGTAATAACAAATAAAAAGTCATTATAATTAGCAAATAACAATATTGGTATATCAATAGACCATATAGCATTAGATAAAGAAATAGACCGCCTTATGCGAAAAATAATGTACGCAGAGCGTATTACAAATTACTAACTATCATCATCTAATTTGGATAAAAGATGAGAGTTGTAATATGGATTACAAAACAGAAATAGATACCTATAAATATGTAAGCAGATAATATGGACGAACAAATTCCATCGCATCTTATTCCTTTCCTCGAAGAATACGAGCGTCAAAAAAAAACAAACATCTCTGAAATGGAGGAAGCATTCTCCATCAATAAAGATGGCATGTCCCGTGCTGAACGCCGGGCATTGAAGAGGAAACTAAGTAAGTCAAATTTAAAGTCTTCAGTTAGTAAGTTCAACAAAATAAATAAAGCAAAAGCTATTGATTTAATAAAAGAGATTAAGGATAGTCTCTTTCTTGTAAAGGGCATGTGTATTGTCACGGACGAGCACTTTATGGCATATATGGATTTGAATATACAAAGATGCGAGCAAGCTATAAAAGAATTGGAGGGTTAATATGACAAAATTTAAAGTTATTAGATATTGGGACACGTATCCCGATGGAGTTGTTGCAATTTGTAATACAGAGGAAGAGGCAGAAAAGATATGTAATAAATATCGTAGAAGTCGCAAGCCTATGTACGATTATTTAATCAGAAAGGAGGGTGAATAATGACCAGAGAAGAGTTGATAAATAATTATGGAGATGAAATATGCGAGTTATGCTGCCGAGAGTATTTTACTAACAGAGCATTCCCTGAGACACTTTGTGAAGGTCGTTATTGCGAGGATGCAGAAGATAGTTTCGCAGATGAACATAATATAGAACTGGAGAATTAATATGACAGAAAAAGATTTTGAAAAACAGATGCGTGCTCTCAATAAAAAAGAAATAGAGATTGCACGTCAGAAGTATGAACTAAAAAAGCAATACCTTGAAGAGTATCCGATACAAATTAACGACAAGGTAGATTGTAACGAAAAAGCCTGTTGGGTTAGCAATATTCGTTTCACTACCTTATAGTAAGGTATTTCTTGGTTAGCTACCCCAAGAAGAATGGCGAACACTCGCAAATTGAGCACGCTGTTTATAGAGAATTAACAAAAGTATAATAATACAATTAAACTATAAATAATTATGACAAGAGAAGAAGCAAAAGAATTACTGCCTATAATACAGGCATTTGCTGAAGGGAGAACAATACAACTATTTGGAAGAGACGGTTGGACGGACTTATACAAAGATTTCATATTTGACATAAGTTATCGCTACCGCATCAAACCCGAACCCAAGTACCGCCCGTTTAAGGATGCAGACGAGTGCTGGCAGGAGATGCTGAAACATGAGCCGTTTGGGTGGGTGTGTACTCGTGAGCACAGCCAGTATAGACACATAAATAACCTGTTTGCAAATACTATATCCTTTCAAGAATCGGAAATCGAAGCAAGCGGTAATTTCGAATGGAGTTCATTAGACCTTTTTGAGGGTGTTACATTTGTCGACGGTGCGCCGTTCGGAGTAAAGGAGGAATAGCAGTCTATGTATGAAAAACTCGGAAAAGTCGCCGCAACCATGACTTTATCATTATGGACGGTGGTATTACTACGTTTGATAGGATTCGAATTTTTAAAAATGACATTTGGGTATTTCTCGCAATTTCATCAATCGGCATTAATTGGATAGTCGATAGATTGGACGAAATAAACAAGAAATAGATATGAGAGAGATTAAATTCAAAGGCAAGCGTCTCGATAACGGCGAGTGGACTTGTGGATGCCTCTATCAGGAGAGTGGTAATACATACATTATCGAGGATTGCCAAAAGGAAAGTATGTTGAATAGAAACATTCCCTATAAGGTAAACCCCGATACCGTCTGTCAGTTTACTGGCAGTGTAGACAAAAACGGCAAGGAGATATACGAGGGTGATGTTCTGAATATTGGTCCAGCTTTTTGTGCCGTAGTTTGGGTAGAGAGTTTAGGCGGATTTTTCTTGCAGGAAGATTGCGCCAAACTACCAGGTGTCAAACCTTTAGGCGAGATGCTGCGTCGTTACGACCATGAGGTTATTGGCAATATTCACGACGACCAGAAAGGAGGCTAATATGCAAGACGTAAAGATAACATTTAGAGTCTGGGTGTATGACGATGAGAGTCGCGTCATAATTACAAACCCGACAACGACAGACTCTATAAGTTTTGGCGTTTTCATGGGTATCGTCAGAAGCCTTGCAGATTTCGTAAACGAATGGAACAAGGAACATAAACAAAAAGGAATATGCCAAAATACAAATGGATAGTAGTAGCTTTACTTTTGGTTGCGCTTACTATAATAGTAATTCTTTTAAACACCGCTTATGGTGTTATATTAGCTGTAAGCGAATTAATAGCGTTCGGATTATTATATAAAATTGATACAACAATGAAACAGGCAGATTACATCAGACTGACGGCACAGATTGCCGTGCTGAAAGAAATTGCCGCTGATTACAGTGGCAAGACGATAGACAACATCATACAACAGCTCGAAGCAATTAAGAAGGAGGTGGAGAATGATTAGAGTAAACGCATACCGCTGTTCGCACTGCGGAAAGCTGTTTCTTACGGAAAGACGTTGCATAAAACATGAGGAAAAGTATTGCAACAAATCTCCTTGCAATATCGCTGCTTGCTATTCGTGCAAGTGGTACAAAGAAACGGAGCAAACTACGACTATTACAAGGACAGGGGTCAATCCGCTGACAGGGTACGAATACGAATACGAAAAAGAGGTTCGCATAAATCTATGCTTGAAGTATCACAACGCCAAAATGTTCAACTCGTTTCATGCGTCAGAAGAACTTATTGATGATGCTGAGAACGGCGGTTTCCGTATCATGCCGACAATGGAAGAAGGCTGTTTGGACTATTAAAAGAAGAAAAATGAAGATTAGAAAAATAAAGAAGCGTTACAAAATCATGTTTCGGACGCATCCTTTCTGCACTAAAGTAAAGTTTAAAAAGATAAGTACATCAATCGAAACAGAACCGCGTCAATACCCCAAAATGTGTGGCGTGTTTGTTGCATACGAGGTACGCAGGTGGTATCGTAAAAAGGAATTGAAAACTCGATACGTGCACATAAGAATTGGCGCAGCAAAAAAGTAAAACATCACATAAAATCAAATAACAATGAAAATACTCAAAGAAATCAAAGTTCCTACAGGTGAAATCTACACCGCAAAAGGAGACAAAGGCGTGTTGGAGTTTCTAACAGTAGCCGACTACGGAAAAGACGCAAACATCAAAGCCGACTTCCTCGGCATAACAAGAGAGCTGAATGGAGTGCCGAACGGAACGCCGATGCCACTAACCGAAAAATGGGTAATAACAATCTCTACCCAGTACGGCTGCTCAATGAACTGCAAGTTCTGCGACGTGCCGAAAGTCGGACCGGGACGCAACGTAACACTGAACGACCTGCGCCACGAGATAACAACGGCATTAGGTATGCACCTGGAGGTTAATCACACCAAACGCCTCAATGTACACTATGCACGTATGGGCGAGCCGACATGGAACGAGGCTGTAATCGAGCACGCACGTTTCTTCTTGCGTGAGGATATTATTCCTTACATCGGAAATTCGCTTGTGCATCCTGTAGTAAGCACAATGCTCCCGAAGCATAATTGTAACTTGTATGATTTTATCCACAAATGGGTTAGAGTTAAGAATACCGACTACAACGGAAACGCAGGCTTGCAGTTCTCTATAAACTCTACCGACGACGCACAGCGAGAATATCTGTTCTCGGGTAACGCCTTGCCATTGAGAGATATTGCAGAACTTGCCGACACACTTGAAACTCCGCACGGTCGCAAGTACACCCTTAACTTCGCGCTTGCCGACGACTCCATTATTGACGGCAAGGTACTTGCTTCGATGTTTGACCCACGCAAGTTCATGTGTAAGATTACACCGCTCCACCGAACAAACAGCTGCGAAGCCAACCATATTCAGACAAGCGGAGGTTACGACTCGTTTGTGCCGTACAAGAAAGTGGAAGAAGATTTGAAAGCAAACGGATTTGATGTAATCGTGTTCGTTCCGTCGTATGACGAGGATAACGGACTGATTACTTGCGGCAATGCAATCCTGTCCGGCAAGAAGCCGACATCAAGCTACAAAGAAGTGGTATTTTAATCTGATAAACAAAATGACCAAAAAGAAAATATACATATCATCACCGATTACCGGCTATAACCTCAACGAGCGACACAAGTTCTTCGCTCAGATTGAGAAAGAACTGACAATTCTCGGCTACAAGGCAGTCAATCCCATGAGTAAACCTTTATCCGACTCTGCGCCGTACACGGAGCACATGAAAGAGGACTTACGCCTGCTCCTCGGCTGCGACGGCATTGTTGTACCGAACCGATGGCGTTGCTCAAAAGGCTGTGAAACGGAACGTCGCGTGGCGGACGCTTGCGGAATACCCGTCGTAGGCGTGATAGGTGAAGCGCACGATTTGCAAATTTTAAACGCAATATAAGCATGAGCACAAGTCAGTTAATAAGCCGCACTCCGAGAAGGGCGTATATTATCGCGCCAAGTGTAAAGCAGAAAGAGGAAATACTAAAGAGCATTGACCGCTATTGTTCGCTGTATTACATCACAATGGGTTCTGCATACAACATTGCCCAAACAGCGATGATAGACGCTTACAACGCGATTAAAGAGGACAAAAAACTATACCGTCAGCAGACAAAGCAAAGCATCAACAAGGCTCTTGCTGCATACAACACATGGGATGCGAAGATGCGCTTTGTCCTCGCCGACCGCTATCAGCTTTGGCTTGACCTATCCGATGCGTCGGAAGCGGAACTGAAACCGCTCGTCACAACACTCTATTACTGCATCGACAACTACTTCTTGAAGAATAAGGTGCCGAAAAGCAAGATAATCTCCCGTATGGAGACGGCAATGGTGCTGATAGATATTGCGGTAAACCTATTTAAGAACTTGTTTGATAACATCCAAAAGAAAATCGGCAAGGACTTGCGACCGATGTTCAGTGATGGCAACGCACTGGAGTTGCAACAAAATTGGAACAATGCCATGCAATCCGTCATAAACTCGGTACCAGGAATGCCCGACATTAACATCAACGATGATGCGGACAGTGTTCAGGCAGCAAAGAATATCGTAATGAAGATCTCGAACGAGAGCATCTACGACCGCGCAGGAGAGTATGCGTTGCAGGTGAACCCCGAATATAAACCAGAGGATTACGGAGAATAGGTTAATACCAACCGCGCACGGACAGCAGGAGTAAAATCTTGCTGTCCGTGCGCGGTTTTTTGTTATTTGTCTTGCAACGTAAATGCCCGACCATACAGCAGCATCGTAAGAATAATCAGCGTGTAGTCCGCAATCTTTGTTGCTTCGGAAATACACAGCGTGCCGTGCCCAAGCCTTATCAGAATAACTCCTGCAAGATACAGGAACGGTATTCGCCACACCCAACCGAATTTGAAAAGAAAACTTGCCGGCAGTAAAACGGCTGGCAGTACGACATAAGCAAGTACATATACTGACGCAACCAAAACGGCGTTCTCGTTCAGATCTAAACCCATTGACGCAGTGTTATGGTGAAACCAATACACGCCGAACCAGTGTAAAACCATAAGGAGTATAGGTATCGCTCTTATGCCGATTCTGTAAAACCAAAACAGCTTTTCGGCAAGCGTATTTGTCTGTATTGTTTTCATATCGCTAAATTTATGTTAGTTTCTTGAATATCCGTTCACATAGTTCTCCCATGATATAGCAAGCCTGCTCACCGCTCATATCAATATCGTACGCCTCACAGATGTGCGCCGTAACGTGCAGCAGTTCGTGACCGATTGTATTCACCATCTCGCTTTCTTCTTCGGAGTGCCCGATAGTAACCACACTTACCTTGTCCTTAACGTTGGAGTAGGTGAGTCCTCTGCTTTCGCCACCGCCTATGAAGTGACGGTAGGCTTTGCTTGTCGCTTCGCTGCCACACCCAATAGTCATAAGCTCGTTACAGAGATGCACCGCGTCGCCGCTGTCATATCCAATGAAGCAACGCACATCCCAGTCGTACTTGTCGAGCCTTATATCACGCCTAATCATAACAAGTCCTCCCAAGGTATAGGCATACCGTTGTGGCAGCAGTCGGCATAAAAGCGGTTGAAGATGAAGCCGTCCTTCTGGTCTGTATCATCAACCATATCTTTTACATACTGCGCCATTTGTTGCTCGTCCTTTATTGACTTGCCCCAGAAGTCTGCCTTGCACATATTGGCTACATATACATGGTCGTAGCCGACGAGGTTTTCAAGCTGCAAGCCATTCGTTTGCAACATCTCCTCGATCTTTTCTTTTGACAGCATCTCCAAACGTTCTTCCTTGCCTGTAGTTGGACTAATCATTCGCATTTGCTTGACAGCCCACTCGCACATCTTCTTGTTGAAGTGATAGCCGTTGTATCTTAGATATGCTATCATTCCTTCGGGCTTCAAGTCGTACATATCCAAAGGCATCTTACATCTTCCCATAATATTTAGGTTTTAAGGGACTGGCAGGGAAGCGAACCTCCCCACCAGTCAGGTTAATTACTTAGTAGCGTCTGCGACCGCGATAACCGCCGCGTCGTTCTCCGTAGCGACCGTCATCGTCATCATCGTACATATCGCGCTCACGGCGTTCGTTCTCGTATCGCCAATCATCGCGATAATCGGGCATAGGTGAACGCTCACCGTATCGACCTTCGCCACGCTGCAAGCTGTCAAGACACGCCATTGCCTTGCCGCCATAGCGCAAGCATTTCTCAACGTTCTCAACAAGCTCACCCATCTTGTTCTCTGTGATTTCAATCATATACATAGCTCAAGCATTTTAGTTATTGCTGTTTGACTTTTTCAGTGCCTTTTGCAACATGCTTTCTATGTTTGATAAAGTACCCTCCATGCCGCAGACCTTGCTTTCGAGCTGAGATATTTTCTGCTCCTGCTCCTTGTCTTTGGCTATCTGAGGATTGAGAACACACATTATCTTCTCGCAGTTGCACACCACCTTTTCGTGATAGTCCTTGCTTGCAAGCACCTCCTGCGAGTGTCGTAACATCGCTTCTACTTCGGCAATCATCGCTTCGCGACTTTCGCTTACTACCACGTCGCCTGAGTTGGCAATCTGTCCGTTTGAAGGCAGTTGCTTGAACTCTGCTTCGCCGTCGGGTAGCTTTACTTTCACATCCACAACCGTTTCCATAGGCTGCGTTGAAAACTGCCCTGGTTGATAGGTAGGGAACTTCGGCTGCGGATTACTTACGCTTACCACCTGTCCTATTTTCAATGTCGGCTCTTCACCTTTCTCAAGCACATAGAATATGCTGTTTGTTCTTAGTCCACTGAACATACAATTCGCAATTTAGTTGTTAAACAATACCCGTCATTAGCTGAAGGGTGTTAGTATCTCTCTCGAACCAGAGCTGATATACGCCAGTTCCGGCTACGTCGGCAACCGTAAGAGCCGCACCTCCGAACTTGGTGACAGCCTGCGTTACGCCGTTGGTCTCAAAGAGTATCGGCAGCGTGGTCGTTGTGCCCGTCGGTATCGCCTGTCGCAGATTTACGAATACCGTACCTCTGTAATTGGCGTTCAAGAAGGCGTGGTTCCTGAATGAGAATACCACACCGTTTGCGCCTACTGACACACCGGTAGAACCGATAGCTGCCGACCCTCTTCTGTTGACCCATGAAAAAGGATAACCCCAAATCATAGTCGTTCCTCCAGTTAGATGGTTAGCCCCAAAAGCCGTTAGCTCCGTTGACTCCGTAAAGTCCGTATTGTGCTGCTACGCAGTTCGGGACAGCAACGAACGGCTGGTAAGGTACAGTCGCCGTCTCGGGCATCTTACACTTGATACCTGCAACCTCCTGCTGCAAGCCTGCCAACACCGCATTGATAGGAGCGACCGCCTGACCTACAATCTGACTTGTCATAGCCGACGACTTGAACGTTGAGTTCTCCTCGCGCAGAGCGTCAATCTTGTTCTGCATTTCACGCATTTCGGCTTGCTTCTGACCGTTGACGATAGTCTGCGTGCTGTCCTTGATGGCGTTATGCAAGTCGCAGGTCTGTCTCTGTGTCTCAAAGGCAAGACTTGAGAAACCGCGTTCCTGATTTGTCGCAACGCCGTTGATGGCGTTCTGCAAGGTGTTGGTCTGCTGGCATGTGGCAAGTCTGTTCTCGCAGCAACAAGAAGCGAGCTGCTGTGCAATCTGCATGTTGCCTTGCTGGAGAGCGTTGATAACTTGCATACCGCTCATGCCGACCTGATTGCCCACACCCTGAACCTGCGAGGTAAGAGCCGAGATAGCCGCCTGTATCTGACCTTCGGTGCAGTTAAGCTGTGTAGCAAGGTTGCTTAGAGCGTTTCTGTTTCCACCGATGGCATCCATGAGGAGCGAGCGACCGTAGTTGTTGTTGATTTCATTAGCAATACCGCCTGCGCGACCATTGCCGAAACCACCCCAACCATTACCGCCCCAACCCATGAGGAAGAATAGGAAAATTACCCACATGAAGCCGTCGCCCCAACCATTGCCGTTCTTGTTCATGGCAAGGAGAAGATTAGGGTCAAGACCTCTCTGTTGAAGCAGAGGAGCGAGCAAACTCATCATGCCACCCTGTCCGCTACCTTCATTGCCGAATACATAAGTTTTTGACTCAGACATAATACAATCTTTTTTTTAAAATTTTACCTTAGTTGACTAAACACTATTTCGTAACGTTACACCGCAAAGTTAGCGAGTTACGACGGATAATGTCATAACACGCTCAAAGATTTTATATTACGCTGATAATCAGATATATAAGGTGATAGTCGGTACTATCACATTGCGAAACGTTCTTTCCAATGTTTGAAAAATTGGAAAGAAATGGAAACAAAAAAAGAGAAGCCTCTTTACTTGCCTCTCTTATGTTTTAAAAAGTGAAGAATGTCCCACTTCTTCCAGTACCGTGTGTGTCCGCGCTTCTTGCACTCACCGTTCGGTATCTCGCCACGCTTTACCATTCTATTGAGTGTTGCATCGCTAACGCAAAGTCTGTCCTTCACTTCCTCTGCGCTCATCATCGGGTTGAGCATATTAGGAAGTATGTCCTGGCAGAGTGTTTCTATGTCATCGTCACTCATACCGCAAGCCGTCACTTTTTCGCCGTTGCGCTGCTGCTCGTCCGCCTGAAAGCACGAATTGGCAAGCGATTGCAACAACGTGCCGAGCATCTTGTATCCGAAAATCTTTCTCATAGCATACCTGTTTTAACTGAACATTCTTTTGCCGAGCTTTGATTTACAGCAAAACCAGTCGATAGCTCCGTAGACATACAGCAACAACGTGAACGCCATGATTGCAAAGTGCGCCATTACCATCTCGTTGGTCGTGTACCAACTCCAATATACAAGATGTATGGAGTTGACACCGAAGTAGTAGAAGAACGGTATGCGATACTTCCAACATAGCCAAAAGAAGCGCGACATGAGAATTAGTACTATCGGCAGTACATAGACCATGATGTATATGAATGTGTAACACGCCCAGTTTGCCTTATGCACCACGAACATCTCCTTCGGATTGCGGCTAAAGTAGAATATTCCGTACATGTGCATTAGCATTATGGAGACCGGAATCCACTTGCTGATCCAACGTAAAAGCTTTAACATCTTGCGTGAATATTGATTACTATACTCTGCCAACAAGGACATGATTTCCGATATATCCTCGCCCTTTATGAGAGCAAGGAACTGCTTTTTATCGTCATTATTCATATTTATTTTATTTAGTTTAACATAACGTTGATTATTTTTATTCGATGCAAGTTAGTCATTTATTTTCAAAGCTGTATGTTTTGTTGTCTTTATTTATGTTTATTTAAACTCCTTGCCTATCCATCACGGACGGGCAAGGCTCCTAAAAACAATTTACCTTAAACTAAAAAACTAATAACTAACCAATCAACATATTATCTTCTTCTGTGTATCAGCCAAAGCAGCAGCGAGATTAAACATAGTACCACCGCTCCGACCGCTATCTTTCCTGCGAACATCTGCGTCCGCTCCCACCATGTAGCCTTACGCTCAACTGGCACCGGCACTGGAATAGAGTCTGCTCGCAAGATAGACTTGTATATCGTGTCTGTCTTAACGCTCACTCTGTCACGCCATTTGTACACGTTCTTTGTCTTGTATATTGTATCTCCTACCATGTAGCTCTCGACATATATAGAGTCATGTACGCGGAACGTATCGGCTTTGTAGTTGGTCTTATACAACGTGTCCGTCTTGTTAATCACTCGCTCCAACACAACAGGTTTCGGAGTTGTGCAACTCGTTACCACAAGCAGGACCAGATGCAGCATAGAGCCGACAATGATAGTAAAGCCGTAGCGACAAATATCGTCCCACTCAATACTCGGTAGCTTATAACGCTTCCATTGATACACCTCACGCAGCACCATTACGGGCAGCGCAAGAACGCCTACGAACACCGAAGCCAAAAACCAACCGATTGTGCCCTGTCTGTTGCGCACGTTCTCGTCACAGTCCTCATCGAGCGCATCGAGCTTGTCTGCCTTGTAGAAAATAAAGAGCGTTGTCGCTCCCAAGATGATGCAGTTCAGTAGCATCAGAATTTCTCTTATATCCATATCCGTTAATTTTTATTGTTATCCACTGCATCCTCCACCGCTTCGCCGATGTCTTTATTCTTGCTCTTAATAAGCGAAATAATAAACCGCTTGATAGAGAACGTGTTTTTGATGCCGTGCAGTGCACATACGTGTCCTACGATGCTGTCTATCTCCCAGATGCACCCGAAGCCCAAACCGATAGCCGCTGTTGTTACGTGGTTCGCCCAGCCGAGCGGTTCGAAGATAGCCAAGCCGAGCACCGAGCCGAGTATGAGATATGTAACGTAGTCCACCGCCTTGTTGCACGTTCTTCTGCCTGCTCTCGAAAAACGGAAGTGCTCATGCTTTTTTAGGCTCTCCGACACACCAAACCAAAAGTCGGCGACGATGAGAACGACAATAAGAACGAGCATCCAGCGTAAATCGAATAATGCGGTAAGTGCTTCTGTGCTCATGGTGCCGACCACGAAAGCCTTGCCTGTACTTGTAGTGATATTTCCTGCCATCTCCATTGTGTTTACTCGATTGTTATCCAGATCTGTTCTCCTCTCTCGTCCGCAGCCTTCAGCTTCGCGTACACCTTACGGAACGTCGCCGTTGAGTTGAGCACCTTGCCCCTCTCCTTATTCTCGCCGACAAGGATGCAGCCCTCCGTGTCCTTCGCCGTGTTGCCGCAGTGAATAAGTACGCCTTGGTAGCCGGGCGTATTGCACAACCTTGGTAGTCTGCCCTTGCAGAACTGGTACTGCGCCCGACCTCCGAAGCGTGGCGATACCGTCTTCATGTCTACGAGGTATCTGCCCGTAGGTATAGCGGTTTCGCCTTTAATCTTCACTCCGCATATCTGCGCAACTGACATATTAGATGTCAGTCCTCTGTCCTTGTCTTCAAGAGTGTCGCAGACGTATGCGCCATCTATATACATCTTGCCGATGGTATATGTCTCCTTCTTAGCTATTCGTCTTACTTTTACTTCCATAATTTTATCTTCTTTACAAAATTAAATACTTGATTAACACAAAAACTCTTAACAGATGGAATAAATCTTCCACATATTTGTTTGCCGAGTCCGTTTTTTTTTGTAACTTTGCCATGCATAGATGGTTTCTCATATTATCTTTTCAAGACGTAGTCGTTTTGTAAACGGGTTTTAGTTTAACTATCTATGCCTTTCTTGGATATAAAACCTTACCTATGCATCTATAATAAAAATCAAAACTTACCTTTCGTGCGGAATGACTGTCTTTTAAAGAGATTCTATACAACCCCGGTTTATCTTGTCTTGATACAGTATCACCACCGCTCAAACGCTTCCAGCGAAGACACGAGTTTTTTAATGCAAATGAGAGCCTATATTTTTTACTTTTCGTGTAGGATTTTTTGTGATACACACTAAAACGTGTTGTATTACACAGTTCCTCTACAGAGTGTTTGTTTACATCTCCGATATTAAGAGTGCGGTTCCACACTTTGCGTCCTGCCACAAACTCATATTTCGTACCCATACCCTTGATGGTGTTGGGACAATGCGTGTAAACGAGCCATACCTCAAACTTCCCTGTTGTGGGGTCTTCCGAGTATTTCTCCACTTTCCATTTAAAAAATCCACTATCGTAAATATCAAAATTAACCACTTCAGCAGTATGCTGGAAAAGTTCAAAACTGTCTAATGTTTCATATTCATTTTTTTATTAGGGCGATAATGCACGACCATATCATCTTTATCCATTCCAGAAGGTAGCAACAAAAAAGCTCCGTTACGAGGGAACACATACCAGTTCTCTGCATCCAGCACATCACACGACTTACATCTTATCGCCTTGCCGATCATTATCTGCTTGCGCTTTTTTACTTTGGGGGGAATGTCAGGTTTCAAACTTGATTCCCCTGGAGGCAGTATCACAAGGGCACCGCTGATCACTTCGTCACCCAATGTAATATCGCTGCTTGCGTTATTGTCCACGATGGCGAACTGCTCATACTCAAAACTTCTCCAGTTGGCACCTTTCAATCTGCCCGTAATCTCCAAGGCGTAAGTGTCTAACGACAGTGTTGTGCCGTCAACGTCAGCCAAAAGCACATCATTAGACTCCTTGTCGATGGTGTAGGGGAGTGCGGTACGCTTGTACTGACTAACGACATGCACCGCGATGTCGGTACAATCAGTCAACGGGAACGATACCTGTTCACCATTGACTATTTTCTTTACGGGTATGCGCAACGTAAAATCATTGCCTCTAACTATTTTCTTCATATCTTATTCTTTTGGTTGTTCTTCTTCTGTTGCTGTCGGGTCTTCAGCAGTACTTGTCGGGTCGGACTCGCTTTCAAGTGTAGGGTTTGAAAACGGTAACTGTCTGCCGTTCCATACCACAGTGCAACTATTCTGACCTTTATTGACAACGCAGGTCATCATCGCGCCTTGCCCTCTGCCAAAATATTTGCTGGCATGGTCGAAATTCATACTCGTATATCCGATTGTAGTCATTTCTGTATCACTATCATTGACAACAATAATGGTCTGTCCGACATACGCCATAGCCTCGTAAACCGTCTTTGTGCTCAGTTTGCCCCAGTTTGTATGGTTGGGCATGTAGAAAGGTGGAACAATAACAACATCAGACTTAGTCATCGCCTTTATGTTACCCGTAAACTTCACAAAGCAGCCGGTCTTCTCGAAGTCAATCTGGATATTTCCGAGAGCCAGTGCCGACACGTCCATAACGTACTTCTTTATGTTTTCAGGGGTAATCTCCGTTATTTTTTTGCGGATAAGCCCCGAGAACACACCTGCACCAACCTCCAGCAAGCCTTTCTCGTTCACGCTCGCGGTTGTCTCGCCGCTATTATTACGCACCTCGAACTTATCCGCCGTTGCCGTTATCTTGCCATTCTCGATGTCGAAGCCAGTGCGCAGTAGCTTTGCTACAATGCCACTGTCCTCGACATAGCCGTTTGCCGAATCTATCCAATCGGTAGGAGTTGCACCCACCTCCAACTTCGGCATCGTCACCCACGCCTTACTGCCTTGCAGACAACGGATAAGGACATAGTTAGGTATGCCGGTGCCCTCCGAACGCCAGTGTACCCAATAACGCTTCCACTCGTCCGTAAGAGGTAAACGTCGACCTCCATCGACGTTCTGTGTCGTCGTATCGCGCTCGCTGTCCTCGGCGAATATGCTTAGATTAGAACCACTCCACATGTATGCGTCGATGCTGCCGGAACCTTTTGCCATAAAGGAGAGTATGTAGTCCTCATCTTTTTTGATGATGGTATTCACGCTCCATTGCGCCATCTCAATGTATTTGGAGGCTGCGTTGGCATATATTACCGAGCATCCGTTGTTGTACGACTCGTTAGTGACCACTGACGCATCCATTCGCATCAGATTGCCGGATTTGGCGAACGTGCGCGTGTTGTTGAGAAGATTGCCCCCGATGTAGTCGTAATCGTCAGGCGATGCGCTCCAACACACAAAGTCCTCCGCCGTACCCTCTATAAGGATAGGGTGGGCGATGTACACCTGCTGACTCGCAGTAGATGCGTTAGCCTTTAGACACGCCACGGAAATCCACTCATAAGGAGCGTTCGCTGCCACAGTAAAGGTTTTCTGGTAGAGATACCATCCGTTGCTTGGCGTTATCGTTACTACGCCTAAATTCGCACTGCCGTTAGGACCGGTATATCCACCTGGTCGCGACGTGTCGGTTGCCGAGCTGTGCCATATCGCCTCGCCCACAATTTCCACTTTTGCTGACTTCGTGCGAGCCCAGAAAGCCAGCGTGTACGTCTTGCCCTTGGTGACGTGTATGTTGTGAGAGTTCGCCGCTCCACCCCATTGCACACCGCCTGCTTTAGCTTCTGGTGCGAATATCACATTAGCACCCTCATGCGCCGACGTGCGATATATCTTAGAGCGCAGAAGAAAGAAACCCTCGCCTTGCTTGCGGAACAACGAGCCGACGAGCAGGTTACGTCGCTCGGCAAGAGTGTAGCCTACCTTCATCGCAATATTGGTTGCCGTCTGTGTTATCTCCGAGCTGGCCGACTCTATCTGCTTGGTTACATCCGTCTTTGTCGGATAATACTTCCCCACCTGTAAGAGTATTTGATTTGGCATCTGCTTTATATCTGATTTCATCTGCGTTATGTCACTCTTGTTGGTGGCGACCGTTGACTTGAGTCCATCCACAGACATTACAAGCTCCGCAAACGACTGCGTGCTTTCTATCTCGCCATTAGCCTTGCGCGTAACGAACCTAAACTTATCGGCTATGGCGAACATCTCGGAACGCGATAGGACAAAGACCTCCTTGTTTTCTAACGAGTAGCTATCTACGCCTTCGTACATCTTTAATGATGGTGCATCCGCTCCGTATGCCGATAGAACAACGACCGACTGGCGAGCTGTGTCAGAGACGTTGCCCATCTGTACAAGCTCGTCACCTGCCTGCGGAATATCGCTACCAGTATCACAATCGTCAGCAAGTAAGTCGATGAAATCTTTACCTACCTTGTACACCTTACGCCAGTAGTATCTATTCTTCACGTTCTCATTCACGCCCTCCTTTACGTTGAACGTCTGGCAGCGCACGAGGTCGCCCATCACAAATTGGTTCTCAATCTCCTCGTCGCCTTTCTTCTGTGAAAAGTAACAGCGGTAAACATCGTAACGTAGGGGAGAGCCGTCGTATTCGGGAAGAACCGTGAACTTCTCAAAATAGACCACATTGCTAATCTTCATAGCAGCAGGCGACAGAACAATCTCACCACCTACGCTTTGAAGCTCTCGGATTACGAGCCTTACGAACTCCGCCGCCTTGCGCACAAGCAGTCGGTCTACCTCCAAGTAACTGTCACCACTTCCGTTGTAATCGCCAAGTTTGAAGCCAGAGCCGAGCGCACCCGAACGGAACGCAGCCGACACAATCTCTTTGAGGGTTGCGATGCCGTCAGAGGAGATGCCGAGAGGGTTATTGTCGCTTTGTTCGCCGAATGCGATACCTTCCCAAAAGCGGATAAGTTTTTCTGCTACATCTGTCTTGACCTTCGACAGAAAATACTTTGAGCCTTCGCTTTGGATGTATTCCTTAACTTGTGCGGGCGTAAAATCTCCTGTGCTATTACTTATGGCCGTTATCTTGTTTTGTATTTTTTGTAGCGCACCAACCTCTTTATCATTGCGCAATGATACTTCGTAGGTTGGTATCGCCCCTTCTTTCTCTGTTATGGAGAGACTATCAATTATAACGTCTGCGCTGATGCCAAAATCCTCGTCGCTAAACTGAAATATATCCCCTTCTTTAATAGTATCATGTAGACTCTTTGTAGTACCAGTGGTATCCTCCATGGCCTCGTCGTGTTGGCGGGCCATGTAAATTTCATCTATTTTCGGAGCATAGGTATGCTTGGTGTGGTCGTTTTCTATAAGCCAGGCAATGGCGTAGCGCAGTAGCTTTTCGGAAGCAGCCTCGACATACTGTACAGGCAGTTCGATTCCCGACAATACGAAATGGTCGCCAGCGTTAATCTGAAAGTCCTTGTACGGAAAATACAGGCCAATATCCTCAACGCGCTGCAATGTCAAAACCCACTGCCCGCTTTCTTTTGTACTGCCACTCACCTTGAATTTACGTCCTGCACACATTCCGTCAACCATTGTAACAGAAAAGTCACTTTGTTTCAGAGCGTTAATGTCAAAGTTTAATTCTTTTTTTAGAGTGAGTTTAAACCCAGGAACTGTTGCGCCTTCTTTGAATACACCATTATCTTCGATGTTTGAACCAACTGCAATTTCGTCAATACGCACACCGTCTACTTCCATTTCCTTGATAGTGGGATATATCTCAACGGTCTTTTCCTTTACATCTTCGGTGTCAAAAAACACGCTACCGGGACGCACACCGATAACGTCTGCCGCAGGCGACTCTATCCACGGACGGTCTGCACGCTTAGAAAAGCGCAATTTTGCACCTGTTGGGTTTAATTCTTTATGCTTCTCGGGGTGGTTATTCCACCAGTCTTGTAAGGATATAGAAGGAAAACCAGGTAGCATTAGGTTAAAGCACGCCATATTGTTTGGCAGATGCGCGCCAGCTGCATAATCCCTCCTATTAGAAGGAAAGGCTTCTTTGTTGACACCGCTGACGAAATGCACTCTACCTGCTTCTTGTATCGCAGCAAAGCACGCTTTAGCTTCTTCTATTGTAATATCATATCCTTTTCCGCCTAATATCTGTAAACTAATGTGATTATGGTAATAAGGCTCTACACCAACATTGACCTTGGCTTCAACAACCATTCCACCATCATGGATATTCACAGAGTATGTATCGTATCCTGGGCCACCGCCAATTCGATACGTAAAATATACGGAAGCACGCTCGATGGGTATGTCGTCGATATAAAATTCTATATTGCAAATTTCACCATAAACTTCGTTTTGTATGACGCGAGAAGGCTTAGACCAAACCTCCATATTTAGTGTTGCATAGTATCTGTCAGGAATATTTTTGTCAGAACCGTATGCTCTCATACGTGTAACTATTTGTTGGTCTGCCTCAGCATCTTGATTTACCTCGTACAAGCCGTTGCCCTTTCCGTACTTGAAAACGTTACGTGTTGGCAGTCCTGACGTACCAACAAACACTTCTCTGTTGCGCGTTATGAAGTTTACATCGAACTGGGAATTTACCAACGCAAGGCCTTCCCACACCGTCTGCTTGTCGATACTAATGGATGTTGATGTTATTTTGGTATCAGAGACTCCCGTGTTGTCGGGATTTGACGTATCACCTCCATATATCTTCTCCCATCTTGCTGCATCGCATCCTCTCGTATTGCTTCTGTTCCAGTTGCGCGAATAGAATAGCCATTTGTTTCCGCCAACTTGTTCATTCATACACGCCTGCAAACGGTCGAGTAAGTCATCCAACGACTCTACATAGAATTGGAAGACGGGCAGGGCGGTATAATGTAGCTCGTTATCGTTTAAGACTACATCTAAAAATTCTGCTCTTGTCAGTTCGTCAGATAAAGAATTGAATTTTACATCTTGGTACTTGAACGAATTGCCGAGTGCATTTTTACGGCCTTGTTTCGCCTTGCCTGGGTCGTAGTTTAATTCAAAACGTTCATTTCGATATATTAGATAATCACCAATTTCAAAGTCTATTGGAGCCTCATTCTCTATAGATACAGATACCGAGCATTCGCCCATCCACTCGCCGTCGTATTTCAGCGAATGAACGGAAATTTCCTTGCCGTTGGTGTCACGCAGCGGCGTGCCGTCCTTATGATAAAGTTTCCATTCCATATCTCTATTTGATTAATGTTACTTCCGTTACGGGGTCTTCAACTCTCAACACTGTAGAGAACGTTACCACATCTCCCTCGTCGTCGCGGTGCAGGTCTGCGTCGTCGGATACCTTCTTGAGGCGGATGTGTCTTCTTCCTACCTTAGTCCAGTCGCAGTACATCTTCATCTTCATACCGCTTCCGTCGCGTCCGCTGAGGTAGTTCAGAAATTTTCTTATTACTGCGTTAGCTGAAAACTTGTCACCCTTGCAGCACCATTTTACGGTCCTGTCGTATGCTGCGAATTTAAGGCTGTCACCGAGGTATGCGTCTTCTCCGTTTTCATCCTTCCAATCCCTTACCACTGGCTCCTTGACCTCCATGCCGATGTCGAACGGTATAGAGGCGCACCACACATCAAAGTCAGCTACGGTTTCTTTTACCACCGCTCCAGTCTGCTCTTTTTGTATAAAGACATTGTAGTGTTGCATAAATATACATAATTTTCTCCAAAAATAATAAAAAGCGGATAATTATACAAATTAATATATAACTATCCGCGATTTTAACAATAAATATACACTTTGTCAGCTAATATAGAGCTTTTTTCTGCCACTTGTAGACACCGCGTTCATCCAATCCATCATCCGATCGAGCTTCTCGTTACGAGCTTCCGCGAGCATGACAATCTGCGTGAGCTGCCCGAGCTGCGCTTTCTGTATCTGACCCATTTCGGGAAGACGCATCTTCAATAGTTCTCCGATGTCCTTGACCTGCGCACGATTAACACTCACGTCAAGACGGATGGCATTGACGTAACTTGCGAGAATATCCGCAGTTTCCTCAGTGATATTCTTGATGCCGTTGGTCACACTTCCATCGCCATTTTCCGACAAGTCGAGTCCCATGTTCTTCAAGCGTTCGAGGATTGCCGTGATGTTCTCGGCTGCATTGTTGGTGCCATTATACAGGTCATCCGCAACCTTAACGACATCTTCTGGTTCAAGCTTTCCTTTCTTCTTGATTATTTCAGTCAGATTGTCAAGCGGGCCCTGCAATGCAGCCTCCATTATCTTCTGAGAGATGATATTTTTGGTAAGGTCTTTTACCAGTTCTTTTGCCTTCTTCTTATAGGCATCAATGGCATCTTCGCCCTTAGACCATGCACTTACAACTGCGTCGGTTAATTGGCTTGCCCACGCCTTCATGTCTACGCCATAGACATCCTTGAGAAAGTCTTTTGCAAAATTGTTAATGGTCGTTTCCATCTCCTTGATTTGCTGCTTGTAGTCGGCAATCTTATCCTTGTCCTTCTTCTTCTTGCCCTCCTCTGCGTTTAACTGCCTCTGCATTTCATCCTTCTGTGCCATGAGGGAAGCCTGCTCAGCGAGGTAAGCATTGCCTGGGTCGGATAGGGATTTTTTAGCAGTAGTGTACGTATCAGAGGAATATTGGCTCTTTTTACTCTCTCCTCTTGCTGCTTTTTCGTAAGAATTAGTAACGTTGCCCAATCTTTTACGTGTATCCGCATCCATTTTGTAGGAATAGACACCGCCAAGGGTATTTTCAATCGCCGTCTTTACATCGTTGCGCAAGCGCTCAAGTTCCGTTATATTTCGCTCTGCGAGTTTGATTTGGCGTTCTAACTTTGCATCGTGCGCCGCAGCAAATGCCTTAAATGGAGAGGTGAAGATGCCAACAAATCCTTGAAGAACACCGCCGACATTGCCAGACATAGCACTTGTGACCATATTTGAAATGGAACTTGAAACACCGCCGAGAGAATTAAAGAATGCCGTTGCATCTTGCCATCCGTCGTTTTCTGTATCAACGCCAAGAGCACTCGCTGTGTCCTTAATATCATTGAACGTGGCGACAATGCTTTGGATGTTTTCATTGATTTTACTTGCTGCGGCACTGACATTCGCCATAGATTCCTTGAACTCATTGGCGGCCTTAGCCTCTTTTTGACCCTGCTTGAGTTTCGCGTCACCTTTTTTTTCCTTTTCATTCCCCTCAAGCATTTTAGCAACGATTTCATCGACAGCATCAAAATCCAAGTTTGAGAACGCTTCTATTAGCTCCGTGTTAGCCTCCTGCTGCATTCTCTCGCCCTCCTGCTTCAATGCCGCTCCAGCTGTAATTTTCTCGTTGGCGTTCTTTACTCTCTGTTCGGCGACACCACTAAGACCAGAATTAAAGAAGTTTTTCTTGCCACTTGAGAGTTTGTTCAACTGCTCGTCAAGCTGCTGTATCTGCTTGCCGTACTCGCGAGCGTCAATGGTTCCGTCAGCAAGTGCCTGGTTAATGTTCTCGCGTATCTGCGAAGCGATTTCGGATGCCCTGTCCATGCCGAGCTGCGACACCGCTCCGAAGAACGTGATATAGTCACTACTCTTGTTGAAGGCTTCCGTCTTAGCAGAGTTCACTTCCTTGTCCCGTTGGCGCGTGTAACGAGAAGCAAGACCATAGTTTCCCGCTTCTTCCGCTTGTGCAATAGGCGTTTCATACTTGGCGTAGATGGCGGCTATCTTCTCCTGCGTGCTTGCTGTCTGTGCGATGATGTCCGCAGCCTGCTGCAAGCTCTTGACATAATTGTCCTTTACCAAGGTCGTTATCTTCTGCCAAGCCTCAAGAGCGAGAGGCGTGTCCTTATACAGAACCTTCGCGTCGGCTTCGGTCATTCCGAGGTTGACATCGTGACCGAAGTTCTTCTTGAAGTCCTCCGCCATCTTTCTTGTCTGCTTATCCCACACCGCGCCGTCCTGAAAGGCGAGCTTGGCGAAGTCCAGACTGCCGGTCTTCTCGTACAGTTCTTTCTGCAAGTTCGCCTGCTTCACGCCTTTCTCCAGGGCCTCCTTGAAGTTTGAAGATACGCGCTCCCATTCCACCTTGTCGATTTCAGAGTACTGCCACTCTGCCTTTTCGCGGTTGACTTGCGTATGAAACTTCTTGCGGTCGGTGGTATTCCAGAAGCCGCGGCCAGGCATCATTGCCTCAAGACTCTCCATATACTTGGAAAGGTCTATCTTCTTCCAGTCGAGGTTGGGGAATAGGCTCTTAACCTTTCCTATAGCCTCGCTCTGCGTGTTTCCTATGCCAATGTATTTCTGGTACCACTGGCGAGCGGCCTTGAAATCTTCAAACTGCTGACGAAGCGACTCAAGAGCGGAGTCTTTCTTCGGGCCTTTGTTCTTATCTTTCTTTGCGTCGAACAGATTTAATTCCTTTGCGGTCTGTTCTGCCAGCTGCCACTCCTTTTTTAATTCATCCTGCCGTTTTGATTTTGCTTTTTTTGCAGCTTCGTATTCCTTCTTTTTCGCAGCTACATCAGCGTTAGCGGCTTCTCTTGCTTTAGTCCACGACCCCTCCTTTCCCCAAGATTGCGCAAATTTCTGCTTCTTCGCTTGTGTTTCTGGGTCACCAACGCCAAGTGGCATTTTTGGAAGATTGCCAAGAAGCTCATTTTGAACATCATTAAACTTACTATCTTTAAAAACAAGATTTATAACAGCCTCGAAGTTGGACGCATCAAGCAGTGCCTGTAAAGCCTTTTCAAATTCCGGGTATTGCCCCGTAAGCCCTCTTTTTGCATCTTGCATCAACTCTTCAACTTTCGCCTTTTCGGCTTCGTTGAGAGTTTGCCCCGAGCGTATTTTTGTTGCAATAGTCGGAGCAATACTGTCAAGCAAATCGCTAAGTTTGTTTTTAGCCTCTTCCTGTAACCATGAGTCTTTATCTCCAATGCCAAATGCTTGTAAGACCGATGCTCTTATCATGTTGGCTCTACTCTCTGGTATTTCCATGGAAGCAAAAATGTTGCTCATGGCTTGCATCGCAGCAAGGCGCATAGTTTCGTCTTTAGAAATATCTCCGAATTGTTTAAGTATAACCTTTTTTATCGGATTTACCATGTCGCCCTTCTGATAAGGCTGTAAACCTTTCCATGCCGCGCTTCTCGCAGATGCAAAGTCCATGCCCTTGTCACTCATATTTTGGGCGGTTGTCTTTTCCAGTCTTTCATAGTTTCTGTTTGACCGTGTTATCGCCCCGCTAAAGTCCGAATAATTATCGCGATTTCCCATTTTGGACTTAGCAATCATCTCTGCATCACGCAACCTCTTTAATTCCTCATCAAGATATTTCAGACGCTCCTCATGGCTTTGCTTCTCGTCAGCCTTCATTACAAGATTGTTGTAATTGTAAGGCTCAAGTTGTTTTAGCTTTTCTTTGTATGCGTCAATTAGGTTATCAACCTCCTTTATATCCCCTCCGGATAATACCTTTGCGGTGTCATTTTCGCGCAAAAAGTCGTTTAGCTGTTTTATGCGGTCTTCAATTTCGTTCGCTGTTTGATTAATCCTATTCGTTAAATCAGCACTCTTTGTGTACATATAAGATATACCCATCGTAACGCCAGTAATAATCAGACCAGGCAATCCGCCGACGGCAGCGAGCAATGTCGCTCCCATAGTCCTTGCGCCAGCTGTGAGTATTGCGAATGCAGACATTCCTTTAAGTGCGAACGTTCTCCAAAAACCACCTGTAGTGGCGAATTGTATTTTTAGATTTGTAAAGTAAGCGTTCGTTCTTAATTGCAATCCAATAAAAGCGGCTTTCGCTTTATTCCACCATCCACCATTCTGTCTCGCCTCTACGAGCTTGCGGCGCGAATCAAAGGTTCCAGTACCCGCAAAATCTGTCATGCCGTCTTTGTATATAGATCTGCTTATCTGCCCATTTATATACATTCTTTCGAGGTCGACCTTTTTAATCGCTTTCGCTAAAGAAAGTGCTTTTATATCCTCTGATGTGATAAGCTTCTTTGTAGCAAGCAGACGGAGTTCTTGTGCTGTTGTTTTCTCTCCGAGTAACACCTTCTTTTGGATATCAGAAGCCATACTTGCTTTGCCAGACAATAACGCAGCACCGATGCCACCGCCAAGCGAGGTTTGCAGTCTTTTCAATGCAAAACCGCTAAATGCCGCGACAACAACAGGTGCCATCGTGTGCAACGCCTGTACAAGATTTGTAACAAGGTCGAGTATATGCTTTAGATTGCTTCCAACGATGTTGCTATCGCTTGCAAACTCTGAAAGCATAATTTCCCACGCATCTTTGAGTTTATTGAATCTACCAAGAAGCGTTTCTGAAAGCACAAGCTGCATGTTGTAGAACTGACCTCCCGCATCGGTCATTTCCCAAAAGACGTTCTTTACGTCCTCGAAATCAACGCCGCGTCCCGATATGCGGGTTTTTACTTCGCTTGTAGACACCTTGCGGCCTTCACGCTTTGAATAGTATTCGGAAAGTTTCTGTAACAACGGAATACCTGCGTAGGAAATCTGGCGCAGCTCCTTGCCATCAAGCCAACCGCGAGAGCGTACCTGTCCGAACGCCAAAGCTATTCGCTCGAAGCTGACTCCAAGACCCGATGCCATATCTGCGAGTCGCTTTGTGGTGTCATACAACTGGTCGTACTCTACTCCGTAAGCCGCCAACTGTTTTACATCTCGGTTTAATTCAGAGAAAGTAAACGGCGACTGTAATGCAAGCTGTTTAACTTGTGAGAACATGGTGTTGGCGTTCTGTACATCACCCAAGATACTCTGTAATGCGATATGTTGCTTTTCAAGCTCGCCACCAGTCTTTATCACACTCATGGCAAACTGCTGCATACCATAAACAAGTCCTCCCTGCATAACCAGGGACTTCAAATCCTGCATTGTAGAGTTAAGACCACCGGCGGAGTTTTTCGCCTGCTCAAAAGCGCGAACAAGGTCGCTACGCACCTTTGCCGCCGAATTTGCAATCTCCTGCTGGTGCTTTCGCTCTAAATCAATACTCTTTTCTTTCTCGCGGTTTGTCTTTTCTTGCGCCGCGTTAATCGCTCTCTGGTCTTGCAGGGCACGGTTGGCGATTGTTGCATCATGCCCCGCGCCGTAATTACCGAGTCTGCCTATATGCTCCCGCCAATCCGTCGAGGAAAGACTTCCCTGAAGAGCACGCAATACACGCATCATGCTGAGAAGACGACGTATCTCCTCGTACGACTTATCTGTGTTGGCTCCAAGAGAAATACCACGACTGAACTCGGCACGCAGCTGACGAACCTTATTGCCAAGGGAGTCGTATCGTCGCTCTGTGTTCCTCAACTCATTCTGCCTCTGCTTCTCTGCACTATTAAGTTCCTTCTGCCTCTGCTTCTCTGCCGCAGCTCTCTCGCGCTCCGCCTTGGCCGCATCTTTCGCAGCCTGAGCAGAGTCCTTTTCGAGCTTGGAATAATAATCAGACATTCTTCTCTGAATATCATCCTGTCTCTGCTTCTGTGGTGTCTGACCTATCAAATCCTTAACGTTTACCTGACTCACACGGAGAGTGTCGTAAACGTTCTGAAGGTTGGTAATCGAACGCATCAGCTTCTCTGCTTCAGTGTTGGCCTCCTTCAAGCCCTGCTGACCGAAGGAAATACCCTCCTTCGTACCGCTTCCAATTGCGTGCTGATACAAGGTAATATCCTCTCTGACCCTCCCAAGTCTTTCAAGTAATGTATCTATCTCTGCCTTGATATTTTTAAGACCATTGTCGTTCTTGAAGAACGGAGATATGCCGGCCTTCTCGGCAACCTTACGCTTCTCTTCAACGAGCGTCATGTAACGCTTGGTGTAGTCCGACAAAGCTTTCAATTCGGCTTCTTTATCTTTGGCACTTAACTTTGAAGCTACGGCAAACTCTCTCTCCTGCGCCACCGCCTTTGCCTTTTCGCGACCATAAGCCTGCATTGCCGTCGAAGCCTTGTTGAGTTCGACAGAAATATCGCTAAAGAGTTGCTTCATCTTGTCGATATTCGCCAGTTCTCCGTTCTTGTTTGACATTGCAGCTTCCATTCGTGCCACAACGCCGCCAAGTCCAGAAATGCGCTCTCCGAACATTGAAGTATTATATCCCTTTTGCGTGCCTTCGTTCATAAGGTCGCGTAGCTTGGCGAGTTTTTCACGCACAGCGTCAATGCGCGCATCCAGTTTAGAGAAATTACCGTCGAGGTCGGACAAAGGGTTCGGCTTCTGTAATTTGCCGATAATTGCATCCACATCCTTGAGCGTCATTGCCAAGGTCTTTCTATACGCACCGAGTATATGGGCGTCATCCGCACCTGTTAAATACTTATCGTTTTGAAGCGCCAGCAGCTTGTTCCGAAAATTCTCAACGAGCTTTGCGGCTTCCTTTATATTCTTTGTGTCAACGTTCGGGTTTGCAGCCTTGACCTCTGAAATATGTTTCTGAGCGATGTCTATTCTCTGCAACAGAGAGAGATATTCGAGGGCCTTTTTTATGCGCGGGGTAGGGTCGGGATAATTCTCGGGCTTAAAATCTTTTCCTTCTCTCGCCATTGCCGCTGCTCTCGCTTTGTTCATTTTCTCAATCGCGGCATTTGCTTCGTTCAGGATGTCGACGTATTTACGCCCGCTGTCGTCCTTAACGCCAAGAAGCGTACTCGCCTTACCTTTGAAAGCATCAAGAACCTCATTCAGTATTTTCGTATATGCTATTTGCGTTTGTGTCGCTGCGGCGTCCTTTTCTCTTGCAGCTGTAACATCGTTGAGCATTTTGTCAAGCCCCTTGTCCTCAACAAACGGCTGTATCTTTGGTGTAGCCGTAGCCTTGCTTTCTGTTGCATTCTTCTCCTTCTGCGCCGCAGTGGTAGCCTTTAGCTGCTCCTCCTGCTTCTTGAGGGCATTGGTCTGCTCATTTGTCGCATCGGTGGTTTTCCTGCTCTGCCCCTCCTCTCTCCTTAGAGATTCAACGACACTTTTTTCGCTCGCCAAGAACTTTTCATAGGAACTGCTTATCTTGCCTATTTGTTCATCCAGGCCGTTAGCCCAAGCATAAGCCTTACTGAAATCCCCGCTTTTCAGATAACCCAACCCCGCATTTTTAATTTCTGCAAGCTGCTCTCTTATATTGTTAAATTCGGCTTTTGCTTTTGGAGACGATCTCGGAACACTGTCCCATAAACGAAATGTTTCATTCGTTATTTTGTTGATGCCATTTATTGCACTTCTGACAGCTTCAATTTTAGCGTAGACACCTTCGCCCATCCCTGACATACCGCCAAAAGAGATTTTCCCCATCGACGAACGAATCTCTTTTAATATGTCTGCATAACTCTGGAGATTAGCCTTTCCGAAATCTCCAGTCAAAGCACCGAAACCTCCCCTGATATTTCGTATAGCATCAAATATTGCCTGCAACTCTTTCGCCTCCTTGGTCGAGCTGCCTATGGCCTTTTTCAACTTGTCCAAGAAGGCTACGCCTTTACCCGACGCATCTGTCTCTGCCAGCTTTCTAAGCTGTTCTTGCGCCCTCTTCGTCTTGGCATCGACAACTTCCATATTGTCGGCCATCTTTTTCAGCTCCTTAGATACCGCGTCTTTGAGTCCAAGGCTCATCCATAAATTTCCAACGTTTCCGTCTGCCATATCCTGAAATATTTATCGTTTAGATTTTGTTGTTTAAATAATCGGAAAGACTAATCTTCTTGCCAACAAGACTGCCCTCCTTCTCCTTCTTCTTTACCCAGTTATCCCAAAGGTCGTCCATCTCCTTTGCGGTGTGCTTGACACTACCGTCGGGGTTGCGCTTCTTGTCTTTCTTGTACACAATAATGGGCTGGTCTGCAACCATAAGGTCTATCTGTGCCGAGGTGTAGCCCCACCAGTAGTCGTATGCCTTGATGCCGTAGCGCGTAGCAAAGAGGAACGGGAACTTTTCGGCTAACGAGAAGGCTGCTCCCCAGCTTGTCCTGCTCGGGTAGCTTTCACTTCTTTCTTCGTCATCGTCATCGCCAGATCCGTCATCCCTGTCGCTAATATGGTAGTCAGCGAGCACACTACCAATGGTACTTTTTTTTTAGCTGCGTCAACGACCCTCAGAACCTCGATTGCATCCAAGTCCTTGATGTAGTACAGCCAACGCCAGTAAGCCCAGTAGAAGAAGCGTAGCTTCCAAAAATTATTAAGAAGAACGATGGCGCACAGCTTTACGCCGCGCTTCCACTCGTCTTTTTCATTCGCTGTGACGTGCGAAAACTTTCTTATCGCACCTCGTTTAAGCCAACCGATTTTGCGCTTCCTGCCCATAAAGACAACCGCTTCGGGTTCCGCCTCCAATACGCTGTCAAGAGCTTTCTGCAACTCGTCGCTGGGTTGTTCTATCTTCTTTTCTTCCATACCGTTTTTCTTGATGTTAAGTCTTGTAAAAACAAAAGCGGAAAACCGCGACCCTTGATAAGTCCGCCGCTTTCCGCTTCATATTCGATTGCGTTACGCCGCTTTTTACTTTAAGCAGCTGCTGCCTTTGTAAGCCAAGCGATGCTCTTCTTGCCAGCACCCTCGATAGAACCCGAGAACTTGAACGCAACAGGTTTTGTGCCTGTTTCATCCCACTGCAAGGTAGCGTAGAGGGCGATGTTGGTGATGACCATGACGTTTGTCTTGGTATCGTCAACGATTGCGATTGTGCCCTGAATTTTGAACTTCTTAAGCTCAAGAGCAACGCCGGTAAAGCCTGTTGTCGCGTCGAGCTCGGTGTCGCCGGTCTTCAAAGTGACCTTTGTAAGTTCGCTCACCGCATCGTTGCCAAACATCGCAGCGAGCAGATCCTTTGCCTTTGACGGAACAACGAACTCAACGTTGAAGTCGCCAAGCTCGGAGGTTGTCGCCCAGTCGCCTGCAAGACCGATAACCTTGTAGTGGTTGATGGTCGGGTCTTCCATTGTCGCCTTCAGTGAGTCAACCTCAACAGGCAGTTCGAGGTCTGCTGTAATGTCGATAGTAGCCTTGCTGAGGTCTGTGATTGCCTTAGCGTACAAAAGTGTCTTAGGGCCTACAAAGAGGTCCTTCAACTCTTCGATTTTCTTCATTGCCATAATTCAAAACTTTTTTAGTTAAACCTTAATTTTTGCGTTTATTTGGTTCTTAACGAACCCTGTATTATCGTTACCGAAAAACCGTCGCCGTCGTCCGTTTGCAGAGTGACACGCGGCTTGGTTACGATGATGTTGTCTGTTGAGATTGGAAACTTTGTCATTACCGCACTGACCTTCTCGGATACCGCAGACACGTTCAACGTATTGGGGTTCCTGGCGGATGTCTTGTCACGGACATATATCTCTATCTGCGCGGTAGTCGTATAATCGTTGAAACTGCCGTCGTCGTTCATCTCATTGTTGTAGATGCTCGACGGGAAAGACACAACGATATAGCTGTCGGGCCTGTCGCAGACAGACTTCGGACGGTTTCTTGGATAAACCTTGTCACAGATGCCTTTTACGGCATTGCCAACATCGTAGTATAGTGTCTTTATGCTTATCATATAGTTACTATCGTTCCTTCAAATATACCTGGTATTTCATCAGTTAGTCCAGTAAGAACATCGTGGTTGCGCTTGTTCTGGACATATTTTGCATATTCCATCGCAACGACAGCAATCAACGCATATGTAGCTTTTGGCTTTCCTGCTTTAAGACTTCGCCGTGCAACACTAATTCCATCCTTTCCTCCGCCTCCATATTCACCAGTGAAAGGTCTTGATACCGTCTTCCCATCTGGCATAACGTGTATTACAGGTTCTCCTGTATAGTAGGCGGATAAGTTGTACTTTTCACCTTTTGCAAGTGACCTGCGGGTTGGCGGTTCAAGACCGACATTTGTTGCGTCTGCGATGCTAACAAGTTTACTACGATGATATACGCCTACAGCGAATGAGTTCAACAAGTTACCAGTTACGTCATAGTAGTTTTTTGTACCAGCATAGCGCTGAACCATCTCAATGGCGACCAAGTTCAACTTGTCAAGTATCGCTTCCGTCGTTTTCTTTCCTATAACATTCTTCGCCTTAATGGCAAATTGTTCCGCCAATCTTCTCATACGCTAAACCCTTGTAAAGTCCCAATAAACAACAGTTCTATTATTGTCAGGCTCGCAGTCCTTCACCATTCCGACCTCGGTGTTGTTGCCGACCGTTGCGTAAATCATGTCACCATCAAGAGGACATCTGCCGGCATCCCATTCGTCATATCTGACAGGAATTGATGCCTTCCTCTTGTTCTCGTCGACATTCTTACCGCCCTCGGTAGTCGTATCGGTATAGCTGCGGCCCTCGCCTTCGTAGATAACAATCTCTGTGTCATCGCCGACCTTTGCGTCATCATCAGCAAACGGATCGTTCTCGTCCGCCTTGCCGACAAGCACCCTAACGATTTTTATCGTGTGAGGGTATCTCGGGTTTCTGATATTTGCCTTTCTCATACATCCTTATTTATAATGTGAGGAAGCGGGCATCCGAACGCCGAAATGTCGGCACGTTTCACGCCATGAGAGGTTATTCTGAACGACGATTTCTTCTTTAACATCGAACTTGGCTCAAGCTCCGCATAGATTGCGTTGGCTTCCGCCTTGAGTTCCGCACGGTCACGCTCGGATATTTCAAAACCACCTTCCGTATGGCTCCATCCGTTATCAGAGTCGGAAGTGTTGTTCATCTTACTCGGGCCGAGAACAAGCCATTTTAGAATATCGGCATAGGCAAGGCGAACGTCATCACGGTTAGCGTCAGCATACGCCATGCTCCCGTCCAACGACCTTTCAATGAGGATTGTATGCACTGTGTCGTCGGGTATATTGAAACGTACCTTGCTGAACAGAGCATCCTCCAATGTATATATATTATTGCCTTTCTTCATGCGCTAATTCGATTCGAGTTAAATCAGAGATTGTTTACGCTATCCGTCCAAATGCAGCCGATTGCAGCTACAGGAGGACGGATAGCTTTTGCGTTTAGGAAGCTACGCCTTCGCCCTTCTTGGTGATGTCGATAATCCAACGGTACGGGAAGTCGAGCATCGCCGGTACTGCGGCAAACATGAGGTCGGTATGCCACTCCATGTAGTCGCCGTTGGCGATTGTAGAGTTGCAGAGCAGACCGAGACCCTTGTTTGTCTGCGCGAACACCTTCTGAACGATATTGTTTCCGTACTTCTCGAACATCGGCTTGTCAGCAACCTGCTTGCGCTCGTACTCGAAAGCATTACCGGCAGGACGGAGAACAACGATGTTGTCATCCCAGCCCTTAACCTTGACAACCGAGCCGTCGAACTTGAGATTGCGCTCCTCCTCGTCAATAATCTCGATGCGTGAGATACCCTGGATGTCGGCGAACGCCTTGAGGAACATCTCTGTGTTCACGCCGTAGTCATCAACATAAGCAACATAGTGGGCCTTGCACCAGTTGATGTACAGCTCCTTAATCTGCTTGTTGCCAAGGAAGGTGTTGTAGAAGGTGTCGTAGGTCATCTGCCATACGAGGGCAAGGCGGTTCTGACCGAACTCCTTGCGCCACTCGCTCTCAATCTTGCGCATCTGTTCGAGGATGTTGCAGTCAACGTTAGCCCATTCGAGCTTGCCGCACTTTCTGAAATTCTCCTTCGGAATTGGCACCTTGTGAAGCGGAATCTGGATACCACGGGCGATGCCTGTATAGTCAAGCTCGCCGGTTGTAGCCAGCTTTGCCACCATGTAGTTCATGGTCATGTCGAGAGAGTCCATCAACTCCTGGGTGTCATTGCGCCACTGCTTTACGAGGTCGCGGTCGTTACCAAACTCCTCAAACTGCTTCTCGCGGTAGTTGCGCTCCTCTGCGGTTTCCTTGAAGCCGTCGGTAATGAAGTCGGGAATAGTGGCAGAATAAACTGCCAATGCACCCTTGTCCTTCTGGAACGAACCTGCGAGCGGAGCACGGAGGTTGGCGAGCGTTGCAGCGTGCAAAGCGGATGCCTCCACTGAGAATGTAGCCACGCCCTTATGGTTGGTAGGCGTGAGGTCGGGCGCGATAGTACCCTGTGTGAGATACCAGCCGTAGTTTACATGGAAGATGTCTTTCTTGTCGATAAACTTCTGCAAGTATCTCGTATTCTCTGGGTCGCTGAAGAAACGCGCCTTTCGGGAATTATTAAAATCAAACTTTGGCATATCTTTTCGTTTTTGTGTTGTATGTTTTTCCGATTAGTTCTCTGCGTACCACCACTCTGCGTAGCGGCTCTTGTTCATCGCCTCTACAGCTGGCGGAATTGGGCTCATGCGTGACTTCCACATAACCACGTCAGTGCCGAGCAGACAGAAGTCGTTGAGGTAGCGCGGAGCATAGAACTTGTCACTGCCAGCCAATGCGTGGAACGGCATGTCAACGTCGCATGGAGCGAAGCAGTTCGGGTTAGTAACCATGGCAGAAACAGTTGCGCCTGCCTTTTCCGCCTCCACGAGAACTGTACCGGCGGTAAGGGAGCCGAGAGTTTCTGCGAGTGTAACTTTCCAAACATCCTTGCCGTCCTGTACGTCATTTTCAACCGCAGTAACGAGCACACCCTTACCCTTTGTCTTGAAGTCCTTCGGGCCAACCATGAGATTGTCACCCACAAACGGAATGTGGTGATAGCCGTCGCGTGTGATGTAGATGGCTGTATCCGTAGCAGCAGTGGTAGCCTTAGCCACCTCATAGCTCTTGAGCACCTTGATTGTGCCGCCGCTGTTGTCCGCAAAACCGAGGCTGTGCTCGATGAGGTCGCCGGCATAAATCTTGGCTGGGCCAGGGAACGGGTTTTTCAGGACACCGCCAATCGGAGGGCGACGGAACGCTTCCTTAACGGCGCCAGGCAGGTCAACAAACACATGACGCTGACCGCCGATAGTCATTTCTGACTGCAAGATTACAGCGCCAGTAGCATTGACTGCACCCTGCGCCATCATCTGTCCGTAGTAATCCTTGTTGTTATCCATAACTTTTTACCTTAAAAATTAAAATGTTTACTTTTCTTTCGGTTCGATGATGTCATCCCACTCGTCGTCACGGATTGTCTTGCCGCCGCCAGAAGAAGAGCCGCTGCCCTTGTGCGGTATAGCAGTGTTGCCTGTAGCACGCTTGAAGTCGGTAGTGTAAATACCCTCTGCCTTTGAAACCAGGTCGATTACATCGGCATCATGGTCGGGAATTTCAAGTTTGGAGATTGCTGTGTCAAGAAAGAAATCGTTAAGTTCGAGCTTTGCCTTGTCAAACTTATCCTTCAAGCCCTTTCTGACCGCTTCGATTGTAGCGGCTCTTGATGCCTTCTTGTCGCGCTCCTCGTTAGCCTTTTCGAGGGCTTCGAGCTTTGCGAGCAGCTTGTCGTACTTGTCGTCAGACTTGTCTTCCTCTTCCTTCTTGCCGTTGCGCTCCTCCTCTTCCTTCTTCTTGCGTTCAGCTTCCTCTCTGCTTTTCTTAATCTCGTCAGAGACATTCTTGTGCAGATTGCCGTCCATGCGCTTGAGTCGGTTTGCCACCTTGGTAACTATCTTGGCGTTCGCAGCCTCGTCGTCACCAAATTCATCCAGTACGTCATTAAGTTCTTCGTTAATGGTCTTCTGGCTAAGTGCTTTGAACTTGGTGGTATCAACCTCCTTGTTCACCAATGAAAGCAGTTCTTCTACTGTCATATATAAAAGTTTTTGTGTTGGTTTCCGGTAGTTCTTCTACCATTAATGTATAAATATACGTTTTCTTTCGCAAAAATATGAATAAATATACAATTAACCAAATATTTTCGATATATTTGCATAAATATTTTGTATATATATGCAGAAAAGTTGTTTTTCAGGGTTGAAATTGGATAACGGAGAGCCTATTTACACTCAAGAGTACATTCAATCACTAAGAGATAAAGACAAGAAGCATCCCGACAGGTTGAAGATTATCGCTCAACGTGGCGGACAGGAGCGTATGCTTGCCATTGATGCTGATATTAAGATAGTCGGAGGCTCGCGAGGCGGTCCGCTCGATGAAAATACGATGGTTTTAACGTCCAAGGGCTTCGTTAAAATCAAAGAGCTGAAATATGGGGATACCGTAATCGGTTCGGACGGGAAAGGACATCGTGTTTTGGGACTCCTCGCTTATCCGAAAAGAGATTGTTACGAGATTACACTATCCGACGGAGCGAAGATAACTTGCTCTGACGACCATATTTGGAACGTTTACATTGACGGAAACAGGCGGTGTATGCCTCATCTCGCTTGTGAGATTGAGAAATATATCACCGACGGATACGACATAACCATTCCGTGCGTCAAGCCAGTGGAATTTGATGAAAGCTACGGACTCGCTTCTATCAGTGAAAGAATGTCTACACTCGAAAGACTTATCAGTAATACGGGAAGAAAGAGCGGCGAGTATTGGTGCAAAAAATACCGCACTTCCAAGCAGGCTACCGACTTTAAGTATTTGGTTGATAGTTTAGGTTCGGTGTGTTATGTGCGAAAAACAGCGAAAAAGAAATGGCCGGTTAGGTTCAACTATAAGAAAAAGGAACTTGTAAGGCGTATCGTAAGCTGCAAGAAAATCGGAAAGAGGGATTGTTGCTGTATTGCAGTAGACAACCCGGATGCACTGTTTGTAGTCGAAGACTTCATCGTCACCCACAATTCCAAATCCTTCTCTTCTCTCATGGAGGTACTGAAAGACATTAAGAATCCAGACTTCCATGCAACAATCCTGCGTAACGAGAAGGATGACCTTCAATCGCTTGTAACGGACTCGTACAAGCTCTTCTCGCAGTTCGGCACATACAACAAGTCGCAGAATGATATGACGTGGAACTTCACCAACGGAGGATGGCTAAAATTCTCATACTACGCAGGCTCGTACCAGGACTTCAAGACCCGCTTCCAGGGCCGTCAGTTCGCATACGTGTGCATCGACGAGGGAACCCAGTGTCCGTACAAGAAGTTCAAGTATCTGCTTACCAACAACCGTAACGCCTCGCAAATCCGCAACCGCTTCTGGATAACGTGCAACCCTGATCCTGAGTCGTGGGTGCGCAAATTCATAGACTGGTGGGTAGACGAGGATGGATACATTATCCCCGAGCGTGACGGAGTCATACGCTACTGCTTCATGGACGGAGATACTCCCGACTCAATCTATTGGGGAGATACGCGAGAGGAGGTTTACGAACAATGCGGAGGTATCATAGATAAGCTGTGGAAAGAAAGCTATGCCGAACTCGGATATACCAAGCTCGAAATGTTCATCAAATCCGCCACATTCATTCGTGCCGACGTATCGGAAAACATCAAACTTATCTCTACCGACGCATCATATCTCGCCAACCTTGCACAACAGGACGAGGAGCAACGTATGCGCGACCTCGAAGCCAACTGGAACTGGAAGTCCGCAGGCGACGACATGATAAAGATGGCAGACCTCGAAGAAATATTCGACAATGCCGTACAGGTCGGAGATGGGGTGCGGCGCGCATCCGCCGACATTGCCTTCACCGGCGGCGACAACTTTGTGATGTGGCTGTGGGAGGGATGGCACTGCAAAGACCTTGTAGTAATGCGCCTCGACTCTCAAACGCTCGTATCTGCGGTGAAGGCGAAGCTGCGTGAATGGGGAGTGGAGGAGTGCAACTTTACTTACGACTTGCAGGGTATCGGTCAGTATTTCAAAGGTTTCTTTGCCGATGCCGTACCGTTCAACAACCAGGCAGCACCTGTCGCTATGACACACCAGGAAGAAAAGGGCATCAAGTTCCTGTACAAAGACCTTAAATCACAATGCGCCTTCCTGTTCTACAAGATGATAAAGGAAAAACAAATCTCGATAGAGTCTTCGCTGCTTGAGCGCAAGTATTCGGGAGACGGATTTGACAAGGTGCCGCTGCGTCAGATTTTACAGAAGGAGAGAAAGATGCTGCGCCGCGACGACAACAGCGACGACAGGGGCTTCAAGCTGCTGCCTAAGAAGATGGCTAAACGCTATGTAGGACACTCGCCCGACTTCTTCGAGTCATGGCTGTACATAATGATTTTCAGCTTAACTAAAAAGAAACACAAAAAGATAAAAGGACTATGGATGCTTTGAACAATGTAAAGGACGTGCGGGAACTGCTCGTCCGAAAGCCGTTTTATGAAGTAACCCCGAAGGGTTATATGAAACACGGAATTATCGACCGTGAGTTTTCCGAGAACGAAGACCCTTGTATGCCTGCGGATGTGCTGTACCGCAACATCAAAACACAGCAGGACTTCTTGCGCGAGTTCTATCCGTCAGGGCACAGGATTTGCGACCCGCAGCAATATCCCGACATCTGGAAGAAGAACCCCGAGACTGGACTTTGGTGCGTGCAGAAAATTCAGCGCACCGCGTTTGCCTTCCAGCAGGTGATTTGGACCAAGCACGTTCTTCATGTGACTGGTAATGACATTCAGTTCGAGCTTGCGGAGGGAACCGAAGAAGGTAGCGAAGAGAAACTACAAGAGCTGCTCACGAAATACAAGAAGGGCTGGCTCATGCACGATATGGAGATACGCTTCTTCGAGGCGGTATCTGCATACATGAAGGTTGCAGACTGTGCCATTGTAGGCTATTTCGACGGCGACGGCAAATTCGGAACGAGAACACTCTCGTTCGACCGTGGCGACACGCTGTTTCCGAGATACGACCCGCTTACCGGCGAACTGATTGCGTTTGCACGCAAGTATGTGGACTATGACGAGGAAGGAGAGGAGCGCATCGAGTGGGTTGAAGCATGGGACAAGGAAAAGTTCTACCGCTTCAAGAAAGACCTGTCGGGAGGCACTGCGAGAAATGCCATTAGAAAGGTCGCGTCTATCTTCGGTGCGTCCGAATATGCCTGCGTCGAAGATAAACGACACGGCTTCCCGTTCATACCTGTAGCATACGCCCGCAACGAGGACGGCCCTTGCTGGTCTGCCGTACAGCGCAACATCGAGGATTATGAGGAGGCGTTCTCGTATCTCTGCGAGAACAACAAGGCGTATGCCTTTCCGATACTTACGCTTACCGGCGAGGGCGATGAGATAGAGATAAAGGGCGATACGAACGGCGCTGCTAAGACGATCATGATTACCGACACGAACGGCAAGGCGGAGTTCCTCAACGGCACGGACGCGTCAAACGCCTTCGCTACACAGCTCAACAAGTCTTATGACCTTATTTACGAGCTTTCGTTTACCGTAAAGCCGCCCGAACTCAAATCGGGAGACCTGCCGGGCGTTGCAATCAAGCTGCTGTATTCTCCAGCCCTCGAAGCTGCCATGAATGACGCACAGAGATTGCAGCCGTTCCTCGACCAGTTGGTGCGTATAACTAAGTTTGGCATCGGAACGGAGAACAACTGTATGGCCTCAATGGTTGCACTGCCGGTCAATGCGTGGATTGAGAGCTATATCCATCAGAACGACACTGAGCTTATCACTAACCTGGCCACTGCGGTTCAGAACAAATTCCTCTCGAAGCAGACTGCTTCTGAGCGCAATTCCAAGTTCTCGAAGAACGACGAGTTTACTCGTATCATGCGCGAGCAGAAAGAGGAAGACCAGCAGGACTTGCTCATCGACATCCAACGCCAGGAGGCACAGGTTGAGAACAACATCGAGCAGGAGGAAGCGCTTGCAAAAATTAACAATCAGCAGCCTGGCGAAGACATCAACACTGGTCGCGGCAAAAGAGGCAGACCGAAGAGGTCTGACAAGGCATGGGACGAGAACGGCAATTATCCTGGACGCAATAACTGGGATAAGAATCTAAAAAAGTAATTCATGGAGTCACAGGAATACGCACTTAATAGAACCAAAGCGCAGATAGCCTGCGAGTCGCGCGTACAGAAGCGACTGTTTAAAGTTGCCCGTGAGATAGTGTCGCTCGCTTCCAAATACAGGAGGGGAGCGACACTGACAAACGAGAATGGGTTTATTGCGGCCTCACAGCGCATTGCGTTAGGCGTTGCTGACGGAATAGAAAATGACATTGCGGTCTGTGCCAAGACCGCGTGCTCGATATTGAATATCGGCACGGAGAGCACGGAAGCCTTTCTTGTGTCAAAGGTGTTCGGCAAGACATCAATGGAGCGAACCACCAGTTATCTGAAAAACTTTGCGGAGGACATGGTGCGTATGTGCAAGGCTGGCGTATTGATGAAATACACCGACTCGCAGCTCATGTCCGCAATACGTACTGGATATAAAGACCCGTACACCACGTCCGTAATCACGAAGGCAAGAAAGGAGGATATAAACATCGCCACGCCTTCATACGGCAAGGGCGTATTTCATTCGGCGTATCAGAACATCGTCCGCAACGCGCGACAAATGGTAGCCGTCGCATGGGGTAGAGCTGAACAGCAGTACGGCAAGGAACATGGGGCGATAGGCTACTATATCTTTCGAGGAAGTTCGTATCCGTGCGCGCACTGCGATGATGAGACAACGTATCTGCACCACTTCGGAGACCCGTTCCCGCCACTGCACTACAGGTGCGTTTGCTATGTTAAATTTGTTTACAAAAAAGAGGAGGAGTAATTATGTCAGAATACACATTGTCTGCCTATATGTACAAGTTGAAAAAGCAGTACAACATGGCGGATATTTCATATCTTATATATGCCGACCTGCGTGCGGCAGGGTGGGGTAAAGGCGACGCTTGGAATGTAGCCTTCCAAGGCCAGGGCCTAAACTGGGCCAAAGCCGAACTGCTTCGCGAGATTGAGAAGCTCGAAGCACTCGACTCAGTTCAGGCGCGCATCGCGGATGTACAGGGCACAAACTCGCCAAGGAACGACGAGATAACCGCAGAGGAACTTGCAAAGGAAACTTCAAAGGAATCCATTCTGCGCAAGCTGGTAGCTGCTGAAAAGAAAGCCAAGAAAGGCTCTCCTGACTGGCTGAAGATTGTGTCGCTTGAGGCGGACTATAACAAAATCAAGCAGGATGAGATAGATGTGGAGAACAATACAGTTCACTACTATGTACCAATCAACTATCCCACTTCGTGCAAAAATTGCCTTCTTTATAAAAACAAGAAAGATAAATAAATACAGGAATAGCCTTGCAGTAATCTCTTTGCTGCAAGGCTATTCCTGTTTCTACTTGTACTTCTTGCCGGCAACCTTTTCAAGCGTCGCCATGAACGTTTCTTCAATCAAACTGTCATTGAAGGTCGGCAGAAAAACCTCTTCTGGAAGTGCCTTTCTTTCTGCCGTCTCCATGATGATACGCAGGCCCATTTCGAGAGCATACTTATCTTCGATGATTTTAATGATACACTCTTCCATAACTATCTCTGTTTACTCTTCTTTCTTTGCAGGCAGGTCGTCCTTGATAAAGCTGTATTCCTGCGTCTCTTCCGCGCTCTTCATGTTGGATATGAGGAAGTGCTCCGCAAGGTCTGCTTCCGTGATGCCGTATGTCTCGTAGATAACTCCGCTTGGCGTGCGCTTCTTGTAGAACTTGCAGGAGTTCCACATCACTCTGCCAAACTTCTGCTGTGACGGTATCTCCTTTTCCTCAAGATTGTTATCCTCACAGAACTGTCTGAAGCTGTCGTACAGCGTCTTGGCGTTTATCCAAACTGGTATCTCGCCCTTCGTTCCCTTGTCACAGCGTATCTCATACGCCTTGAGCCATGCCAGCACGGGCTGTGTGCCGAGATATGAAAGGATAAGCTGCTTGCGCGAACCTTCCGCAGACGGAAACTGAAACTTGCGCTCTCTCAACATACGCTCGCCTTTAAGAACCCAGTTGAACACACCTGAAAGCTCCTCCTTGATAATCTCCGCAGCAAGACGAGGGTTCTGCTTCTCTTTCGGGATGGTAACGTCAAAGCTGACGTACTGCAAGCGTCGGATAAAGCCGAGGGTAACATCCTCGGGGAACGGAAGCTCGTTGAGATTGAAGATGAGGTATGGAAGGCTCTTTGACTCCAGTACGTTCTCGCCCAGCTTTCTGTACGGTACGGGCTCTCCGCTCACAAGCCTCTTGAACATGCCCGTATTCTTGCGTCCGAACTTCTTCGGGTCTGAGTCGGAAGACCAGTTGAAGATGGCGTTACGGATAGGGTAGCGCCCTCTCATGCCCTCGTCACCGTCAGCGGTAAGTTCCGCATAGTCCATTTTTGATATGCGGTCTTTGCCGAACAGGGCGCACATAACCTCGAATATCACACTCTTTCCGTTTGCTCCGCTACCGATAAGCATAAGGCACAGCTCTATTTTGTCGGACATCTTTCCCTCATACGGGTTGTATGCGTCGCCGCGCTGCACCAAGCCGAGTCCCATGAACATCTGCAAGATGTCACGCGAGTCCTTGTCGGGCAGCACATCAAGCAGGAATCTCTCCCATTTCTTGCACTTCGCTTTCGGATCGAAGTTGTACGGATGATAGTAAGTCACATGATAATGCGGAGAGAATGGCATCGCCGTAGGAGCCACACGCGCAAGACCGAAGTCAACAACACCGTTGGCGAACGCCACAACGTCGAACTGCGGAACAAGCACGTTGTAGTTCTTGATGGTGTCGATGAACGACTCTTTTCTGATTGTGGAACGACCGAGCACGGGTGCTATGAACAAGTCCTCCATAAGCAACTGGTAAGCCTGCTCCACAACAATCGGCTCCACCACCTCGTATATCTTTCCGTTGAACGTATAGAACGCTCCTGCAAAATATTTTACAGGGCAGTCCTTGGCAAGTTCCCTGATACTCTTGCAAAAGCCCACCAGGAGCCTGTTCCAGCTCTCGCTGTTTACCTTACCCCAGTCTGTTCTGTACATACCAAAGCCGTACTTCGCGTCTGCACTCAACGCCTTCAACTGCCCGTACAGCGAATCTATCGCCTCACCACTACTTCTTTTCATTCTTCCTTCTCCTTGTGTTTTTCTCTAATTGTGACATCACCTCGCGTCTTTCTGACCCTGCCGCCGTGCAGATAGACGAAAGCCTTTGCACCCTCTTCGCAATACACTTCCACCTCCGCATTGTCGTACATGTTGATAAACGCTCTCGCAAGGCCGTTTACAAATACAGTCGCCTCGCAGTCATGCCTTACATATATGTCGCCGCAGCTCTTGCCAGAGTAGGTCAGTCCTGCGACGCACTCTCCGTTTAATATCACCGTCGGCTTGTCGTCCGCAATCACGTTCTCGTCCACGTACACGCCGTGGTCGTGAATGACATCTCCGAACTCCTTCCGTATCACTTCGCATGACGGAAAGTTGTGTTCTATGCAGAAGTCAATGCCTCTGACAAACTTCTCGACAAGCTCGTCTTTCGACGTGCCGTCGGCCCATTCGTCAGTCCATTGCTGGCACAGACCCAAGCCGACTGCCTGCGACTTCATCTTAGCCGAAAGCTTCTCTACTTTTCCACCCATAGCTGTTCGTTGTCATGCTTTGTGTTTCGTTCTATATACTCGCTCATGGCTTTCATCTTTGCTGTCTGATACTCCGCATCACCAACGACGGTAGTATCAACGAACATGCCGGTAAAGATAGCCTCTGCGTTCTTGCCTTCCGTTCCGTGAGTGCGCCAATCGCCTTTCTCGTCACGAACCATGCCGAGCGCGTCGATTGCTTCGAACATCGTCGTGCCGATGCCAAACTCCACCTTCCATCCGCCGCCGACCGTTTCGACGCAAATGTACGGAAGCGAGCCTCGTGTCAGATGCTTGCGGACATCCTCACGGATACCTTCCTTGTCGCGGAGTTCCTTCAACTCCTGCTTACTTAGACTGCGCGACTTCTTTGTAACCACAAAATTGCCGCAATATAACTTCTTTCCAAAATCCATATCTATACTTATTTAGTTAAACAATGTTTTATCTTCTTTAAAGGCATTTCCTTCGCCCGTATTCGCATATCAGCGTTGCATCGCACTTGTTATCGTCTACGTTCTTGCACTTGCTTGTACGTCTAAAATCTTCGGTCGGAAACAATCGTCTTGCGGCGTTGATGGATGTCGCCTTGTTGTCCGTGCTTTTCTTTCCGCAGTAACTCTTGATAACCTTATCGTGACTTATCCAAATCTCCTTCTGCCAAGTCTTCGGAGGTACAAGATGATAGGGTATCTCAAGCGCAATCAACAGACCTTGCAGTACTCCGAACGTTTCTCCGAACGAGAATGTGGACTTTGCCGACGAACCGAAGATGGCGTGTATCTCCTCCATACAGCACACGCAATTTTCCTCGCACACCGTCTTGATGTTTTTCAGAAACAGCGCAATATCGTGATAGTCACAATCCTGTAAGGAGCAATACTCGCGCGTGCCGTCAGGGTGCATTACTGCTATGAAACCCTTTGAGCCAGGGTCTATGCCGATGTATGTCTTGCTTGCCATATTATTTTACTCCCGATGAATTAAAACCGTTGTCGCCACGCTTCTTGTCGTCATTTTCCTTGTCATCATTTTCTTCTTTTTTGATGACACCACTCACAAGTTCCGTGTTCGGTATTTCCACAATGCGCATCTGTGCTATCTTGGTGCCGGCTGGGATAATAATTTTCTTTGACAGATAACTGCCTATTCCAAAGGTTTTCACGATTGCTTTCACCTCGCCGGTATAGCCGCTATCTATCAAGCCAAGTTTAACATCGGCATCAATTCGCACCTCTTTAGTAAATCCGTCTTTGTACAGTTGTTGGGCATACATTCCTATTGAGGACATGCCGCTTCTTGGTTGTATAACCGCTGCAAGGTGTTTGGGTAGTTGTATTTTGAAGCCGAGCGGTATTGCATAGCGCTCATAGTCGAGCACTTTTACGTCTTCCTTGGTGAACACATCATACGCTGCATCGGCATCGTGTGCCTTTTCAGGCATCCTGCCGCCACAAAGTTCTATTACTATCTTCTCTCTTTCCATTTTGTTTTTGTTTATTATTTCTTACCGTTCCACTTTACAAACTCCTCACAAGCCTCATCTTCGCCCATTACGAACGTGTAGAGGTCTTTGGCGAGGCAATAGGGTGCGCTGTCTGCATCCTCGTCTGCGAACATCGCGCAGTTTTTGCATTTATAATGCTCCTTGCGTTCATCTCCTTTCTTAATCATACGCTATCCTCCTTTATGTTGTATTTTTGATAGAAATCACGGCAAAGAAAGTTGTTTACACGCTCTTTTAAGCTGTCAGGAACTTTTGCAGACCAGTCGTGATCCTTGGTCTTTTCAAAAGCGATAGCGTTGCACAAATCTACCATCTCCTGCCAGTCGGCATCCTCAAGCGTAATTTCTGTTGTATGTTTCTCAATGTAATCAACAGTAAGAGCCATTTGAGCACCGAACAATTCCTCGTTACAAATAGAGCACAGAACAAATTTGTTCTCCACAATCTTGTCTATCATCATCAAACCCCCGGGGGTATTTATACGGAGTATGTTATCTGGAATTTGCACAACGGTCTCGCAGCCGTTCCAGAATACCAATCCCCTTTTTATCTTTGACTTCTCGATCATAAGCTATTTATTTTTTGCATGAACATTATAATCTTCCTCACTAATTTTGTAAAATTCCGCACTCTCGGAGTAATAGCCGTTACTTGTTCCAAACCATCGAATAGTGACATCCCCATGAAACGTTGCTAAATGATAAAATGTCCAAGTATAAGTATCTTCAATACATTCTTCATCTACAGGATAGTCGTTGTTTAACTCTTCCGCTGTCAGTATTTCCTCATTCAGTAAATCAGCGAAATCGCCGCAAATATCATCTATATATACATTCTCGCAACAGTCTTGATTGTGCGTCATAATGTAAAATTCTCCATCAGCGGTTTTGAAAAACAAAGCATCGTTTGAGTCATAATGGCTTCTCTCGACCTCAACGAGTGTTTTTCCTTTTAGCACATCAATGTCGCGATAGTTTTCAAATCCCAAAAACATAAGCTATTCCTCCTATATTAAACCCCAAAACAAAACCAAAGCACACAAGCAACCTTCATTTTTTCTTTAGAAAGTAATTCAAAACAATCAAGGTTGTAATCCTTACTGACACAAACCCTAATTTGAGGTGCAAATTGTTTTTGTTTCACAGCGATTGTATATAATGATTCGTGGGGGAAAACTGAATTTACATCCTCAACAACCGCGCACATAACCCTGCCATCTTTTCTGACTTCCGCATAACTTTCTATTTGCTGCTTTAGCTTTCCGACAGAATTATTTAGAAAAAATTCTTTTGGCGCAAGAAAAATGTCACCAAGTTTTAATTTTTCATTTTTATCCATAAGCTATTCCTCCTTGTCTTTAATTTCTATAAAATCACCGACTCCCAAACGAGCGTTGTTGATACAATTACATATCCAACCCATAAGGTATGCCTGGTGCTCATTTCTGCCGTTATACATCCTTTCCAAGTCGCACGCATCGTTGATAGACGATAGAACATGATATGCCTCATGGCAGATATTTTTCATAGTCATATCCTTCTTCTTTGGAAAGACAACGAGATTACCGAAGTATTTCCCTGCCTTACTCATACATTCGTCATAAACCATACCTCCGTAGTTTCCTTCACTCATAGGCTCGCCGTTGTGAACAAGAGGCTCGCCTTTCATGTTGGTAAAGCATTTGTCTATTTCTTCTTCCGACGTATTGTACATCACCCAAAGTTTCCTTGGGTAAATCTGCGGTGTATATTCGTAATATCCTTTCTTCTTCATAATTCACGAATTAGCTTAGTTATACGCTTGTATTCCTTAATGATTGGAGCATCAAACCATTGTGTTTTAACGATATATGTCCTACCTTGTTTTATAACTCCAACGAGTTGGGCATTACCCCAGACTCCATACAAATCTATACGATACGCTCCCTTATCTGTAGCCACAAGATAATAGGTCTCTGTACCAAACGATTCTTTGTTACCAGACGTTTCTACGATTTTATCGACAGAGTAAACCGTAATAGTGTCGTACAACTTACGATTGCCTCCTTGGAATCTCTGACTCCTGCTACACGATGCCAATAGCGACACCACCGCAACTAATGCAAATAATAAAAACTTCTTCATATCTCAACTATTTTATTTTAACTATGTCAACTATTTCTATTGGCGCAATAGATTTGATATAATGATACCCTAACGGATCTGTATAGTTCAAGCTATTCCACCCTCTCCCGACACGAACATACGGAACCCTGCATGTACGGATGTTTATGCTATCCGCTTTGTCAGGGTAATGGATAACAATGGTTGCAGAATACCATACCGTATCGTCTTTAACAAATCCGCCGTTCTTGTATTTTTCACTTTGCCAAATAACAAAACCAAAGATTAAAACCGCTAAGGCAAAAAGTGATAAAAAACACATTTCTGCACTCCAGTCATTCAACCATCTTTTCACGTTCATATCCTCAATATTTATTTGTGCAACCTTCCGATATGCCACTTAGAGCACAGTTCGCAGAAATACGGACGTTCTCCCATTGTTTTCAGCTTCGGGTTCTGCTCAAGAAACTCCCATGCCTCATCCTCGGTATCGTAGCCAACCTTCTGCTTCCACGAGTTCCCCTTGCGAGTCCAGTGCCTTGCGTCGGGATGCAGGGTAGAGTAGGGTGCCTTGTTGCGGTATCTGTTTTTGCTCATATCCATTTTACGGTTGTTTCTCCGTTGTAACCTTTCTCCCATACAAACCATGCGTAGCTGACTGCACTGCCGCCGCCATTTCGCATTGCAGCGAACTTGCCGTTCTTTGCGCACAGCACTCTCTTTGAGAATTGCAGTACATACTTAGGTGGCGTGTTCTTATAGAGCCTCTCGTAGCGTTTCTGGCCCTCCAGGAACGTTGTCTTGAGAAACATCACACACAAACCTCCGTCGGGTAACAAGCCAGACGAGTGCAGCACGAACTCCAATGCGTACTTGTAGGGTGGATTAGTCAGTATGCACTCGCAGCCGTCGGGCATCGCGTCAGCCTTGAAGAAGTCCTGCACATCGCCGTAACCCCGGTCTATAAGGTCGGTGCTCACGACATCGTGCCCGAACTCAATAAGACGCTCTGACAAGCATCCAGTACCACAAGCGCACTCCCATATCTTCTTCGGCAAAGAGAAGTGCTTTAAGAGCTTGTCTATAGCCTCGGGCGATGTGGCGTAGAAGTCGTGCTCCTCACGCTCCTTGTCCGTGTGATTGCTCGCACCGATTGTTATGAAGGTGCTCTTGCCGTTTCCGTTCCTGTCCTTAGTCATTTTTCTGCATTTCATTGTTGAACTCTCTTTGTAATATCCGTTCGATATTCGCAGGCGACCCATACCAGTCGTACTTCTCCTCAGCCGGAGCATTTTTCGGCATACTTGTTTTGTCAAGTTCCATAATCGTAAGTATCGCATAGTTCGCAAGGTCAAGCAATGAGTCTTTCATACTCTCGCCCTTCACCTTCGCCTCGTCAGCCATCAGAGACTTCACGCGCTTTAGCTTCTCGGACAGGTGCCCGTAGGCGTATGTCATACCGCACTCCGCAAACAATTCCGAGAAGCTATTGCCGTAGTCGTGGTTCTTCGCTTTGAAGGTGTCGTACATGCCATTGGTAATGTCGCGGAACGCTACACACTTCTTTGGGATTAACCGCGTGGACTTACCCTCACGCTCATTACGCAACACGTCCTTTAGGGTTTTATTGTCAACTAATCCGTGTTGCATCACGTCGCTCAGGGATATGTAGAACGGTTTCTTCCAGATCGCATCGCTGCGAACCTTGATGTACTCGCCGACCCATGAGCAATGCGGGTCTTTCTTATCGGCGGAGCTTATCGGTTTCGGACCACCGCACACCTCGAAAAGCGGTACTTGGAGCGTTACATAATTTTTGTCTCCGCGCGGAGTTTTCAGCGTTGTCAGATACTGGATAAACTCACACATATCCGTGGCACCACGAAAGCTCGCTACTTGATACTTACGCTCGATTTTGTTGTTGGGCATCCTAAACTTCAAGCCCTCCTTAATGTCCTCTCTGTTAATCATTGTTACTACTCCTTTCTTTGATTCAACCTTTTTCTATATTAATGTCTCACCACGCTCCACAATATCTTTAGTTGAAAGGTAAAATACCTCATTTTCAATCTCGTCACAAGTTACTCTTACAAAGGATCCTAAATGATGAGGTTTAGAGGAGGTCTCAAAATACTCTCTCGGACTATCTACAACCTTAAAAAAAGGACGACCTACGGTTGCAATGATTTTAAATCCTTCAAGAGTCTCTAAATCTGTCCTGTACCTCGGTAATACAGGACAGTCTTCGCCCATTATTTGACGATGACGAAATCTTGCCACCTCTTCTTCGTATTCTCTCAATCTGATCGGAAGAATGAACTCTAAACCTATCTTAATATCTTCTTTCTCAATCACTGTTACTCCTTTCTTTGAACGGCACCCATATCTCCTCCATCTCACGCATCGCAAGCTCGTAGGCATCTATATCGCCCTCCGTAGGGTTGTTATTGCTGTGATAAACAACAATGGCAAACACAAAGTAACGAAAGATTATTGCCGCATCGTAATATTGACGTGGATGACGCAAAAAATTGCAACAACCATACTTACCACCGTCAGGCAGCGTGCCGTCACCAGATACCACAAGCACATTGAGAGGACGAGTCACCCATTGTATGTCTATAGGCTCTCCCGATTTTATACGCTCTTTCAACTCCTGCGCCTCGCAGTACCATGCGTGAAGAGCACCATCACCGGCATACTGCACCTTTGGTATAGGGCATTTCAGCAGACGCTGCAAATCATCCAATAACTCCTGTTTCATATCTCGTTCTTGTTTTTACCTTCTTGTTTCTTTGTAATGTCTGACATATAACGGTATATATTCCTCGCCATACCGTTACACCAGTCGTCAACAAACGGGTCGCTCTCGAATAGTGGCAGTTTCTTGAAGTCAGTCTTGAACCAATTAGCGAACTGCAACAACACATAGCGCATCACAGCTACATCATGGGCATTATCCATCGCTCCATCAAGATTTCGCAAAGCTCTTTCCGATAACTCGCGCAAATTGTGATACCCGTAGAGTATTCGTCTATTTTTATTTTTTTTCTTCATTTAAACCATTATTTTAAAATAACCTATAACTTCTTTTATCGGCATACTAAACATGCTATCCTCTGTAATTCCCGACTTTATAATTCACATTCGTTATATAATTGATAAAGCGGATATGAGAGCATACATACAAGACCCAGTACCATAAATCCAGCTACCAATGACTTGGTGAATGCAGCCGTTACGGCAGAAATAGAAAACATTATCACTCCGAATACCATCAACAACATGAAACGCCTGCGCCATCTGCGGCGCTTAATCCTCGCCATCTTTTCCTCCTCCAACTCTTTTTCAAGTCTTTCCATGAGGTTTTCCATTCCGTTTCCCATACTTTTACAATTAATTTTACTACTTTTGCATCTGATAAAACCAGTCCGTAGAGACGGTCAATTCCGATTAACAGAAAATGAACGATTAATGTAGGTTCCAAATGCAGCCAAATCCCCGATAAACACGGGGTTTGTGTAGGTAGTGTATGATAAGGTTCTCAACCCCTATCCTCACATGCCTCTGAAACGAAGGTACAAAATAAGTTCTACAATCATACACAAACTCCCGTAAATACGAGGTTTTTGGTGCATTTTTATCCTACATCGAGTGTATAATAAATATACATAGCTATTCGGCGACAAAGAGATGTTCCACTTCCCAGTTTCAACCGCCAGGAAGTTAACAAAACTGAATATACATAAATATACAAGTTTACAGTTTTTAACAAATGGGAACATAAGTTTACACAAAGTCAAAAATCGGAAGAAAAAATTTTTAAAAGAGGTGACTATGCCGTCAAATAGTCAATTCTCAGGGGGGCGCACCCTGTTTTCTTTATATTATATGCAATAATATAACGTTAAAAAGTGCTAAACGTACATTTTATGTTTCACGCTTGCCTTATATTATAAAAAGTTGTAACCGCTTAAAAATCAATACATTATACATTTATATTAATTTCTAATGTGTATAAATATAATGTTTCACGACTTGTTAAACATATTTAAATTTTGACAGGTTGTCACTGACAATTAAGATTTATTAAGTTAAAATTGTCACTTTGTCAGTCTTTATGCACATAATGTATATTTATACACCACAAAAATCTTGTAACACATTGATATATAACAAGTTAGCTATTTGTTAAAATTGTTAATTCATCTGTCAGTTGCACGCCTTTTGCTTTATATATAGTATAAACATAGGGTGCTGCCTGTCGTACGTCCCACGGCACGGCGCTACACTGATAGAGACAGGGACGTAATACAATAACATATAATTATACAAGATTATGACAAACAAGGAATTGCAAGACGTTTTGAAAGCGTCAGAAACAGTGGTTAACAATGTGGCAGTGTGCGAATTGCTTAATACTGAAGTACAACAGCAAGCAAAGAAGGAAACCGAACGCCCAACGGCTTACGACTCCCTGTACTCACTATATAAGGAGTACTCGAGAGCAAAACAAGAATATGACAACGCAGTAAATTATTGCTTGTGGCTTGATGAAGAATTCAGCGGATGTGCGAACGTCGCTATATCTTTTGCAGTTGAATCGGTTGCACACACACGGGGTTTGAGTGGTTTTGCCAAGTGGTTTAAAACCAACAGGGAAATAAACACGCCCTTTGTGTCTTCTTTGCCACAACTCGCAGCGTATGTACTCGCAGCGGTTAAGGACTACGAAAAGAGCCTTAAAGCGGTTGAGGATAAGAAGACAGAAAGAAAGAGCCTACAGGAAAGACTCGCCGCCGCACGTGCTGCACTCGCAGCAGTAGAAGAAGAAGCAGCACAGGCAGACAAGAAGTAACACACAACACACAACACACACGAAACAGGGTGCACCGCTATTCGGTGCACCTTTTTTCGTGCTCGCTATTTTGGAAATTTCAAGCGGTTCGATTCCGCTTATAGCGTCTAACATATTCGCTATTATTACATAATAGCCCTACGGCAGCGACCAGAAGGAAGCCGTTTGTAATTCCGCTAACCTTTGTTTCAGCAATACAAACTCTCTTGTTTGTCACTTGCACAGGCACAGGTCGGGTGAATAACCCGACAGGGCGGCGTGTGTCAGGTAGATAGCCACTACCCACACACGGCGGACTTAGCGCAGAGAGCAGCGCAGCCGACAAGGCGGCTGCTTGATGTGCGACGACTGAAGGCAGCGAAACGAGAAGAGCGGAAAGACAGACGGCAAACAGAGGAAGCAGTGCGAGTCCGGCGTGAGGACTGCGAGAAATTAAAAATAATTCATAATTCATATTCTACGTTTGGCACACATGGACGAGTTCCTAACGTGCTGCGCTTGTTACGGCTGCGCGCTCTGGTTAAAAAGCAGCCGTCACGGATAGTTATTGCTTATTCCGTGTGAGGTATTACCAAAAAATCTGCAATACGTTCATAAGGTTGTACGTAGAGCCTAACTGCACACAATGTGTGTGCGACGTGCGGGATTATCTCGTGAAAACGTGCGAGGAATTGGGCGGTTACTCGCTGCCGTTCTCTATGAGACGGCGACAATGCCCAAAGGGGTACGCTGTACAATATGGTGCAGCGTTCTGGGACACGCAAAGAGAGCGTGACTCCTTGGCAATGGCTGCGTGCGTGGTGACATTCACGCAGCTCCTATTATCAACCAACTAAATTTATTGAATTATGGAAGAGAAAGAAAAAAGCGTAGCAACAGCAATGTACAATTATTTCCTTGAAACGCTGAAGGGCAAGGAAACGTTCGAGGGCAAGCATCATTTTCTGAAGCCTGCGAACGGATACTCATTTCTTTACATTGAGGACGGCAAACTGATAGTATCAGGCGGAGGCGTTGAAACACACGCTATCAACATTGACAATAGAATGGATATGCTCCTTCTCACCTTTGCGTACTATCGTGTTTTCGTTTAACGCCTAAAAGGTAGCCGACAGGCTGCCACCATTAACCATTTTATTAACAATTAAAAACAAAAGAATTATGAAAGAGTTTGTTTATTTCTCAACCATGTGCTATGTAGTATTTTACGCTTTGTGTCTTGGTTACTCAATCGTATAATAGCGAGCGTCCAAAATCATGGCAGTCATTGAGCTGCCAACAATACCAACCAATAAAATTATAAGATTATGAACAAAAGACAGATTATCTATTCAAGTACGATAATTATGCTTGGAATTATCCAGTTGCTCCCGTGTGTGTTGCTTGTAAGCAGTACGATAATCGGGAATGTGCTTGGAATTTTCTACGCTCTTCTTGTGACGTTCGTCTGGACGAGTACGAAAAATGGTCGATGGTTCTGCGTTGAACTGTACCGCAGTACGCTGCGCTTGGAAAAATTCCTGCTCGGCTGTAACGTGGAGAGTGATTAGTACGATAATTGTGCTTGGAAACTTTCAGCCTAAATGCTGCCCTGCGATATGGGGCAGTACGATAAATCAACCTTACAGAATTATGAGACAGATAGAAATGCGCAGAGTCAAGCGTGACGAGTTTTTCCGCTTGGCAAATTCGGAGTCCGCTCCCGTTTGGGTGCGTGACGAGTACAACAGAAGTTCCAAAAAATTCGAGGCGTACAAGTACGACAATGTGAATTATTGGAGCGAGTTCAAAGGTTCACGCCTTGTTTACGTGGATTTTGTGTTCTGAAAAATTCAGCCTAAAAAACTGCCTGCAAATTAGGCGGTACGATAAATAACTAATAAAAACAAATGAATTATGGCAACACGAAGAATTAAGTGCGAGGGTTCTCTGTTCATGGAGAGCGTATTCGCGAAGATGCAGGAAATCTACACACACGTTGAGTTCCTTGGTTACGACGGTAAATTTCTGACCGTGGCTTACATTGTCTAAAAACTTTAGGATTATGGAAGAAAGAGAAATGATTATTCTCTGCGACGGCTCGTCGCTGTACGCAGATGTAGACGTGACGGAGTTGAAAGATGGACACTGGCACGGAACGTGGAACGGACACAACCTGACGTTTCACGGCGGCACGTGGATGGAGTGACTAACGCCTAAAATCCTACGCAGTTGCGTAGGGACTATTAACCAATAAATTTATGATTATGACATTAAAGACATTCAAAGTATTCGACGCAATCAATCGTGAGGGATTAGATAACACTCAGTGGCTTATTCATGTGCACTTTGAGTCCGTAGACACAAAGGAGTTTTACGGAACGAACGAAAACCGCACGCTGCCCGCAGGCGTTTGGATAGCCGTGTACAAGAAGCGTGGCGATACGCTCTATTATTTCTCTTGTCTCAAGCCCGATTTGTGCCTTGATATATTCGAGGACGAGGAGCTATTATTCTTCAACGTGAGCGATTAGCCTAAACTGGCAGTGTAACGCTGCCAACAATATCTAATCAATTAAATTATAGAATTATGACACAAGAACAATTAAGCGAGTTGCAGCACGTAAAAGAGCTGTTTAAAAAATTGCAGGAGTTGCAGTATTCAACGATTGGCGACCCTGCCCTGTCCGTAAGCTTGGGTGCTGGCGGTTATTTACATTCCATAAGCGTTTTTGTTCACGTCAGCGAGGAGTATTCCAATGGAAAAGCGCTTGGGTCGTTTACTCTGGCTGTATTTCTTTCCTCTAAAGAGAACGAGGATGCCTGCAACGCCTGCATTGCGTTTGTGAACGCACACCGCACACTCAGAGCCTAAACTGGCAGCCGTTTGGCTGCCAACTATTAACCAACCAAATCACATAATTATGAACACAGAGAAGAATTTTGTAGTACTTGAGTTTTACCCGAGTTTTGCACCGAGAGTTGAGCGTGAGTTTACGACCCGTGAGGACGCAGTGAAGTTTGCCGAGCTTATGCAGAAAAGCGAGACAGGCAGACACACCTACGCAGTATTTTCACGCATCGAGCCGTAGAGCCTAAAATCGGGTGGTACGATAATTCGTGCCGTCTGCCATTAACCAAACAGAATTATTATGACACAGAATTATTTCGTGTTCCCTCCTTTCGAGGTGTACACAGGCGAACAACTTACAAAAGAAGTCAAACAGGGTTTAATTGCCCGTGGTTTGAAATGCGTTGCGGTTGTCTTCAACTGCGAGAGTTACGAAGATTTCGAGCGCAAATACTTCGGCAGATAGCCTAAACAGCGGAGATATTTCTCCGCTACCATTAACCAAATTTAGAGAATATGACAAATTTAAAAATCACAGAAGAGAATCCTTACTTCGACTACGAATCTCCAAACGAAGAAGAATACATTACCTACAACAAGTCGGTAAATATCGACTGCCAGAAGATAATGAACACAACGGCGGAAGATATACTCGCACACCTTAAAGAAGGGATAGGAACAATGACGTGGAGCGGAGAGGAGAGATTTCTCCCGTCGCTGCACTTCGGAGGGTTAGAATTGAGTCTCCAGCTGAATTATAACTTGTGGCGCATCCGTTCTGACAAAAAGGACAGCTACAAGGATATTGACAATTCGCCGATGACTCAGGCTGAGTTCAATCAGATAATGGGCACTGGCAACGACTGCATGAACACCCTATTTGATTTTGCGGCGAAATTTGCGGGCGAGAAACATTGGTCTGTAAAGCCGGGGCAGATAACCATAAACAGGCTATTGCTTTGGCTGGATGACATCGCCGTCAGACACGAACTGAACGCCACAGGTGTTTATTAATCCGTCTAAAACGAGCGGAGCGTGAAGCTCCGCTGCTATTAACCAATGAAATTTTAGAATTATGAAAACAGAAATTCCCTGCCCTATCAACGAGAAAGACTTATGTAGCGACGTTCTCTTCGACGATCTTTTCGACGATAATACGTATTGCTGCGACGGACACGGCGTGCTGATAGGATTTATCCATCGTCACGTTGTCAAGATAAGTTACAGATACGGCTCAAGTTCCGTACGCCTCGAAGTTCTCGACCATCCGCTCAGCTCGGACATCAAGTCACGGATTATCCAATGGCTTGAAATCGTCTGCACCGGTGTCAACGAAAATTCCCTTGATGCTAACACAAAGCTACACACCACTGTCTTTTACTACGAGAACACGCGTATCAGTGATATTATCTTCAAGTACAGCACGGACGAACCGACCTAAAAAGCCTCCATCCTCGGAGGCACATACAAACCAATTAAATCATTGAATTATGCTAAGAGACAGAAATTGCGACAAGAATTTTGAACGTTCGTTGATGTATCAGATAAACAAGGCAAAGATTGCTGCTCGCAAGATGCACAACGCACGTATGACCGACTACAATGATCCGAAATCTGAGAATGATTTTCACGACGCTATTGTTGAGATTGTAGCCATTGCTTATCACGATTGAGCCTAAACAACCCGTTACGTTTTGTCACGGGTTCATTTTATCAACCATTTAAAATTTTAGGATTATGAAAAAGAACCCACGAGATTACAAAGTGAACGGCAAAATGTATGCTTACATCCTTGACTCCATCTCTTCCGATGATGTAGATGTAGAGTCTATGTCTGACAAGGAGCGCATTGAGTTTGCGCTTGATATGTTCTACGATGAAATCTACAAAAACGACAGGCGCAGAATGTCTACTCTGGAGAAACTGACATACTGGATTAGTGGTCTGTGCTCTACTGTGAGTGTTACCTTTGCAGATTACGACATTGCACAGCTTGGCAAGGAGTGGGGTTATTGCAGAACAGACGCAAGAACCTCGCAGTTTGTACATACATGGTTTGAGCGCATCGCCAATGGTATTCTGCGCCTTGCAAGGATTTACGGCGTGGATATGAGCCGTTTCCGTCGCTAATGCCTTAAATCCTGCGTGACGATTGCACGCAGGAACTACAACCAACAAATTGAAAATTATGAAAACATATTGTGTAAACCTTAAAGAAACCTCTTATGGTTTTGTGGAAGTACAAGCCGACAACGAGGAAGAAGCGAAAGAAATAGCTTACAAAGCATGGCTTGACGGCAACGCCAACATGGTCGGAAGTGTAGATTGCGAGCCTTTATCTGTGGAAGAGTCCTAAACAGGGCGCACTGAATTTGTGCGCCTACATTACAAACCAACAAAAATAAGATTATGAAGAAGAAAACTTACAAGACGCTTGCCGGCTTACTTAGAGCAAACGGCGCGCAGCAGTTTACAATGAGCGATTTTTTGAGCGGAGAGATATACAAACGCAGGTATGGCGAATATGTCAAATTCGAGCTTACCGACAGCGCTCTGCGTGAGCTGTCTGACGGCTTCTGTCAAGCGCTGGGCTGTCAGAAAAGAAAGTACGACGAGGTATTCCACAACATGAAGTACGGCAAAATCGAGAGATGTGGCATACTTTCCCGTCTGTGGGTTGAGCTGCGTGGCAACAAGCCGAGCTTTACCTATTGCGTAGGACAGGACGGAGATTACGAATATCCGCTTGTCAAGAGAATCCTGTATCGTGGTTATTGAGCCTCAACAAATCTGTGCAGCCTATCTGCACAGAACGACGTTTAACCAAATTAATTTCTGAATTATGGCAACAGCAAAAAGAGCATCCGAAAGGAGAAGCAGAACGCTTGCGCAGCAGGCTAAGTCCTACGAGGTGGCAGGCGAGTACGAAATGATGCAGATAATGCACGAGTCGTGGATAAACGGCAATTTCTCCGACTTCAAGCATTATTACAGAGTCTTGAGAATGGAGGATAGACGCAAGTTTGTCTGCTACCTCTACAACAACACCGACGAGCGCACATTCTACAGAATGATTGATACGCTCATGTTCGGTTAGCCTAAAACAATCCTCACTCCCACGGGTGGGGATTTCTATTATCAACCATTTAAAAACAATAGAATATGATTTACATTAAGAGTTTCAAGAATTACGACGAGTTCAAGCAGTTGTTCGGTGTCGTAAAGCACGGCAACGGCGTTGTGTCACGCAAGAACAAGATTCTCTTGGCTTGCCTCAAGGACAGAAAGCTCTTCCACTGGTGGCTCGGCTTCAAGGAGTGGTGCGACAGAACAGGCAACAAATACCTGTATGACTACGACTACCTTCGTGCCACCAACATGGACGACTTGAAGGCTTTTACCAAGTCTATGGTAAGCCACCTTGTATATAACGACCCAGACAATGACGACACATTGTATCGGATTCATTTTGATATCAACTTCTGCTACGTTCTCTATTCCACTACGCTAAGTCTTGACGATCTCAATGGTATATGCACCGACGGAGATTCCAGGTCCATACGTTACGAGAATAAAGAGCGTGGAAGAATCTTCAAGATGAAGGCAGGCAAGTTCATCACCAGATGTATCGAAGAGTGCCGCATCCCGCGCGAATATATGCCTGAACAGCTCAAACGCTGGATAGGCGAAGAGTTCGCACGTGAAATGCGTGACAATGGCTATATTTTCGGTTTCAGAGCGTCTCCTGTC